>Ga0209489_100366_pt1 | contig 80425 bp, 26 predicted proteins | sample SiratrowhiteBW_FD_187527 | JGI IMG/M metagenome (GOLD analysis project Ga0209489, IMG submission 187527) | Root nodule microbial communities of legume samples collected from California, USA - Siratro white BW (SPAdes) (version 2) | ecosystem: Host-associated > Plants > Roots > Nodule | place...
AAAAATATATATATATATATATATATATATATATATATATATATATATATATATATTGAGACAATAACTTTTTTATATTAGTGTAACAATTCCGAATATAATTATAATTTCATTAATTTTGCCTACGTAAATACTTAATTTTTTACATTATGAATCAAAATAATTTAACTATGTCTTGTGAACATAAATACTTAATATTTTTTATTTTAATGTAAATATATATTTTTATATTATTTATGCTAAAAGTTCGCTTTTTACACAGATTATAATTATTGACTGGCATTATTAAAAAAAAAAAAGATTAAGGACTTGATGTAAAGAAATAGTGTTTCAAAAAAATAAGACATACATTGAAAAGAAAGAGATATTAATTTTCTCAACTCTTGTGTGAAGTCAAAGATAAACACAAGAAATAGGATGTTAAATACATCCTTAACTTAAAAAGGAAAAAGTTAAACTAATACCAGTTAAGAAAGGAATTAAATAGCGACCAAAACATATATTTTAGGTTAAATTTCACTTATATCTCTTTATATTTTCTCAAATTCTTTTTATGCCTTTTCTTACAATGAATTTTTTTATTCCTTAAAATACATTATAGCACAACATCTTTACCACTAAAAAATATTAGTATCCTATGTTCTAAAAACCATAAATTTGATGTGCATAATAAATACATAAATATCAAAATTTTAAACAGCTGAAATAATAAATATAATATGTGCAAAAAGTTATTAAAGAAAACATTGTCAAACCTATTCTTGAACAAACACCCTTTCCTTTAACAGCATACCTATTTTATTTTTTAAAGAAAATTATTTGATCCTGAAACAAAAAATAAAAGTGAAATATTAACAAATAAATCTAATAATATAATTACCTAAGAAATCATCTTAACTGTAAAATTAAAATTGTGTAAATACATTTTTTTAATAATTTTATGTATTTGTTAGTTAATTAAACAAATTTTACCAGACTTTTTATGTAATTAGCTTTTGTCAAAAATTAGCATTTCATTTTGACGACTTTTTTTTTTATCAAATGCGACTTTAAAACTCACTAACTATAATATCAAATTTCCCAAAACAAAAATAATTCAAACTGCTTCCTTTTCAAATCTTAATATCATGTCCTATTCATCTCTCAAATGTGCTCAATTTAAGACCTCTGAAATATTCAAAGTTATTTTATACTGTATATCCATGGTAAATTGTATATTCAATTTAAGACTTCTGAATATTCAAAGTTATTAGCTTTTTACAATAATGTTTTGTTTTTCATTTATGTGCTACATATATAGCATTATAGCATTTGTAATTTGTTTTATATTTATGTGTATATAATAAAAGTTGATAAGAATATCATAGCAAAACACTTAATGATGTAGTTTTAAGTCTATTAAAGCTTATAAAATATACAAAATATTTCTCATACATGTAGAGTCTCTATATATAATATATATTTTGAATATATTTACATTCAAATAAAAAAAAATCACGCATCCAAATATTATTGTAATATAATCTTAACTATAAATAGAAATGGAAGGATAAGCTAATTATTCAATCAAATCTATAATAACAAATAATATATAAATAATTATATTACAGGTTTATCAAATCAAATCACTTATTCACATAAGAGAAATTAATTATTTTTAAATTACTAGTATTGAATTCTAATTCAAAGATTAACGTATGTAAAATAATTTATTTATCATTTTAATATAGATCTCATTTTGCAATATGATATAACAGATTTCTACACATCTTAAATATCTTCATTCTTTAATTTTTTTCACAGCCTCTCACTGCATAATACAATTGTCTGTATGATTTATTGTATTTTTAAAAATGAGAGTAAATATAAAATATATAAAAGAATTATGTTTTATATATCTTAACTTATATTTCTACCAGAATACTTATATAAGAGTCATCTTGTTGAACAAATTTAATTACTTAAATTTCTTAAGAAAAACAAATTGAAGACAATAATTACTTTTAGCAATCAAAATCACAAATGGCCCATTCAATGAGTATACATACATACTTAAAAGCAACATAATTATGGTTATTAATTCATACAAAGATTCCACTACAAAAAAATATTTATTTTCAAATTTGGAAAGGTTGTTTCAATAATTTATGAAAAAATTATCTAAATCATCTAAACATAAATAAAAAATTATAAAACATTCACACAAAAGACAAAATAGAAGTTTATAGGAATGAAAGACATGTATTTTAAAAAAAATATAAAAGACATAAGAATTTAAAAACAGATATGTATTAAAATAATATTTCATAAATAATGATTAAATTTGAACACACATGCAAGATTAAGATACATGTTTTAGATCATTTTATCTTACATGATATAAAGTCTTATTAGCTTTCTTATGAATAGTTTTTTCTAAGGAAAAAAATATAAATATTTTTATGAATTAAAATTAACTTAAATATAAAATAAATTAATCTCTAAAAGAAGTTAATATAATTTTCTTTTGTACAAATTAACTTGGTAATCATATTTTATCTATAGATTAAATATTAATAATAGAAAAAAAAGAATAAAAAAGGAGGTGAGTATATTCATACATATATTTTGCCAAATAAATGTTTCTCTCTCGAATATTTGAATAAGGTGTGTGGGCAGGTTGAGGTGAGTGAGTAAACATGGGACCCGATTTGAGTTGTTAGAATTATTCTCTTCAAGCAAGCTCAGATTAAATGAGGTACCTGTAAGGACACTCTGACACAAGTCATAATGGATGCAAGTAAGTGTGTATAAGGATAATAGTCATATCTGTGATACACCCCTTATATTTATAAGGAATGTTATGGGCTTAATCATGGTTTATCAAGACACATAATTATCAACGTGATTAGTGAGACAATTTTGTACTAATCACTTGAACTAATACTTGTTTTATATGGTCACGTCATCTTGAGTTATATATTGAGTTTAATTAAATTGTCTGCAAGTAGTTGATTTGTTCGTTATTACTAAACTTCAAATACTAATAGTAGAATTGTTTCTCAAGTTGTCATGTAACTTTAGTTAAAAAATCAATACTTTTTCTATTATATCATATCATGTATCAGGACTTCATGACATTTTTGCAAATAAAAGACAAAATACTTTTATCTCGTTGATACCATCTTCAATCGTACAAAAGTCGATAGTAAAACTATTTGGAAGTCAATTCTTCAATCCAACGATAACATCTGGTATCAATAATGATCATCAATAAAGAAAAATTATCATCATCACATGATTTTATTTTATTATAAAAATAATGATACTAAGATTATAGAAAAGAAACATATTAGCAAGTTCTTCCCCTTGACACAAAAATCTGCCATTAACAATGTCCTTAATTTGTGCAAAGTTAATTTTCCACCTGCTCCGTTCAATTTATCATTAATTGTTATGTGATCCAAAGTTATTGTGATAACATGATTACTACATTATAGCTCTGTGCCACTACCAACACAGATATGACTCATTTTGGTTAGTAAGGACATGTTAAGCAAGGAACCTCCTTGCATAAATCATAGAACATGTTTGCTATCTCTCTCAATATATTAAGATTTCTCTTAAGAAGAAATCATTTTTGGTTTTGCCAATGATTTCAGGTATTCTTACTTGCAGACTTACTAGTTAAAAAATTTATTTCGAGGAAAAATAAATTGTAAAAGAAAAGATATAGGCATGCAAAGTATGCACATGTATAAAATTTTGGATGGATGCATGCTAATCTATAGTAAAATTGTTTTTAAAAATTTCTTTGCATTTTGCTTAAACTAGTATCCATTGGTTACCTGTAAGAAGGTTGGAAGGTCAGTTGTGATCTCCAAATAGTTGATAATATTTTTCACCGTCTGACAAAGAAAGATTGCACAATTCAAACAATATAATCAGTCAGTTATGAAGATATTTATCTAAGCTACGATTTTTATTTATTTTTCATTTGATCTTCAAAGTGATAAGGAGAAATCTAACCCCAGTTTTATGAAAATTATTACCAACATAAAAAATCATAAATTGATTTAGGCTAGAGAATTACACTGTGGCCCAAAGACCTGCCAAACTTAATCCACTAGTTTATTATAATTACTAAAGAGTATCTTCAATGACAGAGTTGACTTATGGGTCGCCACTAAAAGGAAAAGAAACTCACATTAAAAATAATTATTTCAAAATCGAGATAAGTTACAAGTCCAATATTAGATAAAAATGATTACAGAATAAATAACATTATCAGTAAATTTATTTACTTTAGAATAGATAATGCGTGTGAAGTATACTTACGTCAGCCACGAAACATGGGACTTCTTCCACACTATTTTCTTAGAGTTAAAAAAAAAAGAATAAAAATAAATGAAATAAAGTTAACGAATTAATTTTAAACAAACAAAATAACTATTTTAAATTGTTTCAGAAATATATAGAATGAAATTTATCTTTTTAAAAAAGAGAGAGATGAAAACTGTCAAACATATGAACATTTTGTATAATTTAGCCTAAATTCTTTATACATAAAACTTTTCTCCAAAATTTTTAGAAAAGTATGTTTTCTGTAATTTTTTGTTTTATTTTAAAAAATAGAACAATTTTTATGACATAAAAAATATTAATTTTTTAAAAATTATATTTATAACACTAAAAAAGATAAATACAACAATAATATTATATATATTATGTCTCGAAAATTTATATTAAAAGAATAATTAGATCTCGTGATGTGATCAATAATTAACGATTGGTAGAAGATGTGTTATGATTGCTAGTTAGAATTAAGCTTGCAAAAGCTTTTAAAATTATTGGTAGGTTATTAGGTTTAATTATGTTTTTAAGATTCAAGATTAATATTTGAGACATAATCAATTATATCTTTCGAAAAGTTATATTTTGGATCCTATGAAAAATTGGGATGGAGTATTATTCTTCGAATGAAATACGTAATCGTGTTTTTTGGTTAAAGAATAAATATTTGGTATGACCAATGATGATTTAGAAAATAATATCACAGTAATGTTATTGGAAATTTAAGAATAAGATAAAGGATAGTCATTCTTACCTTCTCACTAGTAGTAATTGAATTTTTTAGGATCAAATTATAAGAACGTAATTTTAGGTAATTTAAGATACACGTGACATTGTGGTTAAGTGGAGAGGTGAAAATAGTATTTGTAAGTGGGGTAGATGGTAAATTTTATGGGCTTCACTAATAAGGAAAGTAGAACAAAGGGTGAGTTAGTGAGAATGTAGGGTGCAAATAAAAACTTCAAAACTGAGCTTATACTTCCACAAGTGAGCCACGTTTTTCTTCTTCCTCTCTCATTCTTCCTTGTCTCCACGATAATCCAAGGCCTAGCATGACGTGCATTCAATTAATTTCGGTCTATAATTACGTAGATTACATACCTGCTGGCTTAAGGCTCGTAAAACAAGATTTTAGACTTAAAATAAATTAAAATTAATATATTATTATAAAATTAAAAATTATACTTAAAAATAACTTTTAATTAAAAGTTTAAAATATCATAATTAATTATTAAATTTATATCAATATCATAAATATTATTTAATGAATAAATATTTTGGAACTTTTTCTTAATAAAAATAAATAACAAATTAATATATTTTTTTTTATTTTTTAAAAAGATATTGAATAGTTAAGGAATATAAAAGTTAAATTTTTTTAATTTTTTATCTCTTTCTATTATTCCATTATAGTGACATTTATGTCTATCTTTTTCATTTATACTCTTCCACTAATTCTTCTATATTATTATTTTAATTTGAATATTTGATTGTCATTAGTCTATTATATAATTTTAAATTTATTTTATCAATATATAATATTATTGTGTATTTATGTGAATATATATTTAAAGACTATTAAAAGTATAATGATGAACTGTGAGTTGTATTGACTTTTATTTCTTTAAGTTGATTGCATCAATATCATATAAAAATAAAAAATTAGAACTAATTGTATTATTATTTACTCATTTTTTCTCTTGTCAATCTTTCGTTATTTGTTACATGTTACTTTATCAAATTATCATGTTATCTTTTATGTTAAAATATTGTTAATTTAAAAATTTTAAACCTATCAAAGTATCAACATCTTATCACCTTGAAAATTTTAATCTTTGTTAAACATGATTATTTGCTATGATATATTATTTACACTTTGATTAGTAAAATTTTATAATTAAAATATATATGTATTAATATGATTATTATTAAAAAGATATTTTTTATTTCTATTTTTAAGCCTATAAAGAAAATGTATTTGAAAAGTGTATTGATTTCTTTCATAAAATCACTTCTAAAATGGGTGTAAAGCCTAACTTTGATGAAAAACTAATTACTTATAATAAAATTAATTTGTTAAATAATTGAGAATGAAATATAAAATTATCTCAAAAGTCATTAGGATTGATTATTTTTTCTTGAATATTATAGATAGGGTAATTACCACATAGTAAAACAATTAAATATATATATATATATATAATAGATAACTCAATTAAATTAGTTTTAATTTCAACTCTTATTTTATTTCCATTAACATATTAGACTAATGCCTATTATATATATATATATATATATATATATATATATATATATATATATATATATATATATATATATATATATATATATAACTTAAAAAATAATAAAAAGTACATGTATCTTAGATTAGATCTTGAATCTAAAGCCAAGTATACGATTGTTTAATTTTGAGAGTCATTATACATTTAGTGTAATCACAAAGGAGTGAAAAGGAAACAACTCGTAAGATGTCAATCAATTTCTATTATTTAGAAGATGAAAACATTGATATTATTTTATGCATAGTTAAATTCACAGATTTAGAAAGATAAGTATAGAAAAAGGATTTTTTTTTCTTCATGTATTATAGCAATAATCGTAATAAAACAAATAGTATTAATGAATTAATTTAATTAAAACGTGAGAAAACATTGAATCAGGAGGTGTGCTTAGACACAGTCATGGTGGTTTGATGTAGAAATGTGCACATAGAAGACTCGTGCCCTTTTCTACATAGTTATAAATAATTCTAATAAATATTTTTTAAATATACAAATTATTATTTTTAATTATAATAAAGTTAAATTATGATATAATCTTTTTATAATATAAACAGACAGCCATTTAAGTGTATATAAATATAAGCGTATAAATAAAATTGCGCTATTAAAAAGTAATTGGCTTCATTTTTATCATCACTTAAATTTATCAAGCTATTGTGGTGGATAAATTCTAGTTAAATTAAATGTAACCTTTTTCCTTGACAAAATGACATTAGGCTCCATAAACGTTATCTTATTTTAATTGGAAAAGTTTGTTCATTATTTTGTGATTTTATATTTAACCTTTAGTTAATACCTAGAGTTTTGTTATATTAATTCTCTTATAACAATTTTAACATCATTAAAATTTTACACTCACGCTTTTGTTTGATTATATAAGTCAAAGAATAATTATCCAGCCATAATAATACAAAAATATATATTTTTTATCTACAAAACATCAATGATTGTATCGATAATAATAAAAGAGTATATAATTTTTTATATATAAAACATCAATGATTGTATCGAAATTATTAAAGGCAACGTTGCTACGCGCTGTCACTATCAAGGGCCACAGGGAGATCGTTTCTAGGATGCACTTGTATACTTTGGAATATATATATATATATATATTTTTAATTTTAATAGGTTAAATTTTTTACTTCTTGAAATACTCTTAAATTAACTATTAAAAAACATGATTTCTTTTGTCGATTATGACATGAGTACTGAAATAAAATATAGGAATTACAAAATATTGTATAAAACATTTAAAACTATTTTTTATTTTTAAAAATAGTCAATAAAAATGGTTCTTACAAATATGAACCAATTCAAGAACAATTTTACGAATAAATTATTATTTTAATTATTTCTGTCTATTGAAAAATTGTTCAATTTTAATTAGTTTTCACAATTAAGAAAATACAAAAAAGTGTGAAAAGTGCACATTCCTAATGTTTTTAAATAATGTAAAAAGTATTAAGAATTCAACTTAATAACAAATATTAAACAATTTATGAACTTGTTATTTGAGAATATTTCACATTGAAAGTTGATAATTTATTGATTAAATACTTGTTATTTAAGTAATTTTTTATCTTCTTCTTTTATAATAGATCTTTTATCTTTATTTTTATTTTATGTTTGATATGTACCACCTTCATCTAATTTGTCATCTTTTATTTATTTTTCTAACTTTCTCTCTAATTTATTTATTCCAAACTTTATTTTTTCTACATCTCACAATAGTCAGGGAGTTATAAATCATTCTTAACTGAATATTTTTTTTATTTTGAATATTTTTTATTTTCTTCTAAATTTGTCATTAATATCAAGAGTTAGCTTATAAATATAATATTTTCAATTTGGTTAAATTTATATTGAAGTTTAGTTAGCTTATAAATATGATATTTTCAATTTGGTTAAATTTATATTGAAGTTTAGTTATATTTAGATACTTTGTTATAGATTTTAGATAATTGTCTTACTTTGATAAAAAAAACTTTATTTACAGTAAGAAATTACATGTAAGTGAAGTTATTTATTTTTTTTAATAAAATTTGAAGATAAATTATTTTGGTGTAAAAGTTATATGATCACATTATGTTGAGTTTTATGTAAAATTTTGTATTATAATACAATATTCAAGATAAATTAGTCTAAAGTTGTGATTATTTGCAAAATATTAAATGTTAAATATAATATTGTTATTTGAGATTTTTATTAACTAAACATTACTTTTGTTACGATGTGGATAAATTTTGCATATTAAAACATAATTTTTTAAACTAAGTTTTGAATATGATTTAGATGATTACAATTAGTTTCATATATTTTTTCATATATTAGTTTATGAGTTTGATGTGTATAAAAATCTCTCTCTCTCTTTCTCTCTCTCTATATGTGTGTATGTATATGTATATACATATATTTAGTTTGAATGACGAATGTTGAATTGAAACGAAAGAAATATGATGTTTGGACAAATTATGAAGTGTATTAATCAGTTTGAACTCTTTGAAAGTTTTATTTATTAAAGTGACTTTGAATAAAACTTTTGAAAATTTATTTGATTATACTACATGAGGTTGATATTCTTATATTTTTGCTCAAACATGGAATCTTTACCCAAATAAAAATAAAATAGGGATCAAACATTTGCTTTTAGCCTTATTTTTGCTTAAGTGAAGGATTTTTCACTAAAGCAAAAATAGAGTTGTAACTCAATCATTGCTATTGGCTAGATTTCCACTTAAATGAATTTTGCTTAAGTGAGACAATTTTCGCTCAAACTAATATATATATTTTTCTCTTCTTATATCCTTAATGGATTGTATGTAAAAGGATTATTAATTTGTATATTTAATTGACTTGTGAATTTTTTAAATAAGCTATATTGTATAAAAATGATTATCGAGAGTGATAATAATTGTATGAATTCGTGGTTATAAATCTGATATGACATGTAAATATTTATTTGATTAGTGTGTTAACTAATAATACTTACAATGTAACATAGTTTTTTTTATTTTTATTTCATTGATAGTCTAAGTTACATAAATTAAAATATCAAGTGATGAGAGATCGAGATAAAAGTTATTACATATGGTAGAATATGTGTAGATATGCAACTTGAGTTCTAATGAACTTATTTTAATTCAATACTCTTGAGTTTACTTGTTAAATTAAGTATTGAATTAAATCGTATATTAGTATCCGATAAAATATATTTAATATAAGTTTTTTTAATTAATATTTTATTTGTTAAATATTATTTTTTATAGATTTATGTGTGATTTATATGATTTTTATATATTGATATTTGATTGAAGTTGAATTCTTGTAATTTTTTAAGTAAAATGTCTCATTTTATATAATTATTTTCATATGAAAAATTTATTTTAATACTTTAAGAGGGATATCTATAAGAGATTTCTTATATACTATTTTTTTTTTATAAAAATTGTACTTACGTATATATAATATATGTACGTTTAAGTTGTGTTGTTACATACTAAACACGATAAACAAATTTCAGTTTGATATATAGTAATGTTGATAATTTTTATGACAATATTACATATTCTTTGTCTATTATTTATAGTATTTATTTATTCTTTTTATCTAATATTATTTTTTATTATATCTTTTCCATATTGTTATATGGTAGATAATCAGTTTAATATAAGCATTAAATATTAAATTTTTAGTATAATAAAAAAATTATAATGGTGAATTTTGTTTGAACTTTATTAATAATATTTCCTAATTATTATGTATATTAATTAATTTTGAAGAAAGTATTTTAAATTTATAAAATAGAAACATAAAGGATAAAAAACTCCATCTAAAAGTAATCACATATTAATATTAATTATGAATCTCTTATTATACTAAAAATTAAATATACCCATACTTATTGTATTCAACGGAGAGTATTTATATTATATTATCTATTAGAAAGTAACTAAATAAGTTTCATAACAAAATTTCTATAAAAAGGTGTTAAGACAAATATTATACTGTTTAACAAGTCATAGAAAAATGATTTTTTAATGTATGATTTGACACCGAATAGATATGGATTGAAGGAAAATTGTTGGCTAAATAAAGAAATGTTCTCTCTCTCGCCCTTTCGCTTTCTTCAACGTCTCATTTTTTCTTCTCACACGCAATTCTATCCTCTCATTTGCTCATTTTTTCCTAATGCTGTTCTACTTTTTCTCTTGACGAAAGCACACAAGTAAAGTCATATATAAAAAAATGTTAACCTATTATGGATGACTGAGTGAAAAGATTGTGAAGATATTTAAGACATCGTTGTAAGCATAAAACAAATTTAGGAGTAAATAATTTTAATGTTATTATAAGTATTTAAATATATATTTTGGTTTGTTTCTTTTGTCTAACATAATCTCTTGAGAAAGGTGAATCATAACTTATGAACTATTTGTAATACCAGTTAATTCATATATTAAGAATAATGATTAACTATCATATAAACTAGATCTACACAACTGTCAACTATTATGAAAAAATTAAAAAAAGATAACAAAATCTACTAACTTATATATGTAAAGTATATTACACGAGACATATAATTTATAAAAATAATATACACAAATAAAATAAAACATCAATCTTTCACTGCTGGACAACACAAATACAATAAAAGTATATAGGTACATTATCGAAAAGAGGCAAGAATCTTCAACAACACCTATAATAAATATTATAGGTCTGTCTAAATTTGACAAAATATCAAATCATCTCAATATATAATGTAACTTGTCACTCTTATTATACACACTCTACTATATACTAATACCACGACTTATGCAAAAACACAATTAATAAAATCTGATTTGAGTTCTTATGTTAAAATGGTTTATCTGTTACCAACTTTTAATTTCTTAAAGCTTGATGTCTTGATTAATCTAATTTAACAAATTACCACCATCACGTAAATATAACGTTTCATTTTCTTAACATACTTAAACAATATTTTAAACCTATAAAATAAAGTATTATAAAATTATATTTATATTAATCTATGTTACATTATATATATAACCCATATGTTAACATGAGTGGTTAGGGTAAGAATTATTTTCATCTTATTCTCTGCTGATTCATTTTGTATTTTTCACATCAAATATTTTATATTTCAAAAGTTATTTTCAAAATTTAGTTAATATCAATTTTACGAGATTATTCATACCAAAAAATGTACATTTATATAATTCACAAATTATAAAATTAATCTTTGCATTTTATATCAAAAATATACAATTTATTAAAACAATTTAATGTCAAAACTTAGTAAAATTTAATGTTCATAAAAAGTGAAAATTGATGAAAGACATAAGTAATTTTTAAAAAATTATTTTGGTTCTTTAAACTTAATGCTTTGAAATTAACATTATATTTTAATAAATTTTAAAAAATAAATTTATTCTAAATTTTCAAAATTAAAACCACAAATAATCAAATCAACACATGTGATACGTAATTATTCGAACTTGTTAATAACATAAATCCAGACTGTACGAAATTGATATGATAGATCCCTAAATAATTATTCCCACGCAACTAAAGCTTCTCTCAATAATTATCTGTGATTTAATTTTATCAATCATGATAAAATTTTCCATAACATTTAATAAATTTTACCACCTCTTTAACATATTTCATGGCATATTTTGATTATAAAAATGCTCAAATGTCTGGCAGATTGTCGAACTAGTGGAAATGCATTTTATTTTCTTGAAATGAGCACATGACCATGTGATTCGCACATGAATTAAAATAATCAAAAGTATATAATGCATCAACAATCGAATGATATATTACAAAATCCAATAAAGAAGATATTTGTATATAAACTATTCTAAAAATCTTATAAAATAATAAAGTAAAAAACCACGTGAAATGAATGTTTAGTTTCGGTGAACATTGGGAGTGACAACGCCTTCTGACCTGCTCCTCACTCAGTCCAATACAAACCATTCCGTGAATCTTTATTTAAATAATTTACAAAATTATCTTATAAGTTTAAGACATTATATTGTTATGAATTTGTAAATTAAAATATTGCAAAAATATTCACTTAATCCATTTTCTAATTTTCCTAAAAAGGGGTTTAAAGGTTTACAAATTTACGTTTTCTTATCAAAGAAGTGTATTAGGATTTGTGATGTTTTAATTTTAAGAAAAAGACAAAAATTATTCGAATCATCCAAAAATATTCTCAATCACGAATTTAAATAAAATATGAAAATGATTTTTAAAAAAAGTTGTATATTTATTGTTGTTGCAGATATTGTGGAAGGGAAAGAGTCGTAGAATAATGAAATGGTTGAAAAATGGGTATATTGATTAAGATATTAGACTACAACAAAAAATAATTTTCCAAAAAATAATTTGTCACAACTACTTTTTCTCCCAACAACTGGCTGACAGTTATTTTAACAAAAAGAAATATTAAATATGTCATCTTGTTCATATTATGCGAATCTGATACACAACCACATGTTTATCTGCTAAGTTTTCTTGTTCAGTGCTAAACCAATTGTGTCAAGTGTTTGGTTCCAGTGGTGGAAAATTTTCAGCAGAGGATTCATCATTCATGGGCTTCAGAGGCAGTGAAGCAGGCGAATTTTCAACTCCTCTGTTGTCCACGGGCAAAGATGGAATTGATTCCCATGAAAATGAGCAAAGTGAAGCTTCTCCGATGCCACTTACGCTTGTTTTCACTGCCCTTTCTGCCACAATCGGTTCTTACGTCTTTGGGTATGCTGTAAGTTATCAATCACACATTTTGGTTCATCACAGTTCAGAATCGCCACTTCTGTTCTTGCTGTGACATCACACACCTCTTTTTGCAGCTTGGATATTCATCCCCTGCTCAATATGGAATCGTGCATGACCTGAATCTCTCTGTCGCCCAGGTTACAACCTCAAAATCTTTTTTTGTAATCTTTTGTTAAAATGTATCGCCTTGTTAAGAAGAGTTGACTTCACTGGAAATTGAATACTCCTTTTCTCTTGGAAGTTGAAACTTGAGAATAATTTTCTGTTATTCTCTAATTTAACTTGGACACCTTAATAGTTGTTGTAATAGATGTTTTCGGTCATACATAGATATTCTTAAGATGAAACTAACAGAATACTTAAGAAGTTGTATTAAGTTTTCTCTCCTTTTGGTTTCTTGGTTCTTGTTTATTTGACCGATTATGTCCTGAAGTTAAACTCTATGCAATTTTGCAGTACTCAACTTTTGGTTCAATATTGACCATTGGAGCGATAGTTGGTGCCACTTTAAGTGGTAAAATAGCAGATTATGTGGGTCGTCGTTTGGTAAGTCAGAGAAGATTACACCTTGTTTTGGTTTGGTTTCAATGTTACTGTTGTTGACTTTTGGTTATTTTGCATTTTTCCATGAAGGCTATGGGTTTCGCGGAGGTTTTCTGCATCTTGGGATCAGTTATCATAGCATTCTCAAAGGTTTGCCATTAATTTCTTCCCAGATTTCTCAAATTGAAGTGTAGGCATATCCGAGATTCCTTTTTAAAGCAAAATTACTGCTGAGTTAATTTGTTTACTTCGGGGTTAATTCTATCTGTTCCTACTCCCACAGCCACAGTGTTAATTTCCTTAAATTCAGTCTAAGATAGTGAACGTTCCATGTTTGAAGGTTGTTTGGTGGCTTTATATTGGAAGAATGATGATAGGATGTGGGGTTGGCATCATATCTTATGTGGTAATTGCTTTGACTTTTAATATGTTAAGACTGCAGTTCAAATTAATGTTATTCTGTCAATCAACAAATGCATATAACAGTTCCCTTTGCAAATTAGGTTCCAGTCTACATAGCAGAAATAACACCCAAGAATCTCAGAGGAGCATTTACTGAAGGTCATCTGGTAAAGGAATACTATAAATGATATCACCTAAATCATTTTACCTTATTTTGTGTATCATGCCACTTATGTTTTATGCGTCACTTAAAAGCTTATCTTAAATGTCTATTTGGTATTTTTGTGACAGTTAATGACTTGTTGTGGGTTGTCATTAACTTATCTTATTGGCGCATTTTTGAATTGGCGGGTTTTGGCAGTAATTGGTAATATACTAGTACTATTCTTTATGTTGCTCTTTTTCACAAAACCAAACTAAGAAGGGTTCCAAGTAACTCACATCATTTTTGTCTTTATATCAGGAACTATTCCTTGTGTTGTGCAGCTTCTGACTCTTCCCTTCATCCCTGATTCTCCCAGGTGGTTGGTGAGTTGTTCATAGCTTCTGGAATTTTGTTCTTTGAGCAGTACATGGTGGACACATATCACACAAGCAACCAAATTTTTTCTTCTGTTTGTCAAATGATTAGAGTCAACATATGTCATTTGATAAAAATAAGCGATGTATGTAATCTTCTGCAGGCTAAGGTTGGTCGGTGGAAAGAGAGTGAATCTGCTTTACAGCGCCTAAGGGGAAAGGATTTTGATGTTTATCAAGAGGCCACTGAAATCAGAGTATACAACAAGTTTTTGTTTGCTTTATGATCTTACTAGGAGACTAAGAGTTTAATATATAACATTTTTTGCACTGTATCTTCATTTGTAGGATTACACAGAAGCCCTTCAGCAACAAACAGAATCTGGCAATATTATTGTCTTATTTAAGTTGCAGTATTTAAAGACACTTACTGTGAGCATTCTAAATTAATTCCATTCATGAAGGCTATCTTAATGTTTTACAGACTCTCACGGTATTTAATTACTTATTTGTTTAGGTAGGTGTAGGCTTGATGATGCTGCAACAGTTTGGAGGGATAAGTGGCATTCTTTTCTATACAAATTCCATATTTATCTCTGCTGGTACGTGCAGGTCTTTTTTTATGCTTCTAACATGACAAATAAGAAAAAACAAATTTGAGAACACTAGATTTGTGTAAGATTCATTAAGGCAAAAATTCTTCTCTTTTACAGGATTTTCGGACAGTATTGGAACAATAGCAGTTGGTGTTTTTAAGGTTTTTATTTCTCTTTACACAATTTCATTACTTCTGTGTGCTCAATTCTATACAAGATGAGTTCAGCGCCATTTTGGATGAGACGTGTACACTTCATTCCAGGGCCTTCTCTTCACATAGTCCCATTATTTGTGTTTATAGGTCTCATTTTCAAGTTTAGGAGTACTTTTGATGGATAAATGTGGAAGACGACCACTTTTACTGGTAAAATGGTCAAGCTTTGTTTTAATTTTAATTTTTTTTTCCATGTTCTGGTAATCTCAATCCAAAATTTTTACTCTTACACAGGCTTCTGCCACTGGAGCATGCGTAGGAAGCTTCCTGACAGCCCTATCATTCTTGTTGAAGGTTCTTTTGATAGAACATCTTCCCTTTAATCATTTGTTTTTTGAATTATTTCTAAGAATAATTAGGCTTGCTTCATACAGGATTTACAAGAATGGAAGTCAATAAGTCCCTTTATAGCGCTTGTTGGTGTACTGGTAATGCTTCTCTAATATACCAACACATGCATTTTTCATTGGCCTTGTATTTGTCTTAGTGAGATCAAAACTTTAATGTTGTCTCCGAAGGTTCATTTTGCGACAAAATTTCTATTCATGTTGCATATTGAAATGATTTACTCATGGATTGAATGACTGATAGATTAAAGCAATTCTGGTTTTGATTTTGTTAATGAGCAGGTATATATGGGATTGTTCTCCCTAGGCATGTCTGGAATTCCATCGGTTATAATGTCTGAGGTAGCTTTGTTCAACTATGCTTCAACTCATCAAATTGAAATTGAAATGTAATAAATCCTTAACACATGAATATTTTTTTTCTTTTCAGATATTTCCCATTAATGTGAAGGGCACTGCTGGAAGCTTAGTAATCTTGGTTAACTGGACATGTTCTATGATTGTTGCATATACTTTTAACTTCCTCATGAATTGGAGTTCATCAGGTAAACTTCTATCTACTCTTTAATTCCTGTTTTCCGCTCAACACATACATTAATTCCCTCAAGAGACAAGGCAAAAAAAATAAGTAAAACATCCAAATTTGAGTTCCTTGTTCTTATATATGTGTAAAATTTATGTTCTTTTTGTGATGGGGCAGGAACTTTCTTCTTGTTCTCTGGCATATGTGCCCTCACTGTTGTTTTCGTAGCAATACTAGTACCAGAGACCAAGGGGCGTACACTAGAAGAAATTCAAGCTTCTTTGAATTCCTAATAAGATAAGAGATGAATTTGGTATTCCCCTGCAACAGAATTTCATGCATAATATACCCACTAAGAATTTGTCCAAGTTGCAGATTCGTGGAGGTTTCGGGTAAAGAAGTTTATTCAAAAAGTTTCATAAGTGTGAATCATGAAAACAACAGTCACCTTGTCACGATGATTTTTTGTGATTGTATTATTTATCCATTTAATCCGTGCAATGTCAGGTGACATCAAAATTGTCAGTATTAGCAAAAACATAAACTCAGTGTATGTAATTTTTATGTGCTGTCTCAGAATTTTTATAAATAAAAATGTAGATATATTGTTTATTTTATGTGGTTTTATTTATTATATGAAAATAAGCAATTAATGTGGACAATTATTTTTATAATCCATGCTAGTCGCTTTCCACTATCTCATTATTATTTTTTAATTTGTGAATTTAAAATGTTATTATGAGTAAAATATGGAAACAATTTATTCCAAATCCCTATTATATATTATTATAATATAATAAAATAAAAAATCTTGTAAAAATATAACTTAAATAAGTTTTATTTCTTAAATTTTGTTTTAACTATCTAATGTATTTTTAAAATTGGATACTTAAAAAGTTTATATCTAAATATTTTATATTATACGTTGAAGTGTTTTTTAAGTTAAAATACTCTTCACATAACAAATGGTTGAAGATTAATATAATATAAATTCAGTTACTTATATTAATTACATGTGTTGCTGGAGAAATACATTATTATATGATAAAAACATATTATAATAAAAATTAAATTAAAATATTAAAAGAAAAGTTTAAAGTTATTTTAAAATTCATTTGAAAGAGAAAGTAATAACAGGAGCAAAATGGAAATGAATATTTTTTTTTTCAGTAACTTAAAAAAAAAACGTTATAATTGATTAGATATCTAATTTTTAAAAAAACATTAGATAATAGAAGAGCAACATGATTCAAATGACAAATATCTTTGATCTTTTATGCTGTTAGAAGTTAAAGTCTAAAAGTATGAAACGTGGTCAAGATACTAATATATAGTTGTGTCTTGAATATTAAAATACCAATAGTTGTGTATTTCATGTGACCAATGGATAAACTTTGAATATAACTGAAGTTTGAGTTGTAACTAAAAAAGAACTTGCAAATAATAGTAGAAATATAGTCAAAGTAACCTCTTAATCTTGTATTAAAAAATTAATAAAGTTGGGTTGAAAATAAAATATAAATAACCTCACACAAAAATATCTAAGTTACTACTTCATCTTTCATCACATACAAGAAAAGGTAAGATTTTCAGAATGCCACTTGGCCTTTTGTGCAAGCCTACGATGACACATCCTAAACAAAATTTATGCCAATCAGTTCAGATTACGCATGCTAGTAACAACAAAAACCATGTCACTGTATCTCCAATGAATTGGAGTGTTCAAAACAACAAACGCTGTATCGCAAGTCAACAATAATGACTTATCTCCAACATTGTCGTCCTCACTTGTCATTTTTGGACCTCACAAAAAAGGTAGTCTTCATAGATTTTTTTTACTGTCAAACGCAACCTCCTTAAAATTCTTAGTGGCTCCTAAAGCTGCTTCTGGGGAACCATGGACAGTACTAATAGCGCAGAACCGAGAGAATTTTCAAGTCCTTTGCTTTCCACAGAATTACAAGCTTATCATGGTAACGATGGGGTTGAGTGTGAGGAAAAGAGGCAGAAAGAAACTGGGTCGGTACCAGCTATTCTTATACTTACCACCCTTGTTGCTGTCTCTGGTTCTTACGTTTTTGGGTCCGCGGTAAGTTCTCATTCACATGTTTTTGCTTTGGCAATTTTATAAGTAGCATTGTCACATCACAGTATGAATTTTGTAGGTTGGATATTCGTCTCCTGCTCAAAATGGAATCATGGATGATCTCAATCTCGGCGTGGCTGAGGTTTGAACTTTTGAATCACAACCTTTGTTTTTGTAATCAACATTGAACTGAAAAGAGAGGAAGGAACGTGTTTAAGGGCTTTTTATTGGCCTCGTTTTATGCAGTATTCAATATTTGGATCAATACTGACGATTGGAGCAATGATTGGGGCCATCATAAGTGGTAGAATAGCAGACTACGCAGGTCGAAGAGCTGTAAGTTTATTCAATTTTTGTGTTTTGAAATGAAAGTTTCTTGTCTTGTTTCACTCTTCGGTTTTGTTCCATTTTGGAAAACAGGCTATGGGCTTCTCCGAAGTATTCTGCATCTGGGGATGGCTTGCCATAGCATTCTCAAAGGTTAACCTTCGTTACATGCACTCGCATATAATCTTGTTGACTAAACTATAAAACTACAAGCAAAATTTAACACTTGGTGCTTGTTTGAAGGTTGGTTGGTGGCTTTATGTTGGAAGATTTTTGGTAGGATGTGGAATGGGCCTTCTATCTTATGTGGTAATTGTTACGACTCTTAGTTTTCCACAATGCAGTTCTAAAGGAATTCAGCCACTCAAAGGAAATACAAGTGAGTTTGTTCTCTTCTGTTTCCATGATAGGTACCTGTTTATGTAGCTGAAATAACACCCAAGAATCTCCGAGGGGGATTCACCACAGTTCATCAGGTAAAGCAATGATGATTTTTTCTGAGGCATTGCAAGTGCAACCTATGTTAAATAGGCTTATATTAAATCCCTATTTGGAGTTTATTTTGGCAGTTAATGATTTGTTGTGGGGTATCATTAACTTATCTTATTGGAGCGTTCTTGAATTGGCGGATTTTGGCTCTAATAGGTAATGCTCATCTATTTGGTTTTCATCTAACAAAGTGAAATAAGAAAGGTTGGTTGTAAGTGGCAGTTTGTGTTTTTTCTTTATATCAGGAACTATTCCGTGTCTCGTACAACTTTTGGGTCTGCTCTTCATTCCCGAGTCTCCTAGGTGGCTGGTGAGTTGTCTTATTGTTTGAGATATTTTTGTTGATCACGACATGTTAGACAAACACATTGCAAGTTTTGTGATAGTTGAAATCTTGTGTAGGCAAAATTTGGTCACTGGGAAAGGAGTGAGTCTGTTCTACAGCGTCTTAGAGGAAAGAATGCTGATGTTTCTCAAGAGGCCACTGAAATTAGAGTATATATAGTGTTTGTTCATTAGAGTGTTGGGGGCGGGAGAAGAAGTTGAAGAGTCTAATACATTATTTCATGTTCTTTTTCTGTAGCATTTTACCGAAGCCCTTGAGAGGGAAACAGAAGCTACCGTTTTTGGCTTATTTCAATTGCAGTATCTGAAGTCACTTACTGTGAGCTTTCTAAGATATCATGCAGCCTGTCTTATCCTTTTGCAGATTTTATAGTATTTTAATTAATTTGTTAGGTAGGAGTTGGTCTGATGATACTGCAACAGTTTGGAGGGGTTAACGGCATTGCTTTTTATGCAAGTTCTATATTCATCTCTGCTGGTAAATGCATATTCTTTTTAATGCTGCTTAGATATGAGGATAATATTAAACTTATAACACAATTGTCATAGAGGCAAAAATTCTTGTCCATCTCAGGATTTTCGGGAAGTATTGGAATGATAGCTATGGTTGCTGTTCAGGTTCTTCATTCTCTTCATACAATTGATTTGCTTGCCCTATTAATGTTGTATAAAATGAGATAGATGCCACCCTTTTTGCCGAGTCTTCACTTCTATTCAGTCATTTCTGTCTTCATAGATTCCAATGACAGCTTTGGGAGTGCTTTTGATGGATAAATCTGGGAGACGACCACTACTGCTGGTACAAAAGATAATGTTTTGTTTCTTCTGTTTTGTGCTGACTTGTAAGATCTGAATCCAGAATGTTTGGTTTTATGCAGATCTCTGCATCGGGAACATGCTTAGGATGCTTCCTTGCAGCCCTGTCATTCTTCTTACAGGTTCTTTTAATAACAAAACCTGCTCTACCATGTTTTTTTTTTTTTTTTCACTTTAGTTATTTCAAAATAACCAATTAATTGAGCCTGCCTTATGCAGGACCTACATAAATGGAAGGAAGTCAGTCCCATTCTGGCACTCGGTGGTGTACTGGTGATGATTTTTCATTTAAGCAATAATGCACCATTATTTGAATCTTTGACTGCAGTCTGCAATCTTATGCATTTAATTGGATAATAACAATAAAACATAAACTTTGTTTTATGACCTTGAAATGAGATAACAAGATATTACCTGTGTTTTTTTTTTCTTGAGTGGATAATGTAATGAAAGTTATTGATATTTTGTCAGAACACTTTTGATCTATGTGATCTTTTCACAACTTATATTTACTTTAACGAGATAAATTTGGTTTGATGATCTGCATGGTGCCTGTAAAGTTAGTGAAGAATATTTAAAATATTGAAACAAATTCACATACCTACACTGTTTGGTTTGAAAACCAATTTGAGCAGTTAGTTTTTGTAATGATCAGGTATACACAGGATCATTCTCTCTTGGCATGGGGGGAATCCCCTGGGTTATAATGTCTGAGGTAGTTTCTGAACATATATATCAAATAAAAAAAGGATCATAAGAAGTGATTAAGTTTACTGAATTATCTTTGTTTTGGCCGCAGATATTTCCCATTAATGTGAAGGGCTCTGCAGGTAGTCTTGTGACTCTGGTTAGCTGGTTGTGTTCTTGGATTGTATCATATGCCTTTAATTTCCTCATGACATGGAGTTCAGCAGGTAGGTTCACATTTACTCTTAATTCCTTGTGAGAATACTTACTCTCCTCCCTTTAAAAAGAAACCAAAAATTCACATTATGTTTGGCCAGGAACTTTCTTCATCTTCTCTGTCATATGTGGCTTCACCGTGCTGTTCGTGGCAAAACTAGTGCCAGAGACCAAGGGGCGCACACTAGAAGAAATTCAAGCATCCCTCAAGAGATGAATTTATGAAGGACACGGACAAATTGTGATTTCTGAACAACTTTAAAAGGTTGATTTGTGTCTCGCAAGAGACGTGCTTAATCCAAGTGCAGCTCAACTGAACCACCGTTTCTAGAACGTGGTCCACCTGGGAATCGCGTTTCCCTATTTTTGTAACGGAGGGTCAAACAGTGACACGAGAATATCCAAAATAAAAATGCCTTTCTAATTTTTCACAGCATTTGCATGTTTGACTAAAACGTGTATGACCATAAAAATAGTGCAGAGGAAAACAAAAAAAAAAAAAAAAAAAAAAAAAAAATTGACGAAAGAGGTCAACGCATAATTAATACGGTGGCATGGTGGGATTGGGAGATAAGAGGTGAGCGTTTGGTTAAAATTTAACCCACACAAATAAGAAAGAGATAAAAAGCTATTTGCGCGGAGTCCAACGTGGGACCCGGCACCGTTTCCTCCATCAGGGATTCCAGCTCATACTCTCAAACAAACACGCCCTTCCTTTTCTTGCGTTTTGTTTGGTTGGCACTCTCACTCTGCCACCCCATGCCCATGCTATGGTTACCTTTTATTTTATTAATACCCTCTTTCTCTTCTTCTTCTCTTTCTTTCATTTTCATCATTCGATTATGATTATGATCATTGTTATTACTATGCCATGACAAATTCAATATCTTTCTCCTTCTACCAACCTTTTCTTTTCTCCCTCGTCTTCCCTGCCATGATCAAATTCTTCAAGAGGAGCACCCCCACTGACACGTGTCACCATCACCACAACTATCACACCCCAGTTTTGGGCCTCGGCCTCGCCACCAGCGACGTCCACAGGCCTCCCAACGTTCTGGAGTCGGCCATGCTCAGGCCCAAAAACGAGCCCAAGAAGAGAGAGATTATTGGATCGTTCGACGACGTCGTTTGCGGCGTCCGCGGCTTCGACTCCTGCACCGAGAACCTAGGCTGCGAAAGCTCCGACCAAATCCACAGCAACGGGAATTGCGACGACGAGCGAGTGGTTGATGGCGAGGAGGTTTCGCGGAGGAGGACGATGAAGACGGAGGGGAGAGGGAAGGTGCGGACATTTCCCCCGCCGCTGTCGTCGCTGAACCGGAACGGGAAGCCGAGTTTTTATCTCCGGCCGGTGAGGAAAGACGGGAGGCTGGAGTTGACGGAAGTGAGAATAGAGCGATCGGAGATTCTGCATGCGTCGCGACACAACGGGCGGTTGACATTGCGTCTGGTGTCGGATCTTGAAGAGGAAGAAGAAGAAGAAGAAGAAGAAGAAGAAGAGGAAGAAGAAGAAGAAGAGAATGTTGGGAAGTGGAGGTTGCGTAGTGTGGGAGGGAGTGAAGGGTTAAGGAGGTGTCACGAAATGGTGAACCATCAACATCATCATCAGCATCATCATGTTCATGGCAACATGCGCATGTGTGGAATCAGCATCGTGTGAGGGTTGAAGGGACGCGTGGCTTTTGAAGGGAGATGAATGATTTGAACGTTGGAATTTGCACTGCCAAAAATGGCAGAAGAAAGGTTGGATGTGTATAGAGAAAAACATGCATGCATGCGGTGCTGTTCAGAGGTCCACACACACTGTAATTACTTTAACTGCGTTTTGTATTCTTAGGCAGAGAGAGAGAGAGAGAGAGAGAGAGAGAGAGAGAATGTACGGAGAGTGATTGTACTGTATTTTGGTAGATTTATGTTAGATGCCAAAAACGATTCCTGAACATATTTTATTCAGTTTTTAAGATTGTTGAAAGCGGTGAAAGTTGTCGAAAATTTTGCCATTTAATTACCGTATGAGTTAAAGCCCGTCTTCTAATCACTCTTCAATTTGAAGTGCTTATCTGTTTGTGTTGGGTTGATTTATGTTGTGGGAGTTAAAGAAATGAAAAAAGGATTCAATGAATTTGAAGAAAGTGGAAGTGAGTGGGTCTTCACCTAAAATTTGGTGATCACAGGTGTTGGAGCTTGTTGGCTTGTTCTTGAACATGTTCAAATGGGTACGAAGGATTGTAGCATTATTGGGATTCTACAACAGCAAATCACAACTTAATTTCAAGGCATTACATTTTTTCTTTTTTTACAACAAAATAATTCCATTTAATGTGGACAACAATGAAGAGTGCAAGATATAAACAGTTGCATAGGACTTAAGCCCTCATCATGTGGGGGAATCAAAGAATAAAAAATAATGGTGAAATTTAAATTTGACAAAATTCAAAGTTTTTTTATCTACATCCCACTTATTAGAGTGGTGATCCCTTATTTTTGTTTTCACGTGAATGACAGAAAAATTTTATTACTTCATTCATGGACATTAACTATTTCATCTCTCCATCTACCATGTCAATCTGTTAATGGGGTTATCCAAAAATTAAGCTATGTTTTACTTCCTCTAACGTATCCTACTTCAAAATTTTTACCCATCTTAATAAATTTGAAAAATTGAATTTTCTCCTCATAAATACTTGAAGCGATTAAAAAGTTTAAAAAAACAATAATTCTTTGGAGGATCGCATGACTTTTTGGAACAAATTTAGATTCACAATGAAAAGAAAAAAAATAACTATATTGAATATTTTTTGGTAAATAATCTGCTTTTGAAGTCCAATATTTGATGCGTGTAAAATATGGATGATGTGTTGGTGATGAGATTGAGTAAAATATCTACATCATCACTAATAATGCAATGAAGTTTATGTGTGGTACGTTTATGAAGAAATAGATCAGGATTAGGAGAATATACAAACTATTTTAGAGAAAGTAAAGAGAATGTAATTTATCTTTCTCTGGTTTCATTTTGTAATTTATGGACTTCATGTAGAAACCAAAGATATCTTTCTTATTAGTAGTTATATTTACCCACGGAAATAATGGCTAAAAATGTAAGGCACCACATAGGACTTTGTATTCTACAAGTTACTATCTGACTATCATTTCGCATCACTATACCTCATTTCAAAGTAGGAAATTTTATAATATACACACAAACCTAAGACTTCATATTTGCTACACTCTAACAAAAAAAACATTTTTTTTTTTTACCGTGCAATAGATAATGGATAGAAAGAAAGTGAAAAGTAAAAAGAAAAAAAGAACGTCGACAGCAGGGTTCGAACCTGCGCGGGCGAAGCCCAACAGATTTCAAGTCTGTCTCCTTAACCACTCGGACATATCGACTTGTTTGAAATGTTTAGGGTCTGATTTAAAATACTTTATTTCTCTTTTTCTCAAATGACATATTTTAACATCTATATAACTATTTTTATTTTATGATCTTATAGAGATAAATTAAAGGTAGTATGTATAAAATTTAAAATATGATAAAACAAATTTTTAAACGACTAAAAATATACTTTTAAAGTGAAAAAAGTTAGAAGAAAAATTAGTTTAACTATATTAGTTAGAATGTGACTAGTCAAGGTCAAGTCAAACATTGTTTATTTTTTTATGAATATAATTAAATTGGATTGGTTTAAACTGATTCTACAATCCAATCCAACTTAGATTGAGTTATCAGATTTAAAGAAGTCAATGTTTGCTACTTTTATAAGATATAAAAAAGTATTGACAACAGAAAACATAGTTCCCAAGCCAATTAAAAACGTCGACAGCAGGGTTCGAACCTGCGCGGGCGTAGCCCAACAGATTTCAAGTCTGTCTCCTTAACCACTCGGACATATCGACATTATTGGAAACTCATTTAAATGTTAATATATCTATATATATAAAGTTTGAATTACTTTTATTAATGATACAAGTTTATTTTACTTTACCAGTATTTTATTATGCTTCGTTATAAGGGATCGTGTTTTATACTGTAATACATAAATAAACTTAATATATAGATTAAGATTAAATTTAGTAAAAATAAATATTTCGAATCTATATATTATAATTAAAATTTATATTAAATGAATATGATAGAGTATAAATATTAGGTATTCTTTCTAGTATGATGACGTTAACGTAAAGAAAGGGTGTAAAAAAATTGTTATTAAAATATTTATATTTGGAAAAGATTTTAGAACTCTTAAAATGTTGGTCATACCTGTAACTATTTTTTTACTTCCTTTACTTATAGTTGTTCTACTCTTATAGTATCATAATTATCATCATAGAATTATAGATGTCACTATATATGATTCATAGGTAATTATATATGTGTTACTTATATATTAATTCATATAAACTTAGCCACATATTTCAAAATCGGTAGGTAATTATTAATTAAGAGAATTTTATCCTCATATTTGTTTTTGTAGGTAACTAATTTTTACTTTTATCTATAGCTAATGTTGATTTTCTTATAATAATATAATTTGGGTTAGGGTAAGTGAATAAAATTAGTATTGGGAGACTTGATGGTTAATGTGGGTTTAGTAAGGTATGTGTAGTAATTATATTTATATATTTACTAATATTATATATAAACATGTAATAATTAACAAAATAATTATTAAAAAGTAGTCTATGAAATATTAAAAATAGTTATATATATATATATATATATATATATATATATATATATATATATAATATAATAATTTTATATATATTTTATGTTTTATGAAACTTAAATTATATGTGTAATACAGTTAGCTAAAAAAACTTTATTTAATGATTTATTTTTCAAAATTACTATTAAATTGAAATTTTATTTCATATAAATCATATTCAAAACTCAAGTAACATTTTTATTTGATTTGTATTCATATTTATCTTTCAATTTATGTTATTTTCTTTCAACACATTTCAATAATAAAATTATTAATATTATTATTTTGATCTCAATATATGTCAATAATAAAATTAGTAAAAAGTTATATTTCATATAGATTCGTTCAAATCTCAATCAGAATGATATTCTTACTTACATTTTTTAACTGTATGATTTTATTTAATGCATAAGGATTAACAACTTCACATATAAATATGTTAATATAAAAATCACTTTTTTAACTAAGTTTATTATAATAATAAATAATTTATGTAGAACTTTATATATATATATATATATATATATATATATATATATATATATATATATATATTAAAGTTAAAGAAAATATAATTATTCATCTTTGAAATGTCAACTTAATTGAATTATCAGAGTTCATATTGATGTTTATCATAAATTTTATTTAAAAAAAAAAGGCTAAAAAAAATATAATAAAATATATGATCAAAATATTTTAAAAGGCATTTATCTATGACCATATTTGTCAAAAAAAATTTGAGAGATTCTTTAACAAACATTTGTTCACAAAATATTTATAATTTACATAGCAACGGTTTTTTGCGATAAAAAAAAAAAATAATAACAGATATTTTCATCGCAAATTTAATGTCTAATGTATATTTTTTAGTTATGTAATCACATTTGTGTCGGAATTTTTTATGAAGGAAAATACACGTTACAAATTAGCTTAATTAAAGGTTTGTCTCAAAAAGAATATAAATCTATAAAAAATGACGACGATTTTTTGTTTAGGTATAAAACTTTATTACAAATTTAAAAGTTAAAACTAAAAGGAGAATTCGATTTAATATAAGAGTTTCAACTATTAACTAAATTACCAAATGATTTTGAAGTGGGTTACTTAACATATCGCAAAATTTTTTATACAAAATTTACGATCTATTTTATTATCTTTGTTTACGTTAATTTCCTTTTCAATAAAACTTATATTATTTATTATTGTAAATGAAATAAAGGCATAAATTAGGCAACAAGATGCTCAATACATTTATCTGATCACTATTCAAAATGTCAGCTATCTAAATTAATGTTAACTTTCTATTTTGTTTTATTTCACCATAAAAATTTTCCATTTGATTGGTTCTTACTCTAATCGTAATTACTTGTTATGTTTTAATTGTACTTGAGTTTTTTTTCAATAACTGATAATCTTTAACAAATATTAAATATTTATTTTAAATGTAACTGTTGAAAAAAAAAAAAACAAGATGATGGCATTTCTTTTTCAAACACTAATTGAGAATTCCTTATATGCAATCATACCATAATTATTAGTAATTAATTAAAATCTATATTTGATACCCTTAACTTTTCATCTCCTTCTATTTTCCAAAATTGAACGTTTTCATTTCTTCCAAAGTTGTACCAACCTCTTCCAAGAATAACTTGATTTACTTGTTTACCATTGCTTGGTAAATTCATCTTTCACCACATTTGTTGAAATGACCTACACATTAACAAAAAGTTATAGTTAAAATAAAAAATATAGTTAATTAATAAACACACATTGTAAATGTTAACTAACCATTGTTTTCCATATTGGCAATTAATTGTTCATCAAAAAAATTACTTTCCCATAACATTTCTTCTAGTGCCCCTTTGAATCCTTGAAGTGCTTTCTAATTGTGGCCTTGAAACTCCAATTGGTGCTATAGAGAACCTTATTTTAAATGTACCTTGTCCAACATATTTAAAGTGAACCAATCCAACTTCAATTTGGTAGAAATCCTTTAAAGTATTCATGCCATTGTTAAAATAAGCAGAAACTTTGTTGTTTATTGTAATAACATCAATCTCCACAGCAAAAATATTGCCATAATCATCTTCAAGTATAACTGCTTTTCCCAGTTCAATATTCCATGTGTTGTAGAAACTTTTTGGAATTTTGACTCTGGTCTGATTTTTATTTTCCAAAAGAAATAATATGTTAGATATTACGATTAATTGAGTGAAAATTAACTATGTAAGAAAGTTTTCATGTAGTGATATTTACCTCACAAGCACGAATTATAGCTTCAAAGTATGCATCTGTATAATCCTTCATTTTTCCAAATTGTTGATCTATGGTCTGTGTAACATAAAAAAATAAATATTTACATATCAAATGTAATTTATTTGTATGTTTTTTTTTTCCTAGACATCTCGAACAAGTGGAATAACATACCAATATCAACATACAACACAAATCATTTTAGACATGGCACACCAATGTATTTAATTGGAGACACTAGTATTAATGAGAAACTTAGTATGTGAGAAACAACATTAATTTCACATAGAATACTATAAATGATTTCTAAGAAAACAAATTTTTACATCTCTTTGTTAAAGACCAATCCAATGTTCAATTTTGTAATAAAAATAAATACGTAAAAATATATTTAATATTTTATAAAGAATTGTAAAGTACTTTGAAGATGGACCGTCAACATCTTCCAATAGTTTTTATGTTTTTATTAAGAACAATTATACAATGACAACCTTGATTAAATATAAAATCAAAAACAACTTTATTTAATTTATGAATCATCCATTTATATTATTATAAGATGATTGTCAAGTCATGTACAATCTTCTTTAATAATATAAATGAAGTTGTCATTAAGTTCTATGTTTAAATAAAGATTGTCCATATATTACTGTTATGTTAATTTATAATTATAATGATATTTTAACAAAAAAAATAATTCAACTGTATAATTATTTCTTATATTAAATAGTTTAAGAAAATAATATAAAATATAAAAACAATTATATTTTTTTTATGTTTTCAAACATGAATATTAAATAATTCTAAATAAATTTCATTTGTTATTATTTATATATAATATATTTTGTTCTTCTTTGTTAAAATTTCACATGAAAAAATTAAGAGAAAACACAGGGAAAATTTTATCAGAATGAGACATAAGTCAGATCTATATAAGAAATTGACATTATTCTCAATCCAAAACAACAAATAGATTTTGTAAGTTTTTTTGTTATATATTGTTTAACTTTTTAATTTTTATATAACGTGGCTAGAATTAGATACCTTACAATTTCAACCAATACATCATGTACCTTACAACAATGAAATAAATAAAATATATAAATTTACAGACAATAAATACAACATAAGGAAAAACTTAAATAGGCATTGAAAAAAAAAATTAAAACTTTTGATGAGAGAATGTTACTAAGATAGGAAAAGGATTTGTCTTCCTTCTACAAAACCTAAGAGAAAAAAATTATGAATTGTTAGTTTTTCCATGAATGAAGAGAAAGAATAACATAAAGAAACCTAAAAATGAATAATCTAATATGAATGCAACATAATTATTAATGAATACAATTTGAGAATCTAAACATAACATTTTTCATGAAAACGCTAAAAATAAAAATACCTTCAATGGATGAGAATTCTGAAAATATGATGTTATATCTTCAAATTTTATAATATCTTATCTTTTCTATGGAAGGGTAAAAGAAAGTTGAGAGAACTTGAAGTAATAGATTTCTAATTGTCTTAAAGATGGAGAAATACTGGACTTCATATTTTTATATAATAAAAAACAGTTTATTCTTCAACGGTTATATTTGACTTTTTTACTTTACTATATTAACTATTATATATATTTATGTAATTCATTTATTATATTTGTTAAGCTGACGATAAATCAAGTTATTTTAAACTTTAACGTAATATTTGATTAAATGGTTAGACTTTAAAAGATAAATTTGCAGTTTGACAGGAATAATTTGTACAAATTTAAAGATTTTTTTCTTTTTGTGGGGGATGTATCTCCTCATACAGCAAAGACAAGTGAGAATTGGAAGGGTTTAACAAAGCAAAAGATAAAGTTGTTCTTAATTTTCACACTAAAAAATTTTCACTGCAATAGAATCAAATACAAAATTCTATGTTAAATAAGTTGTTCTTAAATCATGTTAAGACAACTAAGTCATTAGTTAAATAAGTAGTGAATGCAAAAATACATTAAAATTAAAAAAATATAATCAACATTTTTGTTGAGGTCCAATTATATTAAAGGATGCAAAATTTGACCAAAATACCAATAATAACCTTTCAATAAGATTATATAAAAATTATCATAAGTGTGTTGATATAGGTAATGTCATACATTGCAAATTATGCGATCACATATTTTTGGATTTTTTTTTTTTTACTAAGAAATTATTTTAGTGATTTCTCGAAAGTTAATGAGCTTAGTTGACACAATTATGGTCATCATTATCTGTGTATGGACAATAATCTGAGATTTATTGAAGACATAGTGTGTACAATAATTTGAGACATTAGTTTACTAAATATACTGCAATAACAACATTTGTAAAACCATAACACATCTCAATTAGCCTTATTAAGGGCTTAAACCAATAATGAAGAAGAAAAGTTGCATTCCACACCACTAATTTCAATTTGGAAAAACATTTATAAGAGTATAATTGTTAGATTTGTATGAAATAGATATGTTTAATTTAAATTGAGTTGATTTCTGACTATTCAATTATATTGCTTAACTTTGCCTTTATAATATAATTAATTTTTGTTCATTTTATATCAGTTTAACTCTTAAAAAATTATATCTTTATAATATAATTATTGACATTGTAATATTACCTCTAATAGCAAATTTTGTTATATTTTTATTTTTTTCTTAAACCTAAATATGGCCAGTATTATTATCATTATTATTATTATTTCTATTTACTTTTGTATTATGCTGACATGATGGGTTTTAATAATAGGTTAATATTTTCTATCAGACTTTAGATTTAAACTAAACATATCTTAAACTACATATATACATTAAAAAAAAAATGTTTAACTGTTGTATTTTTTAAGAACCATTCTTATAAGTGCTACAGTTTTATCTTTAGTCTCTAATATCCAATTATATTAAAAGTTTAAAATTTCATATTAATGGCATCACTTACCTCGTTTGTACAGTATCATCACAGTAGTAGAGGGTTCAAAACAAACAATTTATAGGAATAAAAAAATTTAAAGGGATAAATATGACAACATTACATAAACTAAACAAACGTGACATATTTTATCGGCACAAAAATAACTAAGTTTAAAATGCATTAATTCAATAAATTAATATAAAATTAATAATTTAAAATTTAATAAGCTAAAATAATAATGTATTTTATCCAAAAAAAATTCTTTATCTTTTTGCTTTGTTCAACACTTGAAGGTTTTAAACATTAGAAAACACTGTGTGCTCTATTTACACCATATACATTTTTTCTTCTTTCTCTTATACACATACCTCATAATCAATTCATATTTTGTTTATTTTTATTTTTTTCACTCAACGCTTATATATTTACTTATTACATTCTCTCTCTCTCTCTCTTTTTTTTTTTTTTTTTTTTTTTTTTTTTTTTTCATTATTCATTATAGATAAAGTGAGAATAGTTCCAGTAGTATACCGACGACTTATCATCAAAAAGCCTGACATCGACTAACAAGTTTATTAGAAAACTATACTTTGAATTTTTCTTAAAAAAACCCTTTAAAGTTAAAAATAATTAATTTGTACTCCTGTCAAGAGTATGTAAAGTGCGGTAAATGGTCTTTTTGAAAAATATCATTTAAATAGTTTTTTTTTTTTGAAAACTATGACATTGTGGTGTTAAACAAGAAAGAAAGAAAAAAAAATTAAAAATGATAAAAAAATGTGTGATTACCATGATTAAATTTTGTAATTTAAGATTCTTATTTTATGCTAGTTTTAAATTAAATTTATATATTACAAAGATTACAGAGGGTCTATTTTTCTCATCAAAGTGAATCCACGATGAACTAAGCAAGATACTCATAGAGGCAGTTCAGCATTGGTTGGCAGTAGCTTAACGAGATGTGTGTGGAAAATAATTTTTATTTTTAATCTTGGGCAATTTTGATAAATATTACTGAAATTTACAGATTTTGAAAAAATTGCTTTGGATATATCGTGATAGGATAACATAAATTTAAATGTAAAGAAACTAAAATAGTGTCACTTAATATAATTTTAATGTGAAAAAAGTTAAGATTTTTTTTTATTTTAATTAAAATCGTGTCCATATAACTTTGTTTAAAATAAAAAATAAAAATATCAATAAATATTACTTAAAGTAACGTGAGTTTAGAATGACTTCTTCCTTTAGGTTAAAATTATATAACAGTGACACGATTTGTTTTTACAAATTCAAAGTCGTGTAATACATATATATTACTTTTTTACAATAATTTCATCTCATACTAATTCGATTTAGACATTTATAAATATAAGATTCATTAAATAAGAAATTTTATCCAAAAGATTATATAAGTAAAAAATTACAAAAAAGATATTTTCCTAATAAATGTTAACTAATAGTAGAAAATATGTTAAAAATATATTTTGCTAATATATCTCAATGTGAATCGGTCTATTTTTTATATATAATTTGCGATAAATAATGAACTGGTTCAAGAGGCCAACATGTAAGGTAGTTTAGGTAGGAATAACTAAAACTTACATTGATGTTCAAGTGTGTGTATTCTTGAAGAGAGCATGGAATGGTCCAGAATCAAAACCTTGTGAGTCACACACAATGTATATCATCAGTAGAATCCTCAAGTGAAATGAGTGGCTCCAGATTCATACTGTTGAGCAGCCTTTGCACGTGATCTTCCTCTTCCTGCTTTGTGTTTCCAAAGGAAACCATCTCAGAATTGGCTTATGCTCCAATATCAGTAATTCTGCAATCATGCCGTAGGAGACTGAAAATCTTCCAACCCTTCCAAGTATTTATTCAGCCTGAGTATACTCTAACAGCATGTGTGGAGAACGGTAAATTTTAATAAGCGTCCAATACAAAACCTCTTCCACTTCAAGCTCTCCAGCAGCTCTTGCAGCATATATATCTTCACATATTGCCATCAATCTGCATCAATGAACAAAGACACTTATTGAAACCACCATTGACACCCACTTCGTTTTATTTCTCACTAAAACAGAAGGGTGCCTCATATGAACACTCTACAGAGATGGATTAATTGCTCGAGCACCTGTCACACGAAGGAAGATTCTCAAAAGGAATTCTCATTCGCAAGTCAGAACATTGTAATCTGATAAAACGTCCAACTGCTAGCACAAAGGTAATGTACAGCCCCCAGATGCTGAACTTGCTGAGAGTGTCACCGATAATGCCCTCTTAAGCAACAAGGAGACTGGTATTAGTCAATGTATTGATAAAATCTGGGGGAAACAATGCCTGAATTCGGCCTAACTCATGAATAGACACTATATGATCAGTGCAAGGATGAAAATGATATTTTGTTAGTATTAGTTTTAAAGAATAAAATACTTGTCTGAATTTCTAGAATAAGAATTTACATTAGTTGTAATTTTAGACTAAAATTTACTTTTACTGCATTTTCTTTTAATCGTAATTTGTTTTGTAATTTCTTTAAATTTGTAATTTTAGATTGAGTTTGAAATTGGGCTTCAATTGAAGACTCAATAAGATTTCAATAAGGAGGGCAAAATTCAGCCAAGAAAAGGAGAGAAGAAAGTCCAAAGCATACATGTAAAGCATGTGCTTATATTAGTGCCTTGGATAGCAAGCTACACAAACATAGAAAACACCACTCAAATTCCATAGAGAGAGAACTTTCTAGATTAGAATTTGAATTTTTCCTCTTTAATATCATTCATTTTTTTTTTTAACAAACATCATTTTTTGGATATATAAGAAATTGAGAGTTTTTTTTGCATATTTGTTTATTGTAAGAGTCTTTCTCATTCCAAGTCTAATATATTGATATCTTAGGATTCAAGTCAGATTCTCCCATATACTTATTTTGAAGATGATATGCAGAATGACATGTTCTTTTATTCCTAAATCCTCATCCTTTTTTTTTTTTCTATTTCATTTTGTTACTTTGATATATTATTTATAGATTTGTTCTTACTTTACACCAAACTTATTTTCCATTCAGTTCTTATTCAAGTTTTTTATCTCAATATCATGTTCTTACTTTCCTTATGTTCTTATGAATCTATGAATCATAACCTCCCATGAACTCTTGAAATTAAAGCAAAGATGAGGTTTAAGATGTAGCTTGATTCTTGATATTATTTTGTTTCTAATGTTTAGCTTTCTTTGTCAACCTTGTCTTCTATCACTAAGCACCAAGTGTGTATTTAGAGTAAAGTTTGTAAAATTGATTTTGTGTGAGGTGATTGATATTATAATGTAATGATTCTAAAAAGCAAGTTACTGGTAATGAATCAGACTATTTTTTATATGAAAACAAAAAGTACGTAAAGTTGTTTTAATTCAAATAATTTTGGACTCAATAAATTCTTGAACAGAACCAAACATATGAAACACACTAAATAGGCAACTGTATTTAAGTTTAAGTTCAGCTTACGCGGGGTTTCTTCAGATACGATTATAGCCATAGGTCCTGGGAACTTCCCACATCCAATTGAACCTAAAATGCCCAAATCATAAAATGACCACCACTCAGGATCTCCATGATTAAGAACAAGATCCCCACTAACCAGCTCAACCTGCATGGACCATATGCCCATTAGAATCTGAGCCATAGCTAGTAAATGTAGCAGTCCAACTGAGTAAACAAGGTACATTTTTTTGGTCTTAATATATATTTTTAGTCTCAGATTAGGCATATTATATATTAAACATACCGACTGTTCGAGGGATCGCACATCTCCGGACCCTGTGACTCGGAAATATCTAGGGTAAATATTGAATACTGCGAAGCTGTTAGAAGTACCATTGAAAACGTCAATCACTTCTGAAGATGTGGGAAGATCCGGCTCCATTATGGTTAATTCATACTTGACTGCTTCCTTTCCTTTAGGTCTATCTCTGATAAATTCCCAGGAGAAAGAAATGTCCATATTCCGCGTAAGGGACTTTATAAATCTGGCCTGCACAATTGGTGGAACAAGCCACAATGTACTTGCATCTGATTGGCAGCAAATTAATTGAATGTCTTTCTCATTGTATGCACTAAGATAACCCTGGGGATCCAAACTTGTGCGTGCTTCAAGATTTTCCCAAGAAATCTTCTCGCACAAAGTAGTCTTAAACAATGTCAACCTTCCACTTGATGTCTTTATATCAACCCGGGCACTTGCATCTTTGATTGGGTTCGCAATATTTGTTGGGTTACCACTGCTGTACATCTGTCCAGAAAACGTAATTTTGAAGAAATGGTGCAAGTGATAGTTCAGTAAATAATTTCAGAATTTTTTTGATATTATTACAATCTAGACTTCGTAACTGATCTAAAAGAAGTGCCGGTAATAGTCCTATGGTATGACTTATGAGCTATCAGAAAACAGCTGACACTGACCATATAACGCTTCCATGATTTTTTTAACTCGTAATATTCTATTTTCAAGGCCTGATATGTCCGAGAACTTGACAACAGATTTTTCGCGTTGGCATTCTGATACATGACTTGAACACTTCTGTTAAATCTAGGAAATATATATCTCTGCCCCCGATCAAAAAATGATAATCGAAGTGGATAAAACAAGCCAACTTGAGATATTTCAATTACCTAAGCTAAAGTACATAACAGGTATTGGGCCATCACAGTGATTCGGGGAAGAGAAGCTGTGCCAATGATTTTATATATTTCTTTTCATCAATCAGTCATGTTCAGCTTTAAGTTATGAAATAACAAATTATATCGTATAGCTCCATGGAAGGCAGTTATTTTCAAGCAAATTGCTTCTTTAAATTGAAAATATTTACTTCAACCTTTTCAGACCAAGTCATTCCCATATTATTATACTTATTGTTTCATTAGTTGTGTAAAAGGATTTCAGAATTAGATGAGATTCAAAGTTGAATTTTTTATTTTTAAATTTTAACAGACAATACTTGGAATTTTGCTTCTTACCAACATCGGAGCCCATATGACACATAGTAATACAAAAAATAAACATATCCCATTGGTGAACTTCGTCGTTTTTGTTTGCTTTTGTCCTTGTTGGTGCCTGGCTCTATTCAGATCCACATCGCATTTGACAAGAAACAGACTTGAATGAATGTCTTCTAACTAGAAAAAAAAAAAGTCAAATTGTTATAAATAGGGAAAAGAAACGCACATTGCCCTACAGTTTATTGTGCTCGAGAATAGCCAATAAAGAGAAGTTCTATACTATTAACATCCTAATAGCGTAACTCATAAGCAGTAGCAGCAAAAAAAATTATCAAGAGGAAACATGTGAAGATCGTTGACAACATACCTTGAGCCAGTCATGCATAGTCAGAGATGTTGTTGTGCAAGACCAATCTAGCACACATCTCAATTCATAAAGGAAAGGTATAGCACGATATAGTCGAAAACCCAAAACATTAATCCGAGAAACACTACTGGTCAAAAATTGCCTGTACAAAGTGCTCTTGTGTGGAATCCCACAATGAAGTTGTATGGCTTGCAAAACCAGAGAAATTGCTTTTGTGAGATAAATGGCTCGGAGTGCTTGTATTCCAGAATATCTGTGTAAAGGATCCATATCCCAAGCATATTTTGTGACAGAATACGTGAAGAGAATAAGGTTGAATAAATAGAAAATAACTTTGCCTGTTGCAAATGAGCAGAGGTATATAATTCGATCAAGCACAATCAAGAAAAAGACAACCTGCAAGGTAAAGCTCTTACGCTTAGTAACTAACGAGACATACAAATTTATTATCAACATGACAGATTCAAAATGTAAATTCGCATCAGTCATATGGATCAGAACATATTAAACCATATAACAAAGTAAAATGAATCATTTTGGCATCGAAAGAAGCCAATAAGGTTCTGAAAAAATATGAATACAAGTCTCATGATCCTTTGGAAGAAAAAAATAGTAGAGCAGTGGCTGGGCTGTACTTGTAGTTAGACCCCACAACCCTTCAGCTCCCCTGATATGAATTAGCGGTATATATCCGTTTCGCTAGACAACACAACAGCAAGGCAAAAGGTCTATTTCAAATTGTTTTCTTTGAAATATGAATGACTCCTGTAATTTGAGGCTTAATATGGTAAATATCTTCCCGAAATATGTAATACGAATCCAAGATCATGTTTCGCGATGCTTGGGAAACTAAATATTATTGACTTGATTCCAATGCAACCGCTAATCGATAAATATCATATAGGCTATATCTAATAAAAGGAAAACGAGAAATACATGAACAAATTCCGGTCTCATTAATTATAGATACAATCTCAGTCTTTGCAGGAACTATTCTCTTAAATTAATGCCCAACACTCTCCTCAAAGTAGTGAATGGATGACAATCATTCTCAGCTTGCAAGATCAAGACACCTCTATACGGGAAGCCCCTGGGTGAATACATAAGCAAATTTAAGTCCTAAAGGGTGTAGGTTATAGCTATAAGACCACTATCCCATTTCTTGATAAAATGTTTATTTCTGTGTGCTAAGTTTTATCATGTAGCACTAGGTTGTGTGCGATACTAATAGCGAGGTTATTATCACAAGAGCTTTATAAGATCCTTGAACTTTTTCTTGAATCATCAAGTATAATCTCTCATAACACCTAACAAAGAGAGTCCTAATGGGTGTAGGTTATAGCCATAAGACCACTGATCTTTCAATTACATTTGCTGTAAGTTCATTCATAAGACCACTTGGAACTCCATTCTGTACTCGACCTTTCAATTACATTTGCTTTTTACTTTTACATTAGAATATATAAGATATTTCTTGAAATAACTTTCTGGAACAAGCTTTCCAAAAGAGCTTTTTAGAAGAAACTTTCCACCAGACTCAACATTTTACTCTTTCTCTTTTTACTCTCAAAGACTGAAGTGGAGAACGGGGAGCAGTCAGATGTGCAGCAGAGAAAAAGACACAATGGTGGCCATGACTGTAATAACAGTGACAACGGAGCGTGGTATATTTCAGTCCTTTTACTATTAGTATAGGGGTGTAGATAGTAATCATGGGAGTGCAGAAAGCAAAATCCCTCTAGAGATTATACTCAATTAGTACTCTATAATTTCTCTGTACACCTCAACATTATAGTGAAGGGAATTTCATTTTGTACCCCATGTTTCCTCCTACGTTTCGAAACATTCAATAACAAATATACCAAGGAGGTTTCCGCAACAATTTAGAATGTATTTAGGAATGAACTAAGGTGAGTGAGAATGTAATCTGTCCACATGCAATTCTGGTTGATATTTGGAGTCGTAGAAATGTCTTAATAAGAGAGTCTTCATCATCTCTGCTTTAAAATGATTCAGCTTCTAACATCCATTGAAAGTTCCTAAACCCTAAAGTCGTAGATACTGATTGGACCGAGTTAAAATAGTTACAAGTTACAAACAATAAGTCGATACAGACCTTACACGATTGGTCATTCGAACCAAAGAATTAGGAAGAGCCCTTTATTTTCATCCATGATATAAAGTATGGCAGTGGCAACATCCTAATAACAAATAAGAAACCTTCAAACATCCCCTAAATGAAGCAAGATTGCAGCAAATTGACCCTTGAGTCTGGAAGGGTTTCGCCAACAAGAGGTCTATGACAGCAACAACATGAATGCGATGCTGGAAGGGGGAGAGACAATCACGTGTCCGAAACAAAAGATTAGTGTGATGACAAGGCTTTGGGGAGGGGTCAATCAAGAGGAGGTGATCCTCCCATTTTGATCACTGGCCGGATTTGCAATAGCAAGAGGGTGAACAACAACAAATAGTGGTTGGACGGTCGTAGAGCATCCACGATCAAGAGATTTATATATACTCAACTCCAGCTTTTGAAGTTAAAAATACTTCTCTGGTTTTTTGGCTTCACAAAGCCATTTATGGTGTCAAACAAGCACCTAGAGTTTGGTTTGAAAAACTTATTAAAAACCCTTCCTCAGTTTGGTTCTACAGAAAGTAAATGGGATCCTTCTTTGTTTTCATATTCTCAGCAAAATGGTACTGTCTACTTCCTTTTTTACGTTGATCTTACTTTTTATGCTGATGATATCATTATAATAGGAAAAACTACATACTTGGTTCAGCACCTGATACATAAATTACATTTTGTCTTTTCTGTCAAACAGCTAGGTTGCCTTTGATTGTTTTCTTGCTTTTTAAGTCTATTTCTGACATCATAGCTGAAAATTTTTTCTAGATGATGGATAATGTTGCTAGATGCCTCTTAAATTTAGAGCTTCAAAAGATTGACTCTTAAATTAAGAGTTTCAAAAGATTGACTCTTAAATTAAGAGCTTCAAAAGATTGACTCTTAAATTAAGAGTTTCAAAAGATTGACTCTTAAATTAAGAGTTTCAAAAGATTGATGCTTAAATTAAGAGTTTCAAAGATTGATGCTTTAAGAGTTTCAAGAACAAATCTGGACATTTTGGTAATCTAATAGCTCAACATACACTCAAAACCAAAGCTTTATTACAATGGTGAGAATCATATTGTGATGAACATCCAGAATTACAAAGATTTGCAAGAGTATTGAGTTTGACTTGTAGTTCATCCTGTTATGAGCATAATTGGACTGCTTCTGTGATGGTAAGAATTTAAATTTATCAAATTGATTTTATAATTATTTTTAGAGGCTAGTATGAATGTTAATTAATTTTATAATTATTTAGGACAACACCAATAAAAGAAATAGTTTATAACAAAAGACCATAAATAATGTGGTGTTTGTGACGACTGACCCAAGATTGAAGAAGGATGTTAGGAAAATAAAAGACTATAATATTGATGATCTTGCTTTTAATGATGAATTTACCATGGAGGAGAATGAAACAAATTCAAATTTAGATGCTTCAAATGAAGACATCTTAGTTGAAGTTAGAGAAGATCAAGATGCCAGTGGTAGGGTTGATGTACCTATGAATGATTTGAAGATTCCTCAAATTCTTGATGAAAGTCATAGAGGACATGACTTTAATGAAAATTAGGATCATGTGGAGGAGGAGGATGATTATCCTGCTTTTCATGTGAAGGATTTTCTCAGATAGTTTGTTTATGTTAAATACTTACAAATGTATTAGTTGTTTTGTGTATGAACATTTTATGAATTATGAACCTATTTTTAATTATGTATTGGATCTTACTACTTAAGACTTATTATTATGTATGAGTTATTTTTATTATCTATATTGTTTTTAATGGATGCGTATGTTTATGAATATAATTTTTCTATTAACTCTTACTATTTGAGTTACTTCCCCCTTTCCGATCATTGAGTTTCACAACATTGCATTAGATGACTTCATTTCAAACTTCACAACATTGCATTAAATGACTTCATTTCAAACTTCTCGTTCATTCTTTCGAACTAAAGTTGCTTGAACTTTTTTAAGAGAGAGGATCAATCTTCTTTAAAACAAGATGTCCCTAAGGCAATGAATACAATAATAATAGCAACGCTTGATTCTCATCATTGATATGTACGTCAATAGAATTTTCTTATTGTTCACTAATTGCCCTTTCGCTACTCATCTTGTATGAAAATAGTGTCTATTTTAGATATAGACAATTAACTAGAGACTTCTTCATGTATAAGCTCTCAAATTTCATCCATAGTCCTATTATTGTTTTCTCCTTCCATACATGCGTCAACACCTTATCACCAATGCTCAAGACAATAGCATTACTAGTCTTCTTTCTTGTCCTTATCAAAATCAAGCTTGGATTCACCTTCCAAAGCTTCCAATAGGCCTAGAAGTGCACATATTTTCAACGTCCACAATCAGAAATCATTCTCTCCAGAAAACTTCTCAACCTTGTACTTCACTAAAGTCATAGTTGATTACAATCCACGCTCACCACATTTGTTTCTTGTGGAATTAACATCATAATAGAATGTCCAACACAAACACCACAAGAAATTGAAGAATAGTGAATATAAAAGAAAGAATAACAACACAAGAAGATAATGAGGTTCAACTAGAGTATTAACAAACTATAATCTACATCCTTGAACAAATTCACTAAGAACAAGTTTTTCTCTCTCAGAGCTACAGAAAGAACTTACTCAAATGTTTCTCTCTTAAACCAGTGAATGCTTGCTCATCTCAGAACTCAACAAATCAACGTCATGTCTTACACGAGGTGTCTATTTATACAAACAATTATAATAAACTCTCGTGAACCACCACACATATCACTTAACAGAAATGTGACATGTGACACTCATGTTTCATGCTTAAGACAGACGTAAAACATATGATGACCTACTTAGCTGAAGAAACAATTGACTATACAAGATGACCCTCCACCAAACGAGTGTACCAGACAATCCCCACTACACGAGCATACAAGACAATGTTTCTCCAAACATTGTACAAGATGATCTTCACTAGATGAGTGTAACAAAATATCTCTATAGGTTGTATTAGACTATTTTTTACCAAACAACACGCAAAGAATAGACAACCAAGTATTACTAGACGACCTTGTTCAACTAGATTATTTTTAACAGTTTACTAATTGACCCTGTCTATACATGAACTTTGAGTAAATTATTTAATCAATGCATTTGAACATAAATTTCAAGTCACATCAAGCAAAATGATCAGCCATCTACATCTCAGTGTTGGACTTATAATATACATAATAGAAATGAAATAAGCCATCTATATCATACATTCCGAAAGAAAAAAACTTACCATGAGAACTAGCACAAAATCTTCTGGGAACTGATCTTCAAGCTGATACACTTCAAGAAACTCACTATTAGCTTTCATAACTGATTCGTATAAAATGGAAATTAAGAAGAAAACAACCAAATCAGCTCCAAAAATGTAGGCATACAGATCAATTTCCTTTTTTCCACCACCAATGACAGAAAGTATGCGATATGGAAACCCAATTTCGTTAAAAATACCAGCATGTTGAGCCTTTTGAATCTCATTGGATACATCTTCCGCTGGGGTTAATGAACTGTACCATTCCTCAGCAGCAAATTCAATTGGAGGGGAGGCATATAACACCTCAAAAACAACAAGACACAAGTTTTCGTTTTCTTCGCCTTTTTCAATGCTCTGTACACGAACCCTACTCGCCGAGTGCAACTTAAAATGGTTATCCACTTTGCATCTCCTCCTATGAAAGATCTTCAGCAGCTTATTTATTCTTGATTCAATTTTCTTTGGCTGAATTCCCTCTTCAGGCCACGAGATAACTTCCATAGACAGTTGAACAAAGTAAGGGGGAGTTTCTGCATCCCATGTCAATGATTTCCAGTACCTACAGAGGCTTCTGATAAACAGTTTCAGTATACTTTTCAGGGGTAAAAATAATCTCTGTAATCTCTCTTGGTAGGTGGAGCACTTTAAATTCTCCGTGCAGCTCTGATTTCTCCTCTTATAAAAGCTGAGATCTGCAGTAATTGTCCAACCCCCATCCTTCACAGTTACGGAGATTTGCACAAGAGTGAATATATATACCAGGAAAAATGGTAAGTTGCTTGTCACAAAAGATGATGCTATTTGCTTAGCAGGAAATCCTAATTTTTGAAGTAAGCTAGCATGGAATTCAAACTCCGTATGTTGAATGATGATTTGATACGAGTACTGAAGCAAAATGCATGCCTCCGTATAGATTAGCATAATAACCCAAAATATGTAACTGGGACCAGTATTTTGACAGAGAGCATATAAGAATAGTGCTGCTAGATAAACAACAGAAAGCAAACTGAAGTACCATAGATATATGAGAACAAAGCAGCAATAGCAAACAACATCATTATTCGACCTCATTCGGGACCACATGTAACGTAAAATAATTCCAATTTGGAGGCAAGCAGTATCAGGCACAGTATGCTCATGAATAGAGTGTGTAGAAATTGCAGGTTCTAAAGGTTCGGCACCGACATTCTGATTATCAATTTCAATCTCGTAATATTCCTCATCCTCTGAAGAATCTTCAGTTGACTCTAGTTCCCCACGTTCTATCTTTAGATAGTTCATTAGATTGTTAACTGCCACATTTCCAAGAGACTGCACCTGAGATAGCCCATTTCCTACGAAAGATATAGCTGAAACCAAAGCATTTCTCCTGACTGGAAGTTTATAACGATTTCTTATTTCCAAATCCAAAACATTATTGATTTTAGTTCTTTCCTTTCCCTCCATAATTCCATGAGGAGAACCCATTGGATGCTTCCGGTATTGTGGTATCGATGAACATTTTGATTTTTCACTCACTAGAGATTGTTTCCCATCAGATGGACTTATGGTCTCGGTAGTCATATCAAGATCTTGCTTCCTGAATCCATTTTCCGGATGCAAATCTAGGGAAGAGTTTCCTCTCGTGTTTAGGCCATCAATTTTTAGAGAAGCATTACTACAATTAGCTTCAGTGTTCATATTCTGTAGCTGATTTTTGAGATTTAGCATCTCCGATTTCATCTTTTCTACTTGCAAGCTCCGTAGATGCTTCAACTCTTTAGCTTTACGGATATGCCGCAAATGAGCAGTCTTCCAAGCAGCTTTCTTCTCCTGCTGTCTAAGTATGGCACCAATCTGCTCTTTCTCAAGATATTTTGAAACATATGCAAACTCTGGAAATGCAAACATGTATGATTGTAGTGCTACCAATACAAATATTATGATTTCCACGATTGCTGATCTTGATGTAATTCGAAACCCATAATCATACTTGTGAAATCCAACCAATTCATTAATGGATTCTATTGAACCAAGTTTGAAATTACTGAAGTTTCCAACAAAAGGAGATTGATATGCAAGCGACATGACAATAAGAACAAAATTGTACATTCTTAAGAATCTAAAAATTTTATTTCCCTGCTTTAGTATCTTTAGCCTCATTCGGAAGAAAATCAGAGCAAAACCAAGATAGCCAAGATGCAGAATATCATATTCAAGAGTTCCTGTAATCAAAATCAATGAGAGAACAAAATCTAGCAAGTGACAGTAACCATAAAGCCTCAGGTGGTCAACGAATGTCCAGTATCCTTTTGTTTCAAATGATAGATCATTTAGTACAGAGGCAGATTTCCATTGGGAGAGTATCTTCTGGTACATCTCCAATCCAGTGAGACAAGATGACTTGTCAGCACGGAATTTGAACCATGACAACATGAAAACACCATAATACCAAATAAGCATACGAGGATCATCCACAATAATTCCTGCAGTAAAGGCATTTTGCATAAATTATTTTGGAGAAGTTATCACACAAAACAAGAATTTACAATGAATGAAGCTCTGAATTATCACTAATAAGCACCCTCTATTGTCGAAAACAGGCTTCAGGTTTGTTACATGGGATGCACATTACCCACGAGACATATGCCTAATACTGACCATCTAAACGCACATAGGCATGAATAATTAAGAGATACCTAACCAACATTTTGTGCAGTAGCTCAAATATATATCTGATACTCTCCTCCAGCAGTCATTGCATGGTACTTGTTCTTCAATTTCTTGGTTCGTATAAGTGATGCGCATCCAGATGGCCAAGTATTCAATAATGACGATGGAAGAAAATAAGAAAACAAAAACAGGCCATAGTTTTTTAATAAGTAGCCGATGAAGAAGAACACAAGCAGCAAGTGATGCTATATAGAGCAGAGAGATAGCATTCAACACAGCAAAGCTAGCAAGAAGCAAAGCAATCATGTTGATTTCAAGACCAAATAAAATGAACATATTTTCAATCCAGAACTTCAAAGATACTTTTAAAACGGTCTTCTGCATCTCCATCCTTTCTTTTCTTAAGAAAAGAATCCGCTTTCTATTCCACTTCAAGCTATCCTTGGAATTCTCCCAGAAATGAAAATATCGTATTTTTTTGGCACTGTCTCTTTCAGGCCCTGAATCTGGCCCTTGGGATAATGCAGAGTTAAAAGTTGGCCATGAACGACTTCTTCCACTTTTTTTAAATGTTGGTGAAGTGCAATTTTCCAATTGTTTGCTGTGTGGTGTACAGGCAGTTATATCACTGGGAACTTCTATTGGATTGAACAGAGGACAAGGTTCGTTCCATTTTCCTTGATTTCCAAAAACATGTTTTTTCTCCAACCAATGAAAAACGTTGTATTGAAGTATACACGCTACAATAACCACAACCTTTCCCCTTAACCCTGACTCCAAACCTTTAAAACCAGGCTTATACAACTGCAAACCCATAAATAATGATAACTGGAAGTGCTCTTGACCAGGGAGCATCTCAGCCTGATTTCCCCACATCTGGAAAAGATATTCAACCATTATAAGAAGTCCTGAATAAACTAGAAATATTTTTGCAGGAATCTGAGACAACTTCGGTAATCTTGAATAATTAATTAGACCAAGAAGATACAGGAAACCAAATGCACTAATAGGTGATAAGGATGCATAAAATAGGGCAAGAGATAGTATTTTCTCAGCATGCCGAACCAAAAGGCGTCTGGCAAAAGCAAGAGGTCCTACTTCTGGTCCATCGTAGTCACTAGATCCAGATCTTTTGCTCTTCCTCCTTTCATAGCTATATAGCTGCATCACAACCAAAACAGCCAAAGATCCCCAAATGTTTTGTAACATTGAAGCTTCTGGATTATAACCAAATGCAGTTTGAAGATCAACAATCCTAGGAAACCACATCTCAGAGCTGGAAAAGACACCAATGCCGTAAATGGAGACAAACACAACGATAGCATACACTTTCATAGGATACCAAAGATGCTTTCTTGTTTTCCCTACAAGTTGTCTTCCACTTATCCACAGTAGAAGAAAGAATAAGTAGCCAAATGAAGCATAGTTGGGCGTGCAAAGGTATATAGTGAAGAGAATTGTTACGAAGGCAATGTATTTGCCACACAACCGATAAATAGAAAGGAAATTCAGTCTTATGACCTCCAAATATGATTTAGTCTTCCTGTCTGAGTAATTAAATAGAATGGTTAGAATATTAACGTCCAGTATACACTTAAAGTCTAAATATGTAGCTCAAACCAATAAAGTAACAGAAGGATAATAAGACAAAAAGGAATTTATTTAGCAAAATAAAATGAGATGGAAATCCTCAAGAATAGTCAATATTTACTGAACTCATACCATGTGTTCCTTGGCTCTCACTAGATCTTGGACTATAACCTGATAAACACACAGGTCTGATCAAGAAAGCTCTCAAGATGTTAAAGCCAAATGGGGGACAAGATGTTTGCCGTACAATAGCTGAAAATGAAAGGAGTGTTTGCAGCCCATGATTGTGAATTGCACAGAAACAAGCAAGAATCGATATTTGGAAGAAATCCACTGAATGGATATAATTAAGCAGACCTGCAACATTCACAAAACACAAGAAAGATACCATACATAAATGTGTTGAAGACATTAGAAATTTTACATTTGCAGCAAAAAACAACACATGACAAGTTCATTCTTACATAAAAAGATTACCTAATTGTGAGAGAATCTGAAAAGCATATGAACCTTTCTGGTTCAAAGTTTTGGAGATCAAATCAAGTTGAAGAATGAATTGAACGGCAAACTGTGCCTCACATAGAAGTATAATAGCTTGGTGTAATTTCCAGTCGATTGCATGGCTTAAAAGATAAATTAAAAAGAAAACCACTGCATGTAGAAAGGGTATGCAGTCAGCAAATTAGGAACACTGCTACATCTCAAACTACTCTGAAGACAATGTTTCAAAGCAAGTTTCAGTTTGATTAACAGTCACTGTAAAACTCTCTATTCTATAAAAATTGCCACATCATAATTGTAACTCATGTTTTTCAATTGATTTGAATACTTGAGTTATTTAAACAGGTGGAACCTTGTGGTTCATGGGTATTGTAAAACCCTTTACATTAATTGTGGATCAAAACTTCATTCCTACAAAAATTGGTCAAGAGTGGACCAACATCTTGTGCTAACAGAAAATACAAATAAAAATAATTCCTTATTAACATGTTAACAACCAAATGTATAATGAACAAGGAAGGAAATTGTTGGCAATTGAACTTACTATAAACAGCATGAACGATACCAGATCTTATTGCAATAAGAAATATCAATATCAATACTACAACATGTGAGCACTTGCGTAGTCCCCATGCTATTGTAGCCACAACTGACAGTTTTGTCTCTTCTTCCTCTAGAAATTTTGCAACAAAAAAAAAAACATTTCACCAAAAGAACAGAAAAAGGTATTTTATAAGCATTTACTATAAGCATATGCTAAAATACTTGAGAGCATATGCCAATAGGAAGCCTTATTTTATTTCTTAAACAACAATTTTATGATAATTATATTTTTAAAAAAGATAAACGAAAGATTAAAAACATTAAAGATTCCATTGGCAAAAATTAACAGCACATTTTGCATGGATAAGGTGTCATGATAGAGACTTATCTCAGGCAAAGCACATTTTTTTCTAAAGATGTGAAACATAAAATCAAATAAGATATTGTTCAAAGAAATGTGTTGAGAAAAACAAGATTTATATCATTTAAAAAATGTCCCAGCCATGCTTTCTTGATGATTCAATTGTTAAACCAACATTCTGAAAGTGACAGTAGACATCAAATCTATATGGTTTCATAAATGAATCTAAAGCCAGTAAAACTTGGTTAAATATTTAAAAAAAAAAAAAAAAAAAAAAAAAAATTTTTTAAAAATATAAAAAAAAAAAAAAAAAAAAAAAAAAATAGCTAAATGTTATGCACCTTCATTAGCGCATATCTCATAATCATGTAGAAAATAGGGGAATTTTACTATGGAACTCATTCATCATTTCGTCAAAACTCACTAAAAAGGATTATATAGTTAAGCACTGGAAAAGCATAATTTCACACAGTAGTAAGCTTTGTCTACTCAGACTGTCTAGTTCTGTCACCTTCCACAACAGATTCATCAGCTGTTAATTGTCCTTGACCAGTAATGCACAATAACACTGAACTGTTCACAAGATTACACATAGCAAAAAGAAAACCAAGACAAAATTGAGCAAGCAAGTAGTATCCTGGAATAGGGTAATGCCACAAGCCTATAGTTTCCCATATTTCCATATCCTGTAATTGAGCAATAAAGGATGTCAACAAAAGATTTTTTAATATGATTGTAAGATATCTCAAAGCCTCTAGCAAAGTGTACCTTCCATGATTTGTTACTAGAGAAAGAGAGTACTACATTGAAGATATATGTGCTAGCTGCCCAAAACAGAATGAAAACAAGAAGCATGCCATTTAAATGGTGCAACCGAAACATGGAAGGGAAGGCATACAAAATGTATCCCACATAAGCAAGCAATCCAAATGAGCCCAGACTTGCGAACTGAAAACTCCATAATGATAGGGCCAGCAAGGAAATCTGCAAGGTATACCAACTAATGCAATTAATCAACTGATAAAAGTTCCGTTATGTGTCATGAATAAAAACAAGGGAAAGAGTGATCACAAGAGAATGCTAGATAATAGGCTCATGTTGATCAGAGGGGGTTTGTTTCATGTTATCTTTCTTCGTTCCTGGGCAGTGAAAATGGGAATAAGTATTCCCATGTTTGTTAGGTAAGGTAGCTATGAAAATATATTCTCCCGTATCTCTATCCCCAGGAAAATAACCCCTTCGAGTTTTAATTGTTTCTATTCCCCGTAAGGGGGTGGTATAAGATATTATGATGGAAATGAAAATTATTGTCTATTATAACTACCTATTTCCATTACATTCTACTCTTTTTTTATATGCTTTATGATTCGTGGATATAATATTCTAAGAATGACTTCAGGGAATGTAAGATGATACCGTGAAAAAAACGCTCCCTAAGAAATCAAAAGATGTTGGTTTGACCAATATACATTTGATGGATAATCTCACATGATTAATTTGGTAATTAACCAAATGGTCAGAGTTTTCTTAATACCCAAAATAACCAAGCATGAATTTGTTATAATGTTATATGGTTGATTAATTTGTTAATTACAAATTACAAATATACAACTAATCACTTCAGAAATCTATGGATTAACCGATTAACATAGTCCCTTGATTTTATAATCTTTTAAACGGCCAACACATGTCCCTCCAGACATTAGACGCAAATTTTGCACATGATTTTAGCATTAAACAATGTACTGACTAGAAAATTAATAGAAATAGATATGGCAGGGGTACCGGAAAGCCGTATGTTAGAAAGTTAATACTAAATGACCGAGAAACAACTCCTCGCAATAAGAAATTAGTATGCCTCACACCAGACCTGTCAGAAAATTACAAAACCAAGAGATGAAAGAAAGAAATATTGTTAGTTCCTCGTACAGCTGATTAGATGAGGGGACCTCATGCATATGTTTAATGGATATTATATTTATAAAAGATCAGCAAATCAAACATAAAACTAGTTAAAAGTTGGAATCGTGAGTTTGAAACCAAGATGGAAAAGCGAAAGAAAAAGAAAAAAAAGAAGACATAATATACGATTATTTTGGCAAAGGTGCCTGATTCATGCATCTTTTCGAACATGCGAAACTTCTTAGCAAGCAAGAGGAGTAATTTAATCATTTCATCCAAAATATATTTAAACTATTCTACTTCATACATGCAAAAAAGAATAGAGAGAGAGAAGAGGCCAACAAATTACTTAAAACAAAATTTTCAGATTAGACTGAAAACATTCACATCTACACATAATTATCTCATTAATATTGTGATACGGTAATACCTCACTTGAGTTCACAGTCAAACTCAAGTGAAGTATTACAATGCGAAGCGAAAAGAACAAATGTATTGTGGCATTAAACCAGACCATCGTCGTCATTACTAATTTGCAGTATTTTAGAACTTCATTATTTAGAAGGCAAAGGAATAAAACAAAAGCAAGCAAGAATGAAGAATTAAATGAGGAAGCTGCGTAGGTACCTGGTCTCTTGAAGAAAATGAGAATGCTTCATAGGAAGAAGCTGCTCAGTCAAGTCACTTTCTCTAGCAGATGTGATTATTTCCATTTCGGCTAGCTCGCTTCTAATCCAAGATAGCTGGAACAAGGCTGAAGAATAATGACCCAAACTAAAGGAAATCTTAAAACAGACAGCAAAAATCTGGCCAACTACTTGTATAAGTGTATCATCTGAATAAAGTGTCATATAATGCCGCTATTGGTAAATGGATTTTATAGCAAGTAGCCAACGCTTTCCTCTCTAGTTAATACAAGTGCCAAAACTCAAGAAAGCAATCCATAACCAAGTTTTAAGTTTATCCAAATTAAAATGCAACAGAATTGCATTGGGTGAATGCGCTAAATTAATGGGCTGCAAAACGCTTTTTTTTTACTGCTGTAATTAATTACTTATTTCAGTTAATTTGTTTGACAGTGGTAGCGTCTAGTCATGAATTTACTCTGATTTTGAACATGTTTGTACTATAAATGCAGTGGGTGCATGACCTTTTGCTGACAGCATGTATGAGTGTGATGATGGGCTGTCATTTCTCATGTTCTTGGCCTTAAATATAATTCAAAGTATGAAAAACAATATGGTTCAGCAGCAAATACGAAAATTCCTCCATTTCTCTACACTACTCTTCTCTTTTCATCTTATGCTTCTGTTTTATGTTTTTATGGCTTAAACTATCTTCATTCAAAAGAATGAGCTAGGATTTCTTTGTCATCTAACAAGCCACTCTTTTCTTCTATAATCCCATGGAGAAGAATACGGAGCTTTAGGCCTGGGAGAAGCAAATGCAAAGTACAAACATGTTCTAAAATTTCCATTAGCTAATAATTTTAGAATAGCCAACTGGTTTAGAAAGAGGAGAAGCATTTTATCAACTATGTTCTCCAATTGAATTGAATTATTTCTACAAGAAAATTGGATAGAAAGCATTGCATGAATTCCAAAAAGAGATACTTGGAGAGAGCTTGAGTACACCGATACAAAGTATTTGTATTGAATGTAACAGTTAGGAAGAGAGCAAGGAGGAACCAGCTCAAATAGAATTTAAATGATTAAGTGGTAGAAATTAGAGCCAAAATAGAAAAGGAGCTTTCATCTTAAAGTTATGGAGGGTGTTGGGAGACAAAAGGAACTAGAAAATTTGATTAGGTCTAACTCAACCCTACAAAATCTGCTTGCAATGTAAGGTTTGCTCCCACTTATATATTATAATTTAGTCATACCTCTAATTGATGTGGGATCTTCACCAGTACTTTTGTAAGAATGAAAAAAATTAGGAAAAACAATTTATAGCTAAGAAAGGCACAATGTTGGAAAGGGTTGACAAGGATTTAATCTAATCCAAGCCAGAATGTGCCCAAATCTCTAGGATATTTTATACTCAATTTTATAAGTTTCTTTTGTTACTTAATTTTCTTACCCTTTTAGATATTTACTTTCCTAGAATACCTCCTATATTGTCTCCTAGAGATTGTATATATATCTTTAATTTTCAATGAAAACACTTGAAAAGGACCAAGTTTTATTACAAAAAAATATCTTATTGAATTGAATAATTGAAACAATACATGAGTACCTCTATAAGAGAAGTCAATCTAAAATAATGATTACAAGAAGATCTCTAGTATCTTACAACACCACACTTCTCAAAATCCTCCAAAATTAAGTCAATGCAACAAGTTGTGCAAGGTGTCTAGTATAACTTGTTTTTCTCTTCTAGGTCAACAAGTACCCAACTATCTTGTATTTTTCTACAATATCTGTAACAATTTGGATCATATTCTCTTCGCTATTCTCCTCAACAACATTATTCATCATCTTGAAAATTTTGTTCGCTGTCTTTACATCAGTTGACTTCAAAAAGGCAATTCCCTTAATATTGTGTTCCAAAATGTATAATCCTCTTCCACTTATTGGTCCCTCTATTGGTCATTATGGTGCATCTTGTTTTCTTCCAAATGTTTCTACGTTTCTTCAAATGTTGACTGTGTACCGTTAGTTATTCTAACCTCCTATTAAAATGAATGTAACTTATCTAAAGAGTTGGTTATAGGGCCTACTAATCATTACCAGAGAGATTCAATAAAATTACCTAGAATTTTAGACAAAAAGAAAGAGATATCGGCTTGTGGTACATGAAATTGGTTGAAAAAAATACAAACTTTACAAATTAAATAATATTAGTTAAGATCCAGAAGATAACAAAACAACTAATTAATACTTATAAAATATACCTCTCACTATAAACAAAGACACTTGATCAAGCCACTACATAGAGCAAAAAAAAATTGGCACCCACCATGGGGCTGAGTAAAATTTTTTCCTACCACCACAAGACAACACAAACAAAATGAGAAAAGCCTATTGTGAAAACCCTGACCTGGTTCTATCTAGATATCTCTCTCCCTTTTCAATCCTCTTCCAAACATAGCAATGCATTCCCCGAACGAATCGTGAAACCTAGAAGGGTTGTGAAACAACGTGATGTGAAGAGATTAAGGGAAGACACACCAGTCGATCAGAAACGACACGTTTAGGGTATTCAACACCACCAAGCCAAAGCTCGCTGGTACGATTCCTTCAATCAACACCACCAACAAAACCCTAATCCATCCCTTTGCTTTCACTAGCTCAACACAGGTTTTGTCTTTACGACCACATTTGCAATCCCAATCCCAACAACACTACACAGCATGCTCCAATCCCTTCACCAATGGACTGCTAAGTTTGTTTTGGCACACTACCAAGTTAAAGCTGCTTGTATTTGAAAATATGCATGGAGTGGGTCCAACTAGTGATTTTGATTCAATTTTTGGGGCCACAATTTCAATTTAAAATGGTGAATGAAAATTGATGAATGAAATTGGTGGGACCCATTGAATTGGTGAATTGAGCTGCACTGCAAATTCATTGTTGTTGTCAATCAGTTAGTGGTTTGTAGAAGCTGAGGCTTGGTGTCGTTAAGCTACCATGATTGCAATTAAAAAATTATAAAATGTAAGATTCAAAATGAAGGTTATCTACTACAATTAAGAGTAAAAAATGCTTTGTTAAATGTCTTTCTTCTTACCGTCAAAAGATTCAGTACTGGTCCACCTATGCCAAAGGTACGTCTTGCACTCTTTGCACTTGTACCAATTCAATAAATTTCTTTGTTAGTAATCTTTTCAGGCTTGTTGAAGAGCTGACTATGATCAGTTTCGTCCACCAGCTTCAACGACTTGATAAAAATTTCATTCAACGGCTGGATTGATAAAAATTTCGTCCATCGACTCGCAAGATTGATAAAAATTTCGTCAAACGGCTCAGTCAAATTATTAAAAGTTGACTATGATTAGCCTCGTCACTGGCTTGGCCAAATTATTAAAAACTGACTATGATCAACCTCGCCATCAATTCGGCCGGATTATTAAAATAAAGTTGACTATGATAATATTATTAGCCTCACCTATAATCAGCATGGTAAAACCTAAATAAAATTGTTTAAAATTGTTGAAGATTGTTTCAAAATGTTAGGTTGCATATGAAACGACTTAAGTTTTTCACTAGATAAACATCTTCACCTACTTGGCTCGAGGCAGTGTACCACCATAACTCGGTCAAGGACCCATGACCGAATTTAGGTCACTGGATATTCAGAATGTGTCAATTGCCCATAGGGCCGTCTACGTTAGTTAGCCTAACCTTCTATTAAAAGGGAATGTTACTTATCTAAAGAGTCGGTTATAGACCTACTAACCATTAACAAAGAGATTCAATAAAATTACCCAAAATCTTAAGCAAAAATAAAGAGACATCTACTTGTGGTACTTGAAATTGGTTGAAAAAAATACAAACTTTAAAAATTAAATAATATTAGTTAAGATCCAAAAGATAATAGAAGAATTAACTAATGCTTATGAAATACACCTCAGTATGAACAAAGACACTTGAACTTAGTGGCTTAAAATCACTACTTTGAACTAGGAAATTATCTCATAAATGATAAAATGTCATTGTACAATTTTAGTTGGGCAAGTATAAAATCCCATGTGAATAAGGCAAATCTTGCAACCATTTAGTCTAAGTATAATACTTTAATACTCAAAAGCACACAAGTCAACATGCTCATTTATTTAGTTGATTCCCACCATCATTCCACAGACACATAATGATAAATATTTATCTTATTTTATGTTACATATGGACTCCTTTTTCAATAATATAGCAGTGTTAGGGGCGCATTTAATATTCTTACCATAATGTAGAAAAGTAGAAGTGAAAGACCAGAACAAACTTCTGACCGCCCTGAACTTGTAGAAATTTTGAACAATCCAAAGTGGTAAAAGATCCACCTAAGAGTCTCGGGGAATTCAATGGGAAGTTGATATATGTACAGAAGAATGATATTGAAGCCACCATAAAAGAGAAGATATTTCCACCACCTACAAGTTCGTATGAACCAAAATTTAAGTAAACTAATCAAATTCAGATTCTAAATTATAATGTAAGTAACAATAAAACGGCATTATCATAACTCTTGCTTGAGGAAGGGGGAGCTTACCGAAAAATACCTAAATAATTGCTTGTCCATGACCAAACAACAAGTCCTATGCTGCTACAGATGAAAAAAGGGAAAGAAATCCAAGATACATGACTAATTCCAGCAATTAATTGTACAGCAGGTAACAATAAGTAGCATGCGCCCTTGAGATAAGATCCTACAATCGAAAAATGGACATCCGTTTATAATTATTAGAGACAAGGATATCAGTTTGTTATTGTTATTCAGTCATTCAAAATTTCATTTGCTAACAACATAATGTGACAAATAATTAATGTAACAATTTTATTTGCATCTCACATATGTACTCTATTTTAATCATATCACCAAATAATGTGTCCCAACACCCCTCCTCTCTCGAAGAATTGGACATCTGTAGATCCAATAACTCAATAATAGATGACACAGTAGAAACAATAACAATAGTTGGAATAAACTCTAATATCACCTTATAATTTGGATTTGAGTCTAACTCAATCATATAAACTGACTTGTAAAGTGAAAGTCGTCTCTTCTCCACTCTTATACTTTAATTAGGTCATATTTTTAATTGATATAAGATCTCCAACCCCAGACCCCATGTCAAAGACTCAACATCTTAAGCATGAAGTCTGTTGGATTGCCTTCTATGAGTGGTTTGATACCCAATAATAATTATTAGGATAGGCTCTCGAACTATCTTACAATTTGGGTTTGGATTTAGCTTAACCTCACAAAATCAACTTAAAAGTGAAGGTTACCCTCTATTTACATACTCTAATTTGATATATCACTAGTCATTTTAGACTCTCCAACAGCCAAACAACAGCACAAATATGGACATAATACACAAATAATAATTTAGTCTTAGAGTCAAAACCTCCCAAAGAACTATCTTAAGACACAATTACCGCACAAACAGCCATATATACTTTTCATGGCCTACTACCTTGTCACGCAAAGAGCAATCCTAAGAGCCTAAGAAAAACCTTTATTATTGTATGATTGTATGTACCACTTGTTTTATGGCAATACAGAAAAATAAACTTTATTTGAGATAAAAAGTCAATTACAAAAAAGGGTAAGTTAAACCATCCATGAAAAATTAACACAGAAAAAGAAGACATGAACAAACTCAAAATAATCAAGGTTCAAAAATGCAAAAGTCCCTCTAAATATCAGCAATGCTAAGTTAGTAACTCTTCTTAAACAAAGATGATCAGCGCACAGGAGAAAAGTCATAACCACAATCATGTCCCGAAGCAAAAGTTAGGGCAAAGAGAGAAGTTTTCTTATGGCAGACCTATTAGCAGAACAAAATAACATAGATGCCCAGAACAAAAATCTCTCCATGGATCTTGACCAAACCAATTTCCATAGATTTCAATTATAGAAAGAAAAGTTGCTAATAGTTGTGTGACCAAAAAGTGCTCTCTCAGCAAAGTCCTCCAAGACTGCACTCTGCAAAACCATTTCATTCAGTATTTGTAGTGTATTTTGAAGGGCAATACACTGAGGATAAAACTTCTATAATATAAAAAAGGCAAAACCAAGACAGAGAAAGTTCAAGTACCTTATAAATCCAATTAGCTCAGCCCACTGAGCATCAGCAGTACTCCACTGATCCCCCTCAATGGCTAAAACAATATGAAATACGGCATGAGAGAGTAGGATCAGAGACGATAACATTAGAACAGACCATGATATCAAATATTGTTGATGAACACGGAATCCTGTTTGCATAAAAAGAAAAAGGTTCACTACATGAAGAAAATATATAATTATATATTAGCATAAAAAAATACTAGAAAAGCGATGTCATGTGAAGAAATGATGGAAACAGAATCATAAATTTAGAGTATGCCTAACCAAATTCCCTATTGGACACCAAATCTTTTGATGTAAGAAAAAGGCATGAAAAATCATGTATTTACATCCATACAAGGATTAGAGCAAGCTTCTCACCCTTTCTAGAAGCAGTGTACTGAATGAAAAGGAATGCCATCAAATCAAGCAAAGATATCAAACTCCAGTTAAGCAAAGATGCTGCATGAAACGATAAAAGTGGTCAGTTGCAATTTTTACTACGAAAACAACTATGTTCATACAATAGACTTCATGTGAGTTCAACCGATCCCTCTCAAACTTAAAGACAGAATCCATTTACAATTACAGCCATGGACAGTTGTAACTATAAGGGTTGCGTGTCCTTATTGTATGCAAAACCATAATACTCTGTTACTTTATTTTTTTTATTTGAAAAGCCCAAGCTGATCATATTTAATAACCAGTTCAAAAAACATTGTGATTACTCCAAATGAATAGAGTATGTATGTACTGACAGTGTACAGGAATTTTATACTATCATTGAATCACTAACAGTCATACATTATAAGTTTGTTAATTATAACATAACTACCTTAATGTCAATGATAATTCTGATTGATCGAACTGTAAATTTTGTTTACATCGCAACACAATATTGTGAATTTTTCACATTTGAAGGTCAAATTCATACGAAGTTGGTTACTATAATTTAATATACAATCTATAGAAGTGCAACATGAAGTAGCTTGCATCAAGTAAAAAACGCTTATAGATGAACGGTAGACTCAATAAAATGATGCGAGAAGAGAGTGGAACGGTGAAGCAAACCTAACAGAAGGAGCATAGGCAATGCGAATCCAGGGATAAACCTCGCCATCACCACTGTTTACGATTGAAAACTCTTGTCAGTGGCTACATTATAGATAGATTGAACGCAATTCACGTGTGAAACCCTGGAAGTTGATGTGGTAAGCTTGTTGGTTCTCATGGCGACGTGAACGGCGATATTCGAAACGGAAAACGACGCCGCACGGTGTTGATACGGAGCAAAACGGAAACAGAAGCGTTATGCGGATTGAGAAGAATGGAATGTGAATGGATTTGACGAGGAATGGAAATGGAGGTTTGAGATTTGAGTCTCGACGAAGCGTGTTCTACGCTTACGATTTATTTCATTCGTTGCTGAGCCTGCTCAAGTTTTCCTTTCCCTCCTGAATTGGGTAATTTCGGTGCATTTGGTAACAGAGAAGGTTAATTTCGGTAATTTATTAGAAGGTTAATTTCGGTAATTTCATAGAAGGATAATTTCGGTACTCCGCTTCTTCGAGCCTCCCTAACAGCTATAGGCACAGGCAAAGACAGCACATGGACACAGTGTAAAATTACAATAATCACCCCCAGACATTTGAGAGTGAATTGTTAGTTATATTGAAAATGTTTATTACAGGATGCCTTACTACTCACCCAAGAGGGAGATAGGTGCATATCTATATATTATTTTACAATTTTACTCTTACTCAATATTTATATAACTATTTCTTATAAAAAAAGTTGTTGTAGTTTTTATTTTAATAATTATTTTTTTAGCAAGTAAAATAATATAAACACGTGTAATTGTGCATTTTGTTTATGTTTTTATCAGAGTAGAATTGATTTTTCGAGATGAGAAAGGTAAGATATTATTGCTGTAATATTTTTTACTTTTTTTATATATTATTTTATAATCTTACTCTTACTCAATATTTATATGATTACTTTTTAAACAAATTGTTGTAGTTTTTTATTTTTAGTAATAATGTTTTTAGCAAGTAAAATAGTATAAAATGTGTAGTTGTTTATGTTTTTATCATAGATGATAATTTTTTTTCTGAGAGGTAAGAAAAGTGAGATACATGGGAAGTCGAGGTAGGTCATTTTAGCTTTTAATGAAAATGGACGAGATATTCTCTTACTCTAAAATTAGCCAGAACTGTTAAAAATATTAAATATATGAGTAATGAATTAATGCTTTATATAAAATTTGTATATTTATAAGCTTTTGAAACTCCTTAAATAAAGGTTGAGATAGTCAAAAGATATAATTAATTATTTAGTATTTATAATGTATATAATATATAAGATATAATACTTTTGTAATAATTAACTCTTACATTATATATATCCAAACACTAGAAAAATATATTATTATTAATTATAATGATTATATTTTTGGATATCTCAGACTAAATAATAAATTATAGACTTAAATCTACTCTTATTGCTCATATTTTTTACAATTATGTAATTTCGGTTATTTTTTTATAAATTTTTAGTTGCAAATTTAGTACTCCAGTTTCTTAGAATTAAGATTTTTTTTTGTTTATGCTATAATGCTATTTAATTACTTAAAAATAGTATATCTGTAAAGGAGAATAATGTTTATTATTTATTTACCTAAAATATTAATAATATGTTTTACAAATAATTTTAATATATATTATTCTAACACATATATTAATATTTTTTTAACAAATTAATAATGTATTAACGAGGGACTACAATTTTTTTATTTTAAAAACTAGAGGATCCAATCTACCATTAAAATCTATAAAGACTAAAGTTGTACACTTGTAAAATTATAAGAACCTGAAATGGATGAAAGCTAAAATTATAAAACACTTAAAAATAAGTTTAAGTCATTATATAATTTATATATGGTCGACTTTTACTTTGAATACTAAATAAATTTCACTTTAAATTGACTATCTACTAAACTAAATATATTGTTTAAATCTTAAGTGAAGTATTTATTTTTGTTTATTGTAGTTTAAGTCTAAATAGGGTATTATGATCTAAGCCAAAATGACTTTGGGTCTTTCAATCTACCTTTAGCTGTTCTGTTATTGCCTTGAAATGCATTCTCAAACCATAGTATAGTTGGATTAGTATGTAATAAAAATCTTCTAATAATATAATGTTTTTGTGACTTTTAAACCGTTGTAGTGTGCTCAATCCAAGATTTATTACTAGCTACCTAACTGTTTCTATGCTTCACTCCATTAATAAATGAAAAGTTATCAAACACCAACCTGCTAGCTTTTGAAACACAATTATGGTTAAGAAAATTTAAATTTGCAACTTTCACCAACTTGGTTAGTTCAACTTCCAATTTACTAAAGAGCCAGAATTGGAAATTATACCTTTTGCAGATAATCTGGAATGTAATGTTAATTTTGTAAGCTTTTTGAACAAGTATTTACTTGTGGCCACTAAAAAAAGAGAACCACTTGTGAAAATAATTGGAATTTAACTTTGAAATGAATTAAAACCACAACTTTGACAAGTTCACCTTGATCAAGTTGTTTAATTTAAGAAATAAACCTATTAGTGTATTGGTATATCAGAAATTAGTGAGATGGAACATAGCTAAATTCAACAAACTTTGAGCAATCCAACTAAATCTGAGACTGGTTTGAGTCTTATTATTCAAGACATTGTTGGATTGGCAAAAGAACTACCTAATTCTGTACAACAGTTATTGATTCTGAAATGAAAAACATATGAGAGGAATCAGGTGTAGGAAAAACACACAGAATTGGTTCACAATGTCAAGACACTAAAAACATAGTGTAGTTATTGAATAACTTAAACTTGTTATTAGTGAATAATAATAAAAAAAAATACTCAAACACACTTTTTTCTTTTTTCACAAATTCAACAATAAATATTTGGATATACAAAATTAACAATCAATCAAATCACATTAAATAAAAAATAGGAACGGATAGAATTATGCTATAAATTATTTTATTTAAACCATCCATTACTCGTGTCCTGCCTCCAAACTTCAAACAAAAACAATGAGACATAATAATGTTCAGAGATAGTGAGAAAAATACAACTTAAAACTCTAATAACCTCACTCAAAGGAACGAAGAAGGTCAACAAATGAAAATGCGAAAAGGTTTTTAAAAATAGCTAATTTTATTTTCTTAAGAACCCCAAAAACAAACCTATGTATATTAAAAGCACGCTTCAAAATAATCAGAATTGTATGAGACTGACTGAACCATTTTTTTCAACATGGCAAACATTTTTTTTTTATAAAAATAATTGGTTGTATGGTGTCTTGAAAAATATACATAGCTTAGGAATATAATACTTAATTAATAATACATTTTAATGTATTAATTTCAACCAAAGTTTCTGAATTAAGTTGGTTATTCAAAATGGTTTTAACATTGTAATGTTCTTATAAGTTTTGTCTAAATGAAAAATAACAAGGGGATGTAGCTCATATGGTAGAGCGCTCGCTTCGCATGCGAGAGGCACGGGGTTCGATTCCCCGCATCTCCATAATAATTTTTTTTTTCATTTTATTAGTCTCTAAAATCATTTAATCAGTAGTATGAAAGAGTTTCTGTTTTTAAATTTCAAATATTTAAAATGTTAATAAATATAAAAAAATATATAATTAAAATAATAAATAATAACATATTAAGTTGTAAAATGGAAGTAATTTTTGCAATGCATAGGAAGAAAGGAGAGTGAGTGTGGGGCAATGCGTGGTCACAAAGGAGGAGTGTTACCGAAGAGAATAATTCTGGTGCGTCACGGGGAGTCGCAAGGGAACAACGACCCCGCCGCATACGACACCACGCCCGACCCTAAGATCCAGTTGACACCGCAAGGCATTGCTCAGGCCAGGCTAGCTGGGGCCCGCATGCGCCACGTCATCGCTGGCGGAGGCTCCTCCAATTGGCGCGTCTACTTCTACGTCTCCCCCTACGCCCGCACCAGATCCACGCTCCGCGAGATTGGCCGCTCCTTCTCCAAGAAGCGCGTCATCGGCGTCAGGGAAGAGTGCCGCATTCGCGAACAGGACTTCGGCAACTTCCAGGTCCAGGATCGCATGAACGTCATCAAGGAGACTCGCCAGCGCTTCGGCAGATTCTTCTACCGCTTTCCAGAAGGAGAATCCGCCGCCGACGTCTTCGATCGCGTTTCCAGTACTCTCTCTCTCTCTCTCTCTCTCTCTCTCATTCTCTCTTCTGTCGTTAAATCAGAATTAAATGCTTCCCTTCCTTTCCTGAATTAACTTCAATTGTCGCAATAGTTAGGGCTCGATGTATATATATGGAGACGGAATAAGAATTATCGATCAAATGCTTGGATGGAGCAAAAAGAGATTAAATGAGTTTAGATGAAATTAATTGGAATAGAATACGGGTTTAATTACACTGTTAATTAATTCGAAATGAAATCGTGGTAGGTGTGTTCTGTGAACTTACTTTATGTGACAATTTATTTATTGGATGGTGGTGTCGGTACGTGGAATGCGAAGAGCTCGTGTTCATATGGAATGGAATAAAACTGTTGACACTCATTTATCAATCCAAACAATGTAATATTATAGAATATGTTTCGTTATTCTCTATTATGATTCATCTTCATTTATCAATCGAAACGATGTAAAGAAGAGTTGGTCTGGTTTTGTGGTGTCTCACTCACGCTGGAAATGGAAATTTTACCTGTGAAATGCATATTTGAATAGAGTGTTGTGTGGATTGATGATAGATGAAGTTTGAAACTAGCAATGGGGTGTTTGTTCAGACTGTGACTAATTTTTTTCTGGTTCAGCATAATGAATTAAAAGATGCACAAGAAGATTTAGGTTCATTATGCTGTAATATTTCTGACTCGGAGAAGATTGTATCTTGTGAAAGTTACACGATGAGTCGCTATGCTAAGGCTTTAGCTTATTTAACAATTATGTTTGCAGATTTTAACATAATTTATGATAGTTTTTGGTTTATCCCTGTGGTGTTAATATGAGAGATATTGTCTTGTTTTGCAGGTTTCCTTGAATCTCTGTGGAGGGATGTTGACATGAACAGGCTTAACCACGATCCTTCTGATGACCTGAATTTGATAATTGTGTCACATGGACTGGCATCACGTGTTTTCATGATGAAGTGGTTCAAGTGGACAGTTGAACAGTTTGAGCTTCTGAGAAATTTTGAAAACGGTGAGTTCCGCGTGATACAGTTGGGGAGTGGTGGAGAGTACAGCTTGGCAGTTCATCACGCGGACGAAGAACTGCTCGAATGGGGTTTGTCTCCTGATATGGTAGCTGATCAGAAATGGCGAGCCTGTGCCAGCAAGGGTGAATGGAACGATCGATGTTCTTGGTACCTTGATTCTTTTTTTGATCATCTTCCTGACTCTGATGATGACAATGTGGATAAACTTGACGAGACAAATTCTTTGATTGTGCAGCATTCATAGTGTGCCTAGTTAGCTTCTGGGTTGGGGATTCGTAGTCAACATTTGTTGGAGAGTAGGTTGGTCTTTATTTTTTTGTTCCTTTCTTTTTTTGAAGAAAGAAAATTTGATTTCCAAAACAGAGGGTAGTTAAGAAGGAAAAGGACAAGGTGATTAACGGTTATTCGTTGTTAGTTAGCTGCTCTAATCGTTTATTCATCATCATAAGCTTTGTAAGGAATGGTTGCTTTGTGAATGCATAATGCATGCATCCTGTATTATAACAACACCACAGAATTTAGAAGAGCCTAATCTACAGAGTTTCTCGACTTTGTACTCACTTTTTCATTGTTGTTGTCTGTCAATATTGGATTTCATTCTGGATCTCTCATGATGTGAAAAAGTTTTCTGGATTTGTACTGATATATACATTTTTTATAGAAATCGTGTAGAGCAGGGTTGTGGGAAAAATAAAAAAGTGGACTCTGAGAATAATTTGACATGAAAAAAATAAAAAATAAAACGAATTTACTTTAAAAGTATTGATACCAAAGGCAGAAAAGTTGGGCGGTGGACTTAAGTGAGTGAGATTGGAAGTAGTTAGTAGTTAAAGTAAAAATGACGTGGTTTTGTTTAGGGTTTAAAAATGATAAGGGGCGGTGTAAAGACGTGCTTCTTCCCATCCGATTCTTCTACCAACTCTTTCGCTATATTTAAGTTCAAGTTAGTTGTTCACATCTTAAGGTAAAGTGTCACTTATTTGATGCTCCTACAATTATAAAGAATATTTAATGGTTGGGTTAAAACTGAAAACAAATAAAAAAAATACTGAATTTTCACTAGTTTTTTTTTATTTCTTTTTCAATTTATTTAAATTAAAATTAAAAAACCAAACCAAACAATTTATTATATTTTAATATAATATTTTATATTTAAATTTACTATTAAACATATTCTTAAATATTGATTTTTAATACGATCACATATATTTATATTTATATTTATCAAAGCATATAATAGAGATTTGAATTATAATTTTTAAATATAAGATTTATAATTTATTTTTGAACGACAAAAAATTGAAATTGTGAATGAAGTAAAAGTTATAAAAAAGTATAATATAACTTGTCTTCCTCTCTTAACAATTTTTATTATAAAATATTTAATAATTTTCTTAGAAAAATTTAACAACCTTTATCCTAAAAACTATTTTTTTTAAATATCTTTAACAATTTTTTTTGTAAAATTATATTTAACAATTATTTGAAGAAATATGTTTATTTTTTTAAATGCTAACAACTTTAACGAAAATCACAAAAATCAAACAACCAAATATTGATTTATTATTTTTTTTACTGCAATGTTGATTTGATTTTATTCATATTTTATATTAAATTAAAATTTCATATTTGATTTTTATGTTCAACTACTATGACTATTTATTTGTGTTAATGAGAAATGGAAATAAATCAAGTCACAAATACTTTTATTATTTGTTATTCTTAACGTTTTTTTAATTTAAATACAACACATTTAAAGTTAATTATACCTACACAATTTTTATATTTCTGTCAAATGCATGAGATACATCAATATATTTGTTTTCTCTCCATGTTAAAATTCCATTCTTATGTTAATCTTTTAAGTCACCAATCCTTAAACTATCATGGTACTGTGAAAAACTCCAACGTTCCATTTGCCTTTGTCTTTATCCTAACACACCGAAAATTTTGCAGCACTGCACGTGCACCACAGACCAAGTGGAAGGTATCTATCTGAGTAGCAACAAAGAATCTATCAGTTGAACCGTTCCTAAATTACAGGGCACATAGGTTGTTTAATGGCTGAAGAATAGATTATAACCCAATTTAAAGTCATATATGAGCTTTGAGAGTAACCAAACGAGGCATAACATAACATAACCTACCAAGTCCTAACTCCTTATTGGTTAACACTGTGTTTGGGAAGGTCAAGGTTACCGTTCCCATTTAAACAAACAAACCAACCCAATCATTAAAGCAACCTTCTTGATGATCCTAAAGCCGCAACACTACCACCCTTTTTCTTCTTCATTATGCAATTTTTTCCCCGCTCTTCAGCAACAGATTCCCATTTGCGAACCCCATAAAGACATCATCTTTACACTTTTCCGGGATCTGGGTCTCCTTTAATTTTCCCGAAAGACAAAGCGGACATTGTCTTCCACTCACTTTGAAAAGAGAGAGATTATGTGTGATAGTTTATGAAACTGAAGTGTTCTTCCTCAATCATTGTGTTTTGCAGTCAAATTCAGCGTCTATGATCTCATTCTGTAAAATTTTCCGCTTGTTAAAGGTGGTGTTCTCTCATAACTTCACAAGTCATAAGTCACACCGTTTATTTATCTCAGTATCCAAGAAAGTGTTCCTTACTTGCTGTTCTCACTGACCCAGATCTTCAAATGGCAGTGTGAGTGTTGCATCGTTGCACGAGCCATCTATCAAGAAAGAAGCTGTTTTTAGTTTGTAATGAGGGTGTGGAGGGTTCACCTACCAGAGCAAAAGCTTTGTCCTCAAGGTGTTTTGAGGTGGGTTTTGGTTTGGATGAGTGTGTGTTTTTTTGTGTTCACGGTTGGTCCACCGTCTCGGTCGCTGGTGAAGAAGAGTTCATCTCCTCGATTCTCTTGTCCTTCATGTGATTGTTACTGTTCTTCAGCGGAGTATCTCCTCGATCCTTTGGGTGAGTTTCCTTTTTTAGTTACTGTGTAATGTAGCAATTTTGGTCTTGAAGTGAAAGAAAGAAACCAGTTTGATTTGATGCAATGACAAGAAAAGACAAAAGTAACCCTTGTGTGTTTGAATATGGAAAATGGTATGTGCATAGAGACTAGGTCTCGCAATTAGTTAGCATTTATTGTTGCCAGTGCTGAGCTATTCTCAATCTGGAGTTGCCACATCTGCAGCAATTTGCAGAGGAACTGACTTCTGCACTTTGGAAACTTTTTTGAAAAGAAAATCATCAGAAAATGCACTGACTTCGTATAAAAAATTTGAACTACTATATCTTTAATAATGTAGAGAGCTAAACTTTTCTTATTTCGGCTATTCCATCCACACATCTTAGTGTTAAGAAGTTCAATTGGTAAACTTGAAATCTTGGATCTACCTTCGTGTTAAAAGGGAAGAAGCAAAGAAAATTGGGGCATTGGGTTGACCTAATATTAAGCCTAGTGCCATAACTATACTTTGTGTTGCCATATAGTTAGTTGACATGGTGGTAGTTCGAAGATTACACTTCCGAGTATTAGTTTCCAGTTTTAGTTGTCTTTGACAAAAAAATGAGGAAAGTTTTTCTATCAAAACCTTTGCATTTACTCCCTTGATAGTTTTGTTTATTAGTTTTGCATATATGGTTGTCACATTCTTTAATACATTGGTTTATTTCTCAACCACATTGTTCACTTTTGCAGGACTTGTTAATGGCTCAATTTCTGGTAACTTTGTCTCTTGCATTTCTTGTTGAAACTTTTCACAAAACAATTTGCTTTACTCCACGCTTATTTACTTTGATGCATCGAGGGTTTAATTTTTAATATCAAACTTGACTCGTGTATACCACGAAATTGCAAGTGCAGATTGTGGTAAACATGATCCTGTTTTGAATGAGGAAATGAACAAGGGTCTACTGACAATGCTATCCGAGGAGCTAAATTTGCAGAAAGTAGTGGCCAACGAGAGCTTGGAACACACCAAAAGGTTAGTAATGGATGCCAGGAAAACCTTTTCACAATACCAGAAGGAAGCAGAAAAGTGCAACATTGGAATGGAAACTTGTGAAGAAGCAAGGGAGAGGGCAGAGGCAGAGCTCATTGAAGAACGCCGGCTCACAGCTCTGTGGGAAAATCGAGCTCGTGAATATGGGTGGATTGACAGAAGAAACTCAAGGAGTTAACATCATCAGCTAATGATAATAGTAACATAGCTTTCATAGCCAATACACTGGTCTCTTGTGATGATTTCAGAAAGGTCAGCTATTCCATTGAAACAAGTTTAGTGTTTTACCACTTCATATATAGCAACTTGATCCTTGTTTACCTCACTTTTTTCATAAATTGACCACTAAAGACCTTAGCACAGTTCAATACCAACAATGCCATATGCCAAAGCTTTTCAAAATAAAGACACTAGCACAATCCTTGTTTAGCAAATGACAGTCTCAGATCCACAACTAGTGAAAAACCGGTACATTTCATTCAGTTCAAGTATTATGGTGGTGGGTGGATGCTTCACTGGCCACTTTAAAGATATACGAATATGATATAAGCGATATTGCATTTTTTATTGATGAATGAATTTCATACTGGTCCCGCTAATAATGATTGGACCCGGGTTATTAAATAAAATCAACGTCAGATTTCCCCCAAAAACAGAAAAAAGTATGTTTAAAAACCTATTTGCTAGCATTTCTTCGTGACAAATGCATTTGATAAAGTTAAATTTCCTATTAGAAGCTTGTCATCAATTACATAATGTGTTGAATTACCCTGATAACCTAAGGTATATGTATTGGTGGTTCCCTCAAGTCAAGTATAGACTATCTAGCACTGCAAAACCGGCTGCAACACCGCCTTCATCAGATGATGATATTTTTGTACGCATCAAATAGCCACTTGGTTTATTAATGATAACCTTATCCTTATTCCTGCATATTTCAGTGCATGAATATCAAGTTAAGGCAAATTTAAACTCAGAACTCTTATAGTTAGGTGGTGAAACAAATGTACCTTAAATAAGTACCAAATATCCCTAGTTCTGAAATGGCACGATCCTTACTCCAACAACCATTACGCATCAAAACTGCTGCAGAAATAGTTGGAAATATCCTCTGCATAAGGATATAAGCTGCATCTTCTTGAGAACCTGATTTCTGCAACTTTTGGAGGGTCTCCCTCACATCATCACCATAAATATTGTTTCCTGAAAAATAGATCGTAATATAAGTATCTTCCCCAATGTTTAATTTTTTTCAGTAAAGTAAGGCAGCAGGTTGAATCAAAGTTTAGGCAGTGTAAGACCTCCTCCTTCTCTTTGGGGCTTCATCACAAATAACTCTGGCTTTTCAATTGCTTTTGTAACAATACTTGAGTCATCCAAACTCCACAACCCAGCAAAGCATTTACGCAGTTTAGCAATGTCATTTTTGTTTTCAAGGAACCTGTTTACAGTTTTAATTCAAGGATTTAGTCATAGAACGTTTTTCAGTACATACAACAAACCAAAATAGGAAGTATGAGGGTAGCTCTGAGATATCCTCCATAAAAACGGAAACATGAAAGCAAATAAAGAAAAATGACAAATGAGGAAAACGCATCAAATCAAAGCTTCCCCATCCTAATTTACAGATTTCTTCTGTTCAACATCAAGTCTTTCCAGCAGCCACTCTGGAAATTTTTTTGAATTTTCATCCCTATCATTAGTAGCCTGAGTCCATGACAAGTTTTACCAACTAAAGTAGTCTAACTCTTCTATGGACAATATGAGCTTTTCGTAGCGAACTCCCTCCATCCATTTCAATACCTCAAATGCAAACCTTCAACTTTTCCCTCGACAAACCTCAATACAGTCAAACTTAGCATCAAAGATCCCAAGCATTCTTGTCATCATTGGCCAACAATGGTTGACACAACATTTAGTAAGGAAGTGTTAGGGCAATTAAAACAAAAACATATCATTCCTAGAGGGTACAATCATATCTTAACCAAAAACTGAGCAACGTATGGATGGGAAAACAGATCCTCAAGTATAATCTCGTCTTACATGATAACTCAAAATTGTTCATCATACACTTGATAGGAAAAGGTACCTCTCAAGAACACCGGGCTTTGCAAGTTCCTGTTGAATCTTTTTTGTGCCAACCAGATGATAGGATATAGAAGGGCACTTGACAGCAGAAGATTGTTCCATCAGTAGTCTAGCTTTCCATTCCTACATTTGAAACATATACCAAAAAATATAAGATGTTAAAGTGAAGTTTGAAAACTCACTGATATTAACCATAAATCTTAAATCCCTAAATCCTAAACCATACTATGATAGAAAAGAATTCATAGAATAGAAAGAAACTAATATTATGTAAATAAAAGTAGATATGGTTGTATATTTTGATGAAGGCCAATTTGTTTGAATAAACTCATTTGAAAAAAAAAAGTGATGAAAAATAAATGACTTTAACAAAAACAGAAATTACTTATGTTTGGTTATAATTATAAAAAAATCATTTTATTTATTAAAAGTGTTCTTTCATGTTTTTTAAAAGAGCTTTCCCACTAACTTATTTTAATAATCTATTCAAAATAAGTTGTTTTCAGCTTTTTTTATTTTTGCTATTTTAAATAGTTTTAATAAACCTTTAAAAATGTATTATAGGTGTTTTTTTGTGTTAAAAGAGGTGTTTTTTCTAAAGAAAAAATGGTTCAAACAAACTCTCCGGAAAATTTCAAACCACTGAGTAACTTCATATAACAAAAACTAGTATTATCACATGTGGAGGGTGCTTCGACTGGGGAGGGGGAAAGAGAGAAGATAAAGAATTTTAAATAAGAATTTACAAAAGAAAAAAATAAAATAATTTTTTTATTAGTTAAAACTAATTTATGTATAAATTAAAAAAATAAAAATCATAAATGTTCAAATAATTAACTTGGATATAAATTAATTTTAGTTTATGAAGTCAATTATTCATACAGTCCCAGAATGATGGTGGGGCTTAGACAGAACAATCATCAACGTAAGCCAACTATTTTTATAGGGCAAAAAGTATTTTTTTGGACACAAGTTTCTACACCAAGTTAATATTATTTATCATCTGCGTAATGAATTTAATATTTGTAGGGGCTAATCTTCCTAATGCCTTAGAAATGAAGTTTAAGAAAATAGAAAACAAAGAGATGTTTGTAGAGTGAAAAAGAAGGGTTCATATGAGCAGCAAAAAAAAAAACTGAACTCATGTCACTTACAGATTCTGAAGGATAGTCAGCTGGTGTATAGCCAGCGCGGAAATAAATGACTGAAATTTCCTGTCCATCTCTGCAAAAATTATGTATATTTCTCCACACTTAGAAATATATATAATGTAATTAAACCACAAACAATAGCTGAAAATTCAGTTTTTATTTTAGTGGATGAAGGTTATAGTTACATACACACAAAGCGTTCCATCCGGTAAAATTTCCCCTTCTTCATCAACTTCTGCCAATGTTTTCCGTATACTTGTAATATTGTGCGTGTTATAAAGCTAAGGACAGTAACACAACAAAAATATATGTATTTAGTAGTATAAAAACTACAGTAGCTTTCTTTACATACAATAGCATCCCTTTATATCCCTTGATATCACATTTAATTTCACAAATTATGAAAATACAAGAGCTTTAAAACCATATAATAAAATGAACATTTTTCTTTTGACATTATTTATCACTATTAAGAAAAGGATATTTTTCTCTGAGAACTGCACTAACAAAATGCTGATCGTACATGTTTCGTTCTTCAGCTTGAACAATAATCATAATCACAGCCCTGCATGGATACAAAGAAAACATAATGAATAAAAAGCGGCATAAAATATTCAAGAGAAAGTTAAGGGTTTTTTTTTCCTTAACTAACCTGGGGTTATTATACACACTCCAAGCTTTAGCCAGGGCCTCTGCATTTTGATTAGCAGCATCGTTGGGACCAATACTTTTGGAATCAAGTCCAAGCAGTTTTCCATGGCGAGAAAGTATGTATCTACAAAATGACCAACTAATATAAAGATATTTCTTCAAAAGCAAAATTTCATCAAAATGAAAATACATTACCACTATATTACGTATTAATAATTTCAAATATATTTACTAATCCTATATAACGGCTCAGCCTGAACAACCAAAAGAACTGATATAGCAGAATAGCAGCTATTCTAAAATATCATAGGTACATGATAAATTATTTATAATTTATAATATGAATACAAAAGTCGTTAAAAATAAAATAAAGTAAAAAATTACAGACTTTCATAATCAATAGTTAAAAGTCGGATCATAATAGACAATCACCATCTATAGTAGTTAACAATGAAAGACATGCAAACGTGATTTCAAGATTGTATTTGGATGAAAAAAATTATGATTTCAAAAAATTTAAATACATGGAATATGAATTATTTGAATATTTTTCTTTTTAAATTCTGGTTGGATAGAGCTAAAATCATCTTTTTTAAATGCTCTGGTGGATAAAATAATTTAAATATTTTTAAATTCTGAATTCTTAGTTTTCATATATATACAATTCAATTTGTGAACCACATAATGGAAGAGAATTATCCAGATGAGAGAAATAGAAGAGAAAGATATATTGTGCATGAATAATTTTGTTTTAATTTGAGATAATCAAAATATTTCAACAAATTACAAAAGTTTTAACAACTTTTAGATACACGTCCTATTTTAAATAAATCTTAAATTTAATTTTCAAAAAAATTAATAATTAGTGGTGAAAACAAAAGTATGAATGAAAAAAACATAAAAAAGTAAGATGATGGAATTTAAATATATATATATATATATATAACAAAAATTAGTGGAATATGATGACGTCTGACGAAGCACAATACATATATTAAAAAAGAAATTCGTTTCTTTTCTTATTTTGCAAAAAAGAAAAATCTTTACAATTTTATTAACATTGCACTAAATTTGTAACTTCATAAATATTTACAAAATCATTTTTAAACTCCAAGTTATTTCAATAAAAAATGAGAATTAAAGTTTCATGCAGAAGAAAATCAGAAAACGACCAAATTTATTTAATTTAAAAAAAATAAAATTTTAATTAGATAAAAAAGCTTAAGAAACTAAATATCATTTATTTCAAATTAAACCAAAATTGTAAACAAGTAACAACTAATAATCGTTAAACAAAATTATTTAAATAATAAAAAATATTACACACACTTTATATACATACACATATATACATATATATATATATATATATATATATATATATATATATATATATATATATATATACATACATATATATATATATATTAATATATATATATATATATATATATATATATATATATATATATATATATATATATATATACACACACATATATATATATATAGACCTACATATTTTTTTATCATTTTATTAGTATCTTGTTTAATGGTGTGATAATATACGAATTTAGGAGGTATAGAATACAAAACTTTAATATATTTGATGGCAAATTCAGAAAATTGTGGGGTCGTCTAACTGTGCTCCTGATTGCAACGTAGGAATGTTGTTCCTTCGCTGGCTGGCTAAGGACGCAAATGAGCAGTCAGACATGGTAAATTTCAGAAAATACTTAAATTGGTTATTAGAATATGATTGTCTCAGTTAACATATTTTTGAATCAAATTATCATATAAACAAGGATTTTGAAAAATTCATCGAGTCATAATTTTTTTACATTTAGTATAAAAAAGTTTATACATAATAAGATGAATTTTTTTAATAACTTATTCACACGACAATTTTAATAAAAGACTTATCATTCAGCATACTAATTTTCTTAGGAGGGTAAATTGACGTCTTAAAAAGAAAGGAAAAGTGTTCGACAATAAGTAATTCAATTCAAGTAGAAAATAAATTCTGATTTCAAACCACTTACGATCTTCAAATGCATCACAAAAATACAAAATACATGTATGAACAATGAAAATTGGGGTATTTAAATTAAACAAACCCACAACTGCAGTGAAACAAAAATAAGAGGTGATAGCATTGTATATGTGTAATTCACAGCAACATTTACCTATGAAGTTCAGTGACAAGGTTACTAAGACCGGCAAATGAAGAGGCAATAGTGTTGAGTTCTATTTGCAGAAGTGAATTAGTCTTTTGATCAAGCATATAATCTGAGCGATGTAACCCCAATCGTATTTCCTACAAAAATTTTGCCAGAGCAAAAATAACAATTTCTAAATTAAGGAAAAATTATATGTAAGATTGCTGTTTTCTGTAAATGTCCACAAACAACAGTTACCTCTTTTTTGTTAATCTTTAGCATCTTGGAATGAATGTCCAAAAGTCTAGAGGTGAATTCATCCGCTTCCTTAGTTCTGCGATTAAGAAGAGAGACAAAAATATCAATACACAGAAAATATATATATATATATAAAACAAATAAAGTGTGCGTTTAGTATATTATAGAATAATAAACCCTAAAACGCATGCAGAACGTAACAAGAAACAGTGGACGGAGCGTTAACCTGGAGAGAGATTGTTGGAGAAAGGCTGCGTCCAAGCTAACACGATCAACGAGTTCATTGAATATAGGAGCCAATTCGGAGGCTTGTCTCCACTGGTTTTGGGGAAACGGCGTCGGTAACAGTGCAAACGGAGCATGCACCAATCCCACGCCAGGGACGCTTCCTGATCCCTGCATCCATTGATTTAGGTTTGAAGATGATGCATTGTAAACAAGCAATTGGAATCAAAGAAATTAGAAAAGAAAATGGTGGAAGAGTGACCTTAAAGGAGCTATCACCAACGACGAGGCCGTGGAGAGAGCTCCAAACGAGAGCGTCAAAAGCGATGGTGCGAAGGAGTTGTTGATCGAGACGGTGGTAGTCGAAGAGACACATTATGGTGAATGATTCTGAAAGTGTAAAACTGAGGATCAAAGAAGGAAGATGAGAAAAAAAAAGGGATTTTCTGTAAGGAATTATTCTAAAAACGCCACTCAAATATATAAAAGCCCGCGCTCACTGCAAATTACAGACTCCGGGAAATAAGAAATTAAGAACGTTGTATATTATCTATAAATTAGATCATATATTTTTATGCAGTATATATTATATTATTATGTTATTTTATCAAGGCAACGGATATCTCATGATAATATTATATGGATTTTTTTTCTAGAAAGTCGTCCACTATTTTATTGACTTTTTAATTTATGAAAAACGTAATTATAGTAATTAAGAATATTATTATGGTGTGATGTTTATGATTTCTAGATCCAAACTGATAATATAAATATATATATATATTCTCGTTAGATTATTGACTCATGATAATATATAATAATGATATTTTTGAGATGATATGTAACATATTTAAAGATATTTTTCCCTTATTTTTAAGCATTTTTATATTTCAATTTTAATTTTTATTATATTTAAAAATTAAAAAAATTATAATAATATACAAAGGGATACACATTTAATATTCTTATTTTATTTCTAATTATATTTTTTCCTTAAAGACACAGTTTTTGTACTAGTAAGTTATAATACAATTACATCATTTTATTTAAATTAATTTTTAATATTGATATACATTTGAATTCATATTCATATTTAAATTAAAAAATATCGTAAAATAAAAATGAAAATGTTATATGGAAATAGAAATAAAAATGAACTAAAAAAACTAAAACCACAAGAAAATAATATTGGTTCCTTTACACCAAAAGAAGATCAATAATATCATAATATAAACATTGTAGTTGTAAATATTTTTTTTTATTGTAATATATGAATTCAGATTACAGATAGTTTATTCTTTACAAATTAATGTCACTAATTCTTTTACAACGAATTGTGTTTTCAAAGTAAAAATTAATAATTAAAAGGATAATATAAAATATTTTTATCATTAATATTTTTATTTAAACTATAAACATATGCTATATATAAATATATTGTTCTCGAAGATAATATTTTTTATAATAATCGTTTTCTATGATTAAAATTATATAAAACATGTGTGAATAATAATTTATTTAAACTTATACTAAATATTGACAATTACAATATTATATTTTAAAATATTAATATAAGTAAATGTATAATCTCAATTTTAAGACAATTAAAAAATGTATAATCTCGATTTTCGTCTGGAACAACAAATGAAGTTATTCTAGTTACTAGAAATAAAATAAGAGGCAAAAACTATCATTTGAACCTTTGAAAAATGAGTGTTTTTTTCTTTTTTCTTTATCACCTTTGAATCTTTGAAAAATGCCTGTAATTGGCCAATAAAGAAAATATGGTTCAGACAATCCAATCGTTCCAATAACCAGTGAGTTCGTCTGATTTGATTTAACCATGTGATTTAATGAAAAAAAAAATTACATCCACTAATGTATATAATTCTAGAATATACAAAAGATTACTCAATAAAATTCACCCCCTAACAGAACCCAAGTAAGTTTCTTCATGAAGTCAAATTGATTACTTGATACGTTCATAATAAATTAGTATATATTATATATAATTATTTATTTAACTTCTTATATTACAATTTTTTAGGACGTAAGGTCAATTAGCTCATTAATTTGACCTTTGGACCTTGATTATGAGAAAGTCACACCAGTCAGTAATTTAATACCTTGGATTTTAGTCTTCCTTTAATTTGTATTTGAAAATTATTAAATAAATTATGAGATATATAGTAAAAATAAGAGAGAACAAAATTATCTTATTAATTTATAGTATTTATCATACATTAATTAAGGACATCTTGATAAAAAAGTAAAAAAGAAAAATAAAATATAAAGAGACTTGCATGTAGAGACTGAGGTGAAATTTTAGTTAATAATATTTTTTAAAACGTAAAAAATATGTGATAATTTTATAAATATATAAGAAATAAGAAATACAAATGTGAGTGATATAAAATTATAAATTTGATTGAGAAGGAAATGAATTGGTTTTTCTAATCAAACCCGATCCAATAAATTTTTTTATCATTTTGCTCAATTTACTCTATTGTTCTTTAACTGAAAATATTATTTTAATTATAAATTCATCTTGCGCAATCTCTAATGAAAAAGCTAATGGAATTTAAACATAGTCATCATAACATTTACATAACATATTCCAATCGGCTATATTACAAAAAAAGGTCGGAGTGGTCTACTCTATTCTGAGTATATGCGTTGTAAAATGTAGCTCGAGCAGTTTTCTGAACGGACAAATTGGCTTGAAAAAAATTTAAAAAGAGGAGAAAAAGGGGAATAAAGAATTTTAATTTAAACTAAAAAATTTATGATTTTTTTTTTACATTTCATCTGATTATTATCCCTTTATTAAGAAGGGATTGACCAATTTTATTTTGAAACAATCTCGTCTTTGGCTAATTTCAAAACAAGCCAATGAAATAAAAATCAAGACATGAGCTTCCCCCGACAAGATGCTAAGTACCTGAGTTGTTGGCGAGATGTTCCTTCTTCCTAGGAGCCGCTTGTCTAAGAATTTGAAATGGACCTTCTTGGTATCAATATGTAAAAGCCATGTTATGAAAAATATTATGTAAACCATGCATTAAAGTAATGTTTTCAATTACCCTGTTGGCTCCTTCAAGTCAGGTATAGACTATCTAGCACTGCAAAACCGGCTGCAACTCCACCTTCATCAGATGATGATATTTTTGTACGCATCAAATAACCGCTTTGTTTGTTCATTATAACCCTGTTCTTATTCCTGCAATTTCATATTCAAAGTGTCACAAGTTTAAACTCAGAAGGGTGACAGACATGTGGCCAAGTAATGTACCTTAAATAAGTACCGAATACCCCAAGTTCTGAAATTACACGATCCTTATGCAAACAACCATTACGCATCAAAATTGCTGCAGAAACAGATGGAAATATCCTCTGCATAAGGATGTAAGCTCCATCTTCTTGAGAACCGGCTTGCTGCAATTTTAGAAGGGTTTCCCTCACATCATCACCATAAATGTTGTTTCCTGAAAAGTAGTTACAGTTCGTTAGATACGTTTCTTCCCCTTTTTATTTTTCAACTAAGTAGGCCAGTAGGCTGAATCAAAGTTTAGGTGGTACAAGACCTCCTCCTTCTCTTTGGGGTTTCATCACAAATAACTCCGGCCTTTCAATTGCTTTTCTGACAACGTTAGAGTCATCCAAACACCACAACCCAGCAAAGCATTTACGCAGTTTGGCAATGTCATCTTTGCTTTCAAGGAACCTGCTTAACTCAAGATTTAGTCGTACTGCTTATTTTCTAGAATAAAATTGGGGCGGGGTCTTGGATTATTATTAAAATAAATCTACTTTAACACAACTGTATCAAAATTACATCATCTCACTCCTGATTTTTATAATAAAATATTATATTTTAATAAAATAATATTACTTTTTAGTGTCAAATGAAGATAAATAAATATTTTCAATGTCAGAGTATCATCCTCATTATTATAATCCGAACATGTTTAGCACATAGAATAAAATTCGATTTCCCTAAACAAAAAATATGAAGTATGAGTGTAGCTCTGAGGTAACACGCATTATCATCTATAATTTACTTCCTTCTTTTAGGGACCAAAAGAACTGAAGACATATAGTTAAAAGACAATAAAAGTCCAAGAATAGTGGAAAGGAAATCTTCAATAAAAATAATGAAGCGTGAAAGCGAAAACCAAAACCAACAAGGCAAGTACGTAAGTTCAAACCTCCCTATTCTAGTTTCCAAATTTCCTCGGTAACCATCAATCCCCCAGATCAACATCTAATCTTTCCTGCAGCCACTCTAGGGAAAAACTTTGAATTTACATCTCAATCATTAGTGCATTGAATCCATGACGACTTCTTCCAATTCACTAGTCTACTCTCTTTTCATCAAAACCTTTTCGAATTCGGATCTGCTCTGTAGACAACATCGAGCTTTTGATAGCAAGCTCCTTCAAGCCCATGCACTCACATTTTGTCTAAAAAACCTCACAAATACAAACCTTCAACTATTTACTCAACAAACTTCATTATGATTCAAAACTTAGAAGACTTCAAAGATAATCGTTAACCGTACCTCCTTGCCATCATTGACCAACAACGATTGCAACACCGTCGTGATCGATGCACTTGGTTCATATAACTTCTTGAATTTAATAACAAAATTTTTACCGGCCATTTAATACAAAAACCTATCATTCCTCCTAGAGGATATCATGACCGACCAGCTGACCAATGTAAGGATGGGAAAGCAGATCCTGAAGGATAATCCCATTTTTTACATGATAACTCTTAATTGTTCATCGCACATTCTTCTTTTAAACAGTGTCGGTGAATGGATCAACCGCTTTCAATGCATGAAGGATGAAATTAGCTTGGAAGATAAGAAGAATATTAATTAGAAGATACCTCTCAAGCACACCAGGCTTTGCAAGTTCCTGTTGAATCTTTTTGGTGCCAGCCAGATGATAGGATATTGAAGGACATTTGATGGCAGAAGATTGTTCCATCAGTAACCTAGCTCTCCATTCCTACATATTGAGCAACATAGACCTAAGCCATGGATGATGAGTTGTAAACCCCTCAACTCCTCAATTATTTGCTTGAGTTGGGAGACTCAAGTTGTTACAGATGAATAGAACAATTAAAAAAGAAAAGTCAAGCAAACTTTCTCCAACAAAACTTCCTAAATCATTTTGGGATAAAGTAGTGAAAACTACGGCTGACATGACAAATCTATTTCCTTCAAGACCTTACCTTTTAACTGGAAATATTCCAAATGAAGAATGACATGAAAAGAAAATCTCTTATGGTCAATTAAGATATTTTGTATATAAGATGTTAACATTTATCAAAGATGAAAGTGCATTGTTTGATCTGCTTATATATTGGTTTCCTAAGGGATGAACTTGACTTTAGGTATTATTTGAATTTTAGATGATCCAAGATATCAAGTCTAAGCAGCCAAAACAAAAGGTGGTTCGTAATTCAATTTCCATCGTGATAAATAATTCACGGGGAGAGATGGAACAACCTCACCATTCTATCCATCAAATGAAATGAATGGAGAGAAAGCAATGGATGACATTTAGACAAAGCATAATCCGAAAATGAGACAAATCCACAAGAAATAGTCAACCTTCTAAAAAGAATTTCTTATAGTATGTTGATTAATAAGTCAGAAAGAATGTAATCCTCTTAGCTCTCTCCGCCAGCTTTACTTCACTTGACATGTGTTCTACAACTCCTTTTATCGTGTGAGTCTTAAAAGAAGTTTAGTTAGCATATAGAGTAATTGAATTATTGTCTATATAGTACAATTTCCTAACAGTAGTGAGCGAGAGCCACTCTTTTTGCATCACAGGTCATACATATCTCAATGCTTAAAAAAAGAAGTTTAAGTAATAGAGAACAAAACAGATATTTCTACTATGGAAAAAGCACGGTTCTTCTGAACAGCAAAAAGGTGATTTCAAATCACTCACTGATTCTGAAGGATAGTCAACTGGTGTATAGCCAGCCCGGAAATAAATGACTGAAATAGCTTGTCCATTCCTGCAAGTTCCAAGAAATTATATTTCTCTACAATCAGAACCATAACATGATTAAATCACAAACCATGGCTGCAAGTTTTATTTGTGGCTAGATGTTACATACACTGAAAGTGTTCCATCGGGTAGAATTTCTCCTTCTTGATCAACTTCTGCCAGCGTCTTTCGTATAGTTGTAATATTATGCGTGTTATAAAGCTAAGGACAATAACAACCAAGAAGTATGTACTGAGTAATAAAAACTTCTAGTGGTTTTCTTTACAAAGAAACTGATAAAAGCATCCTTGATATGACATATAATTACACAAATAAATGAATCTGCTCTGCTATGTGGGAATAAAATGCATTCGTTTTGTATTGTAATTAATTATAACTACTAACAAAAGGATATCTTTCTCTAAGAACAGCAGAAACAATATGCTGGTCGTACATGTTTCGTTCTTCAGCCTGAACCACAATCATAATCACGGCCCTGAACGAATACGTCAGAAAATATAGCAGGGAACCAAAACCAGCAGCAGAAGATCTAGAGAGAGTTAAAGGAAATTTGTTTCCTCTAAACTGACCTAGGGTTGTTATACTCACTCCAAGCTTTAGCCAAGGCCTCTGCATACTGATTGACGGCATTGTTGGCAGGGATCCTTTTGGAATCTAGTCCAAGCAATTTTCCATAGCGAGAAAGTATGTATCTAGAAAATGACCAACTAATATAAAGATATTTCTTCAAATAAAAAATTCCTTAAAACGAAAATATATTCTACCAGAGTTCTTATAAATAATTTCAATCATGGCCATTAATCCAGTGTAACAACACAGAGTGAAAAACACCAAAACTGCTATTGCAGAACAGAAGTAGCTGTTATATAAAAGATCGTAGGTACAAGATAAATAATTTATACTACTCATACTAAGTAGTTAAAAAAATTAGCCAAAACTGAAGACATTCATAATTAATACTTAAAAGTTTCATCCTAAGACACAATCACCATCAATATCAGGCCTATATAGTAATTAACAATGAGAGCAATGAAAACTCGAGTATGAAGATGAAAAAGAAAAAAAAAAAAAAAAAAAAGGAAAAAAA
>Ga0209489_100367_pt1 | contig 80420 bp, 38 predicted proteins | sample SiratrowhiteBW_FD_187527 | JGI IMG/M metagenome (GOLD analysis project Ga0209489, IMG submission 187527) | Root nodule microbial communities of legume samples collected from California, USA - Siratro white BW (SPAdes) (version 2) | ecosystem: Host-associated > Plants > Roots > Nodule | place...
TTTTTTTTTTTTTTTTTTTTTTTTTTTTAATTATCAGTTCATAAATTCTGCAGAGGGGTGACATTTATATGGGTTCTTGCATCTTATAGATCATCCTATAAAAGCTGGTTTGCTATGGTGATTAATTCTGACGCGGCTGGACCATCTCTTCCACTGTCTTCCATGTAAGAAGGGTAAATTATGAATTCATTGTGAACTTTGGACTGAAGAGAATTTGTTTTATTGTTGAATGAAATGTTTCTGGTGTAGTTTCCAAAGCTGATAGTGATAGAATCCTCTTGCTTCTCCCACATGTTCACTAGCAGTTTCACAATTCATTACATGGGACCACAATCCTCGTTAGTATCACAGGGTCTATGACACTAGTCACAGTAAGGCTGTTTTGGGTCTTGTGGATATTGTATGATCCCCCAGTTCGTTGTGACAGTTTTTGATTGAATGAAATGGAATTATGTGTTGATATGCCTTCTGAGATTATCAAATTTTTGGGTGTTGTTTGAAAATCAGTGTTTATTTATTTTTGAGAGTTTTGAATTGTTGTCTGGTAGACATTGGTATGACTTTGTTGAGGAACTGGTATTGGATTTTTCTTTTTGTTGGTTAGAAATAATGGATTGATCAATTGGGTGCTTGCTGTGCAGAGGAAGCAGGAATAAAAGCCAATCCCATTGGATTGAATCACTTTTTCGCTTTGTACAGACTGCAATAAATTTCACACAGCTTCATAATTGGATTCAGTCAGAGTAAGCTCGAACTTAACTGCAATTGTTTGGCCTAAGTAATTAGCCTTATTTTTGGGAGAAGGGAAGCTCTGGTGTTTCTCTTTGACTTCTTTTTGTGTGCCATCTATTATCTATTATGAGAAACATTTATGCATCGTTTGTTTTAGGTGAAGAGTGGGAGAAGAATGAAAGTGAAAGAAAGGAAGGAGGAAGGGTGTTTTCGTAGGATTGAAAGGAGATGAAAGTTCAAAATTTAGGTGGGCTAACTTTCACACAAAAAGAGAAAACTTGAAATATTAGGTGCACCTTTATATTAACAAAAATAAAACTTTTATATTATTTTTTATTTTTCAATAAAAAACTGTCTCTATTATTTATTTCTTTTCAACCAAATCATCTCTTTTTTCACACTCACTTTCTCTGTTTTTCCCCTCTACCAAAAGGTGTGGTTTTTCCTGTTTAAATTGCTTCACATAGAAAACTATTCACTTAAGTTGCTGGATTCCCCCACATATCAAGGTAAGTAATAAGACTCTTAGGAGAGTGGATGAGGGTACTGATACTAATGAAGCAAGTTGGATGATGGTGATCTTGATGATTGTTTTTCTGGTTGTGCGTTGTTAAGTTGTAATAAACTGTATTCTGCATGCAAATATGAATCATATATCATAGTATCTTGTCTTGTAAGAACATAATTCACAATTTCTAATTCACCAAGTTAAGGTCTTGCTTTTAATATAATTTTAAACAGGTAATTAGTGCAAAATATGTTACTGATCATGCAACTCATTTGTTTTTCTCTCTTTGGATACCGATCTTTTTGTTGAACAGGTGTGAAGAAGTTCCATTGGCTCAGCATCTTGCACCTACTAGACTCTTTTTTTTTTTTGGTTCTTTCTGTAATATTTGATCATTATAGTTTTGAAGGCTCAACTTGTAAAAAGAATACAAAATAGAATAAAAAGATCATATGATTATTTTCATATCTCTGTAGCTGACATCATCATTGTTAGATTTTCTATGAGGCTTCCACTGGCCACTAGTGGGTTATCAACCCAGTTAAGCAGTGCATCCAGATCCACTATTATCGTATCCATTCATCACCAACATTGCTGAAACACCAAGTTTTTTCCTCACTATGTTAAACTATCCTAATGATTACTGCCTAAAGTCATTATATTTTAAAGAAGATTCTAATATCATTTTCTTTAGTAAATCTGACATGCTTCTTCTTTCAATTATTTGTTCATTTCTAGCAACATCCATGAATAATTTTTGTGTTTCAAGCGATACACATATACATGTCAGATTCGTGTAGACCATGTTAAGATATTATCTGATTCACCATACTGCATAGATTTGGAGTTTACTTCTCTGTGCCTTTGACATTACTGTTTGAATGTGGCGTGTCAGAATAATAAAATCATCCTCCCAGGCAAACCACAAAAAAAAAATAAAAATGAAAGGTTAAATTAATTAGTAAATTATTGAAGAATTTCAAAATTATTAATAATTCCTGTAGACCATCTCAATGTATTATCTAATCTATCATATTGGATTGATTTGGACTTTACTTTGATGTTACCGCTGAATTAATTTGGTGGGACACTAAAATATCACCCAGGTAGTTAAACCACGAAAAGGGTTAAATTAATCAGTAAAATATTGAATAATTTCAGAAATTCTAAATAATGGTGTATATTTTAACTAAATAATTTATAATTGAAATTTAAAATTTTAAAACATTTTTTAATTTACATTATAAATTTGAAATAAATAGAACATCATCTAAAATCTCTTAAATAGTTAAATAATTTTCTTATTAATTCACCCTAGTAATATAATCTTTAGTCAGTCAATTTGAATTTCTTTAGGAATAAATTCTTATGTTTTTAAAATTTACAATTAAAAATTAGGACATATAATAGCACATATCGATCCTTGATCGTGGGTTTTGAGATATTATGAATACGATGTCTGAAAAAAAAAGTTTAATTCACGATCTATTAACAAAACTTTACTCCATAAATCTCATTAAGGAATTTAATTATAAATTATACATTCGTTTGAAACTCTCAAAACATTAAAAGAACTTATTCCTTAATTTAGAATATAAGAAAAAAAGAAAAAAAATAATACTATGTGGTTTAATTGAAAATGTAAAGAAAAATAGAATAAAGTTATAGGAAAACGAAATGTATATTTATAATCAACTAACTCAGTATGCTAAGTTTATTGGTACGATATTAGAGTAGCATGAAACATTTTAAAAGGACTTTTGTTTGAGGTTAAGAAATTAAAAGATTTTTTTATTAAAAACTATGTAAGAAGAATGTATTAAAAATGATAAAAAAAGCGTATATTTTTTTAATTCCATTAAAAATTCCTTTACTTCCAATATTTAAAACCAATTTAACATTTATCTTTTTAATAATGAAAAAAAAAACTTTTCAGACCTTTTCTTTAGTTTATGTTGAACACGACACGTTTTTTTAGGTGGAATAGGAGGGAAACACATCTCTCAACACATTGATAATCAACAATAAATAACAATAGAAATAGAGAGTAGGATAAACCAATCATTTTATTATTATAGGTAATATTTATTCCAACACAATCAGTATAAAATAAATTTAAGATTTAAATCTGTTCTTTTTCTCCCTTTAATATTAATATCATGTTTTATTGTGAATGTTTCTCAACAGAAGCGTCCCTAATGGGAGTTAAGTCAGTTACCGTTACCGTTACCGTTACATTGTGAGTCTGGTGTTTATCCAACAAAAACAAAAGGATGAAAACAAAAGACGTGGGAGATTCAGTGTTGAAATAAGGTAAAATGAAAGGAAAAAAAAGAAACGAAAAAGGTGTTGGAAGCAGCTCCACCTGATTTGTGAAATTGAATGCGATTGAAAGACACGCTGCACTCATGGTACACCAGAGACACCTATATTTTAATCCCCAGAATCGTGGGGGCACACACAAATTAAATGCCATTTTCTTTATTTATTTTTCTTGAATTAAACAATTTTTTAATTTAAATTTAATGCATGGTAATTTCTGTAAGAATAAAAACTCTGCTATGATTAGTTATTGGATATGGCAGCATGAACTTGTTTTACATTATCACTGTTATCTGTTGAATTAAATTAAAGTGCAGATACAGCTACTTTTTTATTTTTTATTTTCCTTGTTTCTTTATTTTATGCTCTTCTAGCTTTTCTTACAAAAAAAGCCTCCTTTTCCGTTTCCCTGCGAGTTGCTTTGTCTTATTCCCTCAGCTACTGCCATCACCACCACACTCTTTTCCCTCTTTACCCTCTTCTTTTTTCTCTACTCTCTTCTTATTCACATATTCACATTCAAAAAACTCCGTCACTCCAATCCAATGCACTACAACATCCCGCAAAAATCCCACTTTGCTTTCCTATCTCTGTAGATCTGAACCTCCCGGGATCTCAAAAAAAACCGCATTTTGATTTCTGGGTCTTGCCGTTTGCTCCATTGGGTGCTCCCAAAGGCATTTTTTTTTGCGAGATTTTGGTTGTTGGCAGAGCAAGATGGGGTCCAGTGGCAGCAAGGCCACGTCATCATCGTCGTCTTCGGGGAGTTTCAGGAAGGGTCGATCTAAGGGGCACAGAGGGTTCCCGTCTTATTGTCTGGGAACGTCGTCTGGATCTCGTGACATTGATAGTGACGACCAGGTAACAGTAACTTCCTTGGTTTTTCAAACTTTTTCCATCCTTTTCAATGTTATGTTAATTGAATTTTAATTTAAAGGGTAATTATTTTCAAAATTTTCATTAAGCTTACCTTTTTTTTTTTTTTCATATTTTAAAATCAAATATTAGGTGTTTGAATTTTCTGTTACTTTCAAGGGTATTTGAAAGCTAATAGCTAATGGTTTTGTAATTTACTGGTGAGACTCCTAATAAATCCATTCTTGATGGAAGAGATGGCATAATTTAGTAAGGTTTTTGAAAGATGCAATAGTATTTATACAATAAGAAAACAACTAATTCAGCATTGAATTCCTGATAAATGGAAGGTACTGGATAGTCTGTCTCGATTCTTCTTGTAGTGTGGTTTATACATCTGTTGGGGACTCTCACCAAGTGCCAATTGGTTTTAAGGTGAAATCTGAAATGTGGCAGAACCATTTTGGTAATTGTCTATTCTGGTAGGCTTGTTTGTTTGATGTTAATTGGTTTTAAGATAAAATAAAGATCGTATGTTATGTATTTAGAGATGTGAGTTCCTTAAATGCACTGTGATTTTGTAACAACTTGCAAATTTTAAAAATTTTGGTTGGTGGTGTATTAGGACTTTCTTAACACCCATGCCTCTGTCTTCTTATTAGCCTCATTGTCCTACAAGATCTTATTTTGTTTTTAGGCAATGACATGCCAGTAAGTTTGTTTTGAAAGTAATATAATGAAATAATTTCTCTTCCCCATTTGTACTCATACATTTGTTTCCTTGTATCACTGTCATGTAGTGAAAAAGTTTTGGAATTGGTCAAGGTTTTTTCTTACAACTGCCTAACTGTAGTTTGAAACACATGCTTTAGGTTTGTGATCAGAATAAAGTAAATGGAGATGATGTGACATACACCAGTGGCAATGAAATAGACTCAGATGAAGGGAAGACAGAGTCTTTTAGGAAGGTGAAATCAGATAAATCTGATGAAGTGCCCTCTAACATTGACCTTGAGGAGTGGCGTCACACTGCATCCAGAACTGGTAGCAGCTCTGCACATTCTTCTTCAAATCAGTCCTTGAACCCCTCAAGCAGGTTCCTATCTCGCTTCAGCCTTGTTCCTGGTAATATAAGCTTCAGACTTAGCAGAACCACAAGTTTGGGGTCATCTAGGCCTTGCCCGGTTTCTTCAACAAGTCTTTCAATATTCAATGGTGAAGATGAGCTTAGTTTGCATCCAGGGCCTCCTGGTAGTTTGATTACTAGAAACGAAACTCAGCATCGTAGTGATTTGCTCAATGCATCTTTTGTTAGTCAAGTGCCTATGCAGTGTCATGAAGAAACTTCTAATGGTTTACGACCTAATGCCCCAGCATCTGTTTCACATGGTAATTTGGTTAGCGGTCGCCCACTTTCTTCTGTCCAGGATGTGGTTAGAGATGGAAATGGTGCAAGAGAAGTGCCTGATGTCAACATTTTTTCTCCAAGAATTCATACTGACACTGAAAATATTGAGACTAGGCATACAGATAGACGAAATGGAGCTCGAGAACCTGTTGAACGTAATGTCCGTTTTAGCCGAACTTTAAGCGTTGGAAGGCTCCGTGACAGAGTTCTCCGCCGATCAGCATTGTCAGACTTCACTCTTTGCCCTATACAACGAGAGAGAGAAGTAAGAGATGCTGGTCAAGAGAATGGAAGACGAGTGGGGGATAGAGACACAAGAGTGTCATCAACTGGTCGTAATGCTTCAAATTCTTCTACACCTAGATATCCTCTACCCAGTACACCTAGCTCCTTGTTTGGCATCCAAGACTATGAAGTTGAGACTTCACGGTCTAGAGAAACTAGGTATCAGGATCTACTGGAACATAGGTCCAATTTCCTGGAACGGAGAAGAAGAATACGGTCCCAGGTTTGTGGAATTTATGAAATTTTTTTATCAACAACTAACTGATGGCTGATAATATGCTTCCAAACCCAATAATTCCCTCATTATTTGAGGCTTTTGAAACAACAATAGCAAATCTTAACACTGGTAGTTTTTTCTATGGAAACATCTGTGTATGTTCTCTTTCCCCATCCCTGGAATTTGTTCATTGCTAATTATGCAAATTTTAAATGGTCTAGGTCCGTGCTCTTCAGCGGTTGGGTAGCCGGTTTGAAAATCTTTCTGGACATGACAGATCATGTATCTTATCTGGTCAACATAGAAACGGTCGTTGTGCATGCAGAACCAATAGTCGTGATGCCAATTCAAATGATGATACCAATGCTAGAGCTAGCATATCAAGAATTGTTATGCTAGCTGAAGCCTTGTTTGAAGTGAGTTTAATGTGCTGTTTATCTGTTCTGGTGGCCATTCATTATATATTTATACAGGTTGAATATTTGTACATATTTTAATTAGGTTCTGGATGAAATTCACCAGCAATCTGTGGTTTTATCTTCTCGCCCTTCTGTGTCATCTATTGGTTCCGTTCCTGCACCCAATGAAGTTGTGGAATCCTTGCCTGTCAAATTATACACAAAGTTGCACAAACATCAAGAAGAACCTGTACAGTAAGTATTCGAGCTCACCCTCCTCCCATTGTTCATTCATTTTCTTAAATGCCTTTGAACTTTTTCTTTTTCTTGTCCACTTTCATTTCCATTTATTTAGTATAAGTTATTCCCTCCTACATCTATCTTGTGTGACATGTCTGACAAAATTTAGAATGTATGCAACTTTTCCTGACAAAGATTAAAAAGTAGAAAGCAATAAAAATTACTGTTTAGTCATGTCTTATGATGCCACACTTGATTCATTTTAATATGCAATTTTGGATGTTGTAATGTTTACACGATTGCATAAAAATGTTAACTGATACCAATTACTGTGAAATTTTACCTCCAACCTCTACCAGTTATTGTTGTAACTTGCTGCACATCATGACTGTCTTCTTTTTTTTGTCGTGGCATGTGACCTTTATCCCCACTTTTCCTTTCTTTAGTCAACATGCTGATGTGCGTTTTATTTTTAAACCTATTTAGTATTATCTAATTAAACTTGTTTAGCATTTCCCTAGCATGGATTATACTAAACATTTTTCCTTTTTCTTTTTGCCTTTACTTTTGCAGATGTTATATATGCCTTGTGGAGTATGAGGATGGAGACAGCATGAGAGTTCTGCCTTGTCATCATGAATTTCATACTACATGTATAGACAAGTGGCTGAAGGAGATTCACAGGTATGTGGGTACAGGGATTTGATGTCCTTTTTGTTAACTTAGGATTACTAAGACTAAAAACTTAAAATTTATATAAAATTTTCTGTTTTTACATCTTTGCGTTCAAGCACTGTGGAATCTATCTAAAATGGCACAGAAAGAACATAGATGACTGAGTTTTACGTGTATTTTTTAGACTAGAAGCACCCCACGGAGTAAACTGTAAAACAAAGCACGTCAAAAAAACAGCAATACTATATGATGCTAAACGATGGTGGTGATTGACAAAACTGACTAAATGTTGTGCGGTCTTTGAGCTTTTCCCATGTTTTCTTTAACCTATTCAACTTGTGGTCCAACCACCATGATATTCTGTGATGAATAATGGAAGATTTGGATGCCCTTCTGACATAATGATGTTATGGATTTCTACCGTTTTTAATTCTTGGCAATTCATAAGACCCTACTATAATAATTGTTGGAATTCCTTTGCATCTTAAAACTGAGCTATATATGTCCTGATACCATGTTGTCCTCTATTCATGTGATCATTATGTTAATATCTTTACGTGCAACTCATGTGCTAAAGATGCTTGGAAATGTGTATCTCTTTAACTTTTATTATATTATACACAGGGTGTGCCCGCTGTGTCGAGGGGATATCTGTGTATCTGATTCACTGCCAAGGGAGAACTAAGGTGGCCAGTTGTTGATCAACATCTTCTCTGAGATAGTCATTGCACCTTTGATTACTCATTGCACATAAGCTGATGTGACACCATCAGAAGAAGCACTCTAATTGTTGTCAATGATTATTTACTACAATTTCTGAATAAACAAATCAAACCATGGTAGAAATAGACTGACCTATTGGCTCACTACCCTGTAGGAGAACATAAAGCAAAACAAATGGCCAAAAAAGTGGGCTGTGGTTTTGTTTGTTGGAAATTTTTTTCCAACATGTTTCAGAAAAAGGTTCTCTTATGATATATCCGACATCCTTTGTTTTGCCCCACTTGTTAAACACAATTTGGAAAAAAAGCATCAGTCAAATGAGCACTTTTGGTCATCCATGTAACTGCAGATTGGCGCAGCATCTTTGACTGAATCATTCCCTTTCTCTGTAGACCAGTCAACCAAGTGGCTTCAAAACAATAAGCAGTGGTGCATGCGTGTGATGATATCCCTTTTCCACTTTTCAGAGGAAAAAGGGAAAGAAGCATTTGAATTGCCGTGTAAACTGAGGGAGACAAGTTGTAGTTGTCTCCTAACAGACCTGAAAGACCACCGTCTACACTCATTTGCTGTACAATTTGGTCTGTGTCATGTGCTTTGAATTGTTTTGTCCCTGTTCTTCCCATGCATGATCATGATGCAGGGTGCCTAAAGGATCATTTACTTCAGTTTTGGATCACTCACTTATATTGATTGATCTGTCAATTTTTTAATATTTGCTTACTATTTTTATAATTTTATATCACCGTATATTAATGCATTTTCCATGTTGCAGTGTCACTCACTCTTCTCAGCCTTCTTAGATCACTTTGCAAGAATATTATTATTACTATTATTATTCAATGCAAAAATAACAATAGTAATGAATTAAATGACTTGATTTTCAAAAAAAAAAATATGTTTTGATGTTTTATTTAGTGTCTTTCGGTTAATTGTGAGCAAAACTATTATCTTTATTAGATATTAGTGCAAATTCAGACACTACTGTACCTTTGTCTACCTTTTTTATAACTATAAAAATTGTTTAATATAGTGTTCACATTTTTATGATTATAAAAATAATTAATGCAATTAAAAAATTATTAATTATAATAAAAGATTGTAAAAGAAAAACGGTTAAGAAATAATGAATCTCCTGGTATAGGTAGTTTAATATATAGTATTTATAGGTAGTTCAATAAGATGTTAATTTGTTGTTTTGATTGAAGTGTCAAGTTTGAGCTGAATATATAATTTAAAATTAAACACTTTTATACATAGTTTATCATTTATGTTTTCATCCAGTAACATTGTTTTATGTAACTGGTGTCTTCTACGAAAACACTGGTTTAGTTAATCATTTCTGTTTTTTATGTTGTAATCCTTATGTCTCTCTGCAGTGGTAGTTCTGTTAGATCAGAAAATTAACTAAGATCAGAACATAAAAGCTTACTGCTATAATGATGAGATTAAAACATAAATTTTAAAGTAAACAGATTATGGAATTGTTTAGACAAGTGGAATGCATAAACAGTCCATTGGTTGGTTTTGCGATTTGCGCATGAGTGAGCATGAGTTCGCAGGTACAGTAGTACAGTGTTGGTCTCAATTCAAAACAAACACAGAGGTTACAGATTGGTCAGTATCATACGTGTCACTCACTCATTCAAACCCGAACAATTTTTCATTTCCAAAGTAATTGCTGGTTCAGAATGAGTAAGGCCATTTCCTTTTCCAAAGTAACACCTGTTTTATTTTATTTTATTTTATCTTAGTATCATTTCCTTTAAAATTATAATTTGACATTTTAAACTTTTTATATTTAAAATATACTTTTGTTTTATTTTAGAGTGGTAATTTCATGTGATATAAATATGCTATATTTTGTAAATATAAAAACAGTTGAAGAATGGGAATTATTTAGAAAAAGCGTTGAGAAATGAAGGCCCAAGAAGGAGGTGGAGTGGTTTACGTTGGGCCAGAGGGTATCAGAAATCAGAAAAAATAATGAGAGAACGGCGTTGAGTTTAGTTGCGAGAGGAAGAGTGAAGGTGAGAAGCGTCAACACTCAATTCTGAAGATGAAGAGCGTAAACGACGACGTTTCCACGCAAGATCTTGACCCTCAGAGCGACCACAGCTCCGATTACTTAGCTCACCCTAACTCTAACCCACACCCTCACCCTCACCCGCGCCGCCCGCGGGGTTTCGCCGCGGCGGCGGCGGCCACCACCAATTCCGTCGCCAAGGGAAAGAAAGAGAGAGAGAAGGAGAAGGAGCGCACCAAGCTCCGCGAGAGACACCGCCGAGCCATTACAAGCCGCATGCTCGCCGGCCTCCGCCAGTACGGCAATTTCCCCCTGCCGGCCCGTGCCGACATGAACGACGTACTCGCCGCGCTAGCGCGTGAGGCTGGTTGGGTTGTTGACGCCGATGGCACCACCTACCGCCAGTGCCCCCCTCCCTCTCACATGGTTCCTTTCAATTCTCTGAAAATTTCACGTTTGAGCTTTAATTAACTCATGATTGTGGCTGCTTATTATTGAATACTCCAATTTGTTGATGGTTTGAAGTTGAAATGTGACCTACTGTGACAATGTGATTGAATTTAGTTAGTTGCTTGTAGTGAGATTGATTGAAAGAAAAATTGAGAGAATAAGACAGGGTAAAATTTATACTGACTTCTAATTACAAACTTCCATATCCGTTAGATTCTTGTGTTTATAGCAATTACTCTAAAAATCTTCTAAAGTATGCTTTATATTTGGTTGACAAAGTAAAAGCATTTACACTGAGAGTGCATGAGCTCATGCATATTAAAGCTGAGATGTAAAATAAGAAAATGAAATGAAATGTTGGGATGAGAAGTGTTTTGTTGAGCTAATTTTAAGTTTTTCATTTTGTGTAATGTAATGAGTTATGCTGCAGGGGCCATTTGTGGCTAAATCAGTTGAAAGTCAACTCTCTGGTGGTTCTTTGAGGAATTGTTCCGTTAAGGAAACGATTGAGAATCAGACATCTGTTCTTAGGATTGATGAATGCTTGTCGCCTGCATCCATTGATTCTGTTGTAATTGCTGAAAGGGACTCGAGGAATGAGAAATATACAAATGCGAGCCCTGTCAATACTGTTGACTGCTTGGAGGCTGATCAGGTGATTTTGATGGCTAATTCTAGTGGATTTATGTCATATTTGACGTTGATTTTGATATGCACTAGCTATGGTTTTATTGCCCTTGTTGTTTTCCTTGTCTGAAATCTGAACAATCAACTAAATATAATGGGTATAATTTATAATGTGATTCTACATCTACACTACTGAGTTTTCTTGATATACCGTTGATTGATGATTGTAAATTTGACATTCTTCTACATAACTCTTTTCATGGGCCAGATTTGCACTCCACTTGCATATTGTTTATTTTGTATGTTTGTTTTTAACCCCGACTGATGGGTTTAAATTTAATTCAAGATGGTTGTGGAGCAGTATTTGAAACCATAAGCTTGCTATTATTCTTGATGAAGTATTGTATCATTTGTTTGTTCTATTTTTTTTAATCAAAATTCACCGATTTGGAACACTTCTGTTCCTTTTGGAACAAGTCACTGAATGAGTTATTAAGTTACGGTTTGCCGTCTGCAGAAATGAAAAAAGTCATGGAGATAAACTTATATTTAGAATTTTCTCTTGATATGGAAGTATTTTTGCTTGATATAATGGTGTGTGAAGCTCACAACCATGGGGACAATATGAGTGTCAGGATAAGTAAAATTGACAATGACAATACTGATATAGAACAATATAGAAAATAATCATTACAACTGATACTAATTTTGCAAATATCACTTCCTCAATGGCTTTGTTTTGGTTCCTGGTATGCTATATAGTTTTTTTAATTGAAACTATATTAGTCTCTGTAAGTGCTTTTAGCATATGGGTAACCATTATATTGAGCCTTATATATGAGCAGATATGATCCAGGACAAGCTGATAGTGTAATTTATTGATGCAGCTTATGCAAGATATTCATTCTGGGATGCACGAAAATGATTTTACTGGCACACCATATGTTCCTGTTTATGTAAAGCTTCCAGTAAGTGTTCTCGATTTGCTGCTTGCTGAGTACCTAGCTTTGATCATGTTTAATTTCTCCATTCTAGACAACAAATTATAAATTTACAACTTTCATTTGTTTGTCCTATTTATTACTTTGTTTTCCTTGTATTTGATTGTAAGGTTTCAAAAATTAGTCTTTTATTGCAGGCTGGTATTATTAACAAATTTTGTCAGTTGATTGATCCTGAAGGCATTAAGGAGGAGCTAATGCATATGAAGTCTTTAAATGTAGATGGTGTTGTTGTGGATTGTTGGTGGGGCATTGTTGAAGGCTGGAGCCCACAGAAATATGTCTGGTCTGGCTATAGGGAGCTTTTTAACATAGTTAGAAAGTTCAAACTGAAGTTACAGGTATTATTTTACTTGCTCATATAATCTTATACATGCATAATGCATTGATGTTCTTTGAAAAAGAATTATCAACCACAATTATGTTTGTGCTATGTGTACTATGTGGTGTATTTCTGGGAGCAATAGGTCGAAATATCTATTTTCTTTCGCAGTCATTTGGAATTTGGACTTTTGATCATGGTTATTAGTATCGTAAAATTCATGATACGACTAGTGCAATATAAGTGTGGGTTGTATATTATTTTAAGTCTGAATTGTGTAAGAGTTGTGCAAATTGTAAAAGAATTGTGTCTTGCATGCAAATCATGCAATTCTTCCACAGCTGGTCGTAATATCTTTCTGTCCAATGTCCATCCTATACCACCTGGCTGTTGGGGCTGGAGCAGTGAATTTTGTGGCCAAAATTGCAAAATAAAATGGCCATTGAAATAGGCCAATTGCACTGTAATGCATTGTATGGCCTCTGTTCCACTTAAACTGCACTTGTTTCTGGTGGGTCAAGAGGGAGATGACCCTCAACCTTAAAGTTAAATGACAGGATACTGGGTTTTCTTTTTGTTTTTTAATTGCAGAACTTTTATATTTTGGTTCCAAGACAAACACCACCAAGATATAACTTTTGACTTTGGGGCATAAGTTATCTACTGGGCCCATGTATTCTTATAGGACTTTGTAATCTCTTTTAATCACAATATACAAAAGATCTAGATTCCTTATAATCAAGTTTTATTTTCACATTTAAACAAAGATATTCTCTACTCATGACATTTTGGAAACTGAAAAACTATTATGAAACTTATATGTTTCTTTGGTTGCTATTTAATTTCACAATGCTAATATACATGTGTATTTTTTTATGTTATATTGCTCTTAGAATTATCTTTTATTATGGATTTTGAATCTTGCTATTCATGATTCTAAAAATGAGCCTTCGGATCCATTATTTGTATCCCAATTCAACCACCATGCTTTTGATATATGTCCTGCCTATCAAACACTTGAAACTAGTAAAAAACACTAATGATATAATATGGAACAGAGAATTTCAGGATGAACGGATGTTGTCAACTCTGACATCTATTTTAGATATGGAAATTTAAACACAATAGCTAGTGGATGATTTTATTAATATTATTCCTTAAATAACTGTTTCTTCAGTATAATTCGTAAGACCATGCTCTCGCTACCATAATATTTGAAACACCATTTAAAATATGTCTTAGAGGTTTGTCTGATTGGATGCGTATTTTTGTCGTGGGAATTGGGAACCATCTTTGAAGTTGTTGGAGAACCTTTCTTGATGCTTATTTAAAATTCTGAAGGTTGTTATGGCATTTCATGAATGTGGAGGGAATGATTCTAGTGATGCATTGATTTCCCTCCCACAATGGGTTTTGGATATTGGAAAAGACAACCAGGATATATTCTTCACAGATCGTGAAGGACGGAGGAATACTGAATGCCTTTCTTGGGGGATTGACAAAGAACGAGTTCTCAAAGGCAGAACTGGAATTGAGGTATGAAAATTTCTATCACTACTGCTAGATTCAAAGATTTTATATTCACGTCATTGTTAAATGTCTGTTAGCCACATTGACATACTAATTTCCAGTATAGTTGTACATTTCACCTTATTAAAAAAATAAAAGAGCAGTTCTTTCTACTTTGTGCACAATTCTATGTGGTCATATAGATTATATTCTTTGAAGTATTCTTCAACTGAAATCTACTAGTGTTTTCATTTCCTGTGTTTGTTACTGATTAGCCTTTTCTGAAAATATGCAGGTCTATTTTGATATGATGAGAAGCTTTCGGACAGAGTTTGATGACCTGTTTGCAGAAGGTCTGATTTCTGCTGTTGAAGTTGGACTTGGAGCATCCGGAGAGCTGAAATATCCTTCTTTCTCAGAAAGAATGGGATGGAGGTATCCTGGTATCGGTGAGTTTCAGGTACCTCATATTGTGGCCTAATTGCAAAATTGTTGCATTATTCTGTACCGGTAATAGTGTGCGTGCTATCATATTATAAAGTAGTCCTGTTTCTGTCTCATTCTATGGGCAGTGCTATGATAAATACCTGCAACATAGTCTGCGGAGAGCAGCCAAATTACGTGGTCACTCTTTCTGGGCTAGAGGACCTGATAATGCTGGACATTACAATTCTATGCCGCATGAAACTGGATTCTTTTGTGAGCGAGGTGATTATGACAATTACTATGGACGATTCTTCTTACATTGGTACTCCCAGACATTAATAGACCATGCAGATAATGTTTTGTCTCTTACAACCCTTGCTTTCGAGGAGACAAAAATAATTGTCAAGGTAATGTTCCTGGTATATCAGTTCTTTCTCCGGTAGTTTTGTCTAGATCGTATGACTGAATTTGGGTGATGTTCGTTACTGGCAGCATTATCGGGGTCTGCATTATTTAGATTGAGTTTGGTATATCCCCTTTTAAATTGCGGTTGCATTTACTACACGTTTTACAGTTAAGAGAAAAACTTTTCATGGAATAAATGTTAATGGTATATAACTCCTTACCTGTAAAATATAGAATGTGAGTGAGTAAATAAAAAATTTGGTTAAGAAATGGATATAGTAAAAGCCAAAGGGGAACCGAGTGAAACCTTGTGAGGAAAACTGGTAAATAAGATAATATCAATATCTGAAAGGAAACTTAATTTTAGAATTAACATTTGACACAGATTTCAAAAACTAACAATAGCTATGGAGTTATATCCAAGTCTCAAATGTAATATCATATTTCTGGAATCGTTCTGCAGCAGGCCCAAATGGATCATGTTGATATTTGAGAGCAGCATGGTATTAGACTACAGGATAAAAGCGAGAGAGGATGGAAAATAAAGAGTGATAACCGTAGTCTCACATGGGGGTTGAATTTAATTACTATCTAAAAGAGGAGAAAAATCACTCTATAAAATTTACTTTCGTGCAGAACATAATTTTTCTTGAAAAACATCCTTAAATTTTTTCCCACACTTAACCCCAAAAAACCAAACATAGCCTGAGAGTGAAACTTTTATGATAGCATTTATTAATTACAACAGTGTTATTCAGGCCGTGGAAGTTTTAGTTCTATTCTGCAGTGTGGTTGTTTATTTGAATTAAACCAAAGTCTGTAATTCCTTTAAATGTTTCAACATGTCTGGCCTCTGACTACAATCATTACCAGGGTTAATTTGCTTCTGATGCATATTTTATTCAATGAAAATGGCTTGTTAAATTATATTTGGGTTTGTGGGCAAGTAAGAGATCAGAAATGAAGATTCGATTATCCAATATATTAGGAAAAACCAAGTTTTAATTTTTCTCCAGTTTTTTTTCTTAAGATGTTTTTGTCACAGGTATTTAACCTTAGGAAGCATAGTCATTACATCTTTAAAAATCATAACCTGCCATAGAAAGTACAAGTATATAAACTGAAACTACATTTTCTTCAAAGTGACAATGATATCATGTAGGTTCCTGCTGTATACTGGTGGTACAAGACTCCTAGTCATGCAGCAGAGTTGACAGCAGGATATCACAACCCAACAAATCAGGATGGGTACTCTCCTGTGTTTGAGGTTCTAAGAAAACATGCTGTCACCATGAAATTTGTCTGCTTAGGGTTCCATCTCTCCAGCCAAGAAGCTAACGAGTCATTGATTGATCCAGAGGGTCTGAGTTGGCAGGTAATGTTTTTCCTATGTTTCTGATGACAAATTTTTTAGTTACCTGCGTGAAGGCAGTAGTGTTGCTTGTTTAGGTAGTTTGCAGAACTTATTTTGGTGGACGATTGGTCCCAAGGATGTTTTTATCTATTTGTTATGAATGACCATTGTTTATTTTATGTTTACACAGGTGTTAAACTCAGCTTGGGATCGTGGGTTGATGGCTGGAGGAGAGAATGCACTCCTTTGCTATGATAGAGAAGGGTACAAGAAATTGGTTGACATGGCAAAACCGAGAAATGATCCTGATCATCGACATTTTTCATTCTTTGTTTATCAGCAACCATCTTTGCTGCAGGCTAATGTTTGCTTGTCCGAATTGGATTTCTTCGTCAAATGCATGCATGGTAAGGACTCTTGAACTTACTCTGTTCTATGTGAGAAGTATTGTGAGGATATAAATTTCTCTCACTCTCAAGGTATCGTGTATAGTCGTCTCATATAATTTTTTAAGTTCATTTAAATAGGTTTTTTGCCCATCTAAATTTTGAATGTAATCCTTGTAAAATAGGGAATTTTGATCTTTTTACGAGTTGAAAATAATTTTTTTAAGCTCCAATATCAAAACTCGTCTATTTCTATGGAATTAAAAATATATTTAAACCTTTCAAATTTGATATAAATTATGTCCAAAGTATTGATGAAGTTTCCTAATGAAACTAAACTTGTTTTCAAGCTGGCTTCGTAATTTCAAAATCTGTTATCAAGTTCTATTATTTATCTTTTCAGCAAATACTTTCCATCTAATTCTTATTATAGCTAGCTATTCCTGCAGGTGAAATGACGGATCTGTAATGACTGCAAATTAAAAGTTTTAACTGTAGGCCATTTCATGGGGGTAAATGATCTTATGGCAGTGCAATGCCATTTGTAACAATGTAATCTATATATAATAATATTCATATAATATTTATAGAATCACATAGCCTTAGGAGGTGGCCTAGTCCTCAAGCAGCGGCGTACGCCAGAGTTTAAGGCATTCCAATTTCTAATCTTTCTAACCGATAAAATAGGCAATTATAAAATGTGATTAAGGATGGTAATATTTTGTTAAGAAATTTGTTAGCGATAATAAAAATCATTTTAGTCTATCTGTAGTTTGTCTATACATTTTGGTAATATTTTTATTATTATTCCAAATGTATTTGGGTGGTTCAGAATCTATTCAGCTACCGCGATGAAAGTATATTCGGTTAAGTTATCTGATAACAATGCGTAACAGAAGGCCCCAGGTAAGGCTTCAATTCATGGGCGAATCTTGCATGGGGAAAAGGGAAATGTTAAGATATTTTCGAACAAGGGTAGCAGATGCGCTGTTGCTTTTTGTGCTTTCTGAAACTTCCATTTACATAAATATATACTGCTTTAAAACTGAGTGATTTAAAAAATTAGGTCAGTATAATGTGCCATCTGAACGTAATATCAAGTGCTCGCAAAATAATGTAATCAAAGACAAGATTGAAAATGGAATCTAAGCAAATAAGCTATCAATCCGATCCTTTAAAGAAATGTCATACAGTTGAAGCAGCGTTAGGGATAACCCTGGAAAATTACTGGAACACTCGTCTGTGGAATATCTGGAGCACTATCAAACAAATGTATGGCACGTTCAACAAAAAAATTAATAAATGAAATGACAACTGGTTATTATCTGCGCAATAACTAGTTCAAGTCTCTTTGTCTTTCCATTATAACTGCCCATTTTGTTATTCAATCGTTACCCTCATTGTTTATTTAAGTTAGAGAAGTTTATCCTCTGCCCTCAACCACAGATCCACTTCATCTCTACTGCACAAGTTAGTAGTTATAAGCATTATAAATTTCATCAAGAATTCAACATAATCAGATGAGAAAAAAATCCAATGACGATCAGGTAGAAATAGAAATGTTGGGGTCTTGGAAGTTGAAACCAGTGTGGCAAGAGTTCTGGCACGTTAAGGTTATGTAACAGGTTAGGGAATGAAGCTATGGTGGTGGAGAGCTGGTGACCTATAAAGGATAAAACCACCCTAAAGCTCACAACAATCCATTTATAATCCAAGAGACATCTCGCATGTGTGTTAGTATTATAATATCAAGAAACAGCAAACAGATGCAGAACACACCTCAGGTTTTGCTGTTTCCAACTCTCAATACTTGTTGCATTACACTGTAAATCGTCTCACTGCCGCCTCAGTGAAACCTTATTTTTGAGAATCACAATACTGAGAATATTTACATTTGCACAAACCTGATCTAACCTGGTACACACAAATACTTGTTTTTAACATGCCAATATATAGACAGGAAAGAAAAACCTTGCAAGAAACAATTAGTTATTAACTATTATAATAGAAAAGAATGCAGGCAGGCACAAATATATTTCTTGAGATTTCTGCACTGTCAAATGCATATTAGTTAGTAAAAGTCTCAGTTAATTGCATCATTAACTAGGAGTATATATCTTCGCATTTAATTACATTCTTTATGTAAGGGTGGTCAGTTGAAATAGTTTTCGGCATATGCTTCTGATTGGATGGGTTTAAGGATTTTATAGATGGTCTTAGAATTTTAAAAATAACATTTATAATGAGAAAACTATTGCTTTAAATGTAATATGCTTCTTTTATAGATGGTCTTTATATGCTTCTTTGTACTCTTCTTACCTATGAAAGAATGAGAAATATCAAGGTTATCTTTTAGTCTCTCTTTAGTTGTAGATTTTAGGTATTTTAGAGTAGAGTTTTGGCTCCATATCAGCTTCTCTTTTCTCACTCAGTAAGACTACAACTATGACTAAGTGATCTGTACATTTCAATTCTTATCATCCCAACTCTTCTAAAAATATGTTGAAATTCATTATATGATAAGCGGGCCTATGAATTAAGTAAGCTTCAAGGAGAAAATGTAGTAAACCACAGTGTAAGCTTCAAGAAGAAAATGGTTTTTAGTTTAGGATAGTTATTTCAAGACAGACTAAACTGTAGGCGCAGAAATTGTTCTCAATGTGTTTTCATTATTCAAAACTGCTAATAATTATTGTATTAAAGGAATATTGTACTGGAGAATTATAGTCAATGTCAACTGATCATATTAACTAAAAAAGGAAAATAACAAAATAAAAATACTGAAATGTGCATATCAAAAGCCCAAACATCAAAAGAGGATTTCATAAGAGGTATGACAGCTACTGAAATAATTGCATTACCAATATTTTTGTTCTCTTGTGCTGAAGTACTGAAATAATCACAAACAATAATAATGTGTTTAAAGGAATACCCGAACAAAAAGACAATGACATCTACTCACCTTACGAAATGTAAAAGATACCCTTCTTGAAGCCCTTCTAATGACCCTGCCATTAACTTTATCTATCTGTGGGGAGACAAAATATATTGTTAGAAAACTATATTATCAAGACAAACCTAAATGCACTTCAAGTAAAGAATCAATCTTCAAGTTTTCTGCCAACAACAGAATACAAAATACTCACGAAAAATGTCAGGAATTAGGACAATAAAGTTGCCTACTATGAAACACATGAAAAGAGCTGCAAACTTATGAGGACTAATACTATAGCAGGCATCTTAATTGCGTAAAAGGTTATAGGTTCATCAAAATACAAAGTTTTGGATTTTTAATATGCTCTTTTATAAATCCAGAACGCTTATCTGAAGTGCTCAATGTGAAAAGATTGTCTTGTAAGGAAAGAAACATTATGAACTTAGTGTCTTAAATACAGAAATTCTCAAACAAGGATCGTTTGGAAAATTGCATCTTTTACTAATTTTCTATTGTAAATTTAGGATAAGTTTTTCATGATTTTTCCATTGAAATGACCACAAATAAACCACTTTCAGACCATGATAGCAAAACAGGATTCTGAAATGTAACAATTTCTTTCTACATGTAAAAGGGCTCAAAGCATAATCATTTCCAAAACATCACACCTTGTGGTGTGGAATGTAATGATGCCATGCATAACGTGCTTCTCCAGACAAGAGTAGTAAAGACCGAGGAGGAAGATAGATAGCTCTCCTTATAAAATTTGATTGATCTTCTGTATTTTCTACTTTTGCAGCAGAACTTGAGGCAACTTTAGGAATCCAATCACCATTTTCATATCGTCTGAACTCCATTATACAGGGCCCTGATAATGAAAGGCTGAAAATTAAATCTTCAAATGCAGAGTGAGTGTCTACATGGGGGGACAGACCCACTCCAGGTGGGTACTCATTTACCTGGTGGTGACATGACAACAATTAACTTAGAACATCATAAACAGTATTTGTAATATACAATAACTCATTTTCCCTCATAAATGAACTAATGATAGCATCAATTTATCACTGGATTAAATAATTATGGAGTACTAGTAAGTCAGAATACCGTAAGTTGGTCCAAAACTATGTTTTTGATATTCTTGAAACTTGGACATGATGAAATTCTTTCAAGTATTGGAGAAACAAATGACGGAAGTTCACCTAAGCAATGCCTTGTATTAACGTTCCTAATCTGCAAAGCCAAATAAAGTGGAAAAAGAGTCTAGATTAATCAATCTTCTCACAATACTCAGCAGCCTATTTCTTATATATAATATAGCACATTTCCAATAGTTTGGAATAAGATCGTCAATCACATAAAATGATTTAGTTGTCTGGAAAGAAGGTTGGATCCCCACCAATTTAGGCACAACAGAAATAGATAATGAGAAATCCAAATAATCCTTGAAACTCACATCATAACGAAACTCATAACCATAGTGTTGAACCCTTCTTTTTGCAAGACTGTTCCAAGGCCTGCAGTCAACAGCCTGAAGCAGTTCCTGAGAAGATGGAAAAGACCAAAATTTGTATAGGAAGCACCAACATAAGTAAAAGATGATTTAAAACACAACAATGAAAGAAAAATGCAAACATGGTAGGCTAAACAATTAGCATTGATACGGAATGAAAAGATTCATAACCTCTTCTTCTTTAGCACTGATGAAGTCATGCACTAGGTAAAGGCCTGGAATGCTCACTTCTGATGCAGTGATAGATACAGGAACCAAGTCACTAGCTTGATCCTGAACAGACATGTAAACTCATAAGTACTAGCATAAGGGATAATTCCACAAACCACCATTGCTTGTTAGAAATGCATACCTCCTCCTTCCTTACCTTGTTAATTTAAAATAATTTTAAGAAACTTATGGGTGTGTTCTGCACATGAAAGTTACTTTAATTTTCTAAATACCAAATGCCAATTAGAATAAGAATTTAATTCTCATACTCATAGAATTACATTATCATCCAACCATAGATTGCAATATAACAAAAAATTATTGACTTTTGTGAATTACTTTAAAGAACATATCTAAGATGATTTTTTACTGCTTGACCGTCTAAAAACCTTCACACTAAAAGTTTATCAAAATTAAGCTTTAAGAATGATACATCAAATAAGGAATGGCATGCTTTCTCAACCAATAAAATCCATTATAAGTATCATTCTTCAAGTAGTTATTACAGAAGTTAATAAACTTACTGTACACAACAATTTTGCGATTGAAGGGAATTGCATTGCATGTATTATATAATCCTTAAACCAGTAAAGTAAACATATGAGAGAACTTTTACAAATCTGCTATGCATAATCTAATTTTAACTTATGAAAAAATCAATTTCACTCTTTTTCTTCTTATTTTTGTCTCCTAAAAGTCCTTATGGAAAGTCTTGTCCAAACATACTCTAACATTCCAATCAAATAGAATGTAAATGAATAATTAGCCAACTCTAAATATAAACATGAACCAAATTAGTGAAATGAGTGATGGTAGCAGTAGTACCTGTGTTGTTGGCTGAAGCACAGAATAACGGATATGCATGGATCGACCTCCAAGTTCAGGACATGGCCGTCCATGTAATGCCGTTAAGGCAGCTTGTGCTGAGCCCTCTTCGGCATAAGCCACAATGACACGTGTCCCACTCTCATCTGCTGCATAAACTCCCTTAAGCTCTCCAAATTTGCAGAACACAGATGCAATGTCATCATCAGAAATCCCCACTGCGGGCCCACAATTGGCCACGTAAAGGTTCGAACTCAATTCACCATCATTCTTAGGACGCCCAAACCTTGGCACACCCATATCGATACCCACAAAGAAGCTGCATAAACAAATGAGACAAATTTCATCAGAGTCCTCGAAGGTCTTGTTTTGGTTCGACCCAGTTGAGGATCGGGGAAAACTAGAATGGAATAATATGAATAAGCACTTCCACTGTTGAGGGTAGGAATCAAGTTTCAATTTTTACCGATCTCCAAGCGTTATTGCTGTTTGTGCTACACCATCAAAACCAAAGGATTTGAATCTGTTTTGGGTCAACTTAATTTGTCAGTTTGGAAATGCTATTTACACCCCCTTTTAGCTTCACTTTTTTTTTTTTTCTTTCCAAACTTTTTGGACAAAAAATAGTTTCAAAGAAATCGTGATATGATTTTTTATATATTTCAGAAATCAGTCTCTGCTACGTGGAAAATTACATTACGAAAATTGGTGGTAAAGGTGAGAAAAAAAATCGGAATGTAAAAATAGTGGAAGTATGAAGAGATAAAAAGGAAGAATCCTTGTTATATATTTTATAAATAAATAAATATTAATATACACTGATCAAATTTAGAGTTTTATTTCAATAGTTTTCATAATAAAAAATAATTTCATTAAATAAGTTAGATAGTGTTAAGGGAAAACTTAAAATCTATAGCCTACCATGATAATGCTGGTAAGTTTTGTATTTTTTTTTTTCTAATTAATTATTTTTCAAGAAAACAATAATTTGTTTCCTATTAATATACATGATATTTTTCCTTGAAAATCAATTTAAATTATAAATTTAATGAGAAGAAATATCAACAATTTCATTTTTTTCTGCTAAAACTATTTTTTTGGACAATCATGATTAAATAAATAAATAAAAGTATAACTTTCAAAAAGACTCCGACTTTAGTTTGATTTATCATGTAAAGAGTTATTCCTTCCATTAGACTCAAATATTATTAAAATTTTATCTTTATTAAATACTAATTCAATTGATATGTAGTTCATTAGGATATATAACTAAATTATTTGTTTTATTTCATATAAGAGGGGGTAAGTTATGAGAATTCGCATGCTAATTGTAGACAACCTTTTAAAAGAGAGATTTAAAATCGGAGAAACCACAAGTATTAATATTTTTTTATTTTAACATTGGTTTGACCAAATTTACAAAAAATGATTTAAAATGAAGAAAATAGAGAAGAGGAAGCGATAATATTGAAAACAATTCGACATCGAAAAAAAAAAAGATAAATAAGATAAATATTAGGAAGTGGGTGGAAGTTACTTTTATGTAACCAACTCTTCTTTACTTATAGTATTGATGTACTATTTTAAATTATATGTTTTGAATTTGATTGATTGATGTTGGTGTTTAATTTCTATGCTTGTTTATTAAACAATTTTATTAGAGATTATTTATTATTAGAAATAGATTAAATTAAATTCTGTCATAATTGTAAAATTGTAAAAAAATTAAAGTGATTGATTAATTTTCAATTGAGATCGTTGTTATTATTAATAATTTATTAAATTTTTTAAAATTAGTTTTACTACTACTTAAGGAAATAGAACTAAACAACTCTTAATTAACTTAAGATGTGAAATACTTAGTATTTGTGAAAAAAAAAGATAAACACATCTAAGAAATCAATTTTGTTAACATTTTTATAATAATTAAATTCTTCTTATAGTTATTTTTTAACTTAGTAAATTTTATAATTAATCATTGTTATTATGATATTTAATATTTAGTGGTATTTAACCGTTTCAACTCTTTTAAATAATAACTATTCCCAATAACCATTGGTATACTAGTCAAATTTACAATATTAATATTAGAATCTACTTTATTATAAATTAAAATCATAATAGCTACTCTTATCTATTTATAAATAAATAAAACACCCGTATTATTACCTTTTATATGCAATTGAAAAGATAATTTTTTATTAAAAATATCTTTTTACTTGAAAAAATACATCGATTTTATACTTATATAAGAGTATCTTTTTAGTAATATTTAAAAAAAAAAATCCAATTAAGTGTTGTTTGTATCATTTAAACAAATCTCTAAAAAATTGCTTTTTAATATTAGTTCTCATAAAATATAGTTTTGATTTAAGTTTTCAATTTATTTTTCATCTAATGTTAGTCATTATTAAAAAATTTAGTCTCTTATTTATTAGCTTCTTCTTTCACCTCACCCATTACATTATCATTTAAATTATTATTCACCCATTACATTATCATTTAAATTATTATTGGGAGTTAGGAGTGATAAAGGAAGTGAAACTACATAAAATAATTCAACAATAGACTTGTGACTCATCCAATATTAGGCATCAAAACATATGAAAAATGTTTTGAGTTTCTTTGGTGTTGATGAGTTCCAATCATAATTTTTTTTACTATTGCACAATTAAAGTTGAAGTTTGAATATCAAATTTCTCACTATTGCTCATTTTTTCTACATTAAAAAAGAAACTTTTTAAATTAAATAATTTAAAACATGGATCACAAAAAAAAAAGATACATAAGGTATTTCCTCACTAAACTTTATCAAATTAATGTGTTTAATAAAACAAATTTATCATCTTGAATGTGGGGGAATTGTTTGATTGGATAATTTTGTATCCAGTATGAATTGATGACTCTGGAATTCATGGACGTGTATATTAGGGTGAATGTGACATTTTCAGAAGAATCAATTATATCAGGTATTTTGCCCTTCTATTTCCTACAGCAAGCAACATTATTTGCTATTTCATAAATGATAGGTGCAATGCCAAATTTCAGTAAAGAGAAAGTAAATTTAATACATCTTGCTTAATGCTTTTTAAAGTCTCATCTATTTGGAAATCCTCTAGAATTTATTTTCTTCTTTTATACATTAGAATGACTAAACATATCAATCAATTATGATAAATATATCTATCCATGTTGAACATAATCATAACATAAGTAATATATTTTTATCAATACCTTTAATTAATAAAGTTAGTCATTAATCATACAATAATATAATTATAATAATTTAGTTTTTTTTACTAGATAACTTATAACATAATGCTAATTATTTTATAGAGAGTGTTCCTTAAGATCATTTTGCACGTGGATCTTCTGATTTTAATATTTATTGTTTTTTATTTAACAAATGAATATGATAAAAATAATTTTGTAAATTAGCAAAAGTAATAATATCATTAATAAATAAAAATTTGTCAATATTTTAAGAATTTAAATGAGTAAATATTATTCAATGTGAGATCATCTTATGTTAAAATTCATTTATTTTAAATAGTCATTGCAAAATTAATGCAAATTTTTTAATATAAGATAAAATAAAATATATTGATGAAATTGTAAAGATAATTTGTATATTACTTTGTTATGATATTATTTTATATGGTATTTGGTTTTACTTTTATATTTTGCTTGTTGTAATTGACTTAAATAGATCGTTAAAGTTTCCAAATCGTTTATATATAATTATTACACCAGTTTTTCCATGAACTAGTTCAAATATAACTATCATTGCTAATTTCGATCACTATTAAAAGAACACATTTATCAAATTAATCTTTAATATGTCTCCTATTATTCATATCAATCCATTAATCAATATATTTTCACAAATAAAATATTAGCATAAAAAAAGGAAAACTTATAAATAAATAAAAATACTCATTTCTCTTTGTATGACAAATAAATATGCAGGTAAAACAAGAAGTATAATATAAAAAGTGTAAATTATACACATATATATAAACCTTAATCTCATATCTTACTTTTTAAAAAAAAATATTAGTAGAAAATAATCAATTATCAAAATATAATTAATTACCCGAACTAGAAGACATTACATGTTGTCTCTAACTCCCTTGGAGAAGGTTCCTTTAGCAACTAGAGATAATTGGTAAGTTTGATAATCTCACTTAGTGTGTATATTTAAATACATATCTGTCCTATTTCCTTGGTGTATACATAGCATAAGTCGTTTTTTTAGATAAATAGTGCAGATTTGTATCTCCATTACGAAAATAGACAATTATGAAAGAAATTATGGGTGTAGGTATGTCATGCTCGCCAAGACAAAGATTAAAACACAAAAATCGTAATTAGTGAATCAAGCTCACCTTTCAGTGAATTTAAAATTGTGTTTGCATGCATGTATTTTCTTTTTCACATAATATTTTATGTGTGTCTAATGTGTGTTTGTGTAATATTTTATTTTATAAAATTATTTAAAAAAATAAAAATAGAGTAATGAAGTTTAATGTGTAAGTTAAGGTGTATATCTGCAATAAAATTTTCTGTTAGAATGATATATTTTGATAATAAATTTATATTTAAATGACAATTAATGAAACTCTTAACCATTTTCTTCTGAAAAGTAATACATTTTCCAGTAGAAAAAGTAATATATATTTTAACATAAGAAAAGAAGAGATATATATAATAGCATCTCTTCCTATATAGTGGTGCAAAATAATAATAATTATTCAAATGACTAAAACGATCCTTTCTTTATGTTCTTTCAAGTTTCAACGACCATAACCTTACAAATTGAAATTCTTTACGCTCTTTCAATTACATAAAATCAATAATAATATTGAGAAAATAATATTTAAAATTATTTAAGAAATGTTGTCATAACTAAATAATATTTATGTGTATAATTATAATTAAATTATTAAAATTTATGTAAAAAATATTTACACTAACTTTATAAACAATTACCTTTTTTCTATAAGGTTAGGGAGCCATGTCCCCACTGTTCCAATGAAGCCCCATCCTAGTGCTACGAAAATAAATGCTAATAAAGGACCATGCTCTAATCAATAAACAAGAATTTGGAATTTAATGGCACATTCTTTTTAAGAAAAGAAAAATAGAAGTGTGTCAAAAGATCACTTAGAAGTGTGTCAAAAGATCACAGTTAAAGTATCAAATTTGATAAAAATAATTTTGAAACTTTAAAGTAAAATGAATTTTATTTTATGTGATACATGTGTGTAAAAAAAAACCTTACTGTTAAAGCAACACACGCCTGTTGCTTTGGCGTGAAGGAAAAAAAAATGGTCGAGTACTTTAGTTCAATAAAATAGAACCCATTATTGGACTTTTATATTTATATATTGTTGGAAAAATTGATTATTAATTAAATTATTGCTAATGGAAAATTTTAACGTGTTTCGTACACAACTGTTAGATAAGTTGATTTGGCAAAATCCAACTATTCCATGTCACTATTAATTTTGTATTAGAAAAAAATCATCATGCAAAAGGAATGATAATGATGCCAGATAATTTTTGAAGTAGTGGAAGAGATTTCCAATTAAGTTTAGATTGCCAACAATTTGTTGGGTAAGTGATCTTAACACCATGTCACTATACTTACTCTTGTGTTTTCCAAAGAATTGGATATCTTTGGTTGATAAATTAAGAGTTATTTTTTCTATGTGTAATATATAAAGTTAATGGTTTTTATATATTTAAATTTAAAATAAACTAATATATTTGAATATATATATATATATATATATATATATATATATATATATATATAATATTTTGCATTTACAAAATAAACAACCTTAAGAATTAAAAATTGAATTTAAATTTAATTCAACTCTACAAATGGTGGATCTCAAAAACACATTTCTTGTTTAAAGACTTCCTAACTCATAAGGGAAGACTATATATTAAGGAAAATGATGTTTTGACATTAGTGTTCACCATTTATGCCTATTTAGCATGTTTTTTCTATTAAAATATTATGATAAATGAATGTATAATAGAAATAGTAGTGTCAATCTATGTTGAGGCCGAACAACTTTGATAAAATAAGATATGAAGTTATGATAAGTTGATACTACCAAGTGGCATACCAATCATTTGACAACTCGATGTGGCAGCCACGTAGGGTGATTTGGAAAAGATAATAACTTTTAATTATAGAACTACTGGAAGGAGAAAGTTGAAAATTAAAATACGCTTTTAGAACAAATTTAGTATTGTCATTCTCTTTATCTTGTCACATTGCAGTTGTCATAGAATTATATTTTCCCACCTGATTGTCAAAGTATTATTTTTCTAAATCTGATACTATTTTAAAAAATTATTAAACAATTCTTTAGTCGATAAGATATTTACTAACATTAATATATATATATATATATATATATATATATATATATATATATATATATATATATATATATTTGACAAGCTTTAATAACTAGGACACCTGTGTGATCACATAAGTCATAGGTCAATTTACTATAGTTAATTTATCTTTTTTGCTTTTGAACTTGGATGATAAACTATATGCTTGTTTGGAAGTGGAGAAATTCTATTGGCTTGGTGTGGTGATGTTGCATCACGTTAATGTCCTGCTATTGGAATGGAAAAACAATTGAAAAGGTTATGTAAGTTGTAATAAGAAAATGAATGTCAAATCTCATGAGAGGTTGGATCTGTTATTTAAAAATGATTGCTGTCACTATTTCACTTTTTTTTGTCTTGTTTTAATATTATTGGTGATGCGGTGAATAAGTACTTGTAGATAGAGTTTGGCAACTTAGATACATTCCATATGTTTACCACTAGAGTTCTATGATTGCGTTTGCGTTAATGGCTGATTTCTTCCATTTTCTGATATATATAAGTTTGTTTTGGCCTATGAAGAACATTAAACCACGTAATCTGATTTGACTAAGAACTAAAAGATGATGCTGATGATGATTCGAATAACCTTCTTGATCGTGCATGACGACAGAGAACCTCAAATGCGATTCCTTGATGGCTGCATTAGACAATATCTGTCTGCTAAGAATGATAACCACCTGGAAAATACGATGTTGAAAATGACATGTCACGTTCTGCTACATTGTTAAACGAAAGATCGTGACAATGGTTGTAAGTTATATATACATACTTTTTCAGGTGGAGTTGGTACAAGTAGATAATAGGTTAGTTCTAATGTTCTTTACATAAAATGCTGATATGAATAGTTTCATAATGTATACATTAAGCACTTGGGTGCACACTGATATAATTATTTTTTAACATCTTACTAAAAGATCAAGATAGTTGTTATGTGAGCATTTGAATGTTGTTCATTTGAGAATGACACAAGTTCACACTTTTCTACAAAATTTAAATTAATTATTTTACTAAACAAAGTTACTTATAATCATGTTGCTCTGAATAAAGAATGAATATGTGATTGTAAATTAAATGTTTGAACTTTTATTTTTTGGTTCTTTTTATTATTTTATGAGAGAAAAGAAAAACTTTTACATATTATTACATCTGACAGTCTAAAGTTACATTTTAGAAAGAACTAGTCTGTCAAGTTTATCCAACAATGTTATGAAAATGATGGAGAAGTGTCTTTATAATATTAAATGTGAAAACTTCAATAGGAAAATGTTGGCATGCTGGCCATGTTATATAGTAAGTTTCAAGGTAATTTCATGTAATTTATATTAAATTTTAGTGGTCAGTAACACATGTAGTATGAATCTAATTATGGGCCATTAAATTAAAATGAATTCCCAGCATGAACTCTACTATTTAAGTCCTTCCTGTGTCAGAGGCAATTGTCAAACCAATATACCTTCCAACCAAATGCAACTATTTTGATCATCCTAGATACCTATCCAAATCATCATTTCCACAGTCTAACTGTACTGTGTTGTACTCTGAACCAAATGAACACTTTTTTTCTCCTGTTTCCTTCCTTTTCTTCTGTAGCATGTCTTCCCATGCTTGTCCTCTTTACCATCAACTCTCTCTTCTGTGTCCCAACCACAACTGCCTCTACATTAGGAAACCAGACCGACCATTTGGTGTTGCTCAAATTCAAGGAATCAATATCAAATGACCCTTTTAAAATCATTGCATCTTGGAATAGTTCCATCCATTTTTGCAAGTGGCCTGGAGTTACATGCAACTCCATGAATCAAAGAGTTGTAGAGTTAAACCTAGAAGGAAAACAGTTGCAAGGTTTCATACCACCCCATATAGGCAATCTCTCTTTCCTAACAAGGCTTAACCTTTGTAACAACAGCTTTGTTGGAACCATTCCTCAAGAACTGGGTCGGTTGTTACAGTTGCAAAACTTATCTCTCACCAATAACTCTTTGAAAGGAGAAATACCTACAAACTTGACAAGATGTTCTAACCTTAGAGAGTTACACCTGTTTGGTAACAATTTGATTGGTAAAATACCAATGGAAATTGGCTACCTTCAAAGGCTTCAAGAAATGAGCTTGGCAGTAAACAATCTAACAGGAGTAATCCCATCTTCCATAGGGAATCTTTCATCTCTAGTTTCTCTCTCAATCGGTGTCAATTCCTTCCAGGGAAATATCCCACAAGAAATTTGTCTCCTCAGAAACTTGTCATTGTTATCATTGCATGTCAACAAGCTGCTAGGTACATTTCCTTCTTGTCTCTACAATATGTCATCTCTTACCATTATCTCAGGTGCAGACAATCAATTTAATGGCTCCCTTCCACTAAACATGTTCCACACCCTCCCTAATCTCCGAGAATTCCTTGTTGGTGGGAATCATATCTCAAGTTCAATCCCAGCTTCCATTGCAAATGCATCTGTCCTCCAAACACTTGATGTTGGTACAAATCATTTGGTGGGCCAAGTTCCAAGTCTAGGAAAGCTGCAAGACCTTTGGTTCCTTAGTTTGTACAGCAACAACTTAGGTGACAATACGACAAAGGACTTGGAGTTTTTAAAATCCTTAGCCAATTGTAGCAAGTTGGAAGTGGTTTCTATTTCCTATAATAGTTTTGGAGGTACTTTGCCAAATTTTATGGGAAATTTATCCACCAAACTTAGTCAATTATATCTTGGGGGCAATCACATATCAGGAAAAATTCCTCCAGAATTGGGCAATCTAGTTAACTTAACTATCTTGACCATGGAAATTAACCACTTTGAAGGGATTATTCCAGCCACTTTTGGGAAGTTACAGAAGCTACAAAAGTTGGAGTTGAGTAGAAACAAGTTGACAGGAAATATTCCAGATTTTATAGGCAACCTCACTCAGTTGTATTATTTGGGCATGGCAGAAAATATGTTAGAAGGAAAGATTCCTCCAAGTATAGGAAAGTGTCAAAATTTACAATACCTTAACCTTTGGAAAAACAACCTTGGAGGAAGCATACCCTTAGAGGTTTTTAGTCTTTTCTCTTTAACAAACTTACTGGACTTGTCACAAAATTCACTGAGTGGCAGGCTTCCTGATGAAGTTGGCCGGTTAAAAAATATCGGTAAGATGAGTTTGGCTGAAAATAATTTGTCTGGTGAAATTCCTGAAAGCATTGGAGAGTGCATGAGCTTGGAGTACCTTTGTCTGCAAGGAAATTCCTTCATTGGAATCATACCTTCCTCTTTGGCTTCACTCAAAGGTCTTCGAGTATTAGACATGTCACGAAATCTTCTGATTGGATCAATTCCTAAGGATCTACAAAATCTGTCTTTCTTAGAATACTTCAATGTATCTTATAACATGTTGGAGGGTGAAGTACCACTGGAAGGTGTGTTTCAAAATGCAAGTGAGTTAGCCGCGGTTGGGAACAACAAGCTTTGTGGGGGTGTTTCACAGTTGCATCTAGCACCATGTCCTGTCAAAGGTATGAAACCTGCAAAACACTTGAATTTTGTTTGGATAGCAATGATGGTAGTTAGTGCGGTTGTTTTTCTTCTCTTTCTGCCATTTTTTCTATCCGTCTACCGGGTGAGGATAAGAAACCACAAATATCCATCATCTGATTTGCCAACAATTGACCAAGTGGATAAGGTTTCATACCAAAACCTACATCAAGGAACAGATGGGTTTTCAGTAAAAAATTTGATAGGGTGTGGAAGTTTTGGATCCGTGTACAAAGGGACTATTGAGTTAGAAGGAGAAAAAAATGTTGTTGCCATAAAGGTTGTGAACCTTAAACAGAAGGGAGCTCAAAAGAGTTTCATTGCTGAATGCAATGCCTTGAAAAGTATTAGGCATCGAAACTTGGTCAAAACTTTAACATGTTGTTCTAGCATAGATCACAGAGGCCAAGAATTCAAAGCTCTTGTTTTTGAGTACATGACAAATGGAAGCCTAGAAAGATGGTTGCATCCAGAAATAGAATTTGCAAAGCAGCCTGCTAGATCATTAGACCTGGACCAAAGATTAAACATTATCATTGATGTTGCTTCTGCTTTTCACTATCTTCACTACGAATGTGGGCAAGCCATTATTCACTGTGATTTGAAGCCAAATAATGTTCTTCTCGATGATTGCTTGGTAGCTCATGTCAGCGACTTTGGTTTAGCTAGAAGACTCACAAGCATTGCAGTTTCTCCAAAACAAACTAGCACTATTGAAATAAAGGGCACAATTGGTTATGCTCCTCCAGGTATATATACTGTTTATGTTACAAAATCTTGCGAATTTTCAATGTTTTGATTATTTCTTTTGAATTTGGATATCAACCAATATGTGCATTACGTTTCAGAATATGGAATGGGATCAGAGGTGTCTACAGAAGGCGATGTGTACAGCTTTGGAATTCTTGTTTTGGAAATGCTAACTGGGAGAAGACCAATAGATGAAATGTTTGAAGATGGTCTTAATCTCCATAACTACGTCAAAATTTCAATTCCAAACCATCTTCCCCAGATTGTGGACCCGAATATTCTTCCAAAGGGATTAAAGGTGGCTGCTAATAACCAAAATCCTCCCTCAATGCATCCTATAGTAGAGAAATGCTTACTATCACTTTTTAGGATTGCACTTGCTTGTTCAAAGGAGTCACCAAAGGAAAGAATGAGTATGGTTGATGTGATTAGGGAGCTCCATTTGATCAAAAGTTCCTTTTCATCATGAAAGATCAATGGAAATTGGAACGTGTTTCTTCTCCTTTCCTTCTTAATGTTTCTCTGATAAGAAGCCTTTTTCTCTGCGAATGTATAGAAGCTAGCCTCTTAGTTTATTTTACATGTATTTCATTAAAAAATAAGCATGAGAATTCCATTTTGATTATGAATATGCAACTATGAGCTTCTGTTTTAGATTGTTATTTTCTGGTTTAAAAGGTTTAATCTTCGGGCTGGTTCAGTTCCTCAACATGGTGGGAACAATGGCAAGGGACCCACACGCCGCAATCCAAAAGAGAGAAATTTAGTGGACGCAACACTCCACGTGTAACTTGCACACACCACGTGTACGAGGAGGGTGTTCATCATAGTACTACAACTACTTCACACTCGAAAATACTCAAAACATGTCTCACGAATCATTTTTCTTTGGCCACAAAAAAATTCTAACTCTTCGTAATCATCTTCCCCAAACCTTGAAATGCTCAACTTTCGAGTTACTAATGGCATGCTTATGGCTCAACAGTTTACATTTAATTTGTAATTTTTTAAACGAGTCAACGCAAAAGTAATGAAAGAAATTAAACCCACATAAGATGAAAAATAATGAAGATGAAATATTACAAAAAAAATAATTTTTCTACAGAATAAGTCAAGGAAACTATAAAAAATAATAAAAATGGAATATTAAAAATAAACCAGCATGTGAGATACTCATTAATTTTTTTTAGTTATCCATTTGAATAAATTTAAAAAGATGCACAATTTGGCAACTTTGCCTTTTTTTATGACACATACAATTTATGGATAATACATATATCGCACACATCTTAATACGAACATTGGTCTCAGATCCTGAATCGAGTGGGTGGTGTGGTGCAAAATTTTTCATAACCAAAACATACATTATGGTTCATAAATGATGGTGTATCGTGTTACATAATCCTTGTAAACACGGACCACACTACAACACCAGCTATATAAACCTTCAAGTTGAGAAGAAAAAGTTATATTTATGTGGGAAATTTAAGCGTGGAGAACTGAGGGTTGTAAGTTTTTAGATTCATTTGGTGCAAGAAACCCACCATGAATCACTTGTCCACACCTTAAAATTTCTTCAACTTTTGAGATACTCTCTGCCTGTTTGTGGAAATGTCACTCCCAATGGCTCTTCCCAGGGCTGGACCTTTGTGCCAAAACCCATTGGCGTATGCATTGGACTTAGTAAACAAGGTACAGGCCCAAATGGGTGCAAAGAAAGTATAAGTAAACTATTTCCTAATAAATTATAGTTCTGGAAAATTTAATTTATTTGATCTGGACCATCAAAATTTTGGTTGCTTTAATTTAGATGGAGACTTTGATGTAGGTAAGCCAATAACATGTTTGATATCAAGTTTAAGTCTACTTTCAAATTTGAAACACCCAGATTAATTTTGTCGTGAAAATAAATGGTGTTGTTGCTGATATAATTTGTTTTGCAATTATAATTTCATGTGCTTTCTTGCCAGGAAAGAGACAATCTGTGATGGGATCGCATTGTGTATTTGTGCATGTGAAGCGTTTACTATTTTTCAAAAAAAGTTATTTGAAATCAACACAATTTAGGCATACTGTGAGGCATGTGAATTTGACCAATGGAACCAAGCTCTTGAGTATGAATCTCCCCCCAAAAGGTCAAAGGAAGTTGGCCGAATTGTAAGTGATACAGAGTTATGTGAAGTTGTTGAGTTAATTAGGCAGGTTTGTGTCCATGTGCTTGGGAAATGCTAGCATCTTGGTAAGTGCTTCAGCTCTCTCAAAGTTTTTTCACTTTCTTGCAGTGATGTTTAGTTTCTCTTGGTGAATGGCACAATTTACATGAGATGTGTGACTTTGGTTTGATTCAAAAATAATGGTTATGAGAAACGAGTTTTGAAGGATGATCCGTGATTGAATGGTGTGAAAGACAAAGAAAGTCAGATTAATAGTTTCTAAATTACGAATACGTCCAAGGATTACAGTCACTTGATAAAAGTACATTGTTGATCTATGAATACATTATAAAAATAAGAGGCAACTTTCAAAAATGGTCTCAGAATCAAGTTGTATGGTTGATTTAAAAATAGCTTTAACCATTCCTCTCATTTCAATTAAATCAATAAAATATAGTACAAAATGTTCACTTATTTCTACTTATTTAAATATTAATTTTTTTTATTTATTTTTCATCCTCCATCCAAAGACAAACTAAAAAGATGAAAAATATTCTGCCGTGTTTTATTTTGAAAACTAAAAATAATTATATTTTTATATGAAAGCTTTTGCAATGCTGTAACAATATTGTGATATCCAATTTTTAATCTAGTAGAAATGATTTTAAAATACATAAAAGTTAAAATTGAGTTTATATAGATTATTAACTATTTAATTATTATTCATCTACAAAACTCCTCATATTTCTATCCTTTTATTGTTTTTTCGTTCTTCCTACCTTTTTTTTTTTTTTTTTTTTTTTATCTTTTTTTTTATTTTTTTTTCTTTTTTCTTTTCTTTTTTTTTTTTTGGTCTTTCTCAGATCATTTTTTATCATTTTCACGATCAAAGTAACACCGTTGAGACTATAGAGTGAGATTCAATTTTGATTGATTTAAAGAGTTAGTTTATTTTTATTTCATAAATATTTTCTTTAAGTATTTTTTCACTTTTTGTGATTATATAGAGATTTTACTTTTTTTTTATGAAATGATAAGATAATGTTTCATCAATATTGACCTTTGATTTTTGATATTTGATATTGTCATTGTTTTCTAATTAATTGAAATTCATAAGAGTGGTTTCAAAAATTATTTTCTATTTTAAGACATCTCTATAGCAAGTTATAAATCATATAAGAGAAACTGATAACTTAATTTTGTTTCAATCTAGTTTTAGAGTTAAGATGAAAATTTAACTGGAGTTCAGATTTGAGAGATTTATGGTGGATTTGTAAGCTATAATGTAAACTAGTTTGGGATTTGCAATAGTGATTTTAAATTAGGATTAATTTTTAACAAAATGCATAGTTGGATTAGTTATGGATGTTTTAATCTTGTCAGAACAAAAAAATACTTGAGTAAAAGATCTTTTCATGAATTTTTTAAATGAAATGGTTTTAATTTTAAATTTTATGTTAAGACAAATTGTAGTGCTTTTGAAGGAATATTTAGTTAAAATGTCATAAGTTGATTTGATGCGGAAACTGTGATTTTGAAAATGATAGGCTATACTAAAGTCATGAAACATGTTAGAACAATTAAAATTCATCATTTTTTTGTTGTTGGATGCATGTTATAAATTTTTCATAATTCCAAATTTTTTAACATTTTGTTAAAGAGAAAATAAAATCAAGACAAATCTTTTTCTTTTAAATGATTTTCTTTTAAACGGCAATTAGGTCACTCTTAATGAAAATCATATAAATATAATTCTTTTTTTTTTAAAGAATTTTCATTAAAGAACAAATTGTGTCACTCAAGGAATTTTAGTGAAGGTTTTGTCAATGAAAAACACTTGATGTAAGGTGAATTTTATTATATAATTGATTTTTTTTTTTTTTTTGGAGTTGAGAAGTGTTATATATATGTTCGTATGATCAGATGAAAATGTTCCTGAGAATATTTTCTTAATATTTTTTTCATTTAAATTAGTTTTTATGAAATCTTTTATATTGTTTTTCATAATATTTTTACATAAACATATATTAATTTATTATTTAGATTTAGAAAATTAAGATTGAAATATTGTAAATATTTGATATTCTATTAAGTTTTGCTATATATATAGAGTACATAAATAAAATAAATCACACGTTTCTCTATATAATATATCTCTTATATTTTCAAGATATATTTCTAAACAATATTACGAAGAATCATTTCTTTTGCCTGACCTGTAAAATAGAAATAAAATAAAATTTCCCATAAGTTACTATGTCACTATTTGATGGCGAAAGTTAAAAAGTTATTTATTTATATGATAAGAATACAAACTTATTTAAAAGGGTTAGATTTATAGAAAGTTTCAGAAGATCAATAAATCATTGATCCGCAACTTAAAAATCTTACTTTGACCGAAATCAAAATATAAAAGAAAAAAAGACAAAGAATGCAAATACAAAATCATGTATATTTACTGATGTTTCTCAAATGATTCTCACCATAATCATGATCGTAAAGTTATACAGAAATTTTGTAATTATTTAAAACGACAATATAAAAAAAATGAAAATAATAAAGACATGAAAGTGTTAAATTTAAAAGAGTCAGATACAATTAAAAAAATTTCAATCAAATTGTTAAATATTACTAACAAGACAAAATTACTTGGTAAGAAGTTTCTACATTTCAAACTCATCGAAAAAAATTCTGATAAAAGTGTTAAGTGCTTCATCATATTGGTGATCAATGATTACGAAAGAAAAAGTATTTATTTTGTTTGGATGGATGTTGTAACATTTGATGCCCCTGCATTGAAAGATGAAAATCCAGAAAGAAGAGGCACCACATATAATCCCATGTTCTTCTATTATCCCCAACACAGGAATAGAATAAAGCCAAATGGAGACAAAATATAGTGGTGGCCTGGGTCTTGTGGTGTGGGGTTGGCATGCAAGTTCTTATTAAGCTTTTGTTTCTTAGCATAGGGAGTGTGTGATGATAGGAATAGCAACGGCAAAGGCAAGCTACTTTCGTGCCTCTTTCCAAACCAGACAAATTAGATACATCCACTTCACATTCCTACCAATAATAAACCATCTTTACTTACTTTTTCCTCTATTATCATTAGGTATTTAACTGTAAGTCTAAATCTCACATTAGATAAAAATGAGTAAGTTAAATAATATGTAAAAAAAAACCTATAAATCTACTGTTTTAAGATTTTAGATTAAAAATGATATAATTTTTTTATGTAGTTTAACCTATTTTTTATTCTTATAATATAAGATCTTTCCAGTTATACCTCGTCTGATTCTTCCAACACTCACTGGTCACCAAGATTAATTCTACTTCATTTTTATACTCTTTCTTTCTATTTTTCCATTTCATGCTAACAATATATACAGTCCAACAAAACAACATTTGTATTATCAAGATCATTGTACCAAACATTGCATGCCCATAATACTAAACACTGTGACTAGCGTGCTTGCTACAAAATGGACAAAGTAAGAGACAACGTCCCTTAGCTGCGGCGCTTTTCATGGCACTGAAATGGGGAATTAGGTGAAGTTTTATTATCTTTGTTCTATGGTGTTAGTGTATAGCCTTTCACAACTATTCCTGCTATGCCATGTGTTATGTTTGAATTCTGAGCCTTTTTTAACCTTTTATAATCGTTGCCTGTGTTTTTATATAGGAAACATTGATGGTTATTGCTAGTTTTTCAAATTAACATTACAATTAGCTTCTATTTCTTACACGTGAATCTCACTTGTTTCTTTTATTATATTGAATTAATTCCAAGTGCATATACCTTGGATCAGGCACGTGAACGTACTTCTAAGAACAACACATTCTTGGTTTCCACTAATTTGAATAAGTTGTTTTTCGTGAAAGTATAGTAAAACAAAAACAAATCGCAATGAAGAATGAATTACGAGGTTTTATTTATTTATTTATTTATTTATTTAAGCTAATAATGTTAATGTTTCTTTAGTTTAAATATGTCAGATGTTTATGTATAAATTAAAATCACATACAACATGTTATATAGAAGATTCCATTTCTTATACTAAATTAAGAAAATATACTCTATTTTATTATGATTATTATTATACAAATTTTATTCATTTCTTATAATAAGATTTATTAAGGGCATTGATTTTTCATCTGTAATCAAAGTAAATATTTGTTTAAAAATATTAAAACAAGTTAAACAAACTTAATTGAATTGACATAATATAAAATAAATTTGTAAGATTTATAAGAGAATTGTAAGTTGGTCTTAAACCTTAAAAAGACATTAAAAATAACCAAGCAAACTAAAGTAAATGTAAGAGATAAAACAAATATTGATTAAAATTTAAAATGCAGAAAATTTGAAAGATTATATTTCAATGATAGTAAATAGTAAAGAAATAAATTATAATACTAGTGGAAAGAAATTATTAAAGGAAAAAAATAAAAAAATACAGAGAAATCTAATTTTCTGTGTATCGTTTTTTTCCATATACAATATAGTGTTTACCACTAAAAGTAAAATTGATCACCTTAAATATCTATTAATTCCATATTTTTACGTAAGAATTTCATCGATAAATATTTGAATATCATTCTCGACATATTTTTCAAATTTCTTCTTAGATATGTTCCTAATCAATGAATAATAAGAATAAACTTAATAACTTATTTATCATTACTTAACTCACAATTTAATAAATCTATATTTCAACATTTCTCCCAATTTACTTGTTTACTCTATGAAGAATTTTATAAATACACTTTGATTCTTATTTCAACATTCCTTTCATCTTAGTAACCTTGATTACATATATTTTTTTATATAATTTTCTTGCCCATAAGTATAAATAAGTAAATTTACTATCGTCAATAATTTATAATTAAACAAGAAGATATTTCCTATCCCATTTTCTCATATAATATTTATGTTTAGTAATAGAAATTACCTCGTCTAATAAAGACAAAAACAAGAGAAAAACTTTTTGGGGAAGACACATGCGTAGCTTTTGTCACATCAACTTCGTTATTAAAATTACACAATAACTCAAAAAATATTTTTTACAAGGATCAACCCACCCTCTTTATCCATGATTAAGGGAATATCAAAGACAGAGAGGAACTAAAATATTCTCATCATTGATTTCATTTCTCGATGGAAGACTTCATCAGATCCTTCTTTTCCCATTTTAAAATGAAAACTCCAATTATTATGTGTATACGATAAAAAATGATAGTTATATAAACATTATAATACCAAGTAAATATCATTTCAGTTTTATTTTTTAATCCAAAACGCTTTATTCTAAAATTATATTTAGAAACTAAAAATTCGTAACCATTCATACAAATTTTTAAGTAATGACGTGATTTTGGTTTTACAAGAAACATGCATTAAAGGTAGTAGGCAAAAATTAGAAGTATAGGAGAATTCATAATAAAAGAACAAAGAAGAAAGAAACAAGTTAAAAAAAAGGCAAAACTATACTAAAGGTTTAATTTACCCTAAATAAAAGTACAAAAAGTGCATTTTTTTAGCTGTAATGCAGTTGAGTAGTAGTAGTGACTATTTAATTTGAAAATTGAAATGGAAAAGCTTCATTATGAAAAGATGATTTTCCATCTTAAGGATGATATTCTCCGACTCATACATGATCCCTAATCTCAGCCGTCCAAAGACACACGGGCCCCACTATATCCAACGGCCCTGAATAGTTGTTCAGGGAAGCCTCTCTTTCTCTCTCTCTCTTCTCTATTAAACACACTTCATTCTCTCTCCAACATCACTGGTCTTCTTCTTCTCATTCCCTCACTTTCTGTAAGGAGCCATTGCTCTTTGCTTGCTTACGCTCATCATCGCCATTGACAAACAACAATGCTATCCGAGGTACGCTAATGTTGTCTTCTCTTTCCTCGTTTAACCAACTTAACTTGTTGCCGTTACCGTAACAGTTACAGGAACCTATTGTTCTGCTTGTTCTGTTTGTTCTGTTTCCACTTTCAACTTAGAACCGTCATTTCCATTTTCCCCCTTAATCTCAAACCCCACCTTTCTTCTTTTCATTGGATCTTCTTCAACTCTTAAAAAAAACGTTTTGAATCAGGGAATCTGTGACCTGTGGTCTACTTTTCAGACCATCCTCCCTTGACTTTTTGACCATCCCTTTGTAAAGTTTCCATAAGTAACACCTTTTACTCCACTCAATACCCTTTTATTAATTTTTCCCTTATAGTTATTTAATAATTAACTCTGATTACTTCATAATTACGTAATTAAGCTCAACTTGCATTATCTATTATAGATCAGAATGTACGAGAATCTCGTCTGTTTTATGGCCTGTATAACACTTTAGGTAATCCGTGGTGATCAATTTTGGTTTGGATGGGGTGGATATGCACATGTAGGAGACAAAATCACATGAACATGTTCGTTTTTCATTTATTTTGTTTTTGATTATTATTTATCTTTTTGATATATGTTATTAATGTTAGCTGTGATTCTTGCTTTTACTAAAAAGAGGTATATATATAGTGGAGGCAAGAGTAAAAGTTTATATTTTGTAATAGATATAAAAAAAAATTGTGCTTAATACTATCTATTGTATTAATAGCATTTGTATAATATTTTGATAATGTATTTTGTTGTATAAATTGATGGAATAATATGGTTTTTTTTTTTTTTTTTTTTTTTTTTTTTCTTTTGAAATTTGGGGAGATGGTGGAAGTTATCTGAAGCGTGACTTGGTGGTAGGTGAACTTAAATGCTTAGGAATGGTTGGGGTGACAGTAGTGGCCCATGGTGTGTCCTGAGCATGCATTAATCTCGAAAATTTATCAGGTGTGGGCAAGTGTAAGTGTTGAAAAATGGCTTAGAATAATAGTTGTAACATTGTTGGTGAAGGAAGAGTTATTGAAGGCTCAGTGAGTGAGTGACCTTTCACTGAACCCTTTGTGGTGAAACAAACACTGACAGTGGAGAAGCGAGAAATTGAAGGGGATGTTGAGGATGAGAAAAAGACTAGCATGCTGCAGCAGGGGAAGGAAATTTAGCATCGATCTTGATGAGAAAGAGAGTAAGTTCATCTTCTTTTTACTCATAACTTCTAATAACACATTATTCTTGCAGCTTTTATGTTATGATGTTTTTAAATACCTTAAAAGGAAGTGAGTTACGTTTGAATTTGAAATTTATACCTACTTTTCCCTGTTAATAATCTCAATTTCATTTAGTAATGATACTATATTATGTTACTAGTTTCAATAGTCAATAATCCCCTTTATTTCGGGGCACATTAATGCTTGCCCAAGACTCATAAGTCATGAACATTAAATAGCCATCTTCACAAACTTCACTCACTTTTCTGCTACAGCATACCAGCTGCGTGAACATGGCCATTCGAAAAACATAGGTGTCCCCATACCAAAAAGGAAAAAAAGGATGAGTATTAAACTATTTTAATTCGAATTTCTTTCTTCAACAAATCAATTATTTGATTATATGTAAAAGTTGTGTTAGATTACTCTACATAATTAAATTGATAAATTTACGTTTTGATTCGTATTAAAAATCATATTTTATCCTTGATTTCAAGCCTTTTCAGAAATGCCCATTTTCTGAGTAGTTGTTGCTGTAGCCATGTTTGTGGACCAACGAAAAGTATCTTCACATTTTCAAAATTTGTATGGCGATCAATTATTGTCACGTTTGCTCTTGCAAATTCTACCAGCTAAGCGATAAACAGTAATATTCACTAACTCCATTTGAATTTTGAGTACCAATTGTTTAAAACTAATCCTAAAATTTAAGCATATTGAGCTTCCAATATTTTAGTACAATAAAAAACACATAAATTGTGATGTCTGAATCCTAAAAAACTGAACATCTTTGACCGAAATGTGGGTTGACTTGGGGCCACCATGAGGGTTGTTATTGGTGCAACTACTAGCTCTGCCATTCCCACTGTAAGTGCTGACAAATTGAAGTAAATGGGTGCAGAGTGGGGAAGGAAGCAACTTTCATTGCCATACTTTGGTCCTCAAACTTTTAAATATCTTTTTTCTATATATGTTGGATTCTTTTCTGGGGATTCTTCATATCTTTTTTGAGCCATTTTTGTCCTTAGCTTTTCACTGGCTTCAATTCCATGTCGCTGATGTTCTATCCTGTCATGGCCTATTTAGCCTAGGAGCTTTTTTGTTCTCTTCGAATCTTTGCTTGCAAGTCCTGTGAACACTACATGGACACAGGAACACAACAAGTTTCAGAATTTTTAGGACCCCACTATATAAAATTGTTCTAAAGTTAACTTTTTTTTTACAAATAATTATAAATGTATAAAATAAAAAAATTGCGATTATTATGTTAAAAATGCAAGTTTTTTAAATATTTGAGAAATATTTAACTACGGTTTGAATCAATTCACACGAGGTTCTTTTAGTTTAATCAGTGTTTGGCATCTGAGTTCTAAGTATTCAAGAAGAATTTTAATGTTCGCACAGAACGTGTTCCTCAGAAATCCAAATTTAAATTTGTCTCAGTTGAAGGGTTAATTTATTATTATTGCAAAGGAAGCAAAGTGGAACCTTTTTATTCTTAACTCAAGTCCTATGGCCAAACGGCAAAAGAAAAAAAAAATAAAATTGGCTGACGATACTTACATGTGACGATGTATGTTTCACTATTATTCATAATTATCGCATGTGTTTTCACATTTTTTTTTACTTGAATAAAAAAAGTTAAAAGTTTGAAAAATCAGTTATTTTATTTATTAGATTATTTTTTATGGTAGTACACGCTTTGTATGTCACGTTTTTTTATTAAAAAAAAGTGTATACTAAAAAAAGTCTCTCTTTATTCCTTTATATAGAATACTCCTCATATAATCATGCAAACAAAACTTAAAAAATAATTAAATTGGTTAATTTTTTAAACTTCGTTATTAATATATTAAATTAACGCTCATTACCAATGATTTTTAAATTTCTCTTCTTACTATCTATCCATACAAAACACAAACACTTATAATACTTAACAAATTAGGAAAATAAATCTAAAGTTGTATAAAAAGTATTAGTTGTCTTGTAAAAATGATCACCTATTTCTTATAAATTGGGTCTAATAAATAAGAGTATAAAAGTGTATTAATTGTTATAGGTATTAATAGAGTTTTAGATGTTAATATAATGGAAAGGCCCTTGTTAATGTTGTGGCCTACATGGTGTGAGATCTACAATGCATTTTTAAAGACTCTCAAAAAGCACAACAATAAAGTGGATTAAGTCCATAAATATAAAAAAGTTTACTAGGACATAAACAATAAATATAACTTTTGGCAACAATAACATATATTCTAGCAAGCGAATTTTGCAATAGGTCACATTAATTTGCATTATGATCTGCAGTTGCAGAGACAAATTGTAGTTGGGTTTTAATTGTGAACATGCTATTTATTCATATGCTACTTTTGGAGGTATAGCTAAACCAATGACGTGTATGACAGCAAAGAGAATATATTGTTGCGTTATTTTGAAAATGACAGCCAGGTTCTATTTGTTGTCATAATTATTTGGTTACATGAAAATTGTAACGTTGTTTAAATTTAAGAATGACACCTTTTGAAATCGTAATTTTTGAGTCTACAACGTTGGAATTTTTCAGGGATTATGACATATAATGGGCTTGAGAGTTGCATGCTGAATAACCAGTCTTACGAAGATGAGAGCAGAACAAGTAGAGGAGATGAATGCATAACTGATTCATTTGACGATGACTCCAGTTGTTCCTCCAGCAAGGATGCTTTTGGATCATTCTCTTCAAAATGTTTGACCATGAAAAGGGACGATAAAGGACTAGAGGAATGGGAGCTCTCAGAAGAAAGTCCTCAACTTTTTTATGTCAAAGAGAAGCCTTATGATATAGAACATTCAGATGTAGAAGCCATGAAAGAAACATTTTCGAAGCTTTTACTTGGTGAAGATGTTACAGGAGGAAAAAAGGGTCTCACTACAGCTTTGGCGCTATCTAATGCCATCACAAACCTGGCAGGTTTGCTCTGACACCATTTTGCAACTATCTGGTTTTGGTTTGTTAAAATAAAAATTGCATGAAACTGATGAGGTTTTTTGTCAGAATGGAATTGTAATATAAATTTCACTTCTAAGAGAAAATGGGCTGGTTCTTATTCTTCTGGTTTTATTAACTTGTGTCCTTAATGATCATATGCAGTGACGGTTTTTGGAGAACTGTGGAAATTGGAACCACTGTCTGAAGAAAGGAAGAAAAAATGGCAAAGGGAGATAGACTGGTTGTTGTCTCCTACCAACTATATGGTTGAGCTAGTTCCCGCTACGCAAAGCAGTGCCAATGGTGGGATTTTTGAGGTATCTATCATTTCAGCTAAGATAATAAATGTTTGATTATTTTGTGAATCATATTGCAATAAAATAAGAGTCATCTTCTACGAACAGATAATGACCTCAAAAGCTCGTGCAGACATCCTCATGAATCTTCCAGCACTTCAGAAGTTGGATTCTATGCTGATTGTATGTCACACATTGTGATCTCTTTTTTTCATCAAAATTTGGAATTTTGTTTCAACTGGCTTACTATGCTACTATATTATTTTTGGTTGACAGGAGGTACTAGATTCAATGATGAATACGGAGTTTTGGTATGCAGAGGGAAGCCGGGCAGAAGGGAGGGAAACAAATGCACAGCATAGCAAAAAATGGTGGCTTCCATCACCCCAGGTGCCAAAAAGTGGTCTTTCTGATACTGAAAGAAAGAAGCTGCTTCATCAGGTTGGGGTGGTACGTCAAGTCTTCAAGGCTGCAAAATCCATCAATGAAAGTATTTTGCTTGAAATGCCTGTGCCAGCCATTATTAAAGATGCACTTGCAAAGGTGATAATCTTGTATTGTTGAATGACTTCAATCTGAATTGAATTGAAACTGTGTACATTTTTGAACAATCTTTTATCATGATCAGAGGGTATACTTTGATAAATGCAATTGCATTACATGTTTACTCAATCTGTTTCTATGTTGCAGTCTGGAAAGGCAAACCTTGGACATGAATTGCACAAGGTTTTGACGGCTGAATCAAGCTCTGCAGAAGACATGCTTAAATCGCTCAACTTGAAATCTGAACATGTCGTCCTAGAGACTGTTAATAGACTGGAAGCTGCTATATTCTCATGGAATGAGAGAATTGCAGAACAAGTTAGCGGCAAACACCCAGTTAGATCCTCGTGGTCATCTTTTGTGAAGGATCCTATGTTAGAGCTTGATAAGATGAAGTTATTATTGCACCGAGCCGAAACACTACTGCAGCTGATTAAAATCAGATACCCAAACCTTCCTCAAACATTTCTCGATGCTGCCAAAGTTCAGTATGGCAAGGTGAGTTTTGTTGGAATGCATTTCAGTAATGATTCTAACTGGAGAAATGTGTTTGATTCTGTTTCCAGCTTTTGTTTCAAAAATGTTAAAAATGTGAGTTGAAGTTTCAAATTTTGTAGATGTTGCTAGTTCATAACCAAATGGTAAAAGATCTATTCAGCGTTTCCTAAGAGAACCTCAACAAAATCTTTTTTCTCATGGTCTACTTCCACCTTGTTCAACCTCTCCCTTAATTCCACACTTTTTTTGAGCCTTGTACCAACCTAAACCAATTGAGTTGTAGTTTGAAAATCAGAAACAGTTTTTAAAAGTATAAGTCAAGCATCAAGCACACCGTAAACCTTTGTTTTTGGTTTTATCTTTCATTGACATTAATCCTTGTAGTATTCAGTTTCAAATCAAAAGGAAAAAGTTTGTCATTGTTTAAGTTGAGATTTCTTGCATCCATTCAGTGGTAATGTGGTTTTGTTTGTGTTTCTGTAGGATATTGGACATGCTATATTGGAAGCATATTCCAGAGTTCTAGCAAATTTAGCCTTCAAGATGATGTCTAGAATAGGAGAGATATTGCAGGGGGATTCTTCAAGCAATCCTAATACACCTGTGGTGAAAGATTACTCTCCTGGGATGAATCTTTCTCAAACTTGGGTGGTGGATTCACATATCAAGCAGTCCTTACTTGATAAGATGAACAAGGCAGATGGGCAACATTGTGATTATTCTAGCTGTTATAGTACTTCTAAATTAGAACATTCACCTATCCATACCAAATCCAGATCTATGACAGCCACGAGAAACCAGAGTGGTGTCTGGTGCATGAGTAGAGAAGTTTCTTCAAGCCTGTCTCCTAGAAATTCTCCCTAGTGGCTTTTGTTTAGACGCTTCTGTAAATGATATTGCTATTACTACAAGGCATGCTCAGTGAGAATAGAAGCAAACTGATATGTTTGCCTGTTCTCAATTTTTGGTTGGTTTTATAACCAACTATACACAATCCTTGGTCGTATGTTGTGGGGTTTTATTGAAGAGGTTTTGTACAACAGGGTTACAAATCAAGGAGAGTGTATTTAGTTTGATGTTAGCACACACTTTAAGCTTATATTGAGAAGCTACAATAGGAAGATGTATTTTGAAGTATAAGTGTGAATGTGAAAAATCACATTGTGTAAAATTAACATAAAAAAGATTATTTTATACATGTGTCAAAAAGATTGTGAAATAATTTCTTTCACAAAGACCTAAACATTAGTTACGTTCTACTCTAGCGAAATTCTGAACAGAAAGCATGCAAAACCCTCAATTTTACTATCAGATTGTTTTGAATGTAGGCTAGAAGTGTTTTTGAGTGTTTCACATTTGGAGAAAAATTAATGATTCGAAAATTAAGAATGGAGTAGCATGGCCAACCGTTCCCTTTATTCCAATGCTACTTGCTTGGTCAGAAATGATACAGTTAATGTTGAGAAAAGTCTTGTTACTTCAAAATCACTCACATCAGCAGTCTTGTCATCATCAATAAGGGCATCATCAATTTTGAATTACAACGAACGACGGATTACTCAATCATGCTAAATATAATGCAATGAAGATTTTGAATTGAAAGAGGAAGAAAAAAATAGATTAAGTTGTTTGATTGAAAGAAGCAACAGTAAAAGGTAAAGAGAAACAGCTAAAATATTTATAAATAATTTAATTGATGTTAAAGAATAACTGTTTTATTACATTTATAAATAAAATTTTAAAAATAATTATAGAGAATGAAATTTTTAAAAATATAAATTAGTTAAAATAAATTTTAGAACTTTGTGTTTCTGTGTTGCAGTCTGGGAAGTCAAAACCATAGACATGAGCTACACAAGGTCTTGATGGATGAATAGACTTTCTTAAATCTCTCAACTTGAAATCAGATATCCAAACCTTCCTCAAACATTTCTAGAAGCTACCAGAGTTCCAAATGGCAAGGTGTGTTTTATGGTAATGTATTTCACTAATTATTCTCATCGGAGAATACCAGGGTTGTGTTTGATTTCCTGAAACTGATTTCTAGAACAATCATACCTTACTTACCAGTCAATTTAGGGTTTCATATTTTTTTTTTTATCTTATTTTTGTTTTTAATTCCTAATCAAAATTTTTCACATCTTTTCACACTGTTTATATTTTCTGCTATCAAGTAACAATGTTAACTGTTATAGACAATCAACCTTACTGTTATAAGTTTGTTAATAATATTAGTACACGACACTAACAGAGGGACACAAATCTATGTTAACGAAAAAAAAGTTTTTTTAAATAAAATCCTGTCAAAATTTTGACATGCATTAAAAGCAAAATCTGAAAAGTCTACTAAATTTTAAAAACTGTCTTCAAAAGTGTCTCAAAAACTGAAAAAGAGATTTTCCTTTTCACTTCTCAATGGCTATACATGGGTAATTTTGAAAACAAAAATCAGTTTTTTAAAAATAGAAATCAAACACACCCTAGTTATTTTTTTTCCTAGTTTAATCTTATTCATTTACAGTCCTGCCATCCTCCAAAGACAGAAATGTTACATTGTTTCAAACCAAAAGGAAAAAATGATGGGAAGCTTACATCAACTTCACTTACACCAAAACTGGAGTAGGTTTCTGCACTTGTGTCTCCTAAAAAGTTCTTCATAGTGGCTTTTGTTTAGCCGCTTTGATGTTTTTTTGTTATGACTAAATGACATGGTCAGAAAGAATAGTAGCAACTTTGATAAGTTTCCCTTGCCATAGATTGGTTGGTTTATAACTAACTATAAACAATATCCTTGCACATACATTGTGTTTTTATAGGATAGAAGTTTTGTACAATGAACTTAACTATCACGAATATTTAGTTTGATGTTAGCACATTTTAAGACTCTCAAATTGAGAGGGAACCATAATGGCAGCTATAACATTTTGGGGAGAGCGATAAAGTGAAATAAAAATGTTTCCTTCAATTTTGAGGTGTATGATGAATGATAATTCTGTGGTCTGAATATTTTGATATTCCTGCAATGAAACTGCTTCTACTATTCTCACTCTCCATAACATGTGACACAAGATAAGAGGGGCCATTGAGTTAAGTTTAAAATAGGATTTTTTTACTAAAACTTTAAAATATGCAGCAGAAAAAACACTATTAACAAAAATTGAAAGATGTTGAATGCAAGGACAAACAAATAGCAAATGAAAAAGGTGCTAGCTATGAACAAACAAGCATACGTTAACAAACAAAGATTACTGCTTAGTTTGGATTAAATAAGAGTAATTGCATCACTGAATGTTTTGTAGAAGTCTCCATTGATGTGTACATTTCATACAGAAGCTTTTCTACTTTTCCCCTTATATATGGATTTATTGCAGCATAATTTAGAAAATCACAGACATGAAATAAAAATATGGAACTACAAGAAGTCTACTAACCAGAAGGAATCCATCAGTACATAGTGTATGTTACGTGAAAGATGGATTTGATTTACATAGATAGCTAGAAAACTGAGGAAAACTAATAGACAATTTTGCAGCCGGTTTAACCTTATTGGAAATACATAGCATTGGAAACACCTGTTTCCCAAATGCCTGAAGCATTTGATTTCAGCTTTAATTATTTTGAAGTATCCACACCTGAAATTCAAGAATTCCATCACTTTTCGAATTCTGGAATTTTAAAAACATAACAAGATGACAGAATAAATTGTATGAGTTCTTTTAGCATAAAACTATTACTTTAGAATAAGAACCATTTTCTGTGCTATAGTTATGTGAAGAAGTGAATGATCACTCACCAACAAGAAAGGCCTCACTGATTCGGTTAAGCTCCCTAGTGACATCAGCAATATCCATTCTATCTTTTGGTGACTTCATAGAACAAGAAAGCCCAATCCTAAAAAGGGACACTAAGCACATCTCAACATTTGGATCAAGATTCCAATTGTTTCCTTCCCATGGTGGTGCTTCATCTGTTGGAATAAGTTGTGGATCCAAAATTTGCACAAGATTATCAGGAAATGAAATTATGACAAAGTTATGAAGATTTTCACCATCTTCAAACATTTCATCTGTGGGACTTTTTCCTGTAAGCATTTCCAACATAAGAATCCCAAAGCTGTATATGTCACCGTAAGTTGATACTTCAGAATTCACTCCATACTCTAAAATATATACCAACAACTGTCAGTACACAATCTGATAAATGATAACAAAAGTTGACACAATGATCCAAAGGATAAGAACATACCTGGAGGAACATAGCCAAGAGTGCCCTTTATTCCAATTGTACTTGTTTGATTAGAAGTGCTATCATTGATGACTGAGAGAAGTTTTGCTATGCCAAAATCACTCACATGAGCAACCATGTTATTGTCAAGGAGGACATTACTTGGCTTTAAATCACAATGAATTATTGATTGCTCACATTCATGATGAAGATAATGTAATGCAGAAGCAACATCAACCATGATATTTAATCTTTGATCAAGGCTCAATTTTCTCGGATGCTCTGCACTTGGTGTCTTGGGATGCAGCCATTGCTCTAAGCTTCCATTTGTCATGTATGGAAAAATTAGAGCTTTGAAATCTTGACCTTTGTGATCTATGCTGGAACAACATGTCAAAACCTGAATCAGATTTCGATGTTTGATATTTCTGAGTGCGTTGCATTCAGAAATAAAACTCTTATGAGCTCCCTTTTTCTGAAGGTCTAGGACCTTTATGGCAACAACTTTTTCATCAAACTCCTCAAGAGTTCCTTTGTAAACAGAGCTAAAATTTCCAGACCCTATCAAGTTTGTAGCTGAGAACCCATCAGTTCCATTGTGTAGGCTTTGGTACGAAACTGTAGCCAACTGATCCATTGCTGGTGAATCCAAATCCAGAGATGTTTTCTTACTCCTTTTCCTTGTCCAGTAGATAGTTAGAGTAATTGACAATATGAGAAGAAAAGTAATCACACTAACTATCACTGCTATCAACCTGAACTTGTGGTGTTTTGCAGGTTTCTTACCTTTGACGGGGCACGGTGGTAGATGCAGTTCTGAAATACCCCCACAAAGTTTATTGTTTCCCATAACCAGTATCTTACTTGCATTTTCAAAGACACCTTTTGTTGGTACTTCACCCTCCAATTTGTTAAAGGATACATTGAGATATTGTAAGTAAGAAATGGTTTGTAGAACATTAGGAATTGATCCAGACAATTGATTTCGTGACAGGTCTAAATGTTGAAGCCCTTTGAGTGATGCCAAAGAGGATGGAATGGTTCCTTGTAAAGAATTCCCTTGTAAATATAGGTTTTCCAACACTATACATTGTCCCATTGTTGGAGGAATTTCCCCGGACATGTGATTCTCAGACATATCTAGCCAACCAAGATTGTTTAGGCTGCCTACTTCTTCGGGTATACTGCCACTCAATGAGTTTACTGACAAATCCAACAATTTTGTCAGAGATGAAAGCTTGAAAAGGTCCAAGGGTATGGTTCCTGTAAGGTTGTTATGTGAAAGGTCCAAGTACTGTAACTTCTGGCAGTTTCCTATACTTAGAGGAATATTCCCTTCAAACAAATTATCTGCTAATTCCAAATGAAACAATTGAGTAAGGTTCCCTATGTGGGCTCCTAACTCTCCTGAGAGCTTGTTTGCACCCAAATTTAACTTCTGCAGCTTTTGAAACTTCCCAAAAGTTGTTGGGATATTCCCACCAAGGCTGTTGTTTTCCATAGTCAAGAGAGTTAAGTTAATTAAATTTCCAATTGTTGCAGGGATTTTTCCTGATATCTGATTACCTCCAAGATATAACTGACTAAGTTGGGAGGATAAATTTCCCAAAGAATTTGGCAAATGACCTCCGAAATTATTGTAGGATATGGACAACCCTTGCAACCTAGTACAGTTAGCCAATGAATCTAGAAAATCCAAATCATTAGTTGAATTGTCACCTAGATGGTTCCAAGAGAGAGATAAGATATCAAGATACTGGAACTTTCCCATGCTTGGAATTTGTCCCGTGAGACTGTTTCGACTGGCCTCAAGTGCTAAAAAGAATGTAGATGCATTGGTGATGGAAGGTGGGATTGGACCAGAGATTTGATTGTCAGCAATGTAAAGTTCTTGGAGATTGGAGAGGGAGTGGAACATGTCAGGTGGAAGAGGGCCAGTTAATTGATTGCCTGTAACTGAGATCATGGTGAGAGATGACATATTATAAAGACAAGAAGGTAATGCTCCGTTGAACTTGTTGACATTAAATGCTGCAAATGTCAAGTTTTTGAGACGGCATATTTCCTGTGGTATATGTCCTTCAAAGCTGTTCTTACTAACATCAAGAAGAGTGAGGGAGGAAAGATTACCTATGGATGAAGGGATTTGTCCTGTTAACTTGTTGGTAGTAACAGCCCATATTTCAAGCTTTTCAAGTGAGCCAATTTCGGTTGGTATTTTACCAGTCAGATTGTTCCTGTTTAAGTATAAGAATCTGAGATCAGTGCATCCAGTCAAGTTTGTAGGAATTTCACCTACCAATAAGTTGTTCAGGACAGCTAGTTGTTGCAGACGAGACAACCGTCCAAGTTCCTGTGGTATTTTCCCGTGGAAGTTGTTGTTTGCTAGATTGAGATTGATCATATAAGAGAGATTTCCTATGTGGGGAGATATGGATCCCTTCAACATGCACCTTGACAAGTTTACCTGTGTAACTCTTTGAAGCTTGAGATTGCATATTATTCCATGCCAGTTACAAAAGTGAGTTGAAGTATTCCAAGAAAGTAAGATTCCATAAGGGTCTATGGATATGGATTCCTTGAATTTGAGCAGTGCCAAGTGATCAGTCTCATTTCCTGATACAAAGGCAGTTACAGTTGGGAGAAAGCATAGTGAGCTTAATGTAAAGAGAGAAAACAGTTGAACATATATAGATCCAAAACCAAGTAACAGAAGAGAAAAACGCTTCATTTTGATGAGGAATGGAAGACTGCTAAACTGAAATGTGATCATAGAATAAGAAATACACATTGTTCCTTTTGCTATTACCATAAAGATAGAGTCAACTCATCCCAAAAACAATGTCAAGTTAATAACCAACTCCCACTAGCCGATCATTTATATGACAGGGAAATATATCCAATATGCCAACATGAAGTTTAATGTGTTAGTCCTACCATGTGAAGTTTTGTCAATGTTTCATTTATTGCCTTAAATAAAAATTTAGTCTATTTTGCCATGGCTGCATAAACTTTTCTATAAGTGCCGTGTGGATTGATCTTGCTACACAGAAGAGTTGGTTATAGAGGAGAATATGGGCATTAAGCATAGTAAATATACTATCACAGCTTGGTCTCAGTCCAAACCTATAGAGGAAGTGGGGAACAAAGAAAACTTTCTGCATACTAGGAAGTAGGAAACCAGCATAAAGTCAATGAGTGGTTGATGCAGTGAGAGAAATAAGCTAAGATCAGGTGCAGCTTAAATCTATATATATGGTTTTATATGAACTTTGTCATTCTCAGTTGTTTCCTTAGAATGCATTCCAACAAATATTGTTTATGTTGGTCCTTTAGTTTGCCATTAATTGTTGTGTGAGTTTTATTGTAAGGCATTTAACTGATTAGAGGTGGAAGAGTTTGAAAGTACTTTTATTACAAAAGCAATAATTCTTCATTTACACTAGCATATTAGAATTCATAGAAGTATATTCCAAACTTTAACATAACATACTTTAAATCTTTTGATTTTGGTTTTATCTGCTTAGTTTACATTCCTGCCTACCCTAAAACACTGAAAATACAAATTTATATTAAGTTTCAAACAGAAAGGAAAATAGAAAAAAATGAAGGTATCCAATTGTTTTAGGGAGAAATGTTGACTTAACAACTATAAGTGAAGAATGATGTAAATCTTCATTCACTCTCCAACAACAAAATCACTCACCAACAATAAAAACTTAATTTAGAAATACAGAAAATGAAAAACAATTATAACCTGTGCTTAAATTTTAATCATAGATTTTAGAATGTACATTTGAAAAAGATGTAACTTAAGTTTTTTTTAAAATAATTTAATCCATTAATTTTAAAATTTGCGGCATAATTTTTTCTAATTGAAACTAACTATGATAATGATCCAATATTCATAGTTTGTCAATAATGAAAAATTTAAACTATCACTGTTTTCTGTTTTAAATTATTAAAGTTAAAAAAATTTCAAATATAAATTAAAAATTTAATAACATATATTTTAATTGTCACAGTCATACAATAAGAAAAAATAAAAAATATATAATTTACATATAGTATTGGTTAATAATAGTCAATCCAAAAGGTTTCAAAATTTATAATAAAGTTTACAAAAAAATTATAATGTTTTGATAATTGTTAAAATAAAGTAGTTAAAATATCATATAATAAATTAATTTGTTAAAAATTATAAATTTATCATAAAATTATAATAATTTATTTTTTACTGTTACAGGTCTTCACATATATTATTTTATTATTTTCAGTAACAAAAGTTAGTGCTTGTTTATTTAATGAAGATCTCACTAATTTTATATGTTAGTTAAGATTTGACAAATTTTATCATTTCCATTGAATGAAGGAGGATGTATGAACACTAGTCTAAAGAATATAAAAATAAAAATAAAATTAAAAAATGCTATTAAATTTATATTAAAACTATAAAAATTATATATAAGCATAAATTCTTATAATAATTTTTATAATATTATAATTATATAATAAGAACATTTGTAAATTTTCATCAGAATAAAAAGTAAAACTAATATATATATATATATAATATTCATAAAATGTTTTAAAATTTATTTAAAAAAGAAACTTTCGATTTTTATGGATATTTTTTAGATAATAAAAACTAAAAACTGATTTAGTCTATAACATTTTAAATTTATAATATATAAGAATATATATAATGAGAATTTCTTAATTAGTTGACATATTTCATATTCATGTTTTATCTTTAATTATATTAAAAAAATTAAAAATAATAATAATAATAGTAAATATAATCTATTTATATGTTAAAATTAAGGACACACGTATATAAGTAACTTTATATATCATAATTTTGTGTATATAAAATTAACTTCACATTTAATTTTTCAATTTTTTAAAATTAAATAATTTCGATTCATACATAATATGTTATTCAATTATTAATAAAAAAATATTAATGATAATAAGTGTTGAACTTATTATTAAAGTTTTCTATTAATATCTAATTTAAATAAGTACTTGATATTACTAGAAATAGATAACTTTTTTCTAATAGTTTGATAATGTATTAAAACTGGATTAACATTATTCAAATTGAAAAAACAAAAGACTAGATATACAATTAAAATTATACATTAAAAAAACATATGTGCCTAAGTAATCTTGTATATAAAAGAAAAGAAATATATACTTAGTAAATTAAAAGGCGGAAGTAAATATCTTATATTTATTTTTAAACTGATTGATTTGAACAGTTAGTTATGAGTAAATAAAGTTTTTACTTCTTGCATACCCGTGCTTTCTATTTGTAGTCTTTTTATCAAGTCTTTTTTTAAATAAGTTTTTATCATGCATTTTGTGATTTTCTCATTTATCAATTCCTCAAGAAGATTCTAGATTAAATGGTGAATTAAATTACTGGATTATGTAGTTAAAAAATATATTACAAATAACAATAATGAATTAACCAATTCGAAAATAGAGAAAATGTATTTGATTTTTTGAGATAGAGCAATCTAAAAATCTTTTCCAAACTACTCAATTCAATAAAAAGAATGCATTGAGTTTTTTTTATATAGCAATCTAAAAATCTTTCTCAAACTATCCAATTAAGTTATCCAAATATGTAAGATTATGTTTAATAAAATATAAATTGAGCAATATGGAATTATGGTCCCTTGTTCATTTTAAATTTTAAATAATTCATAATAAATTTCGATTGAGCTATTTTTAATACATTATATGTTGTTTTTATAACTCTTTTTTATTATAACATATATGATTAGGATAAGGTTGGTATTTCTCAATCCAACCAAAGTAAGAGACACATTGTCTTATTACATAGAAGTTAAAGCAAGGTGCAAGGCGTAGCTCTAATGTGGATAAGTTGACGAGAATATTCATATAAAATATACACCTTCATAGGTTGTTGTATATATGAATTCCAAATATTCCTCCATAACAAGTTACTAGGAATACATGGAATTGTGTGGTAAAAAAATCATATATAATGAAATTTATATTTATTATAATAAATTAATAGTTATTATAATTCATGAATAAAATTTGAGATTGTACATAAGAGAATTGAGATTATATTTAGATTGTTTATCTTCTATATTAGTTACGAGACCACCAATAAAAAGAATTGTTTGTTTACGAAGAGATGATCTAAGAAGACCACCAACTTTCATATAAAAGTTTTAAATAACCTCTTTTTTAAATTAGCTTGTGAATTAACTCATTTACAATCTAAATACTTTCAAGTGTTCTTCCTAATAATATATTTAAAACTTCTCCCTTCGTAGTGTCATTATAGATGGTCCATTTTATACAGTATACATTTACTTTCACAAAATAATTGGGTCATTTCATACGGTTACATCTACTTTTACAAAGTGCAATTAATAATAACACTCTATCTTAAATTTATATTGTAAATTATCTAATTCAAAATAATCTCATATCATACCATTCATAAAAGAATATAAATATAAAAACTACATCTAATTCAAATATTATTAATACTTTTGGTTCCAACAACATTCTGTCAATCACCAAAAATTAAAATAGTCACATGTGTAAAAGATTGGAGAAAGAGAAAGGAATCATAGAGTACAGAAAAAAAAAAAAAAAAAAAAAAAAAAAAAAAAAAAAAAAAAAAAAAAAAAAAAAGCTTTCAAGTAAATGAATACTCATCAAATAAAATTCCAATTCATTTTATAATATATCAAACAAAAATAAAAGAGATAATGATATAGTACAATTAATTGGTATCTTACCTTCATTTCTTTTAGTTTGTCATAGAATTTGAGAATTGTACTGGAGCCTAATTTCTATATAATAAAAAACAATTATTGGAATAATTGTGAAATGAAGTGTATGTTGTTCAGGTTGCACAGTCTCTAGCACAACTCTGCTACATTATTCACATCCTCCCATTTGTGGCTTTTCTTTTCATTCCGGTGTAAATTTTTTCAGAAATTTTCAGAATAGATAAAAAAATTATTTTCATTATAGATAAACTATACCAAATTAATAAAATATTATTATAAAAAATTAATTAAATCATTACATCAGTACGATTTTAGTATAATAAAACTGAAATAAAACCATATTACATCATGATTTCATAACATTAACACGATTTTAATTAATACTTAAAATCTTATTATAATAACATGATTTCATTTTGAATTAATTAAAATTTTATTATAATGACACCATCTCTTCATAATTAAAATCTTATTATAATAATATGATTTCATTTTGAATTAACTAAAATTTTATTATAATGACATCATCTCTTCATAATAAAATCGTGTCAATTTAACACCAATTATCTATAATAATAATTAAAAAAATTGTCCTAAAAATTAAAAAAAAAATTAAAACATAAAAAAAAAAAAAATAAAAAAAAAATACAAAAAAAAAAAAAAAAAAATTTTTAAAAAAAAAAAAAAAAAAAAAAGCCATTTGCCCTGCCAAGAAAGTACCATATGCACAAATTTACATTGAGAACATACTTAGTCACTAAACAATATGTGTTGTAAATATATAGTTCTCTAAATATCTATCTATTATAAACACAGACCACACATACAGTAATCTAAAAAAAATTGTGAGTAGAATTTTAAGGATAAATCATATAATTATATAAAGTTATCAAAATTAAGAATTATTTAATTTATATTTAATCATTGAAGTAAAAGCTAATAGTTCTCTGAAATAGAGATACCTATACAAATAAAAAAATGCAACACCTCAATTGATTATTGAATGTAATACATACACTAATAATAAAAATATATTTAAAAAAAAAATATCTCAAAGTTATAAGAAATTACCCTTCTTTATATGATTAGGTACCACACTATGCATGCCATGATGCATCTAAATTGAAAGCTAGATTTGATTAGTAGCTTTTATGACAGGAGGATTTTGTATCAGGAACTATCTTTACATCAGGAACAAGTACAAAGACTAAAACTCCACTTTTGGGTACCTGAACTGGAGTCTCTAATACAATTCGCAATGTGGGAAATACAATTCGCTGACCTCATATATTTAAGAATTGGATTATTTGTTGTAACATTATTTATTAATTCTATTTAACTTAGCATCTATTAATAAAAATTTCAGTTAAATTCCTCAATTTTAAAAATACAATAATGTAAATGTTTTAAACTTCAAAAGTTTCTTACTTTTTTTTTGAAAAAATACATGTTAACCTTTTAAAAGGCTGAAAATGACAAAGTTTGTTTTATAAATTATGCATAAATTAAAATGAAACCATAAATATGTTTTTAACTATTTTACTATTAATTTAGTAAAAATGGTAATATTGTTTGTTACATTCTAAAAAAAATAAAAAAACTTTATTTTTTAATAGTAAAATTAAATTAAATCAAATTAGATAATAATGATACTAAAAATATGCATACTCGTTCTAGAAGTGGAAATGCATTATATCTCTTTCAAACAGCTCTACTTTGAATGTGATGAGTGAATACCAATATGTTTTATTTTATGACTGAATATAAATATATTTTACTTCTCCTAAATTTATAGACGCGAACTTTCAGTCCAAGTGCTCTTAATTTTTTTTCTTTTGTCATCTTTCATTTAATTATTTAATTTGAAAATACGTTAAATAATACATTTTATTTTCCTAAATTTGTAAATTTGAACTATTATCTAATTTCTCATTTTTTTCATTTTAATATATTTTATACAAACACTTAATTTAAAAGTATATTTTTTTTTCTTTTTGAATTGACCTTTACTACATTCTTAAAAGTACAAGAATCCACTATTCTTACATGCAACAACCATCAATAGCTCATTTTATTGTGTGTCCCGGCAAGTACATAACAAATATGTCAATAGTGCTTGATCATAACGGTCATGATATTGCGTCACACCATTTAAAGCCACAGAAAAGAATGAGCCTTGCCATTACAATATTGGCAATGCAACAGTCATGATCACGGCAGTGGTGATCCGTTACAATCTCACTGCAGTAAACATCATTACCACTGAGTTTGCTTCATGAAGGAGAAGGAGGGCAGATTTGCAGAGAATGAATGAGGAGATGACTGCCATTTTGGATGGATGAGTGATGAATAAATAAATAACTAAAGAAAACCTTGCATATGTAGACAAAGAAATGTTCTCAATAGCTTATGTTTTAAGTAGATTATATTCATAAAATAATATATTATTTTAAGTACCTTTACACCCATAATTGACTATCAATCCATAAATAATGACATTCTTTTATTATAATAAAAAATCTTTTATTTTTTACTGTTGTTTTTCAATCAATCAACTTGTCTTGTAACTTGTTTCCTACCTCTCTGTTCTCTATTCTCTTCACTTCCTTTTCCTCAATTTTTATTATCTCTACCAAACTGCAGACACAGTTTTTTATCCTCTTCCTTTGAAGGGAAAGGTTCAAAGCATATTCATACCCACCTCTGCAACATGCTCTGCTCAGTTCTCTCTTTATTCTCTCTGGACAATACCCAGTCAAACATTCATTCTGGCATTTTCCAGCAAAGCCAAGATTTCTATGACATGCTCTCTTCTCTCTATACTTGACTTCTATTGTTGATAGAAGGATCGAACTCAAATTCTGATTTTCATTCAATAATTTCAAATGTCTGTAAGGATGCCCTTTTATTTTCAGCATTTACATACATAGTATAAATTACGTCATCTGCATTTCAAAAATTTTAACTCGCAAAAATTATGAGAACCAACGTAAATCATAATAATACTTAGGGTAACTTGGCATTCATTTTTTTTGCTAAGTTACAGAGAAAAATTATGAGTGGCATTCATATAAAAAAAAGAAACAAACAAAAAAAAAAAATCAATGCACCATAAGTGACAAGAATCATAGACTAAATGAATCTCTAGACTTTCAATTACATTCTGAATTGCTCATATCATAAACTACGGACATTATTGAGGTTGTTGTTTCATCACAAATAATACTAATTATCTGGATTTCTCTAAGTCTTTATTTGATAAGATAATTGGGTAATTAGAATCCGAACAACAGATCTTTCTTATGCTCCTTAGATAAGTGTTCGAATCTGGTGACTTAAAAATACACTATCTGCACCGAATTTCTTATGCTAATACAGTTAAATGTTTCTTGAATTCACATCATTTAAAAAAGTATTGCTACAACCCATAGAAATCAAAGCAAATTTGTATTTTTATACATGAAAGTCCCTTTGCCTTATGCATCATCAAACATTCAAATCAATCTCAAGTTAAACAGAGAGAAACATTTGACAAAGCTAATATGCAGATTTAAACTAAGAATTTCTAGCCTAAAAGCTGATAACACTAAGACTCACGTCCCCCAACAAGCTTTTCATCCCTGCTTGATATCCTAGAAGTTCATCGATAATTGCTTCATAAACTTAAACCTTCCGTTCCAACAAAAAGTATCAAACAATCTGAAGTAACATGAATAAGCACAAGCACCACAATCAAATGCATCACTTTAAACTTTGCGACCATTTGCAACACTCTAATTCAACCGAAGCCCAAACAGAATCAGAAAAACCTAAAACAATTTCTGTTTTTTTCTTCAAGCAAATTGCAATCACTGAATCACATACCTTAATTAGTTTAACCTATAAAATACAACAAATTTTGTATAACAATATCCATGATTATTTTAGTTCGAATATAATTTTTTCCTCACAATCAATTAAACAAAGCAGGTCAAGTAGTGAAAAAACCAAAATAAGGAAAAAACACACCAGAAGCTTACTCAAAAAATGTTTTTTCTAGATGTAAACTCTATGCATCAGGGATCTGTGACTGGATCTGATAAGCAGATATTGAGGCAAATTAAAAAAATAAAAAAATTTACTGGTAATAGAATCTTGGAGATGAGATCTGAGCGAGAGTAACCGCACAACGACACAAACCTTCACTGCGGCCTCCGATTCAGTTGATGCAAGGCGGGATCCAATTCGCCGCCGGCGACCATTCCACCATTTGCGCAAAAACCGGTTCCCGACCTGCACCAAGCGAATTAGAGACCGCACAGTGATAGAATCAAAATCCTGAACGTCATGGCACCGACTTCACCAGAAAGGCACAAAGAAAAAATTTCTCACACTCTTACTTTCTCTCTCTTCATCCGATGAAGAGAGGTAGAGAGAGAAAGCGTTGAAGAGAGAATGCGAAGCTAACCCCAACCCACCCTATGTGGTGACCGGGTGAAGATTGGGTTAGTGTTAGGTTATTTATAAAGAGCACAGACGAAGGAGATGCTGACACGTGGCTGCTCACGCTCTCGCTGATGCCATTAATACTGTACAAGTGGTCTTTTTCTTTTTGAAGACCAAAGCGCGGCAGGGAGCTATTAACATTGGGGCTTGGATTTGGACATAATTACTGAAATAATGCCATTTAGTTTAAGTACGTGGCTGCACGTGCGTGTGTTTCTGTAACTGAAACCTATTTCTGAGGTGTGAGACGCGTTTCGCTTTTGGACTTGCATTTACCAAATTGCCCATTGTAATTTGGGCCTCTATGGACCTCACTTGTATGCTCTATTGTGGACACAATAAATAAATGAAATTACTATCTTGCAGACCTTTTTTATCTCTTCAAGGAAAACAAATTAAAAAAATAATTTTTGAGTGATGAAATCGGTGGTCTCCACTATGTGAAAGCTTCTTTTAGAAGAGATTCAATGTGTCAAATTTGACAAGCATTGGAGGAGAAAAAATAGTACGAGGTGATTTAGTTTGAGAGATTTTAACTTAAAAAATATTTTTTGTGATTAAAATCATGTTACCTACAAAGTTCAACCTCTTCCCTACACTATCTTTTTATGGGAAGTCATTAGAGACTTAAGTTTCTCACTAAGTCAAGTAATAAACACCACAAAATACATTTGAAACATTCTTCTTTGTTATATACGAAAATTATGTAATGTACTTGGTCCACCATTTTAGGGAGACAATTTGCTATTGGTAGATATGCATTATATATATCTAACCAAATGAGATGTAGTACTCATTGTGCTAAGAAATTCAATTGATGTATGTATTTAGTTCACTATCATTAAATCTTACTTAAGATAAACAATAGAGCATGGTTTCTAAAAAATAAGATATTATTTGGAATCATAAGATATATAGAAAAGAATTTTGAAAAGTTTATTTCATGTTAACTGTAATATACGTTGATGGATGATGGTGAATCCACATATCTTCAATCTCCTCTTACAATGATAGAATATCTAAGTTTTAAGTGAGAGTGTAAGCAAATAATCTTTCTAGCAAGAGTAATGTATGAAATGTTGTATCTTTGGTCTTAATAGATATTGTAATTTGTCATTAAATAGTAATCTAAGAAGTTGTTGGATTAAATGAATTTAAAATATAAATAGTAGACATGTGATCAAAACAATGGTGAGCATTAGTGTATAAAAAGAAGATAATGTTAGATGAATAAGCTGATATTAAATTAAAGAGACTTGTGATACAATTATTTTAGGCGAGAGATGATTTCATATCTTTAATAATAATACTCAAAGAGCGACAACATAATATGTGAGTTATAATTGTAAATATTTTGGCTTTGTAGTGATCAATCATATCATATAGAGTAAAATTACATTAGTGTAACCTAAAAATGTACATGTTGAAAGAATCTTAAATATAGACGGTATAAGTGATGTTATGTGTGTGTGATGACAAAGATAATAAGGATTGAGTGTAAGTACATGCTGCTATGTATGTGTTTTATGTAGATGATAAAAATATATAAGAAATAGAAATATACAAACAAGAATCAAGGTCACCCCAAATTTTAGCTAGAATATTATGGATGGTGATATAAGTTAACCAAAATGCAGGAAGATGAAGATCTGAATTTTGACAAATAAATTATGATGTATTGCTAATATGTGATGTAGTGTTGATATGTTAAAAGCTGGGATAAATTTTTCTTAAAAATTGTATCATATTATGATGCAATGAAGGACAATATACAATTAATTAAATCAAAGGTTTTCAATATAATAATAGTTTATTAGGAGATATAAATCTATTTTAAAGATATGAATGAAAATTCTTCTTACCATCAATAATAATATACATTCTTTAATTTAAATTAATAACATTTTGTATTATCTCAATTCTACTTTCATTATATATAAACTATTTTTGTATATTTGTCGGAGATATTTTTGAATATTTGGTTTGATATTAGAATCAAATCAAAGTTGATAAAAAAAACTCAATCATTATACATCATGAATAACTAATTAAATGAGATAATCAAGCTAATAAACTATATACAAACTAAAATTTAAACTTGTCATTAAACAATTTTTTAAATATTATAAGTAAAATAAAGGATTTTGAAATCACCTTTCACTTTTTCCATTTAAACATAAAATTTATTTTATATAATCAGAAAAAGGCATATAATCGAGAGAGGTAAAAAAGTATAATTATGTTGAATTTGTGCCTTTCGTTATAAAAAAAAAAAAAAAAATCAGACATTTATCCACTATCGCAAAACTCAAAGTCCAAGTTTCAATTTGTAACTTCTTCTCTATCTACAACATTTGATGTTGTATCTATACATAAAGTCATCGGAAAACCTCAGCTTCATACAATAACAAAATTTTTGTAACTTTTTACAGAAAAAGTTATACTATAGTGTAATGATACTGAAATTTTTTTATTTTTACAAATAATTCAACACGCTTAGTATCTATAAATGTTGAAAAAGTTAAATAAGTTGTTGTATGACTAAAATTATCCAATTATTATCTCAGAACAAATTCAGAATTTTTAATATTTAATATAAACATGTAAATTTGGTCTTTATAATAATTTTATTATTTTTGAATTGACAATGTTGATATGTAAATATTTTAGTTTGATAGTTAATTAACATGTTAACATACTCAATTTAACAATAACATAATAATTGTAAAAAAAAAATACATAGTTATTAAATATTGAGTAAAACACTAAAAGTTGTAAAAGTATTAATTTCAACATATAACAATTTTAAAGATGTCAAACACATACTCAACAAATCCCAAATAATTAAATCAATTACTTTTCTAAGATTGAATATACCATGACGTGCCTTATAATGAATGCCTAAAGCAGTGCATTTTCAGCACAATAAAAGCAGTGTTTCACGAGGTAAAAGTTACTTTCATTATTGTAATATTTTTATTGCCTAATGGGTTGATGAACTTTTTACAATTTGAGCAGAAAGATTTGAATTCACTTTATATGGAAGACACAGGGATATTCTTTTAATCAAACTATTAATTTATTTATGTTTCTGAATGCTTATAAGTCGCAAAGAGTGAGAATAATTATTATGTCTTGCTTTTGCTTTCTAGATGCATAGTTGAATTTCCGAAGTAGTTCTTTAATATTTATGTTGAAATCATTTCCATGGAGTCTCTCTTTCTTCTACGATTTCCCACTGTGGCCTTCAATGAATTTGGTTAATTCTAGAACAATCTAAGCTCAAATGGAGATAGGTAAATGAAGGGGTTGTCTTTTAACTGCTACAAGGTAAAACCACTGTTGTAAAATAGGTAAAAGAATTGTTCTTTTTCTGTATGAAGGCAGAGGAAGAAAAAGGTAGGGTTTAAAGAAATAAGAAAAATACCAAATAAATAAAAACGAGTTGAAATATTTGAAAAAAATATATAAAATATTATTTAGTATTTGTCGATGTATAAGTATAATAAGTGTCATCGATAGCCAATAAGTAATTATTTTTTCTTATTTTGATTATTTTTTCAATCTTTATTCAAGAGTTTAAAAGTTTATAAATTAATATTATTTATTCAATTTTCTCATTCACTTTAAATTTTAATATTCATACATTATATGCTAATTCTTACTAACTTAAATAATAGATAACCTTTTACAGGTCTCTTCAATTTTTTTGAGGTTTAAGTTTGGTAAAAAAAAATAGTTTTTAATAATTATCATTGCCGGTAAAGAATTAATTTATTTTCTTAAATTATCTAATAAAAAAGAGAAAAATAAATAAATAATATTGTATGAGAGAGATTTTTTTTCATCTTTATAATTGTAATAAACAAACTTTTTTGTATGATTTTTATGAGGGGTAATATAGAAAAAGAAAAATAAATTGTCAACTTTTCTCCAAAAGATGGAGAGATTTTTTCTTTGTTTTAGGATATACTACTACTTTTTTCACACTAAATTATTTTCTTTCTAAAACAAAATTTCACCCAAATTCTGCAAGATCGTAAGTTGGATAGCTGTAAATCTCTTCTCGTGAATTATTTTATTTAAAAGAATATTTTTTTCTCAATTAACATTTTTGTCTAATAGTATAAAGATGCTTTTGGTTTTGCTCTCAATTATACTTTTTTTATCCGTTAGTTATTATTTTTAATTCTCTTTATTAACTTTAAGGCTGCGTTTTTGGATTTGGTTATGAATTTAAGAAAGTGAGAAATAATGAATTTGAGGTAAAAGTGACTAGAAAATAAGATTATTTGGATTATGAGAAAAATACTTAAAAATAAAGAAAAACAAAATAAAAAATTATGAAAGTTTATAAATAATGTAATAAGTGTTATTTATATTTTAATTTTTAATTAATAAAATTGTAAGATTACAAATTTTTTATAATTAAAAATATTTAAAATAAAATATGATTAATTTATTGAATGTGATTGATAAATTTGACTTTTAAATTGAGGAAAATGTACAATTAAAAAATCGTCCTGAGAGTTAAAATTAATTTATAATGATATATGATTAATGTGTTCATTGTCCTCGATTAATCTATTTTTAATTTATAAAATTGTAATATTAGAATTTTTTTTATTGTGGTTAAAATTAAATTTAAATAAAATATGAAATAATATTCTTAAATTGTTCAAAATTTTAAATAAATAAAAATTTAATAATATTCAAAATTTTACTTAAATAAAAAATCAAAAATAAATAACATCCCTAAATTATTCAAAATTCTAAATAGGTAAAAACATGAAATGAATAACATTTTTAAATTATTGAAAAACATAAATAAAAATTTTAAATTATTCAAAATATTACTTAAATAAAATTAGGAAATAAATAACATTCTTAAATTATTCAAAAACCCTAAATAAATAAATATCCTAAATTATTTAAATTCTTACTTAAATAAAAATATGAAATAAATAATATTTTTAAATTATTCAAAATCCTAAATAAATAAAAAACTCATTTATCTAAATTTCATTTAGATACATGTCATGATTAGAGACTTTGATTTAAATGATGAGTATTGAGAAACACAATTATATTTATGGATATCAATATTAATAGATGGTCTTAAGTAGATAAATATTAATAGGTTTAATAGATAATGTAATTTGCCATTAAATATAGTAACTTGACAAATTATTGGATTAGATGCATTTAAACCATAAATGGTGGACATGTGGTCAAAAATTAACAAACATTGCATAAAAATAAGATAATATTGAATATATAAATTGAAAATAAGTTAAAGAAACTGTTGTGATGCAATTATCTTATAAAGGAGATGATTTCATAGTTTGATAGTGATACTCAAAAAGTAACAACATACTATGTGAGTTTTAATTGTAAATATTTTGGTTGTATAGTGAACAATCATATCATACTAAGTAAAAGTATAAAAATATATTATTGTAACATACAAGTGTGTATAAATCATGATAAATCTTAAATATAGATTGTACAAATAATGTTATATGTGTGAGGTAATAAATGTAGTAAGGATTAAATGAACAAATGTCAATAAATTAGGTGTGTATGTGTGTAACAAATGTATATGCATGAGCAAGTTGCTTTTTATGTTTTATGTAAGTATTAAGAATATATATAAAGTACAAAAGATATTATATAGCATAAAGATAGATAATAAGGTCAATAAATTTTGATTAAAATATTATTGGTGGTCAAATAAGTCAAAACCAAAAACCAAAATTTAGGAAAAACTAGGTAAAGACACTCATATGAATTTTGACAAATAGACTATGATTAAGATGAAACAAATTTTTCTTAAAGATTGTATCTTATCTTTTTTAGGACCAGATGCAACAAAGGATAATAGTTGTATACAATACAACAATTAAATCAAATTCTTTCAATATAATCATCATTTATTACAAAACACAAATATATTTTTAAATATATTATTGAAAATTCTCCATACCATTAATAGTAATATATATTTTCTCTTTGATATATACATTTTGAAAGATATTATTAAAGATTTGGATATAGTAATATATAGGAATATCAAGAAAGAAAGAAATAAGGTTTAAAGAAATAAGAAAAACGATAAATAGATAAAAATGAGTATTTAAAAATTTTTCAAAGATAAAATATAAAATATTATATACTATTTAAATAATTTGGATATAGATATATAAATAGCGATGGAGTATAATTTGTATTATATATTAAATACTCAATAATTAATTATAATTTTTTATCTTCATTGTTTCTTTAATTTTTATTCAATAGTACAAAAATCTATTTATTAATTCTTATTCAATTTTCTTACTCATTTCAAACTTAATACTTATATATTATATTCTAACTTCACCATCGCAGAATTAATTACATACCTTTTCGGTCTTATCAGTAATTTGGTGATTAATCCTTTTAAATTTAATTTTTCTATTGTTGTTTCCATCTTAAAAAAACCAACACTCATTATCCGTTAAGAGTTAATTTATTTGATAAAAAAGAAAAAAAAAATGTGGGAGAGATTATTTTCATCTTTATAACTATAATAAATAATAAACTCTTTTGTATCGTTTTTTTATGAGGAGTAATATAGAAAATGAAAAATAAATGGTCAACTTTTCCGCATGGAGAGAAATTTTCTCTGTTTTAGGATATACTACTATTTTTTTACACTAAATTATTTTCTTTCTAAACCAAAAACTACGACTGTTTCACCCAAATTCTCTTGCCGCAAATCGTATATAAGTGTAAATCTCTTATTGTGAATTATTTTATTTTTTAGAAAAAAAATATTTTTTCTCAATTAACATTTTTGTCTAATAATATAAAGATGTTTTTGGTTTTGCTCTCAATTATATTTTTTATTTGTTAGCTGCTATTTTTAATTCTCTTTGTTAACTCTAAGGGTGGTAATATCATTACACGTTAACAAAATATTAACTAAGGATATAATGTCATTAGAGATTACAATACAAAATTATATATTTATAAAACCAAAAATAAAAAGTATTTTATTTATTGGGAATAAAATAAAAAAAATCTATATTTTAGTTACTAAAATAAAAAATAAAATATTTATAGAAACTAAAAACAAAAATAACATATTTATAAAGATTAAAAATATTATTTTGCAGTGAAATAAAAAGTAACATTTTACAAAAAAAAATGTATTTAAGTGTTATTCTTTGATTGATAATTCATCTTACAGGGGTACGTAGACATCCGTGAAACTCGTAGCTTAACATATTTAATCTGCAGATTTATAAAATTACATGTGAATTTCACTAAGTAATTTCTTTAGAAAACCTTGATTTTTAATTTACAAGCTTTGAAATTTTTTGTTATAAATATTGGATATATTTTATTACAAATCTGAGTACATTATATATTTAGTTTGATGGATTTTAGCTTTAAAAATAAAATAAAAACATCTTTTTCTTAGGTTGACAAGCTTGGAGTTGTCAAAATGAGTCAAAATCTATTATTTAATTGGTTTATCATCATTTCAAATTCAATTAATTTTAAAATATTGTAAATTTTTGGTATGGATCAAAATTAAATTCGACTCACTGAGTTGAATTTGTGGTGAATTGAGCTTACTCACCAACCCGTATAAAAAAATAATTAAAAAAAATTATCTTGACATGATTCAACATCAACTCAACATTATTATATTATTAAAAGAGAAATAGGACGTGAGAAATACGCTAATTATATAAGTTCTTCCAATTCTCCGTCTTCATCACTTCTTTTATCTCAAAATCAAAATTTTTTAATTCACATTTTGATTCTGTTTCTACTTTAAGATTTTTAATTTTTCATTATCAACCATCACAGTACTATCTCTAATGGCCGCACACTCCATCATCAACAACACCACACCATTAGGAACCTACTTAACATTTTAAAATTATAATTTATGTGTCTGATATATATATATATATATATATATATATATATATATATATATATAAATATTATATAAAAATATTTTTTATTTTATATGTGTTAACATATAACATGATTGTTATATGAATATTCATATATATATTTTTTGATTATTTTAGTAATTTGAAATGTAATTTCATTTTTTATATCAAAAGAAAAGTATAGTAAAAAAAAATAAAAAAGTTATAATTTTTAAAAAATTAATTGAGTGTATAACTCATGAATTCATGGTAGTTCAAATAAAACTTATTGTTTTGAAGTTCATTGATAAGTGAGTCATTGACTTGACTCATAAATATATGTTAATAGGATTGAGTTCACCTAAAATTATATTTTTATACATTAGACTAATACAAAAACCTTATTTTAACAACTCTAATACTTTATTTAAAAAATATTTTTTACATGCTATTATTTGTTTCCTAAATTAATTTATTAATCCAGAGATTTTTGTGTGGGTACGATAAGAAAAAAACTCATGTAATTTAAGGTGTGAACTTATCTAATTCGATTGAAATATAGGTTCTACTTTGAGAAGTTGTTAAATGAGCTATTTTAACATTAACATAATTTACTAATTCCTTTTATCTTACCCAATTGCAATAAGATTTATTTTTACAAAAACTTTACAGTAATTAATTAAATATAGTCTTTCTTCTATTTAGAATGAACCTTAAAAATTCACAAAACAAATTGTTCACAAGAGTTTACTTTTGTTTATTATCCATACATATAGAACTGGTTAACACAAGTCTTGTTGTAATTAAGCATTTAACCAAGTACCATATTTATACAAGAATGTCACATGTAAGATTTGTTCTTATATAAGATCCTGTTCTTAGCTAATAAAACATAAATTGACACCTATTTTCTTTTTCTTTTTTGAATAAAGATGTTACCTAACTTGTGAAATCGAAATAACTATCAACTTTATCAAAACTAATCTTCATTTATTGAGTTAAATATCATTAAGAAAACTTTGTCAAAACATTACTTAAAAGGATTGAGTTAAATCTTACTCTGAACACGACCATGAGCACCACCATATTGGTAAGTAAACTCACTTTTAGTTTAGTGACAAGGTTAAATTGAAAACTCGCCAAATTCTAAAATCAGATACAAAATGGTAGAACCTATGAAATAAGCATCTTGAATAGTTTTACTGTTGGAGATGCTCTCAGCAAAGGAAAATAAGTACGTGTCTGGAATAGAGAAGAAAAGAAAAAGACACTTCACTTATTTATTGTTGCTGAATCATGGTAAAACTTGTGGGTGCTAAGTTCTCCCTCCATAGCTATACCACTAGACCATGTAAAAATAGAATATATGCCAAAAGTAGAATAGGTTGCACATAACTAGAAGAAGACCTTCAGATTATTCTAATGGCACAAGGGTTATATTTTATTAGCAAAGTGCGGTACATGCGTCAATGTTGTTTCATCAATCAAATTCTTTCATGGGTAAGTGTCCCAAAACAGAGCACATGCTTCAATTGGACTATATAAGCATATGCTTGAGACAAAAAAAAAATATACATAAACTATAAACTAACACCAATTTCATATATGTGTGCTTTCTTTAGCCCTACCAAAATGGATCGTTGACGTTGCAAGGACAAATGAATCTGAAAAAACTTGATCCTGCAAGGACCATCCACTTCTTAATTCAATATTAGAAAGATGGTGACAGGAGTGGCAAAGTGGGATGATGGAATGATCTAGCTAGACATATGATAATATGCTTACAACACTAGGCAAACCTTATGCCACATTTTCAAATGTTGCTTTATCTATAGACCTACCATAAAAGAGACTTAAAGGTGCAACTACTATATTTCCTCATAATACAACAATCAAGCAAACAAATGTGTATCCCTCATGGGACCCCCCAACCTCAACCACATACCAATTAGTCATGTCCCTGCCTAACAGCTGTCAATGTGTGATTGCCCTTTGGAAATGACTAAACTCAGTATACATTTTTGTGTACAATGTTGCAGAATTTTGGATAGAGCCTGAACTTTTAAGCCTTGTAAAGTACAGGCAAGTCCTAACTCTAGATGTTGACGGTTTTGGTAAAGTTTAACTCATGCATTGCTTTTAGCACCTCATGCTAAAAGCCACAAATTCAGGTACCATACAATTATAAACAATGGATTGGATTGATTTAAATCTTTTCATTTTAAGAAAGTGACAAAACAAGAAATCTTATTGTATTTTGTACATATCCTATTCAGATGTTGCATCTGAATATTTAATGCAAATATGAAACAATTTTACACCAGTTAAAGCCTATACATTATCTTTAAACAGTCCAATTCAACATTGATCAAAGTTAACAAAAAAATTTTAGTGAGATCTGAAAAATGGTAAATAATACAAAATCTGGTTTCCTATATGAAAACTGAGAAAACAGAATATCTCAACACAGACACACCAAATTACAGATTCCTCACGTTGTACAAGCATTGACACGCACACCTCAGTAAAAAAAACTCAAAATTCAGCTTATGCTGCACATAATATCACACAACAGAAAAGAAAAGAAGCAGCAATATCTAGCAAAAGAAAAAGAGATCAAACCGGTTCATGGTTGGTCCATAAGACGCAAAACTAGAGGTGCCAGCATGCGAGCAACCTTAGGCAAGGTAGGGTAGGATAGAGTGCCAAGAATAAACAAATTGAAGCTTAAAAGTGCAACAACATCAAATGCAGGCTTGTTTCTAATGGAGGAGAAAAACTGCACCACACTCTTCAAGGACATGCCTACTACTGCAAAGAGAGCCACCACAAGAGGCATGCACGGGTCCTCAGCTTCCCACACAGTGACTCCAACCAAAAGTGACATAAGGGCAGTGAAAAGTGATTGTGACAGAGCAATGTTTCGATGATGGTCAAGTGCTAGTGTTTCCATCGTTTCCACGTCCTTTGAGATCATTTCGGGATTAACTGACCCGTACTTTGAACCGGTTTTCAAGAGTTTAAGTAAGTCACTTCTGGTTTTGCTCTCATATTCCTCGAGATCTTTCTTTTCGAATTTCTCACTTTTGTTTTGATCTTTAGAGCCCTTTCCTCGAATTTCTTTCAGCCTAAGATTTTCATTTCTCTGATCCCGCAACTGTATTACATTCATCAAATGAGTCACAAAGAAGACATCAAATGAGGAAAAACTATTCGATCATGCATACAAAATTCAAAAGCTCAAGTTAAAGATAAGAATTGGACAACACAGTGATAGTAAGGTTCATTATAAAATCAGTAGAAAACCCAAAATCAATTGTTAACCCATTGTTAACTTCACCTCATAAAATCAACTTATAAAATTAGATTTACGTTCACTTATATACAATAATTTGACCATGTTGGTGTGGATCACCAATGTTACCCTATGCCAGCTTTCAAAAAATGTTAAACTGAAGAAATACAACAGGTGTTTTCTAGTAAATTTGGTGCACTTACCTAAACATATGTCAATCTCGAAAACTTCTATCAGATACTTACACAAGTATTGAATTGACTTTGATTTCTGATGATTGCAGATATTAAAATTTTGCTTGTTATTTAGTGACAACAACAAGCTAAGTTTATACAACTAGGCACATTTAAAAAAAATTTGAAACCTCTTCTAAAATGTACTTTGATTTTAAAGTTTACAAACTTCCAGGTAAAAACTTGAATTATAATTTCTAGAACTAACAAACCAGCACTAGGATATAGATTAAAAATAGTTGCTTCAGTCTCTGTTAACTAGACTTTTGAATGCAATGTATATTGAAATAAACTTCATAACACAAAATGTTCACAAGCTTTTAATTTTATTAAGGATTTAGCAAGCTCACCTTATCATAAGCTCAACAGCAAAAGTCTTTCACCAAGTGGCATCAACAAGTGACAAGTTTTATCACATCCAGGTAATACAACGCAGGTAAAAGAATATAAACTATTTACCTTTCCCTCTAACTTTTCAATTTTGGCAATGGCCTTATCATTCTCCTCTTCAATCTCTGCTAATAGTATCTCCATCATTCTGCGCTCTTTGACAGCCATTTGAAAACGTTCTTGAAGTTTTTTCTTATCCCTCACTACATTCTCCAGCTCTATCTGCATTTCATGTAGTTTTTGTTCTAGCTGCAATAACAACATAACCACCATTGAATCTAAAAATAAGATGAACTACAATCAACACATAGTTCTCTGTGAAAGGGAAAGTGTTGAAATCTTATTTGAGCAAAATTAATTCGTATTATGCTGATATCAAAACTAGTAACTGAAAATTAAACATCTTTAGATTTAGGGGAAAATGAAGGCCAAATGAAAACTAACCTGCCTCTCCTTTTGAAAGATATTCACAGCTCTAGCGGGCAGGCAGATAAGCCCGAATGTCCATGTGATAACACTTGATACTATGTTTACATAGAAGCTAATAGTAGTTCCGATGAACTCCGTCCAAGTATACATGACGGTTAATGCTATTTCGATACCAAACCAGAATGCCAGTTTAAGGAGAGAGAAAGGCTTTGTGACCAAGAGAATTATGTTGGCCAATAGCTCAAAAATCAATGCCATTGATCAGTAAAATGAAAGGTCTTCCTCCTCAATCATTACACGTTGAAAATGTCCATAGTGTTTCACTATACAGCATCCTGCAATATCAATAAATTCATGAGAAAAAATTACTGGTGCACATAAATAAGCAGAAAATTGTTTAGCTTCACTGGACTAAATAGAGTAAAGCACACGGCTTAGGTGGCAATTGTGCTACTATAAAGACTTCGTATTAGAAATAGGAAATTCATCTCACATTACAAAAAAAGGCTTTTCAGTAAAAACTGGATGGCTTCGACTCTTATAGGTAGGAACCCAACGATTGATTTTATTGCTAGAATGAAATTGGATAGAAAATAGGAGAAAGAATTCTCCTCCTCTAAGGATTTCCGCTTCACAAAGATCTTGATACAAATAATAACATAATGGGATCCAAAAATAAAAATTCACATGGAAAAAGTGAAGCGGAGCATTAGGGAACAACAATCCAAGTGACTAGAAAATTATACATGCTGAAGGGCAGGAGAAGAGACAAGTGTGTGGAATGTGAGTTTTCCTCCTCTTTGTTATTGAGTTCTTCGTTCTCTCATCTGCTATTATAATTTCTTCCAACATCATTGCTAATTGTGATTCTCATTTCCAGGTGATATCAGAGATTTAGAAGAAGGATCAAATACTGATTGCTATAATACTTTTCTGTATTCCTTAGTTGTTATAGAATCTGATTTTATTCAAAGAACATATATGAACAATATTGTACACATACTGTTTGTTGGTATTTCCTGTTGATTTTAGATACAGATTGTATCATTGGTGGTTTCATCGAGTTACTTATGGCTGACATCACAAGAATGAAAGAGATACAAGGAGAACTGAAACGCGTTTCGGTGACTCTAGGTTTACATCATGATCGATTTATACAAATGGATCAATGATTTGATAAGATTGATCAACAATTGCAGGAGTTGCATAAGCTATTCCTGATATCTCAGAAAGACTCCCCAGCACAGCCTTCCACTTCAATTGCTTCCCATCGTCGCTCTATGAAGCTGGATTTTCTACGGTTCACTGGTGATGACGCAATGACTTGGCTGTACAAGGCTAAAAAGTTTTTCACATTATACAACACTCTCGATGAGTAGAAAGTAACCATTGCTTCTATTCATTTTGAAGGAAAAGTCTTACCATTGTTTCAACTACTAGAAAAAGCACACCAAGTAGCTGATTGGCCATCGTTGTCCACTGCCATTCAAATCCAGTTTGGCCCATCTCAATTTGATAATCCTCGTTCGGATCTATTCAAGCTAAAGCAATCCTCTACAGTGGCAGATTATTATGCTTCCTTTACCGAGTTAGCTAATCAATCATATAGGTTAGATTATTCTGTATTGCTTGATTGTTTTATTAGTGGATTAATGCCTGAATTGAAGCGTAAAGTGATATTCCGAGCCCCTCACTCATTACTCCAGGCTATGTCATTTGCTAAACTCTTTGAGGAAAAATTTCACCCATCATCCTTAGCTCCTAAACACAAATATGCTTACTTCCCAGCCAAATCACTTACACAAAATATTTCTAAACTTTCATTAACAACAAACACAAACCCACCTATAAACACAAACCCACGACCATTACTTCCCACACCACCAAAACCCAACAACTTAAAGCGTTTAATCCCAGCTGACATTCAATTCCGTTGAAAAAAGGGGATTTAATTTACTTGTGATGAGAAGTATTCCCCTACTCATCAGTGTGCTAATAAACACTATTTCTTACTCCAATGTAAGGATGAAATACCCCCGGAGCCACACCTAAATATACAGAGCTAGCAGATTGTCCAAAATCAGTCTGAGAAATTTGATCAAACACCTCATTTATCAATGCCATGAAAAGTACCACGGTGAGAGGCACGGTTAGATTCACAGGATTTATCCAAGGCCATAATTCAAATCCTTATTGATGGAGGAAGTTCTGATAATTTCATCCAACCTAGAGTGGCTAAATTTCTACACCTACCCATCTATCAGACCCCACGATTAAAAGTGTTGGTGGACAATGGAGAGCAATTGGAATGTGAAGGTGAAGTCCATAATATCTCAGTCCAAATCCAGGGTCATTCTTTGTATATTTCAGCCTATGTTCTACTTATCGCTGTAGCTGAATTGGTTCTTGAAAGTCAATGGTTGACTACTTTGGATACTCATTTAGTGAATTATAAAGAACATTTCTCCACGTTTTACATCAATGGAAACTTATCACTTTATATGGAGAAACCTCAAATCTGCCTAGCCTAGCTCAGTTTCATCAACTCACCCACTTATAAGCCAAAAACTCTATAACGGAATTATATGCCATTCAAATTCAAACACCTGAATTGTCAGCCCACCATTTGTTGGAATTGCCTACATCCATGGAGCCTGAATTGACTATGACTATACAACAATACAATAATGTTTTTGAGATGCCTCATGGGTTACCACCAATATCGTCTTGTGACCAAACCATCCCGTTGATGCCTGGTAGTGCCCCTGTGAAAGTTTGACCTTATGGTTATCCTCATAGTCAGACAACTGAGATTGAACATATTAATGCTGAAATGTTATCGGAGGGTATCATACAACCTAGTTCAAGTCCATTCTTCTCACCCGTGCTACTTGTCAAAAAGAAAGATGGAACATGACTTTTTTGCACCGATTATAGGCCCTTGATGTAGTCACTATTAAGGATTCTTTTCCTATGCCCACAGTGGATGAATTACTTGATGAATTGTTTGGAGCACAATATTTCTCAAAGCTGGATTTACATTCAGGGTATCATCAGATTCTTGTTTCTTCAGAGGATCGCTACAAGACAGCTTTAAACACTCATCAAGGGTTGTATGAATGGCTAGTAATGTCATTTGGCTTAAGTAATACACCTGGCACTTTTCAAGCCCTAATGAATTCAATTTTTACAGAATTTTTACGCAAATTTGTCCTTGTTTTCTTTGATGACATTTTAATCTATAGTACAACATGGAATATACATATCCAACACCTTTCTTTGGTCTTAAGCATCATGCAAAGACATTCCTTATTTGCCAAACTCTCCAAATGTTCTTTTGGCCAAACCTAAATTAATTATTTGGGACATGTTGTATCACGGGATGGAGTCAAGGTTGATGAAACCAAGATACAAGCAATTAAACAATGGGCTATACCAACTTCAATTAAGCAACTGCGAGTGTCTTTTGGGATTAGCAAGTTACTATAGCAAGTTTATCAGCAACTTTGCCATGTTGGCTGCCCCTCTCACTGATTTGCTAAAGAAAGATGTTTTTCATTACAAAATCTCAACAGACATATGATTCACTCAAGACAACACTTACTCACGCACCTATATTGGCACTTCCTAATTTTGTCAAACCTTTTATCCATGTCACTTTACTCAATGATAACAAAGGACCGATACTTCAACCATCAATTATATTGGACAGATGCAAGATTAAAAGAAATGGTGTTTGGTTGTCAGATGTACTGATTCAGTGGAAAGAATTGCTTGAGGAAGAAGCTACATGGGAAGGGGAGCATGAAATTCAACGACTTTATCCTCACTTTGATCTTGAGGACAAGGTCAATTTCAATGGAGGAGGTATTGATACAAATAATAAATAATGGGGCCCAAAAATAAAAATTCACAGACCATGGAAAAAGTGAAGAGGAGCACTAGAATAGGCCAACGACCCAAGTGGATAGAGAATTATACATGCTGAAGGGCAGGAGAAGAGATAGTGTGTAGAATGTGAGTTCTCCTCTTCTCTGTTATTGAGTTCTTCATTCTTTCATCTGCTATTCTAATTTCTTCCAGCATCATTGCTTATTGTGATTCTCATTTCCAAGTGATATCACAGATTAATACTGATTGTTATAATACTTTTCGTTATTCCTTAGTTGTTGTTATAGAAACTGATTTTATTCAAATAACATATATAAATAATATTACACACATACTATTTGTTGATATTTCCTATTGATTTTAGATACAAATCGTATCAGATCTCTCCTTTCACAACAAATTATTGCTTAGTCTTTTTAAATGATACAAGACATGATACAAGACAGAATGCCTTCTTTAGCTCCCTCTAACTAGTTTTACGTTGTCCAATTCTAAAAGATCATATATATATATATATAATATATATATATATATATATATAATATAATATATATATATATATATATATTATACTAAAATTCAAATTGTGATCCTTAAAATTTAGGAGCTGGTATTGATTTTAACTACAAACACTAATAAAACAGCTAATTTCTCCTAATGTTGCCTTGGTGGAGTTTACAAATCCGATAGGTGGCATAATAGCACTATAATAGACTTTTTAATATCACTTTAATACCACTTTTAACAAGTAAGTTTATGTGTAATTCACCCTCACAAAATAAGTCTTCTTAAGAAAAGATTTGCCAAACTTATATATATATATATATATATATATATATATATATATATATTGTATTTTCAACTTATTTTCAGTTAAAATAGGATCTTCAACAAAATTAATGATTCCCACTAACTATTCTTACATATAATTGAATTGTGAAGATTTACTTAAGCAAAAGATAGAATCCTACAAAACAGATGTTTTTTATTCACATGTCAAAGGGTATTTGCAGAAGATGAATACATTAGTGAATGATGATACTTATTTTATGGTTACTTATTCTCAAACCAAAGTCTCATCATTTTCCCTTATAAAATCCCTTAACTTACTGTGACTTCACAATTGGTAGAGTTCTTCTATGAGGGATGAAACCAAAATTCAGAGTCCAATAGTCAATAAACAATAATAATGCCAGTTGGGCAAAGGGTATCACAGAAAACTTTTTCTGAGTCTGTTGATCCATATGTGCTTATTGGATTCATGAATCAGTAAAAGAATGAACCCCCTTCCTGTTATTGTGCCTCTCAAAGTCCCACATCAGTGGGTGGAGAAAGGGCACCCCCCCTTTGCTTGCTATAAATAAAGGCCTTAAGCCTTGGTATCACACATCCCACACTTGAAGCATTTCCAAGTGTTAAGAGTTTAAGTGAGATAGTTATATAGAGTGTGAGAGAAAGTTCCAAGAGTGTTGTGAGGATACACTGGGAATTTCTTGGGAACTTTAAGTATTTCACTGGGGATCCTATTGGGGTTTACTATATTGTAATTGTTTTGAATATAGTGAATTTCTCGGAGTTTGGCTCGTGGTTTTTTTTCCTCAACACCAAAGGGGGTTTTCCACGTTAAATTTGGTGTGCATTTTTCTTGGTATTATTTATTTGTTTTAGTTTTCTCCACTTAAATATTGGGCGTGCTTCCGCTGGCATCCGTACACTCAACTTAGAGACATCATTTCTAACAAGTGGTATCAGAGCCACTTGGTTTTGGATACTAAATTCTTAGTATGCTATGTGGTTGCAGCTTTGTCTGATCTTCCACATCAGAAAAGGATTGTTCTGGGAGACAGTGTGATATTGTAGAAGTGCTGTTACGAAGGTTCTGGCTAAGGAAAGACTTGGTTTTTAAGTGAGCACTGATCCACCTCTCTTTCCTGGGAACTTAGTTTGTGCACAAAGTACAGTTGTCATACTATTCCAGTATTGTATCTTGATCCGAGATGTCTGTACCAAAATTTGAAGTGGAGAAGTTCGACGGTTCCAATGACTTCAGTTTATGGAAGCTGAAGTTACAGGCATTGCTAGACCAGCAAGGCTTGTCAAAGGCATTGGAAGGAGAAGAAAAACTGCCAGAATCATTATCTTCTGAAAAGAAGGAGGAGATG
>Ga0209489_100368_pt1 | contig 80342 bp, 80 predicted proteins | sample SiratrowhiteBW_FD_187527 | JGI IMG/M metagenome (GOLD analysis project Ga0209489, IMG submission 187527) | Root nodule microbial communities of legume samples collected from California, USA - Siratro white BW (SPAdes) (version 2) | ecosystem: Host-associated > Plants > Roots > Nodule | place...
CGGAATCCCTCATTCGATTTTGCAAGGAAATCGGCCCGCCATCGCGATTGCCGGCAAAATCAATCGCCGGCATTCCTCGAATTGGCCTGCAACTTCAGACCGTTCCCGTTACTTCACGGGCGACTAGTTAGCGTGGAGGCGAGCGATCGAAACAAAACAGGCAAGCCGATTCCGATATCAAGAACCATCACCGCCTTTCACACTGTCATTTCGCGCCTCGTTATGAAACCTCTGAATGCCGTCAGCTTTTGGAAAGCTAATCGAACCTACCATACGGCGTGAATATCTAGACGGCGATGTGCCTATAGATTGTAGCGGAACTGAGCGCTGGGGCGCACTGAGCAATCGGAAGCAATTGGTAGGAGCCATCGATCCTATCAACATTTATTGCTCGTTGTTCGTCGCGATTCTCGGGCTGCGCCACATGCCCGGCCTGTGGTGCGATCTCAAATCAGAGGACCTATAATGTCAGTCAACAACCTGTCGCTAACCGCCAGCTCCACTTTGTCCGGGCTGGCGCCCGGGCCCTCATCGGCGCGGGATCTTTCAAATTTCGAGGCGATGCTGGCTAGTTTCTCGTTGAAAGACAAGGTCGATGACCATTCCGCACCGCAGGATCCGGCGGCTGCAGACTCAGCCAAGCAGCTGACGGAGGAACTCACGCAGGAGGTGCGGAACATCCTCCCGCCGGAGATCAAGGCCGCACTGGACGCATGTCAGCAGGCGCCAGAGCCATCCTCCACGGAGTCCTCCTCCGCTGAGAGCGCACCAAAGATTGCAGAGGCACCCGTACAAAGCTCCAGGATCACGTGGAACAGCGGCACGTTGACTCATGCCGAGCTGCAGATTGTGTCGGTGCTGAACCGACACAAAGACAAGTGCCCGCTGGATTGGAAATCTCTTGGAGATTTGGCCAACGATCCCTCCACACCACCGGATCTAAAAGCGGCGATCGAGGCTCTGCAACAGGACCCAGAGCTCTTCTATGCGATAGGCTCGCAAGGTGACGGCCGCTGCGGCGGGAAGATTAAAGCAGGTGATCTCTCCAGCTTCTCCGATCACCACCCTCAGGTTGGTGCGTTCCAGGAGCAGCGGGCAAAGAACTATACGCAAAACTACATCCCTTCCGACGGCACCCGGAATGGCGAGCCATCGGTTATGACCCAGACCGATGCATTGCGCGAGCTCTATCGGTATTCCGACAACCTGCCTAAGAACCTGAGCCTTGCGGATTTCAAGCGGATCGTCGACGGCGAAGCCAAAACCGGCAAATGCCCGCCGCAGGTTCTCGCGGCCGCTCAATACTTCCTCGATCACCCGGATGAATGGAAGCAGCTGTATGGTGGCTCGATAGACAAGGTCCACAAAGAGGACTTCCTGCAGATTGCTTCATCATCGATGAATCTCACGCAAGCCGAGCTCGATACGCTCAATACGATCAACAAGAACCAAAACGCTTTCTTCGGGAACGGTGATCTGACCCGGGAAAAGCTGGCGAGCATGGTCGATGATAAGAGCCTCACGCCCGAGGTGCGAAAGGCGGCCTCCCAGCTGCTCTCCGATCCCGTGTTGTTCGGGTTGATGAACAACGCAATTACGGGCTACAAAACCCACCATAAGTTCTTCGACTTCGGCGGCGGGCATACGGTCGATTCCGGCAACATCAGCAACAGCGACTTCAACCAGTTCTTCAACAACATGTCGGGTGCGAACCGCACCGTCCACCAAGTGAAGACGCATGCCGTCCGAACGCCTGCCGAGCAGGACGCGGTCGCGGACATGACGATGGGCGTGGCAGACCAGCCCGACATCAAGTCTCCCAAAAAGAACGGTGGCGCCTTTATGCACGCACTTAATGACGTGCTCAAAGTTGGCTCTAAGGTATTCGACTGGGCCGCGACAGCAGTCGGTGTACTTGGCTTCATTCCAGGTTTGGGTGAATTGGCCGATCTGGCGTCAATGGTGCTCGAAGCCGAGGCGCAAGCTGCAAATCTTCTTCACACTGCCATCAGTGGCGGCAACATAAAGCAAGCGCTGGAAGAAGCCGGGCTGAGCCTTGCGGCACAGGCGGTGGGCTGCATCGCCGGACCTGAGGTCAAATTAGCAATGCGAGAAGGCTTGGTGAAGCAGGCAATTCAAGAAGCCGCGACGGCCGGCATCAACCTGCCGGTTTCGGTGGCCCAGTCCTACGCGGAGGATTATTTGAATAACCTGAAGGCTCGCATCGAGTCCGAGCGCTTGCAAGCTGCAGGCGCCTACGCCTAGGCGGAGCGACGCTATCCTCTCAGGATCACGCTGGAAACTGAGCTTGCGCGACCTCCGCGCGGTTGGGCCTCTCTGCCGAGCAGTAGGTCGCGCAAGCTCCACCAGCATACTTGAGACCGCCCCGAATCCGAGGAACTTATTTCGGCCCTTCGCTGCGCACAAGCTATGTTGGCCGACACGATCGTCAGGCTGCCGCGGTGATGTTCCAGTGACTGCATACGCCGCCTGTCAACATCGCGATGCATTAACAATACCCGACAGACCGGCCACAGCCGCGGAGCCTGCCGGTTGCGCAAGAATCGAGAGCACATTGGTCCAGAGCGGTAGAGCCGAAGGGCTCTTTCTCGAGTAGCGGGCTCCTGCTCGGTCTCCGTGAAAGTGGGTCGCGATTGAAGGATCTGCCATGGGCCCGCCGGGGCCGATGGACCGCTCTGGCCGCTGAATCGGCCGTCACTCTGGCTTTCAGCCTCGCTCCCGACGACGTCAAACTCCGTGCAGCATCGCCTGACCGCAAGCAAATTGTCGAAAGAGCTCGGAGGCATCGCAAGAGACATGAGCCCGAGATTGCAGCACGTTCAGCCCAAAACTTAGTGGTGGCTTTGATATTTCGCCAATTGAACGCTTTCGAAGATGAGCAACGTGCTCACCCGATCAAGCTCCACAAACGATTGTTTGTCTTAACCATCTGATCTCCAGCTTTCGCCGGCTACCTTTCAAATACGGTCTGCTGGTGAACCGTTTAGTGACGATCCACCATCGGCTCATTGTATTTTCTACCACTCGTCAGCTTGTCGAAAGCTAATCCTTGCAGAGTGGAGGGTGGAAACTGCCTCGATTGGCACATCGAATTGACATAGGAGAACCCGATGCGCGTTACGAGCTCTAGCGCCGCTGGGCACGTTGATGCTGACCTCCATGCGGCTGGCGGCAAAAGCGGCGGCAAAAAAGGATCTCACAAGCCTGGCGAGCGCGACGATCATGGCCGATCGCCTGATGCAAACATTCCCGTAAACGGCGGCGCGTCCACTCCGGGCGGTAACTCGCATGAAGCCGCTATGCAGCAAGCGTTCAACGTCGCTCTGGGAGCCGTTGCTCTCCAATTTGTGAATAGTGCAATGAGCCATTTCGACGATGTCATGGCCGAGACAGAGGAGGATTCCTGACGTCGCATGTTGCGACGTTAGGAAATAGGAGCCGCACGTGGCGGCGAAATTGAACACACAGGAGAAATAGGATGACTAAGAATGTTGGTGCGTCTCATACCTCGGCTGCAGGTGGAGCAGCCGGCACCGCTACTGCTGCAGCAGCTTCCACGGCTGCTGAAGCTGCTGGAGAGGCGGCATTCCAACGGCAAATCGCCGCTCTGACTTTGACCAGCACAAAGGCTGCTGAGAGGGATGTGGAACTTCGCGTCGTCTCGACCGAGCTCTCGACCGTCAAAAAAGCGGCCGATGAGCGGGTGCAGTAAGGGATGAGGTGGGGCGACGTCGCCCCACCACTTTCCCCGGCTGCTTAGTCTGTGAAGTCGCAACGGGCCGTACGGTTTTGCCGTACGGTCCCATTCGCTATTCAGGAAACCGACCGTGAATGAACCAAATTGCCTGCATTTCGAAGTGCTGTCGGGGTGTTATTCCGGGCTGACAAGTAAAGTGGGGATCGGACCGTGTCTGATTGGCAGCAGCCTCGATGCAGACTTAATCTTCGTCGAACAAGGCCTCGAACCGCACCATTTCCGTATCACCCCGCATTCCAATTCAATCGAGATCGAGGCCCTTGCGAGGGACGTCAGGATCGAGGGGCACGAGACTGTTTTAGCGAATGAGCCCATTGTTGTCCCTCTTCCTGTCGTTTTGCATGCCGGGGCGATGTCCATGCGCTGGACGATCGAGGACTACAAACAAGCTGGCTCCATCGACCGCCGGCGTATATCGCTCGCCGTTCTCACTTTTGTCCTGATCAGCTCTGCCGCGGTTGGCGCAGTCTCATCCAGTTTTGTCCAGACCGACGCCACAGTGGCGTCAAGTCCGTCGTCCCCTGCTACAGCCATTGCACCCAAGCTGGCGCTCAGCGCTCCTGATGCCCTGGCCACCGATGCAGCTGCCGAGCGGCTGCAAGAGGAAGTTGACAGAGCGGGCCTTGTCGGCATCAAGGTCGCCTCTGGGGCGGGCGTCGTCACCGCCGACGGCACCGTTACGCCCGCCTCGCTGGCCACATGGCGAGACGTCCAGCAGCGGTTTGATCAAAATAGCAATGGCGCTTATACGCTCGTCAATGCGGTCGCCATCAAGGTTGAGAAGACGCCCCCCGCAATTGAGGTCCAAGCTGTTTGGCGCGGGAGCGAACCCTATATTGTCATTGCTGGTCAAAAGTATTTCGTCGGCGCGCTCTTGAGCAATGGATGGACCGTCTGCGGGATTGAGGAAGGGCGTGTTCTGCTGAGCCGGGATGGTCGGCTTGCCACCCTACCCTATTAGCGCTTTTGGCCGCATGTAAGGAAGCAAAGTGCCATGACTAGGCTGCCCCCGAATCCCGTCAACCCTGGCACCTCTTTTCAGGAGCCAAACGTCGATCATCATGCATCTGCCACCACGCCGGTTAGTTCTCGAGCCAAGTCCATCGGGATTGATCGGACCCGTGGCAATGATACCAAGAGCCACACCTCAATTTCTCGCCACAGCGACGTGCTGGATCCGTTGGTCGACGCCACGATCGAGAGCGCGCTCGAGCTCAGTTCGATCGATGCAGTCTCGCGCGTCAATCTCGACGAGGCGCGCGCCCCGCCCGGTCAGGTCGAGCCAGGCTCGGAACTCGCTTGGCTTAATGAGCCCAATCTCGCGCACGGTCTACTCTCCTTCGTGACGCCGCGCTTACGCCATTCGCATGTTCTGCGTCCAGAGCAACACGGCCTTCTTCTGGAGCGTTTGGCTGATACGCTATCAGCCGCGCCAGAGGATTTGGTGTCACGTGAAGGGGCCGCACTTCTGCAACTGGAGCTGCAGCGATTAATCCTGTTTCGCCAGAGTCACAACGGCTTGATCAAAGGCTAGCGATGGCCGGGCCAGACAAAGTGCAACACTTCACATCTACACAGCGCGTTTCCGAAGCCGGCGCTGTCGAACTGATCTCCGGGCCGGAGCGAGATTTGCTCTGCGTGCTTTCTTATGTCTACCTTGCGTGCGGACAGAGCGCCAAGAGCCTGGCTCTGTTGCGGCTGGTCGCTCACGAACAGTCCCAAGACATCGGCCTGCTCCGCATCCTGGCCTACGCTCTCATCTCGGAGCGTCGCGGTGACGAAGCACTGTCGGTATTGGATAAGCTTGACAAACTGGATGACGAGCCGTCTTCGTGTCTGCCCTTGATGCTGATGCGCAGCCACGCCCTGCGTCACGCCGGCCGCATGACCGAAGCGCAAGCCGTCTTCAAACGCTATGTTTTGTTGCGGGGCAGCACAGCTGCAATCGAACAACAATAAGGCTTCTCATGGCCAACCTTCTACGAACTCTCATCACGCGCGCGCCGGCTCATCCGGATTTGATGGTCGCGTTGATGCTTCTTCTGGCGATCGGAATGATGATCATGCCGATCCCGATCATCGTGATCGATATGCTGATCGGCTTCAATCTGGGGTTTGCCATATTGCTGTTGATGGTCGCCCTGTATCTCAACACGCCGCTCGACTTTTCGTCCCTACCGGGCGTCATCCTGATCTCCACCGTCTTTCGTCTCGCTCTTACCGTTGCAACGACGCGACTGATCCTAGCCGAGGGCGATGCCGGCAGCATCATCCATACGTTCGGCGATTTCGTCATATCCGGCAACATCGCCGTCGGCATTGTCATATTCCTGATCGTGACCATGGTGCAGTTCATGGTTCTCGCCAAGGGCGCCGAACGGGTGGCGGAGGTATCGGCGCGCTTCACGCTCGATGCGCTGCCGGGAAAGCAGATGGCGATTGATGCGGAGCTGCGCAACGGCCATATCGATCAGCACGAAGCCCGCAGCCGGCGCGGCGCGCTGGAGCGAGAGAGCCAACTGCACGGCGCGATGGACGGCGCTATGAAATTCGTGAAGGGCGATGCCATAGCCGGACTCATAGTCATCTGCATCAATATGCTGGGTGGCATCACGATCGGATCGCTCTCCAAGGGCATGTCCCTCGAGGAGGCGATGCATCAATACACCATCCTGACGATCGGTGATGCGCTCATTTCGCAGATTCCGGCCCTGCTGCTGTCAATTACCGCAGCAACCATTGTTACTCGTGTCAACGGTCCTTCCAAACTCAATCTCGGCGCTGATATCGTCAACCAACTTACGGCCAGCACGCAAGCGCTACGCTTGGCGTCCTGTGTCTTGCTTGTGATGGGGCTCGTTCCTGGCTTCCCTTTGCCCCCCTTTGTCATACTGGCCGCGCTCTTCTCCGCCGCCAGCTTTCTCAAGGTTAGCGTGCAAGAGGGCAAGACCGCTCCCAAAGCCGGCGCCGGTCCCACCGGTTCGGCTCCCGCTTCCGCACAGGGTCAGAAGCAAGCCTTGCCCGCGGAGGCACTTCCAATTACGCTGTTGCTAGCGCCGAGCCTGATGCAAGCAATCGACGTAGGGGAACTCGAGCAGTGCGTCGCTCGGGTTTCGGCACTGGTTTCAGCTGATCTTGGCATCACAATTCCACGCATTCCCGCCCAAAGCGCAAAGCACCTGGCCCAATCGCAATTCCGGGTGGATGTCGAAGGAGTGCCCGTGGAAGAGGGCGCCATTGACCCTACACAACTCTTACTTAATGACGACGTGGCGAACATTGATTTGAGCGGGATCCCCTTTTGGCACGACCCAGACACGAATCGGATCTGGATCAAACAGACCCATGCGCCTGCTCTCAAAGCTGCCGGAATAGGGCACCACCGTCCGAGCGAAGTCATCGCCTTGCGCGTCCAGTCAACGTTGACACGCTATGCACAGCGCCTGGTGGGCATTCAGGAAACGCGTCAGTTGCTTGGCCGGATGGAGCAGGAATATGCCGATCTGGTGAAAGAGGTGCTGCGCACGACACCGATCCCTCGCATTGCGGATGTCCTACGTCGCTTGCTGGACGAGGGCATCCCGATCCGGAACACCCGTTTGGTTTTGGAAGCGCTTGCAGAATGGAGCGAACGGGAACAAAATGCCGTACTGCTCACGGAATATGTGCGCTCCGCTCTGAAGCGGCAGATCTGTCACCGCTACGCCAACGCCCATCGTGTTATGGCGGCTTTTATCGTTGAGCGCGAGACCGAGGATATCGTGCGCAGTGCGGTGCGCGACACCGCTGTCGGTCCCTATCTCGTTTTGGAGGATCGGCAAAGCGAGATGCTGCTTTCACAATTTCGCCAGATCCATTCAAGCATCGCACGCAGTCAGAACCAGCCAGTTATCCTGGGCTCGATGGATATCCGGCGCTTCGTCCGCGGCTTTCTCACCCGGAATGGAATAGACCTACCTGTTCTCTCCTATCAGGATCTCGCCTCGGATTTCACCGTCCAGCCGATTGGCTCCGTCAAACTTGCGCCTGGCAAGGACAACACTCCTACAGGCGGCCATCGTGACCTCCTCCCTGCGGCCGGCTGACGAGCACGGGTTTAGGGTCGTGAGGTCGCTTATGAATTCATGTAAGATTAACGTTCTGCGGCGCTGGCGTAACTTTCGTCGCCATTCGTGCTCGGCCTTTCTCCCCATGCTTGCTATTGTGCTGCTCGCGGGTTGCGTTAACTCGCACAAGTCGGGTCTTTCACAGCAGCCGGCGTCTACGGCAGAGTTGGTCGGGGCCAAGGAGGTCGATCCAGCTATGCGCGAGCGCATCGCTCACGCTCTCGGCCAGGATGCTGACGAGAAGGCTTTGCGCGATGCGCTGAAGCAACGACCGGACAATGTTGATGCCGCGATTCCTCTTGCGCGGGCTTTGCTGGCACGCAAATGCCCGAATGATGCGCTTGATGTGCTCGATGGGATCTTATTGGCAGCCCCTGGCGACCTGCGCGCATTGAATGCCAAAGCGGTTGTTCTCGATCACGAGGGCCGACATCGGGAGGCCCAAGAACTCTATCGCCAAGCTCTCGCGGTGGAACCCGCAAACCCGATGCTGCGCAATAACTTCAAACTTTCCCTCGCCCTTGAAGGTAAGACGGAGATTGGCGGCGCCAACCCTGCACCGCAGGCGGACGGCCGGCACTTCGCGGCGCTATCTCGAACGAGCCAATGCGGGAGCGGATCGGAATGGTGACGTCTTGATGCTTAGCTGTCAGCATGCCGACAGCTAGGCTTACCATCAACGCGGAACACTCAATCGGCGGCGGGCCCCCGCGACCTCGTCGGTACAACTGGCAGGCTTCATGTTTCAGCGCACCAGCAATTTATCCGATACACAATGCGCTTCCGAGGCCAATGAAATGAGAACGAGCGCGACTAACGACCGGTACTACGCGCATCGCCAACGATTCGCCGGATATACTCTCCTCCCTGAACTCGGCGCCATCGAGTTTCTCCTCTGATCATTTTCGACTGAAGTCCCGCCATACGCGCTGGTTGACGAGCCGACCGGTGGTTGAGATCTCAAGATCTTCATTCGAGAACAAGCCGGCAGAGTTTTATGGCGGAGACATAGAGCATATTGCTGCGAATCCGCAGCGATACTCTAGCTCGCCTGTCCCGAAAGGCTCAACGCACGGCGGACATTGCGTTTTGCTTCGGCACGAAATCTGGTTCAGAGAAAGCGCGATAGTTCAGCTATCAGCTCGCGAACAAGAGCGCCGGGCTCCTGAGAACGAAAGCCGGAGGTCGCCCCAGTGAGCTGTTCAAGCGCAAGAATGATTGACGCGAACAATTTCCTGGGTGAGATGAACTCACCTCAATAATAGATTTCCGGGCTACTCATCCGGTTGTCGATAACACGGGCGATCTCTTGCTTTAACATCAGCCCCGGATCGAAGGCAACGAACCGCTCGTCCTCTCTCAGTCTTTCAATCCGGAAGCGGAAGCCCGCGCAACAGCGTTTGGCTTGTTGAGGTAAGTGACTCGATCATGGTGCTTGATCCGACCAAGCACGAGGACAAATGGAACAACAAAGGATGCAAATTGCAACGAGCGGGTAAACCGCCTTTGTATCTTGCCGCAACTGAAGACAATAGCGGCGATGCCAAGTGTACCCAAAGCCCACGAACGATCCGTATGATGATGACAATGATTTATGTAGAGCGTACAGCCTCTACATGAAGATAGCCCACCTCATTGACCAGATTGACTTTGGCGAGGTCAGCCTCGCATCTCACGCACTTCGCCATATAACTCTTGAATGATTTCTGCATCCGCAAGGATGGCGGAATCCCGCTTTTGATAAGCCGGAGTTTCCGTTTTCCTTGCGCGGCGCAACATCGGATCTTGCGGCTGACCAGCGCGCGCCGACATTCATCAGGCGATCACACATCTGAGCTCCCGGCGCTAGCAGATTTACTCGGCATGCCCCTCTTACGTCGGCTTTAGGGCTTAATGTTTGCATGGCACCGCGACGCACGGTGCCGAACCAAGGACTCCTTCTTGCCGAAAGCGAAGGCATCATCTCTCCGGGCAACGGAACGGCGCCCTTGGCACAGCGTCGGCGAGGGCGGAAGCAATAGAGCTAAGCTATCCGGTGGCTGGACGAGGGCCCGGGATGTGCTGGCGGAGATGATGAAGCTGTTTGGGCGTTCTATTCGAAGCTCCCGCCGATGAATTCCCAGCGCGGCCGCTTGCGCGACTGGATCGTTTGGCCGACCTATTGGCCAGACGGTGGGTTCTTTTCATCGTCGAGCGCGCAATCAAGCAGGACGTGCAGCAGAACAACTGAAGTATCTCTCGATCTCCGCGATCGCGCGTTCCTCCCACTCTGCAGCTTGCGCTAGCAATGAGTCCCGTTGGATTGGCCGAAATGCGGCGGACTGACGGCACAACGAAGCTATCGCGCGATAGCGGCGCACGTTTTCCATGACGGCCGGTCCGGTCATGTGTGGATCTCCTCCCCTGCTATCCCGGGCAAGAACTTGCTCGAAAACCGTTTTCGATCCGTTAGCGGTCGGAGTGGAGGCCGTGAATAGTTGGCAGAACCTTGCCGGCATGACGGAGGCCGATAATGAATGTCTTCCACAAGGAGCACATCCACATAAAACCCGGCTCGGCAGTGCTCCATCCGGGCGCTTCTGCACCCCGTTGGCTCAGTTTATTGGTTGGATAGCGGAGTTAGCAACAGCTAGCGCGAGAGAGGCACGTTTCGGCTTGCAATCTCAATCAGGATGACTGTGAACTGGCCTGTCTTTGGAATCCTCACTAACTCGTTTGAGCAATCCGTTTATTGGTGATTTGAAGGACAGAGAGCCGGTGCTTTGTCGCCATCCTTTGGCAGCAAACGGCACGCAACTGTGACTTCCTCCGTCTCATCGAAGCTAGCGAGATTGAGCAGTTGTTTACCTCGCCGGTCGACACCGAGGTGCTGCTTAGCGACGGATTCTCTCAATCGCGCAACCCTATGCAATCTAGCGTAAGTATCGCATAACGTTCCGCGTCTCTTCCGTAGCTCCGTTTACTTGACTTAGCGGTGCGCTTGCGCGGCCGGAGTGCACGGGGGTTTCACCGAGAATTTAGCGGAATCGAGGAAGGCGAGAGATACTCATCGATACTCATGGGAAGTCGTATCGCCGCAACTGCTGAAAATTAAAGGGCTATGGGAACGAGGCTAACGTTCGGGATCCACTGGGACACAGACTACCACCATTGGTCCACCCCGATTGATGCCGGGGCTTTCCATCGGATGCCACGTGTGCCGCTAATTGTGCTTCAAAACGTGCCGCAGTCCTACCCCTCAATATGCGGCAATATGCGGCGTCGTGGATCTGCTGAAACTATCGTGCCTTCAGCATGGCGGCCCGCCAGAACGCCCCTCGCGAGGTCAAGGAGCCCGTTTTAGACCCGCAACTAGCAATGACAAGTGTCCCTGGTCTTGCCGCCGTGTGGATCACAAAAGGCTACTGCGCCATTCAAGGGGACGCTTCAGCCAGCCGAAAGACCTCTGGCCATCAGCCTACCAAAACAAGGAGACGACGGGCTCTTGTTTGTAGCATATGCTCTGCGAGCGTACGGATGACAACAATTGTGGGCCGGCGCGCTCGCATCCTACGGGTTTAGGGGCACTCGGATGATTACGCCGTTTCGACGGAACTGGAGTCCAAAAGAATTATTCAATACTCTTACGCCAGCGATGTTTGCCGCCGAGCCGTCGGCTGTCCGCGCACGTTGGGACAAATTGTGGCCTGATCTGTACACCGAATATGACGCCCGGTACTTGAAACAAGAATTAGTGGCGAGAGATCTTATCGCTTCCGATGAAGCTGCTGCATTCTTTAACGCCTGGGCGGTTGACGAAGAGCGGCACACCGACGGATTTATTCGGATCATTGAACTTGTCGCCAATGGATCCGAAAGGACTCTTCGGGAGAGATTGGAGGCTCGATCTCATGATTTTGGGCCGATCGTTGAACACCTGAAGGACGAATTTTCCGTGATGGTTATGATCGCTTTTGATGAAATGTGCACTTGCCGCGCCTATGCAGCAGAAAAGCCGTTTTATGACGCCCTTGGGAACAACACGTTCCATCATTGGCTGCGGGAGATAATTGCCGACGAGGCGGTCCACTCGATGAACGCCGTTAATGTTATCCGCTCGCGCTATCGCGATCGCATTGGCCAAGTCGGCACAATTCTTGATAACCTAATCCGCGCGGCCGATACTCTACGCTATTCTGGCACCTTCGTCCTAGACTACTTCGGCGCAGTGTACTCCAGGGAGCTGCTCGCCGACTCCCGCCTCGCTACCATGAGAAATATTGCTAAGCCACTCACCGTGTAGAGCGAGATCTGTAACTACGCGCTTGTGGAAAGTTGCACCGACATCATACCACCCAAGCCTCCCCTTTCTGCAAGTTGCCATCTGTCAGTTGGCGCCAAAGTATGGTGTCGGGTCATACGTAAATGTAGTGTTCACGTCAGGTCGACGGCTCACCTTCTGCCAGGATGGTACGCGCCAGTTCTGTTTTGTGTCCGGTTGACGTGCGCGCGGCCGTGAGGACGCCCCTCCGCCAATTTGGTCCGCTCTTTGCTCTGTTGTTTGGGGAACGACGCGCGGCGAAGCGCTTTGTCGGATTTGTCCACCATGAACGTGGATCAGTATGGAAGATGCCATGAAGAACCGGATTTCGGCCGCTGCCGAGGCAGGAGATGTCACCGCTAATGCCTCCGGCTCGAGAACGCCCACCGCGCCGGCGCTCGAGCACAGAATGGATGATGACTTATATCTACCTGAAGAGGAGAGCGACTTTGCCGACAGGGTCAGATCGGATCGACCAGCTAGCTTCACGCTTCAGAACGGCCTCCAGGTGCTCGTGATCCCAGATCATCGCACACCCGTTGTGACTCAGATGATCTGGTATAAAGTCGGTTCCGCCGACGAGCCGCCTGGCAAATCGGGGCTTGCGCATTTCCTCGAACACCTGATGTTCAAGGGCACCTCCAAACATCCCGCGAATGAATTCTCCAAGGCCGTCTTGCGCGCCGGCGGCAATCAGAACGCCTTCACCGGGCTCGACTACACCAGCTACTTCCAGCACGTGCCGCGCGAGCATCTCGGCAAGATGATGGAATTTGAAGCCGACCGCATGACCGGCCTCATTCTCAAAGATGAGGACGTGCTTTGCGAGCGCGACGTCGTGCTGGAGGAATTCAACATGAGAGTCGCCAACAATCCACGTGAACGTCTCGCCGAGCAGATGATGGCGGCGCTTTACCTCAACCACCCCTACGGTCGCCCTATTATCGGGTGGCGCCACGAAATTGAAAAGCTTACCCGGGAGGACGCGCTTAACTTCTACAAGCGCTTCTATGCACCGAACAACGCGATCGTGATTGTCGCTGGCGACGTCACCCCCAAAGAAATCCGCTCGATGGTGACCGAGACATTTGGTGGCATCCCCACGCAAACATCGATTCCCCTGGAACGCCTGCGGCCGCAGGAGCCGACGCCAGCAGCGCGGCGCATACTAACGTTCGCCCACGCCCTCGTCGAGCAGCCGGCCCTGCACCGCTATTATCTTGTAGCACCGGCTCGAGCCGCGGCCGGCGGCGAAGGTCCAGTGCTTGACGTACTCGAGCAGTTGATGGGCGGCGGCGTCAACTCATATCTCTATCGTTCGCTGGTGGTCGAACAGCAACTCGCGGTCACCGCCAGCGCGAGCTACCATTCTGCCGCGCTCGATCCCTCACTATTCGCGATTTCCGCCCTGCCAAAACCCGGCGTCAGACTGAGCCAGATCGAGCGCTCCATCGACGACGTAATAGCCGAAATTGCGGGTAATCTCGCGAGCACCGAAGATCTCGAGAGGGTCAAGACGCGCCTGATCGCGCAGGTAACCTACACACAGGACAATCATGAAATGCTCGCGCGCTGGTATGGCCGCGGCCTGACGACGGGACTATCCGTCGACGATATTCGGGGCTGGCCGGACCGCATCCGCGCGGTCGGTGCACAGCAGGTGTGCGAGGCGGCGCGGAAATGGCTCGACAAGAAACGGTCGGTGACCGGCTATCTCATCAAAGAGTCCACCCCAAAACACGGGGAGACGCTCTAATGATTTATCCTTGCACACGACGTGAGATCCTTCTCGGGGGAGCCTCGCTCTCAGTCGCCATGCTCGCTTCGGCAAATTCCCTCGCCACCACGAGGACGCTTGCCCGCACCGGGATCAAGCGCCTGGTTTCGTCTTGCGGTATAGAAGCCTGGTTCGTGCAGGATTCCACGGTCCCGTTGATCGCGATGGAATTTGCCCTCACCGGCGGCGCGACTCAGGACCCGGCTCAAAAACCTGGCGTAAGCCACATGGTTGCTGGCCTAATTAAGGAAGGATCTGCCGGACTTGACTTCAAGACCTTTCATGAGCGGCTCGACAATCGTGCGATTGATCTGCATTTTCACTCGACTCATGATCACTTCCGCGGCTCCTTGCGCACCCTGGAGGAAAATGCAGACGAAGCCTTCGACCTTTTGCGGATGGCGCTAACCTCGCCCCGTTTCGACGCGGCCGATGTCGAACGGATCCGTGCCGCTGTGCTTGCACGCCTTAGGCACGAGTCAACCGATCCTTCGTCTCTGGCCGGTCGCAAGTTCCTCGAAGTCGCCTTTAGCGATCATGCTTATGCTCGCCCAGCCGGCGGCTCTCTGGAAAGCGTGCCGAAGATCGCGGCCGCGGATCTCAAGAGATATGTCCGACGCGTGATCGCAAAAGACACGCTCAAAATCGCGGTGGTCGGCGACATCGATCCAGGGGTCCTCTGCAAACTGCTCGACAAGACCTTTGGCAGTCTGCCGACCAAGTCGGAAGCGACGCCGGTTCCCGAAGTCGTCGCAGCAAGGCAGCCGCGGCGAGTCTTTATTCCGCTCGACGTGCCACAGACAGTTGTGACTTTTGGCGGTCCAGCCGTCCGTCGCAGCGAGCCCGATTTCATGGCCGCCTATGTCGTCAACCACATCCTCGGCGGCGCCGGCCTGACGTCGCGCCTGTTCCGCGAAGTCCGCGAGAAGCGCGGCCTGGCCTATTCGATTCGTGAGAACCTGGTCTGGTTGGATCATTCAGCCGTGTTTCTCGGCAATAGTGGCACCTGCACCCATCGCGCCCACCAAACGGTCGAAGAAATCGAGAAGCAGGTCCGCCACATCGCCGAGGAAGGACCGACACAGCAGGAACTCAATGATGCAAAGTCCTACCTGAAGGGCTCGCAAATGCTGGCTCTCAACACATCGTCAAAGCTTGCGCGAACGCTGTTGCAGCATCAGCTCGACAAGTTGACCATGGACTATTTCGAAAAGCACAACGGCGCGGTCGATGCTGTGACCTTGGACGACGCCAAAAGAGCAGCACAACGGCTGTGGGGCGCGGGTCTGCTCACAATTATCGTCGGCCGCTCCCCAAAGGACGCAGCGCAGCCGACCACCATGCCATCGGCGACTACACCCTCGTCAGGCGCCCAGCAGCTAGGCGCCGCCCCGACGGCGCTACCGAATTGACTCTTCGAGCAGCTCAGGCGCTTAGAAGCGTTTAGCTATTGCGCGCAAAGTAAGTCTAGCCACGCGCCTTTGGCCCGCGGCGATATTCGCTCGTGGACTGTTGCCGTGCGGTCTTTCAAGCGCAGTTTTGCTCAATCGCGTTGCCGCCGCAGTCGCGTTCCGTTGTCCTCGAGCTGCGTTAAGCCGACAGGCTGGCGTACCGTGGCGCCAGCAGATCGATGCCCCTCCAGTGCAAACTTTGGGGATCTGGCAACACTTCGGCGGTTGCCCATGAGGACAAGAATGGCGTAGCTTTACGCCTAGCCCGAATATGCAGACCAACTATCTAAAGCGCGAGCGACCGGAACACACGAGAACTGGACGCGCACCTCGCATTCCATGTCAACCGGTCTTGCCCAGCAAATTAAAAGGCTGACCACAGTGGGCGCTTTAAAACGTGACGAGAGCGCATGCAGCCAGGCCATCCTTCATTACCTGCTCTGGGCCGTACCACGCAGCGCCGTCGGCGAAGAAGAATGCCGGTCCCGGGACGCCGGCTTCTTTTGACGCAGCGTCCTCGGTGTCGCTTTGTACCGATGTTGCTCCATCGGGCTTCGTCCCGCTCACCCTTCGATCTCCACTCAATGACACGATAATCTCGCCTCAGCTTGAACAGATGCATGCTTGCCATTTGCGTTAGCAACCCGTTTCAGCACTGGCATGTCTCAATATTCTTCAGCAGAGTGAGACATCGGCCGTTCACGCTCATATCACTACTTGTCTGCCGAACAAAATCGGTCTGAACCACCAGACCTTTGATCATTTGCCAAACCATGCGGACAGCGTAGCCCGACTCGATTGCGCTTCCCCGAGCACGGAATCTGACGCTACGTAAGATTCGGTCGCTTCATGCCAATCTAGATATCGGCGCAATAGACCTGGCAATCGCAACGACCACCACAGTTCAGATCGTTGGTCTTGGCGACGCGCATTCTAGCCGCTTACAAACCTCACGTAGATCACCGGTACAAGTGATTTACTCCCCATCTCTGCCTGCATCGTCGTTGCCGATCCAAGGACGCCACTCACCATAATGTTGAAAATGTGCATCGGTTGCAGAGCTCTCGCGTCAAAGGCTCATTGCCCCTTCTTTCTGCCATGTTCACACCCAAAGCAGGGACGCGCCGGTTGCGCAATTTGCGCGCGGCAATAGCGCGTGTCTCAGGAGATTTCCATGGTGAAGCCAGTTGTAATTGTGGTAGGTGCGGACAAGGGAGGAGTCGGCAAAACGACCGTATCACGAACGCTGCTGGACTACTTCAGCGTCAACAACGTGCAAACACGCGCGTTCGACACGGAGGCGCCGCGGGGAACGCTGAAGCGCTTTTATCCCGAGATCACTGAGATCGTTGACATGACGACGACGGCGGACCAGATGAAGATCTTCGATACGCTGAACTCCGGGCTGTCAGTCACCGTTATTGATGCCCGGGCAGGCTTACTGTCCTCTGCGCTGGCTTCCTTGCGCGACATCGGATTTTTGGAGTCGGCGCGGTCTGGCCAGATAACATTCGCCGTGTTCCATATCCTGGGATCATCCATCGCTTCGCTAGACGAGATCGCGGAGACCGCGACCTTCATGAGCGGCGCAAAGTACTACCTGGTCAAGAACTTTATCAACGACACTCAATTCTTCCAGTGGGATCAAGCGACCTACAACTCCTACTTTCACCGCATCAAACATGCGACTGAATTGGTCATACCGAAGCTTAACGAGATGGCCTATGAGCAGGTGGAAGTCGCATCCGTGCCATTCATTGACTTCGTCGCAAACAAGGGGCGGAACGATGAACCGGCGAACAACTCCTTCGTGCTGCGCGGCTATGTCCGGCACTGGCTGTCAAATGTCTGGAGCGAATTTGATCGCATCAACTTGACGGAATTGGCCGGAGCCAAGTCCGCCACCCGGGCCGGCGAAAAGTAGTCGCATATTCGGCGAGCTCAGGTCTGGCCCACGTACGAAACGTAAATTGATCTGCTGGCTATGTTAGCAACCCCCATCTACATCATTTGCTCTCCTAGCCCGCAGGTCGGTAAAACTCTCATCGCTCGGGCGATGAGCGAGTTTTTGCTGCTGAAAAACGGCACAGTGCTGTCGTTTGATGTCAATTTGAAAGAGCCGTCGTTGCTCGACTACCTCCCCAACATCACGGAGACCGCGGATGTAATCGACACTTATGGCAAGATGCAGCTGATGGACCCTCTCATTATCCACGACCAGGTAGCCAAGGTAATCGATCTCGGCTTTCACGCCTTCGACGAATTCTTCAGGATGTGCGAAGAGATCGGCTTCATAAAGGAGACGGCGCGCTGCTATGTCGCTCCCATCATTCTCTTCGTCGCCGGCGCTGACCGCATCTCCTATCGCGGTTATGAAATGCTGCGGCGGCGAATTCCGCCGGCGTCGCTGATCACCGTCCACAATGAATTCGTGCTGCGTGGCGGACTACCTGAAGCGATGGATGGCGAGCGGGTGCTTCGCATTCCCGCGCTTCCGCTATTTCTCAAGAGATATATAGACCGGCTTAGCTTTTCCTTCACTGGATATCTGCGTAGCGAGAATGACTGGTCCACCGAGCTGCATCAATGGATCCGGCGGAACTACAGCATGTTCCGCGATCTGGATTCGAGTGTGATGCTGCGAAAGGCCTATCGATCTCGGGGCACGGATATCGACAGCCTACGTTGCACAAGGGCTACTTGAACTTCGATCTGCTCGCCATCTACTGGTTCAGCCCATGAGTAGCTCTTCGATGGCGCTCTCAAGGGTCGCGAACGCATGATTTGCGGTATACGACTCTTCAGTGGACGCGCATCTTTGCTCGCCGAAAGAACGGACGGGAAAGTCGCAAGTCCTCGGATGCAATTATTCGGCAGGAATGCGGAGCCAAGGAATGGCCGCTCCATGACCATCGCTATGCTTGATACTCCAGGGACGAAGCCTCTCTGATGACCTCAATTGACGATACATTAACTGAGATCAGATCGCTTCGGAACGAAATCTGGCGCTGCCGGCGATTCCTTAAAACGGACCTGCCTGGCGCGGAGCGCATGGCCGTTGAGAAGCGTCTTCTTGAACAGCTTTCTGCCTTTGAACGGCTCTTGTCCACGGCGTTTCCTCTGACCTTGCGCCCCAAAGTGTATTCGACCAAGAGCACCACAATCGGGCCAAGCGCCCCCTGAAAGGCCCATGAGAACGGTGCATCCATTCGGGAACGCGATGGACGGCTAACAAAAGAGGTTTTCTAGCTCTATCGGTAGTTTGCGCCCGGCTGTCGAGGGCAGGCTCATCCCAGCTGAGATCTGGGGAAGACCGCGATCGAACTAACCTGCAACACCAACATTCCTGGCGATCTTTGGCAGATATAGCCGAGTTAGCGACCTGACGGAAAATACCTAGTTCCCGAGCACAACGCTATGGCTTGATGGGCCGCACGGATTCCTGCAGATGTCCGGCCGTAACCACCACAGTTTACGCAGGTTCTCCTTCCGACCATTACAGCAAGCCGATGGCCATCTCTCGACGGCCTCGAAGTGGGCGAATGGCTGCAGCACTGAATAGAGCGCAACTGCTGCAGTACAAAATCGCCCTTCAGAGCGCGTTACGACCTCGTAACACGCGTGGACGCACATCGATCGCTGATCGAGGCCAATCGATTCACGGAGCTCAGTCCCCCTGATAGATGAACTGCAGCTCAGCAGGATGATGCTTCTGCCGCCCAGCTGACCAGACTGCGGCGCCCGTCAGCCTAAGGCTCGTCATTGTCGCCCGATTTCTGAAAGCTACGGCTCGGACGCCTCACTCTCGAGGGAGGACGACTGGAATCCTGTTGAGACGCCGTCTCGGTCCCTCGTTTCTCTCCGCCGCAATCGGGATCATGCGGCGGCATTCGCGGCGCAAGTTCTTGAAGTTGTCCCTAAGACAAAACATGGCTACTACCACATCGCCACGCCCTGTAAAGCGGTCACAGAAGCGCATCACGTCTGGTCGGCACGACGTCAAGACTTCCTCGGCCTGCCGATCTCGCGCACAAGCTTGTCCTGCGCACCACATGGCTGTGATCGCGATCACGATCGGAGCGAGAGCGGCTGCACACCGGGGCGCCTTGCTGACCCAGCTCATTCGCCGCTCTTGATTCACCAAACCTGCCTTAAGTCGCATATCCTTCATTGTTATTCTTTGGCCCGCGAGCGCATTCTGTTTACCGGATTGGGCGGTCTCCGATCGTCGTCCTGCCCCACGCAACACGCTCATTGCGAAGACCGAGATACAACAGAGATTCGGCGTTTAGCGCTGGTGTGGCGATGCTGGCTCCCAATATGGTGTTATGCTTCGCAATGCCTACAACCTGACGCTACGGACGATTCAAGCACTTTGAGCGTCTGGCATGCGTAAATACGTCCTAAGACCCACATTGCGAGCAGTAGGACGAACTCCCGACCACTGCACGCTTGACCGACAGCCCGCGGGTCGGAAAGCCACCGATTTTGGTGGATGACGCTCAGCCTAGTGTTGGGGGCCGACATCGAGACGATCAGCGACAAGTGCGTCGGCGCAGCTCGCTTTGTTCGCGGTCTCAACCAGCCGACCTGCAGAGTCAAAGAGTGCAGTACGATTGAATTTCCGAGAAGCACGAAGTTTGGACCGACAGGCCAGGATGCCGTGGCTGGATGGTTGTTGTCGCAACTGTCACGTCCGGAGCGTCAGCCTGGGTGCCGCCTAGTCCATCATTCGGAAAAGACTATTCGTCGTTGACTGCTACAGTTTTTCTGAGGACGAGCGCGGACCGAGCGCTGCGTTCACGATCCCCCGATCTAGGAGGAAAGCAAGACTTCACATGAGGAAATTAGCGGTACGCGAGCTTTCCAGGGCCGGCAGGTTAAGTGTTGTGGCCTCAGCCATTCTGGCTTCCCCAGCAGCAGGTGCCAGTGAGGATCTGATGAGCGCCGCCAAGCAGATTTTCAAGCCGATTCCCTCAATCGCCCCAGCGGTGAAGGACAATCCTATCAACCATGAAAAGGTCACACTTGACAAATCCTTGTTTGTCGATCCGAGGCTATCGGCGAGCGGGGTTATTAGCTGCAACACGTGTCATAACCTTGGGGTGGGCGGGTAGATGCCGGCCCGACGTCGATTGGTCATCGCTGGCAGCTGGGGTCACGTCGTGCGCCAACAGTCTATAACGCGGTCTTCAACGTGGCGCAGTTCTGGGATGGGCGCGGCGGATCTTAAGGCGCAAGCCGCAGGCCCTGTCCAGGCCAGTGTCGAAATGAATGCGACGCCCGATCGCGTGCTCAGAACATTGAATTCAATGACCGATTATGTCGTTATGTTCGGCAAGGCTTTTCCCAACGATGCGGTGCCAGTTACGCTTGAAAAGTTCGCCAAGGCCATCGAGGCTTTCGAGGCGGCTTTGATTACTCCCGCCGCCCCCTTCGATCAGTACCTCGAAGGCGACGAATATGCTCTCAGCGATCAGCAGAAAGCCGGGCTAAAGCTATGCATCGAAAAGGGCTGTTCCTGTTGCCACAACGGAATCAACATCGGTGGACAGGATTTCTTCCCGTTCGGCGCGATTAAAAGGCCAGCTGAAAGCCTGCTTCCGAGGGAGGACAAGGGTCGTTTTGCCGTCACCAGGGATCTTGGCGATGAGTATGTTTCCGCTCAGCCCCGTTGCGTAACGTCGCATTGCGCCCGCCCTACTTTCATTCTGGTCAGGTTTGGAGTCTTAAACAAGCGGTTGGCGTGATGAGTGAGGTTCAGCTTGGCGCAAAGCTCAGCGATGAAGAAACTGACGAGATTGTCGCCTTTCTGAATTCGCTCACCAGGCAGCTGCCAGTGATCGAGTATCCGATACTGCCCATGCGCACCATTGCAACGCCAAAGCCCTCCTTAGACAAATAGGCCTTCATGATGGTGGCACGCTAGGCGGTCCACGCTGGAGCATTCAGCAGGCTCCGATTGCAAGTCTCGAGCCCCAACCCGTTCCTCGCCGACGAAAGGGTTCGTGAGGGTTCGATCAAATCATCCATCTTGGGCAGCTCAATCCTGGGCCGCGTCGCGATGCAACGAAGGGCAGCGCCCTGAAATGGCCCGCAACCGGTGCTGCGAGGAAGACGCTCTGCCTAGCTCGCGAGCATCGCATATCACCTCACATCAGCCCCTTTTTCCAATGGACTTATGCGTCAGTTACGAGCTTTACGGCGGCATGTTCGCCAAAGCACCATCCCAAATCCACGGGGCGGGATCATCCTCAGCCTCCATCTGGTAGCTCCTGAATGTGCGCTTGGTGACGCGAGCGTCCCAAGTCCTACAATAAGATACGGCGATTGAAGACGTGGAGCGGAGACCGATACAAAGTCTCCCTTGCTGCAAGACGCGCAGATATTCCTTGAAACGGCACGCGGATTGCTGGGTGGATCAGCCAGTCGCCGCAAAGGAAGCCGTCGCGGCGTAGCCGGAGTTCCAGTGAAGTTTATCCGATTCATCTTGATCGATCTGGCTATGATGCTGCTCGCACCCGGGAATGCAGAAGCCATGACCCTGGCTCACGGCGCACACTTCAAATCGGCTGGCAAAGCCGTGGGATCCTTGATGCCGATTTCCGGCTCCGAGCCAGTATTCAGCTCTGGCCTGAGCGGGCATTTTGAGCGCCAAACCTCTCAAGCCGCGCAATTTGGACATTCAGCAGAAGCGCCCGCGCGGGCCGAACAGGCTGAAAACCTCGCGCTAATGGACAGGCGCTTTGCCTCTCATTGGCAAGCGTACTGGGCAGCGTCCGAACGTCACGATCTTCGCAGCGCGGAGATGCTCAAGAAGCCGCTGATCGTAACACAGATCTGCAGTCCTCCGCCGCACCTTATGCCCTCACACGAGCAGAGACGCCGTGCTGGAGCGGCACAGGCTGGATTATCTGAGGCATGGCCATCATCTCTATTGCAGCGATTGTGCTCGTGACTCGGATAGGAACATGCAGCGCAGCGCAGGTTCATGAGAGAAGGAAAAACGGGCTATATTGAGGTTGCGTTCAACGGCTCTCTCGCAAACATTCCGTTAGATGCGCAATTCAACCTGCCAGCCAAGGGCGTCACAGCAATTTTTGGTCCGCCCGGGTGCGGCAAGACCACACTCGCGCGCTGCATCGCTGGCGTGCAGCATGTGCCGACTGGATTTTGTGCCGTCAATGGAGAGATTTGGCAGGACGAGACGACGTTTCGACCGCCTCATCTGCGTCCCGTCGCATATGTATTCCGACCACCAATTCCTCTTTCTCATTGGTCTGTACGGCGCACCCTACTATACAAGGCGTCAAAATTGACACCAACACTCATCGATTTTGATGGAGTGGTCGACTTGCTCGAGTTGTCGCCGCTGCTCGAGCGTTCGCCATCACATCTTTCCGCGGCCGAGCGACAGCGATTTGCCCTTGCCAGCGCGCTGTTGGGCCAGCCTCAGCTACTTTTGCTAGACGATCCACTCATTGTGCTCGACCGCTCCGCCAAATGCGAGATCCTGCCATTTCTCGAGCGCATGCGGGAAAAGCTCTCATTGCCGATGATCTACATCACCCATGATATCGCTGATATCGAGCGTTTTGCCGATCATCTTGTCATGATGAAAGATGGCCTCGTGACTGCGGCCGGGCCGCTCAATGTTGTTCAGAGCGGTCCGGTGCTTGCCAGGCGCGGCGAAGCGGCAGTCTGCCTTGATACATTGGTCGGCGGCTATGACGGACGCTACGGGCTGATCATGCTCCGCCTCGACGGAGTACGCCTTCTGGTACCTGGATTGCCGCTTAGACCGGGCGCGAAGCTGCGTCTGCGCATCGCAGCCGGCGACGTCAACATTGCGTGCGAGCCACGACGTGCAAGCTCGATCCTCAATGTATTTCCGGCACGCATCAAAGCCTCTCTGCCGTTCGGAGAGGCGGAGGTCACCTTGGTGCTGGCTCTTGAAACTGGCCGTTCTGGCGTGCCGCTTTTGGCGCGCATCACGCGCCGCTCCTTTGATGCGCTGCGGCTCAGCAATGGAGCGGACGTCTTTGCGGAGGTCGCGCGCGCCGTTCCGCTCGGGCTGCCGAGCAGTGCTTGCAAAGCACTGCCACGATCCGCATGAGAGCGTTCGACAGCTATGCCCGACACGAGAAACACATCAACAGGAACCCGGTCGTGATTGTTAATCTGGATGATATAGATTCGAAAAGTGTGGCGGCCATTCTCTACCGCCCAAAAGACGATGTGGATAGGCTACTCGCCGATTTCGCTCAGGATATCGCGCAGCAAGGCGTACGCATCGGCGGCATCGTGCAGCGACACGCGAGGTGCGCAAATGGCACGCATGTCATGCTCGCAATCGACGTTACCACAGGACAAGAGATCTCGATTTCCCAACCACTTGGCAGCGGAGCTATGTCCTGTAATCTCGATGCAAATGGGCTTGCCGAGGCCGCAGCTGTCGTTTCCCGGGCACTTCGCAACAAGATCGATCTTCTTGTCATCAACAAATTCGCGAAACAGGAAGCCGCTGGCCGGGGTCTGCGCACCGAATTCGTTGACGCGATCACCCGAGGCGTACCAGTCCTGACAGCCGTTCCGAAAAAATGCCTTGCCGACTGGCGAACCTTCACCGCGGGCGTTGGCACGCTGCTGCCTTGTGATCGTCAATCCTTGGAGCAGTGGTGGCGCGAGATCTCAACGCGCCTGGCGCGCAGCGGGGCGTTCAGCCCCGGCTGCGGTCACTTGGGGACGATGATACCGGATCGCTTGATGACGACAGTGACACTGTCGTCCACGCCGTCTCCGAAATCGCCCATCAGGCTCTTTCGCCGCCTCCGAAAACAGCCTTAGCTCTTGCGTCCGCTCCCACGCTCTGCGCCACCGCGATGCCTTGCGAACGTGCCGATTGCGGACCTTCTATGGCGAGAGTTCAACCAGCTGCCCGTTCGGCCGATATCAACCCCTCAGTCGGTTCTGCAGTGCCTGCCGGTCGACGACGAGATTGCTTAGGTTCAGGTCTGGCTGACGTCTTCCCGCTAACCGCCTGGCCAGCGCCCGCGTACCGTCGAGCACAAAGACCCCGCAATCGTAGCCGTTCCTCTGCTGGCGTATGGGGGCGTTTTGCAGGTTGTCTCCGGCTCCCACTCGCGCTGCGAGCATTGCTGCGGGTCTGTCATTGCGTCCCCGGGCGGAGTCGTAGTGGTAGGCGACCGGATTGTTGCGATCGCGGCGGTCCACCAGCAGCAACGACCAATGGGACCCGCGGTCATCGAGGTCCATGGTGCTGGCGTCATTCACCGGCAAGAACAGAAAGTCGGCTGTGTCGTTACCATTGGGATCATCGACAATCTGATGGAATGCGGATAGCGCGGCGGCGTTGGTACCCTGGCCCACCCGAAAGGCGGTGAGAGGATCTGCAAACCGGGTCCGGGCGGCAAGATTTGGATTGCTCGCCCACAACTCCTGGGCCAGGAGTTCGTAGTCCCGCTGGATATGCTCGTCGCCCAGCCAGTCCCTGGCTCCGAGCACCCGCCCGCTGCGGTCGCCGGCAGGGGCACTCGCAGCCGAACCGCCGACCCTGGCCTTAGGAGCCGAGGATGGGCCACCATGATGGATCAGCTGAGCGTCGCGGCGTCCTCGCGGACCCAACGTGATGGAGTAGGTCTCCCCGTTAATGGAGACCGGCTGGGGAGCCATTCGCGAACTTGGTAACAGCATTTTATTGTCCAGTACATCGAGCAGGAACTCCGGCACCGGCTGTGAGCCATGCTGCCAATCCTCGCCGACGAGATATCCGATATCCTCCAGCTCTTGAGGTACGCCTGATGGCCCGATGAAGAACGGAGGTCTGCCGGCAGGACTCTGCACCGGCCCTGAATGGGCATCGTCACGCATGTCCTGCGGTGTGGACGGCAGGTCAACCAAAGAACCGAGACCCCGATAGATGTCTGAGGACCGAGCTGGCTCACCGTTCGGCGTTGGAAAGTCGAAATAGGTCGGCAGTTGTGGAGACCAAGTCGAGCTCGACCCAGCCGGCTCCTGCAAGCCGGCCTGCCCAAACCGGGCTACTATCGGCGGCCACTCACTTTCGGACGGCGGCGTCGGCAAATCTCGCATCCAGGTCGGGATGGAGGTTGAGTCCGAGCCTGCTCTTTGCTGAGGAGAGGGTACACCCAGCGCTCTGTTTGCCTCGACGACTTGCACATACTGCCTGAGCTTCTTGAGAGTCACGCCAGATTTCCCTTTGGCATCGGCGTAAGCCCGGTAGTCGGCATCCAGCGAGCGTTGCTGCTCATTGTTGCCGTTGATTCGGCTCGCGATGCTCTCCCTACCCTCTGTGCGGAGCCAGTCACTGAACTTGCGTTGCGCCGAGGCCGTACCTTGAATGGTTTTTCTCCTGTGCTGGGAACCCGGGTCGAGCTTGCTCAGCTCTTCGTTGGCGAGGCCCTCAATGAGGCGGGCGTCGTCCTCGTAAGGGCGAAATCCTTGTTGGGGCTCGAGACCTAGGTACTCTCTAAATGGATCGAGTGGGGCCGTCCGCTTTGTGGCCTTACTGAACGCCGCATAATCTGCGTTCAATGACGATTGCTGCGCAGGATTGCCGCCGATTCGGTCCATGATGCTCGGCCTGCCCTCCCTTTGAAGCCAATCACTAAAGGAGCGTAGCCGGGAAACCATCGTCGAAACGGCGGCTTTCTCTTTTTTGGTCGCGTCAGATCCAAGCTTGGACAGAGCGTCGGTCAAGAAGTCATCGATCGTGGAGATGTCCTCCGGATGAGCCGACAATGTTTCGCGCCCCATCAGGCGGGCCCCGGCACCGACAGCTTGGAGCCCGTCAGCCCCGATCCTGCGCAGGTGAGACAGTGCCGCGCTGAGGCGGTCACGATCATCACCACCAGCTTCGACGTATTCGTCGATGTCGCGGCTAGCGACCTTGGTTCATTGAACGCCCGAAGAGCCAATGGCCCCTTATTCTGGGCTCGGAGCCAACGAGCGAACGTGTTGAGCGCCTGCACATTGGACTTGAGCGTAGCAGCCGGGACCTTTCCAGTCCCGCGGCCTCTGGTACCATCGGGAGTAATTCTGTAGTCTTTGACGTTTTCCACGAACTGGCGGATCATCCGCTCGTCCTGGGGATGCATCGGTTGCTCTCGCGTGGTCACAAAAGCTGGGGCCGGAATGGGATTTCCAGCCTGGAAATTTCGGAGTGTCTCCAATGCTCCACCCACATAGTTCCTGCTATTGGCGCTCGCCACCTTCATAAACTCATCTTTATAGGCGGCTAGCCGATCAGCATTGCCAAGCAAGTCCTTCAGCGTGATGCCTTTGGGTCGGAGGAACTCGCTGAACATTCGAAGAGCGGTCACGTAGTTCTCGATGGTCTTGGTCTTCCGGTTCGCGCTACCCAATGCCGTCTTGAACTCTTCAATCAGCTCCAGGTCCTCCTCGGACGGTCGACTGCGCTTTGCGAAATCCATGCGGAGCTCTGAATAGACGGCGTCGGAGGACGAGCCGCCGGACGACTTCTCCCGGCGACTTCCTCCAAACACCTTGCCGAGCCCTGATTTGACCCGCGAGAACAGTCCACGGGACTTGCTCTCCTTGGTCCGCGCCTCCGGTTGTAGTTCCGACGACGCTGTGTAGCGCATGCTGCTGAATGGCCTGTCCCGCAAGTCAGATTGGTAATCGCTTGCGGCCGAGCCAAGATGAGCGTGCGGAACATCGACGCTGTAACGCGTGCTGCTGAAGGAACTGTCCCGCAGGTTGGACCTGGGCGGCATCCGCATCGAACCACCGATATCCGGACGGTCGATATTTTCGTGCGACCGGAGAGCTGGAGCCTCGGGCGAACTCGGCTCGGACGAACTCTCCTCAGCAGAGCGGAGTTGCAGCTCACCCAACTGCTGCTCGAAGCCAGCTTGATCTGGAGGCTCAGCATCGCCCTCTTGCCGCGCACGCTGCAGCTCTTGTTGCTCGGCGTACCAGCGCATCCAATAGTTCGGATCGTTATATCCCGGCTCCATACCACTCTCCTTAGATGACATAACTCTTCATAGTCGCCCCGGAGTCACGCTCCGGTGCACCGACCACAGATACTCCAGCTTAAAGAAGCCGGCCGACGAGACCGATGCCTGAACAAAAGAGACCCCCAGCGCACGCCTCTCCGAACTCGCGCATTACTCACACCTGCCCAGCATTGCGTGCTGCTGCAGAGCGCCCGCTCCTGATTGGCCTCGCTAATAACTGAAAACAGTCCGAGAGAGACGAAGGCCAACTTGCCTCATAGGAAGAGCAACGACCTCGCGTACTACTCCCGGGCGAGGTCGCCTGCGGCGCATCGGGGCCGAAATTGAGCTGATCCATTGCGTTGGAAGATCTGCCGGAATTTGATGCTTGCGACTGAGCTTTTTGCTTGTCACTCAATTCTTCACGCCGATGCCCTCACATCCGCAACAAACCGGGCCATGCCTGCATAGTTACCTACCCGACACCTAAGATCTTCAGACAGTGAGCTCTCTCCTCGTGATGATGAGGCTTCAGAGTGATCGCCGCATGTATGATCCAGACTGTACAACCTGACGCTACGTAGAGTTCAAGCCCCAATCGGCACCGACGAGGAGCCTGGTTGGCTCTCAAACATTTCAGGATCCGGAAAATCCTCGAGCCTGCCGGCCGCTTCAGCGCCTCAATGAGCGAAGCGCCGTAGCCTATGATTACTCGCGCCTTGCTCAGCAACGGCGAGCATCTGGACTTACAAGCCAAATGTTGTCGCGGCGTTACAGCCGCTCTTGTTTGCTCCAGATGCTGCGAACCTCGCGCTTCGTCAGGTTCAGTATTTCCATTAAATCTCGGCAGGTCGAAAGTCATTCATCACATTGATGGCGCGATGAGGCAGTTTGCTCTGAGGGACGCAGAATGGGCTTCGACCAGACCCTTGCAGGGAACATCTCAGCCGGTCGCGCGAAGCAAGGCTGTTTTCATGAGCCTTGCAAGGAAGCGCTTGGCTACAGATTTTTCTCTGATCGATGCTCCCAGCGCGCGGGCACGCCTGTATCAAAGGCCGCTGGACTCCACTCCTGAGAACGGATGGCACATAGCTTGCTTCAACAGTGAAGCCACCATGTACAGAGAGCAAATTTGTGAGGACAGCATGCTCGGAGTTGGAAGTCAGTTGCCGCCGTTCGAAATCACAGGCGTGAAGCCCGGTTTCCAAGCGCAGGAAGAAGGAGGACAGAGTGCATTCGAAACGTTGACCGAAGCGAGCTTTCCAGGAAAATGGAAGATCATCTTCTTCTATCCCAAGGATTTTACCTTCGTCTGCCCGACAGAGATCGCTGAGTTTGCCCGGCTTTCCAAGGAATTCGCCGACCGCGATGCGGTTGTACTGGGTGGTTCGACTGACAATGAGTTCTGCAAGCTCGCTTGGCGGCGTTCACATGTCGACCTGCACAAACTGCCAATCTGGCAGTTTGCCGACACAAAGGGAACGCTCGTCGATGGTCTTGGCGTGCGTTCACCCGAAGGGGTTGCCTATCGTTACACCTTTATTGTTGACCCCCAAAATACGATCCAGCACGTCTATGCCACCAATCTCAGTGTCGGGCGCAGTCCTAAGGACACGCTCCGCGTTCTGGACGCGCTGCAAACCGATGAGCCCTGTCCCTGCAACCGCGAGATCGGCGGCGAAACCTTGAAGGTTGCTTGAGGCAGCATGTCTTCGATCGAACAACTAAGCGACAGGATTCCCGAGTTCGCGAAGGATGTCAGGCTTAATTTGACCTCCTTGGTGGCCGATGAGACGCTTCCGCCGCAGCGAAAATACGGGCTGCTGCTGGCGAGCGCGATTGCCACCCGCAATGCAGCCCTGATTGCCACGATGGAATCGGCTGCGTCCGCTGTGATGACATCCACGGCGATTGCCGCAGCGAAATCCGCAGCCTCCCTGATGGCAATGAACAACGTCTACTACCGCTTCGCCCATCTCGTTTCCAACCCGGAATACAAGACGATGCCGCCACGGCTGCGTATGAACGTCATCGGCAATCCCGGCGTGGACAAGTCCGACTTTGAGCTGTGGTCGCTTGCCGTCTCCGCCATAAACGGCTGCGGTGCCTGCCTCGATGCCCATGAGAAGACACTGAGAGCCGCGGGCGTCAATTCCGAAGCGATCCAGACTGCCGTGCGCTTTGCCGCGATCATGCAGTCAGTGGCGATCGCAATCGAGGCCGCTGGGCCCAACCCCTCTCAGGCGAGGGGTTGATCCTCCCTCTAGCATCCAATCGCTGGTTGTGGCGCCATTCAGTGACGCCACAACCACTCTGCAATTCATGTCTTGCGCAGCGTCCCCACGAAAGAGTGGCTTGCTCGAGTTCCAGGAGCCGTGCAAGGGAGGCGCCACAGATGCGGTGAGACCCTATCGCCTAACGCCGGCCGCACCACCGCCCTTAATTCCACCATCATCCAAACTTGAACAGCACTCCATATCCACCGCGCGGATGGGTCCATTGGATGTCGCCGGTGGGCTCGGCGATCACGCGGCAGGTGCCGCACTCGATGCAGCCGTCAACTGTTATCTCGACCTGGCCGTCGTCGTTGAGCTCATAGCATCGCGCGGGGCAGGCTTTCAGGAGTGCAAGTAGCTGCGGCGATGGCGTGGTGTGCGCACGGACCTTGACGTGAGGGTTACCGATATCGACAAGATAGCGGTTGTAATACAGCTTGTCCTCGACGCGCACTGGGGGTTCGGCATTCATGCATTGATCTTCCATTGTTGAGCTTCATACTGTCGCGGTCAACGCCAGGCCCGAGCAAAACGACAAGCATCGCCAAACAGACCTGTCCATGACCGCGCCTTGACAAAGGATTTCAGGGTCGCCTTCTCCTTCTCAGCCTTGGGCGTACCATCGACGCGCACAAAGTTTTGCATCGCCTTGGAGATGAGCTGCGGATAGGTGAGAAAAAAGTTTTGTGACTGTGTATGCATTAGGGGCGGCAAATCCTTGTACTTCTTTAGATCTTTGATGACGAAGGAGTCGTCTAGCATCTTCTTGTAGATCGACAGATTTGTTGCAGTCATCGGCTCGCCGCGCGACTTCACCAGACCTATTGCTTCTGCGGCGATGCGCCCGGAAGTCATCGCGAGATTGGAGCCCTCACGATGAATGGCATTGTTAAGTTGGGCCGCATCGCCCACCACGACCCAGCCTTCCCCATAAAGCTGCGGGATCGACTTGTACCCGCCTTCAGGAATGAGATGAGCCGAATACTCCTTGACTTCGGACCCTGCTATCAGGGGCGCCACAGAGGGATGGCTCTTGAATTGATCGAGCAGGCCGTAGGGTGTCTGGCCCGTGCGCTGGAAGTCGGCGACGAGACAACCGATGCCGAGCGAAATGCACTCTTTGTTGGCATAGATGAAACCCATACCCGTCATGCCGCGGGAAATGGTACCGGCCGCCTCGATCACGACGCCTTCATCGCCCTTGAGATTGAAGCGCGCTTCGATAGTCTCGCGAGGCAAGAAGTGCATCTCCTTCACCGCGAGCGCAACGTTATCGGGTGTCGGCCGCGCGCGCAGGCCCGCGCGCGTCCCGAGCAGGCCATTGACCCCCTCGGCCAGCACGACGACATCGGCATGTATTTCGCCGTCGCGGCGATCTGTACGAACGCCGACGATCCTTTCACGCTCGTCCCGTACGAGGTCAGTGACGGTCGTCTCGCACAGCACGGTCGCGCCGGCCTCCCGCACCTTGGAAGAGAACCATTTGTCAAACTGGGCGCGTATAATCGTGTATCGGTTCGGCCGTTCCTCATTGAAGTCGTCTGAACGGTAATGCATGCCGACATGGGAGCGATCGTCCATGATCCAGAACCGCTGCTCAATCAGATGACGCTCGAGCGGCGCCTCCTCTCGAAACTCGGGGATCAGCTTTTCCATCATGTCGGCATAAAGGATGGCGCCCTGCACATTCTTCGATCCTGGATATTCGCCCCGCTCGAGCTGCAGCACCTTCATGCCGCGTTTGGCCATAGTCAATGCCGCCGCGTTGCCGGCCATACCCGCTCCGACCACGATCGCATCGAATCTCTCTTCAATCATCTTCATCTCCTCTAGACCGCGATCCGGGCCCGCGAATTCGGCAAAAGCCGGGCGCGAAATGCGGAGGTCAGCGCCGGTAGCAATTGGATGGCGTCACTGACGATCGCGAGATGGGCGAAGTCGAAGATCGGAGCGTTCTTATCAGTGTTGACGGCGACGATCAGATCAGCGCCCTCCACGCCAACCCGGTGCTGGATCGCACCGGAAATGCCGGCGGCGATATAGAGCTTTGGCCGGATGGTTTTGCCCGTCTGGCCGATTTGCCGGTCAGACGTAACCCACCCTTTTTGTACCAGAGGACGCGAGCAGCCATATTCAGCGCCAAGCAGAGTTGCGAGCTCGCGCACCAGCTGAAAGTTCTCAGGCGATCCCAGTCCCAGGCCGCCCGCAACCACGACATCGGCATAGGCCAGATTGGAGGTTTCTGCATCGCGGTCGGGTAGGAACGACAATACTTTTGTGACAATATCATCTTCGAGAAGGCCGAGCGGATGGACGATGATACGAGCGGCATCGCGTACGACGCGCTCAGGCATCGGCATGACTCGCGGGCGGACGGTTGCCATCTGGGGACGATAGTTCAAGGTATAGATCGTGCAGAGCAGCGAGCCGCCAAAGGTCGGACGCGTGGCCGCGAGCGAACCATCGGCGTCGACGTCCAGCGCCGTGCAGTCGGCAGTGAGTCCCGTCGACAGAGTCGTCGCCACGGAACCTGCGAGATCACGACCGAGCGTGGTCGCCCCCAACAGCAGGATCTCGGGCTTGTAGGTGTTGACGAGTTCGGTTAGCGCCTTGGTATAGGATTCGTTGCGGTAATCCGACAAAACATTGTCGCTCACGATATAAGCCAGATCGGCGCCATAGCAAAAGGCGTCAAGCGCGGCGTTACGTGTGTGCTGCCCCTCTGGACCGATAACGACAGCGGCAAGATTTACCTTTAGCCTGTCAGCAAGCTTGCGCCCCGCTCCCATGAGCTCCCAGGAAACCGGATGCACCTGGCCGCGCTCCAACTCGACAAAGACCCAGACGTGCTTGTACGCCTTAAAGTGCTCCGGCAGTTCTTTTTTGGATGCTGCGCGGCCGGTCCCCGCAGGCACGGCCGTTCTGGTGGCATTGCTCATACTCTAAATTCCCCTCAAAGATAGGCGCGCCAGCGCCACAGGTTTACTTTTTAGCTTCATTGACTGAGGATCACTTTTGGTCAGCAAGGGGCCGGCTGCTCTGCCCCGTCTGCTTGGTCCGATCGGCCGCACAACAAGAGGCGCCGTCGCGACAGACGTACCGGTCCGGCCGGATTTGGAGAGGTCCTCCAAACTGGACGCTTGCGCGCCAGGTTCGACAAGCGCCACCGCAGCGGCCAGGGCGCCGCGGGCTCTGACCGGTCGCTTCCATGCCTGAGTTGGTAAGTCCGTTCGCTGCGCAATACCTGCGCCTCACTTTCGGCCCAGCGGCTCCGCATTGACGGTGACAACGAGGGCAATCCCGGCCACGCACCTGTCACGCAATCCATGGCGAGCCTCCAGCATCGAAGACCCCCATTGGCCGACGCTGGCCCTCTCCCTGACGCATGTTGCTATCCGCCATAGAATGGATACGAATCTGAGCGGAATCAGGGATCGATTTGATGCGCACGATGCTGTGCACACCCTCTGCAGGTGTAGCGCGAAGAGGCAACTTATCCATTGACCACCATCTCACCGTCGACACGCAGCTTCGGTCGCATCAAACACCGTTTCGAACCGACCAAGCGATCGTAGGCCACGAGATGATGGTGAAGCGCTCGGCAGGCACTAAAAGCAGCATCATTTGGTCTTTCTTCAATCTTATCTCGGACGACTACCATCTGTCGGCATCGATGATCGGATTGGCAGGACAACAGCAAGTGTCGTACCAGTTGCAAAAACCACTGAAGGTCGGTCAAAAGTACCGGTTTGGCAGACACTTGAAATGGCCGCTGTACCGTAGACACGACCGGTCCACACATGGGTCGGGAATACGACAGGCACCGCTTGGGTCACGGCCGCAGAGAATTGACCCAGATGAAACGAAAGCCCCACATCGGGCTGCCACGGCGCCCCGACGGACTAACCTTGCTTGCAGTGGAGCGCGAGATCACTTCAGCTCGCTCAACGGGACGAAGGCCGCGGGCTTGTTAGGGTCTGCGACGGCATCCTTCAAAACCTTGAACACTCGCTGGTCGATCGGTGTCGATGCCACGAAATCGGCATAGGCCTGCTCGAGCATCGCCTTGCACCGAGCTCTGATTTCCGGCTCTGCGGCACCAGTAAATTGTTCTTTGGCAAAATACTGTCCCATGCGTTTTAAGATGTGAAGGCGCGCGACGTTCACGATTTTAGGGTCGTAATCGACGCCAAGCAGCGAAAAGAAATCCTCTGCCGATGAGGCCTTGCTGAGCCGATCCAGGATACCGGCTGCGGGGGATGAGTTTATCATCAAAAATTCTCCTTCGGATTAGCTCTGGACGGCCAATGAGATGGCCTGGCGCCTGTTGAGTGCTGCCGTCGTGCCTCGCACAGCTGGTGCGCATCGCCATAGCGTGACTGCGGAAAGCCATGCCCTCAACTTCCCGGCCCAGATCGGCAGGTCCGTCGGTGACATAGTCAGTCCCGATGAAGTTCCGAGATTAATGGCCAAACCGCGATCGGAGCTGACGCTCGCCGGACCGGAAATCAGTCGCGCGAGAAGACGCCGATTGGCAGTCCGCGGACGGCTCGCCATTGGGTAGGAGATCACAGCACGTATGGCGGAACGGCAAGTAAGATCTGGAGGTAAGATCGCGCCGGGGATCTGACGCTCGCCAGTTGGACGCCGTTCGCCCATCAGCGACATCGGACACCATCCTTGCGGCGCAGCCGGTTGCGAATCGTCGACGCAAACGCTGGACACGGCTTTTCACGCGGGGCGCGATGCCAGGCATCCGCACACGTCGTGCCAGATCGCCGCGATGGTTTCACGCTCGACCGGCAGCTTGTGCTCGATAGCATATTTGCGGACTTGCAACAGGATCTGTCTGACTTGATCCGCGCTGGCGTCGAGCTGCAGTTCATCGAGTAACGCGCTGATCGCCGCAACTCCGGAATGCTTGCCGATCACAAAACGGTTGCAGCGACCAAGCAAAACGGGATCGAGCGATTGATAGGTGCGTTGATCCTTCAAAAGGGCAGCGACATGAATGCCTGATTCGTGCGTAAATACATGCTCTCCGACAATCGCTTTGTTCGTAGGAATAGCACGTGCGGCCGCGGCTGCTACCACCGCGGCAACGTGTTCGAGCTCCGGGAGTATGATGCCGGTCTCCCACCCGTAGAGCTGCTTGAGTGCGACCGCGATTTCCTCGAGCGGTGCATTTCCGGCCCGCTCGCCCAGCCCCATGACGGTCACTGAGGCGTGGCTCGCGCCAGCCTTGATGGCGGAGAGCGTGTTGGCGGTTGCGAGCCCGAGATCATCGTGACCGTGAAATTCGAGTTCGAGATCGGTGGACGCACGCAAATTCCTGACCAGCGCGTAGGTTGCGTCAGGATCGAGCACGCTTAGCGTATCCGCAATACGAAAGCGACGCGCGCCCGCGGCTTTTGCAATTGCCATCAGTCTGGCCAGAAAATCGATGTCGGCGCGGGAGGCATCCTCACCACCGACGGCGACCTCAAGGCCGCGCTCACAGGCACATCCTACCACTCGCTTCACCCGCTCCAGCGCCTGGTCGCGAGGACAACCTAGCTTGGCCGCGATCTGGACATCGGAGGTCGGGATCGACAAATTGATCATGGATACCTTTGCTTCAATCGCCGCGTCGACATCGGACTCGCGCATTCGGCACCAGCCTATGGTGGTCAGCGGAAGATCTGCTTCGACAATGGCGCGAATGGCCTCGATCTCGTCGTTGCCCATTGCCGGCGTTCCCGCCTCGATCTCCGTGACACCGGCCCGCGCCAGCGCCTGCGCGATTGCCAGCTTTTCCTCTGTGGTGAACGCAACGCCAGGTGCCTGCTCGCCGTCGCGCAATGTCGTGTCGTTGAGCACGGTGGGCTTGGCGCGCACTTGGTCGGACCAAGACGTTTTGGCGGCGGTGCTGGCGGCAATCACGCGAGAGCTCCTCATAGTTTGACCTACGACGCTTCAGCAACCAGCATGCCAGCCCGCCGTCCCAGGCAACCCGTTGGGAAATCTACCGCTTCCGTCCTCGATTCTTCAGCATACAGATTGTTGCAAATGCGACAGGCTCGTGAAGCGGATGGCTTGCCTGTTGCTGCGCCGAATTCAAACGTTAATGCAATTGTCGCGCGCCAGGATGTGAGAATTGTCGCGGAGTGCTTGGGGCCCGCCGCCGCCTTGCATACATGGTCACTCGCTCGCATCGAAACCGCATCAACCGCGTCCTCACTCTCGCGCGCGGCTTACCAAATCCGGCGAGTCTCTCTCGGATGACGGAGCGATAGCGGAGCCTTGTGGCAGTTCGGATGGCCAGTCGCCGGCAACGAACGGCCGAGCGGGAAAGTCGCGCCGGCGCTCGGCCATCCGGCTCTCACCGCTTTCTTCGCCGAAGCAGAGATTGAAGTCCTGACATTGATTGCACACGGGTGTCGTGCACATCACAAGGCCTTCATTTTCGCAAAGCATGCGGTAGAAGAAGCGCTTCCAGCGCATATTGTTGATATTGCGCGCGGCGAGCGGCGCGAAATGGCGGCTCAGCAGACGAGATAGTTCGCCACGATTGCGCAAGCCGAGAGCTTCCCACAGGTGGTCTGGCTCAATGGCACGGCGCGCGATCATCGCAGCCAGCCAGCGCCCGATATTTCCTTCCGTCGAGCGTTGATTGAGCAAGAGATCGCGCAGCATTGCGATCTCGTCGTCCTCTTCGCACTTGAAAGCCGAGAGCTGCTCCGCGAGCTTAATCTCAAGCGCAGGAAAGTACTGCTCCAGCAAGGCCGCCAGTTCAAGGCCGGACAGGCCAGCCTTTTCGGGAAGGAAGCCACCATCCATTGTGGCAGCCGCCAGGATCGACGCCAGGACATGGCGATCGAGATTGCTCTCAAGGGCAATGTCGGCGTCTGCAGGAGGCACACCGGTGAGCAGGCGGTAGGTTGCAATTCCCCTATGCACCTGGCTGCTCGCATCAATGGCGCAAGCAGCCATCAACGGGAGGAAGTGCGCTTCGGACATGATTTTTTTGGGTTTCCACAGTAGTCAGATTTGCGCTGCCGCATATTTTTGATCAGGGTCGATCGGTAGAATGCCGGCCTCCCGGGATCGACGGGGGGAGACCGGCATCCGTCGCGCGCTTTCACAAGGCCGCGACTCGCGACTTTTACGAGACCGCCAGCTCGGCGGCGGTCTTGCCGATGATGGATTCGTCCACGGGCTTCATAATGCCATGCTCCATCAGCATGTCCTCGAGTTCGTCCATAGAGATTGGGGTCGGGATAATGCCTTTGCCGCCATTGTTGTGAACCTTGGTCGCAAGATTGCGATAGTGATCGGCCTGCTTGGAATCGGGTGCATACTCGAGCACCGTCATGCGGCGTAGCTCGGCATGCTGCACCACGTTGTCGCGCGGCACGAAGTAGATCAGCTGAGTCCCTAGCTTCTTGGCCAACGCTTCCGCCAGTTCTAGCTCCTTGTCGGTCTGCCGCTCGTTGCAGATCAGACCGCCCAGCCGAACGCCGCCAGAGTTCGCGTATTTCAGGATGCCCTTGGAAATGTTGTTCGCGGCATACATCGCCATCATTTCACCTGACATCACGATGTAGATTTCCTGTGCCTTGTTCTCGCGGATTGGCATCGCAAAGCCACCGCAGACGACGTCACCGAGCACGTCGTATGAAACATAGTCAATGTTTTCGTAGGCGCCGTTCTCCTCCAGGAAATTGATCGAGGTGATGACGCCGCGGCCGGCGCAGCCGACACCCGGCTCAGGACCGCCGGACTCCACGCAGCGAATGTCCTTGTAGCCGATCTTCATTACGTCCTCGAGCTCGAGGTCCTCCACGCTGCCGGCGTTCGCCGCAAGGCTCAAAATCGTGTCTTGCGCCTTAGCGTGCAGAATCAGACGGGTCGAGTCCGCTTTTGGGTCGCACCCTACAATCAGAATTTTCTGACCCATCTCGGCCAGCGCCGCCAGCGTGTTCTGCGAAGTGGTCGACTTGCCGATGCCGCCCTTTCCGTAGAACGCGATTTGTCTCAGTGAAGACATGTTGCTCTCCATCAACCGATTTACCAAACGTTTCGCGCTTCTTGCACGCAAACTTGTTTCTCTCTCAGAAACGGGGCACACGGGTTCAAGGGAAGGAGCGCATCGCTCGTCTTACGCGTCGACGTGCACTCAGCCCTCGCTCAGTGTTGCTGCCGCTTATCAGCAACCGCCGTGCCAACGCTTGCCCGTGCTTCCTAAGCTTCTGATTACGTTTCTAAAACAGGCGGCCGGTGAGTGAGGCTCTGGGCGTTTTCGATCTGCGTGGCTGTCAGAAACCTAACAACGACCACAACCATCAACGCGAAAAGCAGATTTAGCGTGACCTGTTCCGATGGCTTCAGGTGCGGAACGGAACTTGCTCCGGCTTGAGGACACTGAATATGCCGCTCGGACTGGAAACCTGGCGCACCAGCGGCAAGAGTTGCATATACGGTACGGCGCTTGGCCCGCCCGCATTTGAGATGATCGGCTATAAACTCGGATCAACTCTCGAGAGTAGCACCCCCATGCCAATCGTTCAGCTCAACACACCTACATAGGTATGTCATGGCGACAATCATCTTTTATCAGAAGCCCGGCTGCGCCACCAACGCGCGTCAGATTCGAGCGCTGAAGTCCGCCGGCCACGACGTGATCGCCCGAGACATCTTGAAACAGCCATGGGATACGGAGGATTTGCGCGGCTTCTTCGGCAACATGCCCGTCGACTTCTGGTTCAACCGAGCTGCGCCCCGTATTAAGTCAGGCGAAGTCAATCCAGATACTATCGACGCGGCAAGCGCACTCACATTGATGGTGGGCGATCCGCTCCTGATACGACGACCGCTGATCGATGTAGGCGGGGCACGATGTGCTGGACATGAGCCCTTGCTGTCCCTGCTTGGCCGCACGTCGCAAGATGATCTGGAGGGATGCTTACACGACGCAAACCGCACGCGTTGCCCGCAGACGTGAGAAAACAGCGGACCGTACCTCCAGCACATCAAGCGAGGCAAAGATGACGTTTCCACCTACCGACCTACGCGGGAAATAGGCGACGAGGCCTTCGCTGACACGGGCCTGCGCGAGTGACTGCTCTGTAACGGGCATCCGTATACTACGCTCGAATCCCGTTCTTCTCACCGTTCCAGTGGGTGAGAGGCCGCAGCAGTTACGCCCCTTTATCACGAATGAACTCCGCGGCCTGGGTTGGATCAGAGCAGCGATCAGAGACGTGGTTTTTTGAAGAGATCTGTCTCTCTTGAACTGAATAAGAATGAGAACAGACCACCACCCTTCGCGGGCGTGATCCTTAAGCAACTTAGCGACATAATTGCCTTATGGCCGCTCCCATTTTGATCGACGTCAAATCCTCCCTCACCCGCCCTGTGTGACAGAGATCTCGCGCGGCTCTTCGCGCGGACTTTGGAATGGAGAATTCGATGAGAACAAGGACAGTTACGACGATAGCATCGCTGCTCGCCTTAGCGACCTCGTTGGCCAGCATCCCGGTACAGGCTGCGGATCTGGCTCGGGCGCCGATCTACTATAAAGCGCCTCCGATTGAACCCTCTAATCCATGGATGATCCGCCTGCGCGTGCTTGGCGTTTTGCCGGATACCGCAGGCGGCACGGTCAACGTCGCCGGGGCGCCCTCGCTGTCCTCACCAACTTCTGGGCTATCAATCAGCGATCAAGCCATACCCGAGCTCGACATCACCTACTTCTTCACAAAGAACGTTGCCGCCGAACTCATTCTCGGCGTGACCAGCCATCACATCAGCGGCAATGGCGCGCTCACTGGCCTCGATATCGGCGAAGCCTGGCTGTTGCCGCCAACACTGACCCTGCAATATCACTTCACCGATTTCGGCGCGCTCAAGCCCTATATCGGCGCGGGCATCAACTACACCGCATTCTTCAATCAATCGGCAGCCAATACGTCTCTCGCCGGTCTTGCAGTGACGGATTTGCGCATCAGCAACCAGTTCGGCGCGGCGGTCCAATTCGGTTTCGATTACATGCTTGATCGTAACTGGGGCCTCAACTTTGACGTGAAGAAGCTGTGGCTGCGGCCAGAGTACTCCGCGATCGTAAACAATGCGATTGCCGTCACCGGGCGTGCCAACATCGACCCATGGCTCGTCAGCGGCGGCGTCACATACAAGTTCTAGCGCTAGAACAGGATCAAAACGGGGAGTCCGTTTGATGAAGGGAGACGCGGCGATCTCATCGAGCGCGTCCCCTAGCCTTACCGCAGTGCAAGCAGAACGAGATGACGCGTCAAGAATGCGTCATCTCGCGAGATGCGGAGAGCTATTCGCAGCGCTGCTCTCTGAGCTACGGATCGTGCAGTATGGAGTGACCGTACACGACCAGATCGACCCAGCATATGTTCATATTCTTACTGGTCGCGCGTTGCAAAGGCGCCATTTGCAGATTGCGCGGGAGAAGAATGGCGGCACGCGGCGGCAACTTGAATGACTTGCTGTTCTCACATCCGAAGCGTGATGGCTACGCTCAACCCTCAGACGATCTGAGTTCCGAGCCGCCAGCTCATCGTCGGACAGGCCGTCGATGCTTGTTAGCCCGGGCAAGTGGCAGCTAATCGACGCCTCTAGCTTCGCTTCAGCACCATCACAAGGCGGTCGACACGTTTGCCCTGCTTGAGGTGGTAGTTTACGATTTCGTCAACATCCTCAGGCGTGGTCGCGCGGTACCACACTCCATCGGGATAGACGACCATCAAGGGACCAGAGTTACAAAAGCCAAGGCAGCCTGCCATCGTGAAGCCAATATCGTTGAGACCTTGCGCTTCGATCGCCTTAGCCATCCGATCCCATAGGGCTTGCGCGCCGGAGGCGCCACAGCTGCCGTGCGGATGAGTTGGCGGACGCTGCGTGTTGCAGGCAAAGACATGATGCCTATAAAGCTGAGGAAGCTCGAATTCGGTTTCTGAGTTCATGCGCCTGCCTCTCCTGAGTCAATGGGCTTCATCTGAAAAGAGCCTGGATTGCGAGCACATCGCCCCCACAATTCTAACAGCGCATCAACCAATCGATGCTAACATTTCCACTCGCGCTTGAGAAAGCAGACGAAATGGGTGGGCGCCATCGTGATTGTCGTCGCTAGATCAGTGATAGATATTCTCGCGACCAGAGGAGCCCCCTTGATCAGTTCCAACCTCTTCTGCCCTCATTCCGGTCTTTCCGCTCCGGCATCACTGTCCAACTTCTCCAAAGCAAGTTGCGCACCAGATGCGTAACTTTCGTTTTCTGCAACGATCCCTTGCTTTGCGCGACTCACAATTGTTGCGAAGGTTGCGACAATGTCGTTCGCTTCTGTTTCGGACACGACAAACCTCGCATAGCGTTTGACCTCCCGCTTCAACCTTCCGTGCGCAGAATAACCTTGAATCTCGGCTACTCTATCTAGCTCTTGCGCTATCATATCTTGGAACGAGCAGTGATCTTCATGACCGTCGAGCAGTCTAGCGAGAAGCTCGAAGATGGTGTGGTGAATCGATCACGTGTTCTGCCATTGCTGACCGCATTGACCGGCGCGGGTCACAGCATCTTTTTCGCCCTGAAGCTAGACGCTGCGTTCGGCCGCTGCCTACCTGTCGTTTGCTCAACAGATGCCGTCTGTCCCGAGAGTCGCCGAGCCACATTTGCGGCAGCAGACCAAGCCGGTCGCAATCAATGCTAGACCCGCAACACAGCGGCCCGCGATTGGGACCACGCTTCACACGATACGCGTCAAGACGAGCGTGCAGTGGAAAGTGCGAAACAACGAGCACGGCCCATTAATGCATTTGCTCCTAACGAGCCCTAACTGACGATGGTGGCGCCATTCGCTAAGAGCGTCCCACGAACCGACGTTTGGCACGCCAGTTGCAACGCAGGCAATAAAGCCAGCTGTACCGGCCGGCCTTCTGACACAGGATCGTCGTTCCTCATCCCCAGACGATCCTGTCAGTCTGGGTCCCGCCATCTCCAAGCCCAGACGATGCCCTCGGCGAACTTCCAGCCGCCGGGGGCATTTCCCGCTCAAACATATCAGCGGCGGTAGCAAGCATGTCCCGCCTGCCGGCTCGATTTGGCGAGCCAGCGCAGGAGCAGCTCTTTGGTGCTACGGAGGTTAAAGGCTGTGACACGCATCAGCGCTCACGAGCACAATGGCCTCATTCGAGGGCAAAGCGCCTCAGGCAGCTCGAGCACAATAAAGCGCTAGGCCCGTTAGTCCGGGTGGATCGTGATATCCATGGTTTCGTCGCTGTCTCCGAAGGGGTCGGCAAACCGATCGTCCTTGAGCAGCTTGACGCCGCACAGGCAAACATCACCTTCGATCACGGCGAGCGCTACCGGGTCAAGCGATTGTCCATCTCAGGGGCCGTCGATGCACACCCCAGTTTCGATCTCGAATCTTGCACCGTGCCAGCCGCAGCGGAGAAAGGAACGGTCCGCCGAGAAACACGCACCGCAGCCGATGTTCAGCCAGACACTCTCATGCGGACAACGATTGACGTAACCAAAATAGTCATTGCCGAAGGTGCGCACCACAATAAAACGGCCGGCGCTCGCCCCTATCATCAATCTGCGACAGGCTAAAGCTCATTGCCCCACTCCGCTCGATGGCATCGCCCTGGCAGACGACAAAAACCTCGGTGCGACCGCTCATCACGTATAGGTTCGCTCATCCCGGCCTCCCAGTTTGCTGCTTGAAGGCTTCAATCGCAGCCCGGGTCAGCTGAAAAATCCCACGGCCACGAGCGAGCGGCCGAAACGCCGAGCTGGCATGGGCGTTGAGGACATCAAACCACTGGTTCGGCGTGAGCTTCGCCGGACGCTCGCTGATTTGGATCACCCTCCCGTTGGGAGCGAAGCGGACGTGGATGATGACTTGTTGCGAGTTCATAGCGATCCCCTATTTTTGCTAACTCTAATGATCTTGAGTGGTCACCGAGAATCTCAACTGTGATGTGCTTGGTTTCCTGCACCTTGGCGCGTGGGCCTCTAGCCGCGGCTTGGACCCGGCGCCTCCTCTACTATCGATCAGTCCTTCTTCGCGCTCGCCTGGAGCTTTCTCTTGCGGGGTTAAGTCGAGTGCATCCGCCCGCTGGAGAATTGCTGCGAACACAGCAGCGTCTCCACGCCGAGAGCTCGGCGGCGGTGATATCGGGATCGGACAGTGGAATGAATAATGTATTCTCCTCCACAGTGTGCGCACATCAAGCCGATACTCTGCTGGCTGAGTGCTCACCGCCCAAAATTCCTTTCGGCCAACACGATGTCGATCGCCCGTATCGGATTGGCCGTAATCCGCACGCAGCGATCCGATCCATCGACTCGACCAGATGAAGGTCGAAAACGCGCATACTGCCGGAACGGCGGATTCGCCAAATCCGAGGCATAAAGCCGCGCCCAAGCAAGCTGCCAGCCGCTCGACTTCGATCAATTCCTCCGCGGTAAGCGCGATCGTGGTTCCTCTGACTCGTCAAAGACGGTTCGTCATTGCCAGAACAGACGCTCCGGATCCGCATTCAACTCGTCGATTGCAGAGGTCAACCGATGGTAAAGGCTGTAAAATTCCCAGATTCCTCGCGCATGATTCTTACGAAACAGCTTCCAGATCCCGCTCACGCCATCATAAAGAAGCAGCGCGACATCGATGAGAGCGCCATCCTTGGCGATGTTGCGCGAGCAACAGGGACTCTCGACGAGGTAGCCGCCCCTCACCGGCGTCACGTAGGGCGAGACGTAGAGATAGCGTTTGCGCGAGCTTAAGCCGTGCTCGATCCGCTTGCGATCGAGCTCGTTGGGGTGAGGCACCAGCCCGGCCTTTGCCTTTCTCATCAGCGCAGCATTCATGGCGAAAGCCTCCATTCAAAGCACTGTAATTTCTTCTTCAAGACAGCCGATGAGCAGCTGATCACCGAAATCGACAATGTAGATCGGCACGTTCGCTTCCGTATGGATCGCGACGTTGATGATCTCACCGATCGCTCCGGCGGCGAGCAAGACTCCATCGGGCTTCGTATCGGGAAATGAGTCGTCGTTGATAAGGTCGACTGCGGTCTTGACCCGCTGTCCCCGCCGATATTTCGGAGAGCCGCGCTGCGTCATGACTCCTCCGGCAATGGCAGATCATCGACCTCCTCGCAGGCGTCCGCCGGCTCTAGTTCCTTGCGTTTCATGCCAACGCGGTAACCGCTTTCCAGATATTCGACGCCGTAGATGTAGAATTGCTGCAGGAATGTGCCGATCGAGACGACGTAACCCACCTCTCCCTTCTTCACTAACACGTCGCCAATCTCCTTGCCTCGATAGGTGCCATCATTGCGGATGGTGCGATTGGCTCGCACCTTTTGGCCAAAGCTGAAGACAGGCGGATCGCTGAGCTCGACGACGTCGCTGTCGCGAACGATGCTGTTCATGTGCCGCGCCTCATGGATCGCTCCTTCAGAGATGCGCGGGCCGCCTCGCCCAGGCGAGATCCTGGATCACGTTATCCTCCTGCGTCATCGCGAAGCGCCTTCGGATCGCCGCGCGGAATGAAATGCCCACCAGGAACGTGCTGCCGACCAGCAACAGCACGCCGGAGGGCAATCCAGCACGGTCCTCGTGCGTGATGGAGGACCGAACGTCGTCTATGCCGGCGCCAACGCGCAGCACGAAGCTTACAATGCTTTCCAGCACTACTGGTCGCATGCCGATGGGGTTCACGCTTTAGGCTGGCGCCTGGTAGCGAGGCACGGATGTGTCAACCACGCAGGTATTGTCGACTGGACAGGCGGCGACACATTGCGGCTCGTCGAAATGGCCAACACATTCAGTGCATTTCGCCGCTTCAATGACAAAGCTTCCTCCCTTTTCCGAGATAGCAACGTTCGGGCATAGGGGTTCGCAGGCTGAGCAGCTCGTACACTGCGAGGCGATGATCTTAAATGGCACATATTTCCCCTTACGCTGCAGAGATCAGAGATCCTTGCGGGAGTGCGGCGCCTCCTCGCCGCACGTGCTGGAACTCCCCGCGCTTCACCTTGTCCAGATAGGATTTGAACCAGGCGATCGCCGACTTCTCAATGAACTCATGGGCGTATTGATCGACCGGCTCGATCCCCGCCTTGATCAGATTGCTTTTCGGGCAGCCGCCGATCTTAGACACGAAGACCGCGTGGCAGTCATGGATGCCGCGCATGATGGCGGAAAGCCTGTCCTCCTCGCCATAACCGCCCTGGCAATAAACGTCCACACGGCGGTGCCCGACGAATTTGGCACCGGATGTAGAAAGTTCGTAAACCTGGAATTCCTTTGCATGCCCAAAGTGCTCGTTGATCAACCCCGAGCCCTTGGTTGCGACGGCCACTAGAAGAGTAATCGCGCTCATCTCTCCGGCAAATTCCGCAAGCTCCTTTTGAGCGGCCGCTACTTTGGCGGCACGCTCATCCTCTACCCTGCCCTGATATGCCTCGCGCATCTCCAAATCATATTGGACGTCCATTCTCATGACCTGATCCGTGGTGAACTCTGCGCTGCGATCTTCCCCGAGTAGGCCAACCGCATCGGCGCGGCACTGGCGGCAATGCCGCATCATTTTTATCTCTCCTTCGCAAGCATCTTGCAGCGCCTTCAACTCCTGCGCCGTCGGTCCGCGCTGACCGTTGAGGCCAAATACTGTGCCGTGCTCGGGCGCGGAGATCAGGGGCATGATATTGTGAAGGAAGGCACCGCGCGACTTAACCGCCTTGTTGACCTCGACGAGGTGGTCGTCGTTGATGTTTGGAATCATCACCGAATTGACCTTGCACAGGATACCCCGTTCGCTAAGCATCTCGAGGCCCTGCAGCTGGCGATCGGTCAGTATCTTTGCCGCGTCGATGCCGGTGTAGCGCTTGTGGTTGAAGAAGATCCACGGATAGATCTTGGCGCCGATTTCGGGATCGACCATGTTGATGGTGACGGTGACGTGGTCAATTTTGGACCTGGCGATGGTATCAATATGGTCTGGCAGAGCCAATCCGTTGGTTGACAGGCACAGTTTGATGTCGGGGGCGGCCTTGGCGACCAGCTCGAACGTCTTGAACGTCTTTACTGGATTGGCGAGGGGATCGCCGGGACCAGCGATGCCAAGCACTGTCATCTGCGGAATTCTAGTCGCGACCGCGAGCACTTTTCTTACCGCCTGCTCAGGAGTGAGCTTCTCGCTCACCACGCCCGGACGCGATTCATTAGCGCAGTCGTATTTTCGGTTGCAGTAATTGCACTGGATGTTGCAGGCAGGCGCGACCGCAACATGCATGCGGGCGTAATGATGATGCGCTTCTTCGCTGTAGCAGGGATGGTCCTTGACCTTTTCCCAAATTTCGGACGGCAGATCGCGTTGACCTGCCTGCGAGCCGCAGCTCGCCTGCCCGGTCTTGGCAGAAGCGCGGCAGCCGGCGGACTGCATAATCGTGCCGCTATCCACTCCAGCTTTGACATGTTTTCCGCGTTCGACGACCGCGTTCATTTTCGTTTTTCCCTGCAGGCATCATCGACCACCCAGGACCATCCGTGAGCGAGCCTCAAGACTCTGGGTAGCAACTTGCATGCCATCGCGGAGACGATGAAATTGCAGCCATGCGCCAACGAGTTAGCGCAAGCGATCGTCGCTGGCGCATGGAAGAACAGCAATGATGCGCTTGTTAGCGATGCGACAGATACGTCATTATTCTCACGCAGAGCTCCATGGCTTGCGCGTTCATTCTCACGCAGCTCGCCAGAACTCCATCTGAACGGGTTTTCTCGCGTTGGGCTCTCACAATATGCCGATATGAGCTGGGAATCCGGGGGTTTCCAATGCCACCAATGGTGAGCAGTATCTCAAGCGCGCAAGGGAGCCCATTCGCAAGCGGTGTCAGACTGTGCAGCACCGTCGCCCAGCTCCCAGCCATGGCACCGGCGACTCTTGGCCAACCGCATCGTAAAAGCGATGCCAGCGATTCTCGCCAATGCCGACGCGGGTGATACCCTGTACTTCGCCCCAGCGTCGGCTCGACTGCCGAGCAAAGGCCTGTGTCATCGATGCCGTCACGGCGGGTTGACGTTTGCTGCCGACGCCTAGGCATTTGGCTCTAGCCGGCCGCGGCAACGCGAACCTTATTGGCGAAGAAGCCGGCAAACGCCTCTGGTGTGGTCGGCAAGTCGGGCTTGGACAATTCGGCGCGGCCAGGACGGAGATTGGAAGCAATGCTCGAAGCCCTCAGGCCGGCAGCGACGTCCACGAGCGCCTTTGCATCGGCCCTATCGACGAACTCGATCTGCGGAGGCGCCTTCACGAATCGTCCCCGTTCTCTCCCCGTTTTTTAGCGTTGATTGTGATCGGTAACGGGGTGTCGCTCGCCATCTCGGGCAAATCGAGCACCCAGCCATTAGCCACTTTGATCCAGCCGCCCCACAGTGTCTCGTACTCGGATTCTACGATTGGCTCTTCGAGATCCTTTTTTGGCACGTAGATCGACAGGCCCTCCGGAGACCGGCGGATCATGATTTTCACGACATCTACTCCCTGACTGTGACGCGGGAGATGGCGCGCATGCGAGCCACGATGTCTGACACCGCGCACACCACCTCATCGACCTCCGCAAAGGAGGTTTCACGCGACAGAGAAAAGCGAATGGCGCCGTGCATCCGCCACCGCGGCAGCTGCATGGCACGCAGAACATGCGATGGCTGCATGGAGCCGGAGCTGCAGGCTGATCCTAGCGACACAGCGATGCCCGTCCGATCGAGATGGTGGGCGATGGCTTCGCCTTCGAGATGGTCGAAGGCAATATTGGCCGTGTTCGCCAACCGATTGCTGGTGTCACCGAGCACAACGCACTCGCCATTCTTCAAGATTCCCTGCTCAAGACGGTCGCGCAACGCGGCAATGCGATCGCGCTCGGGTTCAAGCCGCTCCGCCGCAAGCTCGGCGGCTTTTCCCAGGCCGACAATGCCGGGAATATTCTCAGTCCCGCCTCGGCGCCCTCGTTCCTGTGATCCGCCGCAGATCAGCGGCCGGAATTCTGTCCCTTTGCGCAAATATAGCGCGCCGATTCCCTTGGGGCCGTGCAGTTTGTGCCCGGATAGCGACAGCATGTCGATCGCACTGTCCTTCAGGTTCACGCACACCTTACCGATGGCCTGCACCGCATCAGTGTGAAACAGCGCGCCCGCCTCCCGAGTCAACTCGGCTAGAAGCTCCACAGGAAAGATCGTTCCTGTCTCGTTGTTGGCCCACATAACCGAGGCAATCGCTGTGCGTGGCCCGAGTGCGCAGCGAAACGCCTCGATGTCGAGCCGGCCGCGGGAATCTACGGGTACGATGTGCGTCTTGACTCCTGTTGTCGCCAATTGCTCGGTTAGCGCAAGAACGGCGGAGTGCTCTACCGAGGTGGTGACGATCTCGTCGCGATCGTCCTGTGTCGCAAGCGCAGAGAGGATGGCGGCATTATTGCCCTCGGTCCCTCCCGAGGTGAAAACGATTTCATGATCGTATGCGTTCCCTAGCAGGATACGCAAGCTACGCCGGGCCTGCCTCACAGCGACTGCGACCTCGCTGCCAAAGGCATGCGTGGACGAGGCATTGCCGAATTGCTCGGTGAAGAAAGGCAACATGGCTTGCACGACGGATGGATCAGTTCGAGTCGTTGCATTATTATCGAGGTAAATCAGCATTCGATTTCGCTCAATCCACTGCCTCGCCTGCAGCCGCGACGGGGATCAGGCGCACCAATTCGCCAAGTTTTCGACAAGCCGCGCCTGAATGCCTTTCCTCATGTTCGAAAGCTTACAGCAACGTGCGGGCAGTGGACAGCCTGACCATGACCCTGCTGCCATCGATCCCGATCAGGTGACAGTCGCCACCATCGCGTCGCAGATTGGGTCGAATCTCGTTCGATGGCGCCGCGAATGCGACGCTCTCGGTCTGTCGCAATGGGCGACGATTGCCTCAGTTGTTTCGGTTCGGCCGGCATGCTTCTATGTCCTCCTCATCAGCTGAACGATTTGTTTCATCAGCTGAACGATTTTCCGCATGAGCAGTTCGCAGTGGCGTTCGGGTTGTGAAACGTAAAGCCAGAACTCTCCAGTGCCATCACGAAATCGATGGTCGTGCCGATCAGATGCTCACGGCTCTTGTTATCGACGAACACCTTCAGCCCATCGCAGTCGATCACGGTGTCGTCAGGCTTCGGTTCTTCGACCAGACCCATCTTGTATTTGAATCCATTGCAGCCGCCCGCTTCGATCATGACGCGCAGACCGCCGGTCGGATGGGTCGACGATGAAATCGCGCTCTTGATTGCGTTCACTGCGCTATCCGTCAGGTTGATCACGGCTTTCCCTCATCAGCTTCGATCTAGCTGCTAAGGGCAAGCCACGTGCCAGCGCGCAGACGCTTGATGATGCTCACTTTTTTGGATTGCGCCTGTTGGCGTTGAAACCGGTGTCGGGTTCCCGACAGGCTCCTGAGTGTTAGCAGCCACTTACGCTTTTCTTCTAAGCTGCGGCGAAGGCCGCTACGCATGCGACGGCAAGCAATTTGCATCGCATCTGGCACCGGCCAAGGCGTCGGAAGAGTTTAGATCGAGGAAGAATTTAATGACTGCAATCGAGAACACCGCACTCGGCAGACTTGAGAAGGAGGGCCGCCTGCTCAATGCCGTACTCAAAGGCGGGACTACCAAGCCGGGCCGGTTCGGCTTTCGCGGCGACGTGGCACTAAAATTCCAGACTCAGGTTGCGGACGAGAAACGGCCGCCAGACTATTCGATTGAGCAGGTGTTGACGATCGCACAGGACGGCGAACGCACTATTCCGGTGCTGGCCGGCTATCTGCATTCCTTCGCCTATCTTGCTGACGTCGCGAGCGTCCTTGACGGCGCCTTAAGCCCAACCGGCAGCTACTTCATCTTCTGCAACAACATTGATTTACTGGCGAAGTACCGAGTGAAGTTCGGTGATATTAGCTTCCACGTCCTACCGTGCGATGAATCCACGGTTTGGAAGGAGATGATGGACCTGGTCGGGCTCAACAAGGACGACATCAAGAAGCTCGATCCGGGCGGCAAGCTTGATTACCTCCTCGATGCCGCAAAGGATCTCGACCTGTCCTATGAGGAGATCTCGTACGACGAAGGGCTAAAGAGGATGGAGCCCGTGAAAAACCGCAACGAGAATCGGCCGGTCTGAGCGCCGTCTTCACTTGTTGGCCGATGCATCGTCTTCGACAAGATGCACACCAACGACGCAGATATCACCGTCCAGAACTGCCAACGCGATCGGCGTGAGCGTTCTACCTTGACATGGACCTTCGACGCACAGGCCGGTGCCGAGTTCGAAGGTCGAACCATGCTTGCCGCACATCAGCCGGATACCGTATGGATCAAGGAATACGTTCCGCTCCCAGTCCAAATTGACGCCGTTGTGCGGGCATTTATTGACGTAGCCAAGCACCTTTTTGCCCCAGCGCACCACAATGATGGACCACGGCCGGTGATTGCCGTGATCGTCGACGACCATCAGGTGGAATCCCTTGGCCTGGCGGCTCGAAATGTCGTTAAAGCTGCAGATCGCGTAGATGGGATTTGGCTTCACTTATCGCCCGTTGATTGCAAGACGCTTTTCATTGTCGCTGTGCAATCAACCTGCAAGAACCGTACAAGCGCCGGTCTGATAGTGTCTGTTGTAATCCAACGCGCAAGCCAGCCCTTGCTGGCTCGCCCAATTACCCGCCGCATCATTCAGACTAATCAGTTCGACAATTTAGGCCTTGCTGCCGTTTCCATGCAGGCCGTGCAGCTGCAGCTTTCGGGTCCAAGCCCTCTGCACTATTTGTCGGACAGCTGCCCGCGGTGGCTGGTCGTTGCTGCTCGTTGCTGCTCGTTGCTGCTCGTTGTGGCCACTCCGTAGGGAGCCCCCGTTACGCCACCTCGGATCGCGCATCCGACCGCAGCTTCGTAAGCGCCTTCGGAGAAGGTTGTTGAACGGACGTTTCAGCCGGCGAGGGCGACGCAGCAAGCGCGCGCCCCTTTGAAGCAAGCCGTTGAGCTCGGGATAGAACGGTCAAATGTCCGTCATTTCAGGCCCGATGCTGCTATTGCAGCCAATTTACTCCATGTGCATCCCTCTAAGAGCGCGCTCCAAGTAAAATGAAGGGTCATCGTCCGACGAATCCGTTTCGTAGCTTCTCTGAGGACCGACATCACTGCCCCCATCTTTGGAAAGATACTTCGTAGGCTTGCCTACCCGCTGCCACTCGTCGTTCTCGTTCTTCGTCCACACATCGGGGCGTTGGTGAGGATCAAGCACCCAGTGGTTACGACCCACGGGAACAAAACCCATGTCTGCTAGACGAGGTTCCATGCCAGCTAGGGCTGGCCGCGACAAGATCAGCGGATGGTCCCCGTCCTCTCGCAGTTGATGTTCTAGCAAGATATCGCCAGCGTTCTCGACAAGCGGATGAGTCACCCTAAGATCTACCACGGATGTGATATCGTTGCGCCCAAACTGCTGCTGAAAATGGTCTCCTTTAATCCGAGCCGGGCCTCCTGCTCTTAGAAGCCCGACAATTTCGTCGCCCAACCGGTAGCTGTAAAATCGTGCTGGCTTATTTGGATCATCGTAGGTGTTGGCGTAACTTCCAGCAACCGTCGCTGCGCGCTCAGCCTTCTGGGAGACGAAGTCCGAGTACTCTTCTGGGTTCTCGCTGATGTGCCTGATATCATTGCGCAAGAATCTCTCAACTCCGCGCAAGAAGGACTCTCGGTCGATCTCTCTGATGGGCGGTTCGGAAACGAGAGAGTATGACGCCGCTGGTTCGGACGACGACCCACCTCGCTCCATTGCTGCAACTGTTTCCGCAAACCGTGGACTATCTCCCGCTTCGGACGAATCGTCAGTTTGGTTACCGGTAGTGAACTGGCTGGATGAGCCAACGCTTCTGCCATACATGAGAGCGCTCTCCTATCGGCAAAGTTGCACACAATTGAGCTCGTGCCGTGCGAGCTCTGCCGACTAGGATAAAATTCCTAGCTGACCACAACCTGACCAAAGCACTCTGGGCGCTTCGGCGTGACTACCCGACGCACTCTGCGCGTGAGTTACAGATACTCGCTGCGACAAGCCGCGATCTGCACAGCATCCACTCGGATCAAATCGCCCGACCCGAACGCTCGACACACCTTGTGGCTGCGCCTCTTGACCAGCGAGACAGAAAGTGCCGCGGACTTCGTTAAGTTGCACGATGTGTCAGAGAGTCAAATCAACCGAGCGACGGTGAATGATCGTCTCCTCGAATCTCCGGCCTTCATCTACTAACCCAAACAATGGCGCCGAGAGCGCGAAAGAGACATCATGGCCCACTACATCGTCCGGTTCTTCAAGACCCTTACCGGAGATCAGGGACAAGCCCGTGAGGCCTGCCGGCGCGTTATTGACATCAATGCGTGTAACGCGACCGAAGCAGCATCCCTTGCCAAACGGCAGTTCTGCGAGCTCCGGGAGATCCGAGAGTGGTCGCTGCTCGCGGACCGGATCGACGTCGGCCTGCCGATTTTCCCCTCATGAGGTGATGGCCCGCCAGGCGCCGGCATACTCTTCAGCTATCTGATAGGTCCGACTGCTCTCCCAGGCTGAGCCGGCGCAGTTTGCCTCCTAAACAGCACAATTGGATGGCCAAAGCTTGCCACGCGCTGGTGAGTGCCCCGAGCAGGACGTCAGGCCGCAGGTCGCTGGCTGCGGTGGATAGCCAAAGCAAGCCTCAGAAGGAGGACAATCGAGACGTTGCCCTTCCCGCTCTCGATCTGAGCGATGTATCGCTCCGAAATGCCAGACCTGCGGGCGAGCTCCCGACGCGACATGCGGCAATGCATGCGCGAGCGGCGCACACGGTCGCCGAGTTCGAGCAGGAATTCGGTCTCGGAGCATGGCGGCTCAGCATTCCCACCGGGCAACGCTTCGCCCGCGAACTCGACGACCTCTTCCAGCATTTTTTTGTCCTCTCTTCCCGAACCTAAGACTATGGCTGGTCTTCAGGTCTCTCATTGACATCGATCAAATAGCCGGGTCGCTATCGAGCTCTCGCAGCTGATTGCGGTGCTCCTTCGGAATGAAGCGAATCTTCTCCGGAAAACATAAAGTTCCAATACGGCAGTTGAATTGAGCCAGAGCAAGGTCGTCTGGGCACCGCTGCGTTAGCTAGTCCGGAGATGGAGGACCGCACATGCGACCCGACTTAGTGCAATCCTATGGCAACGACAGCCTCCCTCGGTATACGAGCTATCCAACCGCCCCGCACTTCTCGCCCGAGATTTGCGAAGTCGATTATCGAAAATGGCTCAAATCCGTGCCGCTCCAGCAGCCGGCTTCGCTTTACCTGCATGTGCCATTTTGCCGCTCGATGTGCTGGTACTGCGGATGCCATACCTTCGTAACGAAGCACGATGAGCCAATCGCCCTCTATGCCTCTGGTCTGCGCCGCGAGGCGCAGCTTACCGCTGAGGCGATCGGGCAGAGGCTGCCGGTCTCTCACATCCACTTTGGCGGCGGTACGCCGACCGTCATGCGACCGGAGACGTTCGCGGAACTGGTCGATCTCTTGCGGTCTTCGTTTCTCGTCCTTCCCCATGCCGAAATCGCCATCGAGATAGATCCTCGCACCCTGACTAAGCCGATGACGGAGGCCCTTGCCTCCTGCGGTGTCAACCGCGCGAGCCTGGGTGTTCAGAGCTTCGACCCAGCCGTCCAGCAGGCCATCAACCGGCATCAGACTTTCGATCAGACCGCGACCTCCGTCGAGCGGTTACGCCGGCAGAGCATCGGCCGGATCAACTTTGACCTTCTCTATGGCCTTCCCCTGCAGACGGTGGAATCCTGCCTGGATACCGTTCGCAAATGTCTCGAGCTGCGCCCTGATCGCTTTTCGGTCTTCGGCTACGCCCATGTTCCATCATTCAAGAAGCATCAGCGAACGATCTCCGATGACTCGCTCCCAGACAGTCTCGAGCGACACCTCCAGTCAGAGACCATTGCTCAAGCCTTACTTGATGCGGGGTACGTGCGCATCGGCCTCGATCACTTCGCGCTTGCCAACGACAGCCTTGTCGCCGCAGGCCGGAAAGGCAGATTGCGACGGAATTTCCAGGGTTACACCGACGACACCGCAGACACGCTCATCGGTCTTGGCACCAGCGCCATCGGCCGCATGCCTCAGGGCTTCGTGCAGAACGTCGTTCCCATACGCGATTATCTGGCCCGCATTGCCGAGGAACGCCTCGCCACGACGAAAGGCTACGTGCTTACCGACGAAGACCGATTCCGCGCTGCTATTATCGAGCGAATCATGTGCGATCTTGCGGTTGATCTCCGCCAAGTATCGCGTCTGCATGGCCGCGACCAGGAGTCCGCCGTAGTTGATCGCGCTCGGATTGATAGTCTCATCGCTCATGGCGCCGTGACAATGACCACGGACGGCCTATCAGTGAACGCCGGGGCAGAATTCTTGGTGAGGAGCGTGGCTTCGGCCTTCGACGCCCACCTTGTGCATTCCGCAGCCACTCATAGCCGTGCAGTCTAACCTCAGGGCTCCTCACGAGGCTCGCTACCATGAGACAATGGAAGAGGCTGGGCTCTTCCCGGCTGCCTTCACGCCCGCCAAGGCCATCGTCAAAGCAATCAGCAGCAGGCAGGCCTGCGAAGAAAGTCGACCGTCTGGGGTATTAGAGATTCCTTTCTGAGCGCATCGATCGTATAAGCGTTCGGGCAGTACTCTGGATATTGCAAAGCCGCCGTTCCTGCCCTCGTCTCACGATTGCATCGCGGCTTTGATGCACAAAGTGCGCACACCATTGTCAAGTCATGCAGCACGCCTGGCTGCTTGCGCGCAATCGACCTTTCATCAATCCCGAACACATCGAGCAGCCGTGACAATTCCTTGGCACCGTGCCGGCCATGAGCAATGAGGGCTTCGAGCTCAGCTCGCTGGACGCGAAGGTCGCGCGCAATGGACTCGATCTCGGAGGCACTGAGTGCACGGATGTCGGCGGATTCGCGAAATCGTTCGAACCAATCCGCAATCCTTCCCAACAACCAGCCCGCGATCGACGCTGATTTAGTGATCGATGTCATGGCAACCTCACGAATTTTAATAGACGCAATATTCTACCGCGGAGCGGCGCCTGCATTGCGCCAGGTCAAATGGGGCGCAGTTCACCACCGCCAGCTGCTGTCGAACGGACCTTGGGCTGGAGCGATGGCGACTCAATAGCGTCCTCAGCAATCGCGCGCCAAGCGGCCCCGTCGAGATCGTCAAACTGACCACTCTTCAACGACCATAGGAATGCCATTAGCCCGATCACGCCAAGCAGCAATGCCAGCGGGACGAGGAACACGATCACTTCCATAGCTCATTCTCCCGTCGCAGACGGCGTCCGCGTAGCGAATTCAGCATGACCAGGATCGATGAGCTGCTCATCGCTGCCGCCGCAATCAACGGCGTGAGAATCCCGCTGATCGCGACCGGAACGGCCAGGACGTTGTAGCCGATCGCGAGCCAGAGATTTTGCCGCATCAAATGCAGGGCCTTGTGCGAGGCATCAATGGCTGCAACGACCGGGACCAAGGGACGGCCCAGGAAGACGAGATCGGCCGTGGCCTGGCTCAGATGTGCGGCCGAGATCGGCGACATCGAGACATGGGCCGCGGCGAGCGAGGGCGCATCATTCATGCCGTCGCCGACCATCAGCACCTTTGCGCCGCGTTGCTTCAGCTGCGCGATCCGCGCGATCTTGTCGGCCGGCGTTACGCCGGCGCGCCATTCCGGGATACCAAGCGCATCGGCCGCCGCCCGCACCGCCGGCTCGCGGTCGCCGGAGAGGATCTCGACCCCGATATTGCGTGCCTTCAGTGCTGCGATGACGGGCTTCGCGTCCGGGCGCAGGCGCTGGCGCACCAAAACGATGAACTTCTCGCCGCCCTTGGCGAAGGCGACGATGGAGGCTTCGGGATCAACGGTGCGCTTGTCGAGGAGCGCATCCGTGCCGCAGAAGGACGGGCGGCCGAGACGAAGGTCCTGGCCGTCGAGCGTCACACTAACGCCCTGTCCCGCCTCTTCCACGGCACCGACGATCGGCGAAACGGCGCCGGCGGCCTGCGCGATCGCGGCCGCCACGGGGTGATGGCTCGACAGCGCGAGCCGACCGGCAAGTGCGAAACTCTCTGCGGGAATCTCGGCCGCGTTCATCACTTCGAGATCGGGCAGCGTCAGCGTCCCTGTTTTGTCGAAGATGACGTGGTCGGCCTCCGCCAGCCGCTCGATGGCATCGCCCGAATTGAGCAGCACGCCCGCTTTGAACATCGCACCCGAGGCCACGGTCTGGACCGTCGGAATGGCAAGGCCGAGTGCACAGGGACAGGTGATGATCAGGACGGCAATTCCGGTGACGATGGCATCGTGCCAGCTCGCACCAAGAGCGACCCAGCCGAGTATGGTCAGGAGCGCGGTCGCATGCACCACCGGCGCATAGAGCCGCGAGGCCCGGTCGGCGAGCCGCATGTAGCGCGAGCGGGCCTGGAGTGCGTTTTCGAGCAGCCGCGTGATCTCCGCGAGCAGCGTCGCCTCCGAGGCCGCCGAAACCCGCACCCGTAACGTGCCGGAGATGTTCATCGACCCGGCATAAACCGGCGTGCCCTGCTCGGCCGTCACGTAGAGCGTTTCGCCGGTGATCAGGCTCTGGTCGATCTCGGAACGGCCCTCGATCACGGTCCCATCCACCGCACAGCGCTCGCCGGGGCGCAGCAGCACGATCTCGCCAGGATGGATCGCCGCGACCGGCACCTGCGAGATCTCGTCGGAGCCGACAAACTTGGCCGCGGTCTCCGCCTTGAGGGCGGCGAGATTACCGGCGACCGCGCGGGTCCGCTTCCGCATGTTCTGGTCGAGGAAACGGCCGACCAGGAGGAAGGTGAGCAGCATGATCGCCGCATCGAAATAGGCGTGCTCGGCGTGATGGACGGTCTCGACCAGGGACATGCCGAGCGCAAGGATCACTCCGATCGAGATCGGCACGTCCATGTTGGTGGTCCTGGCCGACAGCGCGCGCCAGGCCGAACGGAAGAACGGCTGGCCGGCATACGCCGCGGCGGGTAATGCGATCAGCGCCGACAGCCAGTGGAAGAAGTCGCGCTGCTCGGGCAGCATGTCCGAGACATTGCCCGACCACACAGGGATCGAGAGCATCATCACATTCATGGTGGCGAACGCCGCGACGCCGAGGCAGCGCAGCAGAAAGCGGGATTCGGCGACCTCGCTCGCTTCTGCACTCTCGGTCTCGTAAGGATAGGCCTTGTAGCCGAGCTCCTCGAGGCGATCGATGAAGTGCGCGGGATCGAGCGTGCCGGCCTTCCACTCCAGCGCAACACGGCGATCGGTGAGATTGACGCGTGCGAGCGTGACATCAGGCATAGCCGATAAGCCGCGCTCGATCTTCGCCATGCAGCCGGCGCAGTGAACGCCTTCGACAGCGAGGTCGATGTGCTGGACGCCCTCGCCCGCGCTGCGGACATAGTGCGAGAAATCCCGCGTGACGTGCATGACAAAGTCCCTCAGTTCAGGATCACGCGGTTGCGCGACAGGAAGACGCGCTGTCCCCGCGCCTCAGCCTCGATCACGAGGTCCCACTGCCCCGGCGCGACCGCCGCAGCATTGCCGCGATAGAGCCCGATGCCTGCTTCGCTGAGCTCGACCGACAGATCAGCCCGCTTGTCGGTCGGCCGCTCCAGGCGTCCGGCGAATTTCAATCCGGTCATCGGCCGTCCCGCGGCATCGCGCGGCTCGAGCTGGATCATGGCGCCGCCGTCGGCGCGCCGCTCAATATGGGCGTTGACCTGCCAGTTTCGTGCGGCCTGGTCGTGCGCCGCCGAAATCTCGCGGTCATAGGTCAGTCCTGCGGCATAGGGGCTGTCGACATCGGTGCCGGGCAGCGTTGCGATCGCGAGCTTCATCATGGTGACATTCACGCCGATCACGACGCCGAAGAAGGCGACGAGCATCAGGAAGACCTTGGTTCCGGTCAGCGGATTGGATGCCATGGTAGATCTCCTGAGCCTCAAGGCGAGACGAAGTTGTCGGTCGTGCTCGCCGCCACGCCAAGCCCGATATCCATGACGTGGAAATGGACGGGAATCGACCTCTCCGGATTGTTCTCCGCTGGTGCAGTGACGAGCAGCCGCAGCTCGCTGGTCGTGTCGCGCGGGATCACGATCATCGGCCTGTCGGGGGTCACGGAATCGACACCGACGACGTGGACGGTCGCGTTGACAGGCCCGTTCGCGTCGGTCGCGATGACGCGGTCATAGCCGCTCTTGTTGAGCAGCCGCACGGTGTAGGCGTTGCGGATCGAGCCGTCGCTGAGCTTGACCGCGACCGGATTGCGATCGTGCAGCACGTTGATGTCGAGCAGCCTGCGGGTCGCCAGCGTGTAGATCATGAAGCCGCCGACGACCGCGATGATCGCGCCGTAGACGATGGTGCGGGCCCGGACGATGCGGTAGATCGGCGCCTTGCCTTCCTGGCGGCGATGGATGTTGATGTCGTTATCGTAGCCGATCAGCCGCTTCGGCCGGCCGATCTTGCTCATCACGTTGTCGCAGGCGTCGATGCAGAGGCCGCACTGGATGCATTCCATCTGCGGTCCTTTGCGGATGTCGATGCCGGTCGGGCAAACCGCGACGCACTGATAGCAATCGACGCAATCGCCGACCTGCTGGCCGAGCGCGCGAAGTTCGGCGGCCTTCTTGACCGAGGTGCGCTTCTCGCCGCGATCGTAGCGATAGGTGACGTTGAGCGCCCATTCGTCGGTGAGCGCAGCCTGAATCCGCGGCCACGGGCACATATAGGTGCAGACCTGCTCGCGCATGTAGCCGGCGAGCAGATAGGTCGTTGCTGTGAGGATGCCGATCCAGATATAGGCGATCATCGGCCCCTGAAAGGTGACGAGCTCCTTCACCAGCGTCGGCGCGTCGTTGAAGTAAAGCACCCAGGCGCCGCCGGTCCACCAGGCGATCAGCAGCCAGATTGAATGCTTGAGCACGATCTCGGAGATGCGCTCGAGCTTCATCGGATCAGTCGAGGCATCCTTCTTCATGCGCTCGCGCCGGTCGCCTTCGATCAGACGCTCGACTGCATAGAACAAATCGGTCCACACCGTCTGCGGGCACAGATAGCCGCACCAGATCCGGCCGCCGATGGAGTTCATCAGGAACAATGCCACCGCGGCAACGATCAACAGGCCGGTGAAGTAGTAGACCTCCTGCGGCCACAGCTCGATGAAGAAAAAGTAGAAGCGGCTGTTGGGAAGGTCGATCAGCACCGCCTGGCTGGGCGCGCCGAGGCCGCGATTCCAGCGCACGAAGGGCAGGAAATAGTAGACGCTGAGGCAGAACGCCATCAGGCCCCATCTGATCCGGCGGAAGGTGCCGGAGACGCTCTGGGGATAGACCTTTTTGCGGGCTGCGTAGAGTGGCCCGTTGTCGTTACCCGATATGACGTCTTTGGGGTTCACGGTCTTGTTCATCGCCAACGGCTTTCGAGAGGTGCGATTGAACCTAGACCGGACATCGTCGCGCCAGTTGATCCAGCGCAAACGGAGGCACATTTGTTCGCCTCCGTTTGCGGCCGGTCTGCTATTTTCCGCCACCGAGCGAGTGGACGTACACGGCCATCGCCTTGATGGTGGCGAGATCGAGCCGCCCTTCCCAGGCCGGCATGACACCGGCGCGGCCCTGGCTGATGGTCTCGATCAAGGTCGCCTCGTCCGAGCCGTAGAGCCAGATCTTGTCAGTCAGATCAGGTGCGCCCAGCTCCTGGTTGCCCTTGCCGCCATCGCCATGGCAGGCGACGCAATTCTCGGCGAAGATCTTCTGGCCCCTGGCGAGGTCATATCCCGTGCGCGTCGAGAGGCCCGACAGCGCCCGGACGTAATTAGCGACCGTGACGATCTCGTCCGGCTTGAGCACGCCCTCCTTGCCGAAGGCGAGCATCTGGCCTTCATGGGTCTTGGCGTGACCGGAACGCGCGCCGAACTGGATGGTCTGCATGATCTGGTCGAGCGTGCCGCCCCACAGCCAGTCGTCGTCGTTCAGGTTCGGGTACCCCTTGGCGCCGGCCGCGCCGGAGCCGTGACAGGGCGCACAATTATCGCCGAATACGGTCTTACCCTTGGCGCGGGCGAGCGCCAGCAGGGCCGGATCCTTCTCGATGTCGGCGAGCGAGGCCGCGCCCAGCGCCACCATCTTGTCGCCGCGGATCTTCTCGAGATTGGCGAGCTCGACGGCTACGTCGGCGCGCGAGGAGTAGCCGAACACGCCGGTCGTGTTGCTGGAGATCAGCGGCCAGGCCGGATAGACGATCCAGTAACCGATCGCCCAGAAGATGGTGAGATAGAAGGTGATCACCCACCAGCGCGGCAGCGGCGTGTTGAGCTCCTTGATGCCGTCCCATTCGTGTCCGGTCGTGGACTTGCCGGAGAGGGAATCGATGTCGCTATGATGATCGGTCATGGTCTCTACTCCTCCCGCAACGGCAGGCGTGCCGCCTCGTCGAACGTAGTCTTGTTACGGGGCCAGAATGCGTAGGCGATGATCGCGAGAAAGATCACGACGAACACCGGCGTCCAGATCGTGGTCACCAGACCGGACGCGAGATTGTCGAGTGTCAGGATGGCTTTCATCGTTGATGCCTTCTCAGCGAAGATTGACTTTCTCGTTGTAGATCTTGAAATCGACCAGCGTGCCGAGCATCTGCAGGTACGCGATTAGCGCGTCCATCTCGGTCGGTGTGCCAGGCTTGCCGTCGAAATTGCGCACGACAGCCTTGAGGTAGCGCTTGCTGAAGGCATCCGCGCCGGAATTGTCGGGATCGGCCTGGGCCTTCAGATCGGCCCCAGCGTTGGCGATCTGGTCGTCGGTATACGGCACGCCCACTGTGCGCAGCGTACGCATGTGGTCGGCGATGGCGTCAGGGTCGACCTCACTGGCGCTGAGGAACGGATAGCCGGGCATCACCGACTGCGGCACGATCGCGCGCGGATTGGTCAGATGGGTGACATGCCAGTCGTCGGAATATTTGGCGCCGACGCGGGCAAGGTCCGGCCCCGTGCGCTTTGAGCCCCACTGGAACGGGTGGTCGTACATGCTCTCGGCCGCGATCGAGAAATGGCCGTAACGCTCGACCTCGTCGCGCAGCGGCCGGATCATCTGCGAATGGCAGAGATAGCAGCCTTCGCGGACGTAGACGTTGCGCCCGGCGAGCTCCAGCGGCGTGTAGGGCCTCACCCCGTCGACCTTCTCGATCGTGCTCTTGAGGTAGAACAACGGGGTGATCTCGACGAGACCGCCGATCGCGATCACCAGCAGGATGCCGACGACCAGGATGATCGAGTTCTTCTCAAAGACTTGGTGGCGCGTCCAGAACGACATTGTCTTGCTCCTCACTCCGCCGGCTGAAGAGCGACGGGCATCTGGACTTCCTGCTCGCCGACGCGAACTGTCATCCAGAGATTGTAGGCCATAATCAGCGAGCCGATCAGGAACAGCGCGCCGCCGGCGGCACGGATGATGTAGAAGGGATGCATCGCCTCGACGGTCTCGATGAACGAATATTCGAGGAAGCCGAGCGAGGTGTAAGCGCGCCACATCAAGCCCTGGAGGATGCCGGACACCCACATCGCCGAGATGTAGAGCACGATGCCGAGGGTCGCGATCCAGAAGTGCCAATTGACGAGCTTCAGGCTGTAGAGCCCCTTGCGATTCCAGGCCCACGGCACCAGGCAGTACAGCGCGCCGAAGGAGACGAAGCCCACCCAGCCGAGCGCGCCGGAATGCACGTGGCCGATGGTCCAGTCGGTGTAGTGGCTGAGCGAGTTGACCACCTTGATTGACATCATCGGCCCTTCGAAGGTCGACATGCCGTAGAAGGCGACGGAGACGACCAGCATGCGCAGCACGGGGTCGGTGCGCAGCTTGTCCCAGGCGCCCGACAGCGTCATCAGGCCGTTGATCATGCCGCCCCAGGAGGGCATCCACAGCATGATCGAGAAGGTCATGCCCAGCGTCTGCGTCCAGTCCGGCAGCGCCGTGTAGTGCAGATGGTGCGGACCGGCCCAGATGTAGAGGAAGATCAGCGCCCAGAAGTGGATGATCGAGAGGCGGTAGGAATAGATCGGCCGCTCGGCGCGCTTGGGGATGAAATAGTACATGATCGCGAGGAAGCCGGCGGTCAGGAAGAATCCCACCGCGTTGTGGCCGTACCACCACTGGAACATGGCGTCCTGGATGCCGCCCCAGGCGACGTAGGACTTCGAGCCGAACACCGAGACGGGCAGCGGGGGATTGTTGCCGAGATGCAGGACCGCGATCGTCACGATGAAGGCGAGGAAGAACCAGTTCGCGACGAAGATGTGCGGTTCCTGGCGCTTGATGACGGTGACAAGGAAGACGAGCAGATAGACCACCCAGACGATGGTCAGCCACAAGTCCGAGTACCATTCTGGCTCGGCGTATTCCTTGCCTTGCGTGACGCCGAGCAGATAGCCGGTACCGGCGATTAGGATGAAAAAGTTGTAGCCGAGCACGACGAACCAGGGGGCTAGCTCGCCGGCGAGGCGCACGCGGCACGACTTCTGCACCACATAGAACGAGGTCGCGATCAGCACGTTGCCGCCGAAGGCGAAGATCACCGCCGAGGTGTGCAGCGGCCGCAGCCGGCCGAACTGGATCCAGGGCAGGTCGAAGTTGAGCGCTGGCCAGGCCAGCTCCGAGGCGATGATGAGACCGACCAGGAAGCCGGCAATGCCCCAGAACATCGCCATGAAAGACGAGAACTTGATCGGGCCCATACTATAGTTGGGCCGACCATTGATCTCCGCCGGCGGCAGCGCCGCCGGGCGATCGAGGTAACGGTTGATGATGCAGAACACCGCAGCCGCGCTCGCCGCCGCACCAAGCGCGGCGTGGAAGGCGAAGGGCGCATCGAGGGCCTTGGCCGAGGCGACCACGCAAAGGAAGGCAGTGACTGCGAACACCACAGCCAATCCGCTTTCACCGATGGTCATGGATTTGGAGATGGAGGGCTGGCTCATGCGGATTCTCTCTGAAAGAACACAGCACCAGAAACCACGTTCGCCTTCGCGGGGAATTGATTGAAATCAAGATGGATGGATTTCTGTTAATGTGAGGCCGATGCGTCACGACTTGAAATGCCCTTGTTCCTTTGTGCGTCAGGGCGATCGCATATGGTCCGTATGCGGCCTGAACGCGCGCCTCGTCCTTCGAGACGACCGCCGCGCGTCTCCTCAGGATGAGGCTCAGCGCCGTCTTGCGCGCTCTTGAAAGTTCCGACGCGTACTCCACTGTCATCCTGAGGGCCGCCAAAGGATGCGTTGGAGTCCGCAACAAAGGGAATAGCCCGATCTGCGTCCCTATCAGTCGCTCGCCGTCGCCTTGAGCGCTGCGATGACGTCCTCCCGGGTGATGATGCCGACCAGCTTCTGCGCGGCATTCAGCACGATGATGCTCCGGATGCGGTGCTCGACTATGATCTGGAGCACGCGAGTCAGACGCGTGTCGGGGCTGACATAGATGAACTCTGGCGTCATGACGTCGCCGGCCTTGCGGCCCATCAGCTCGTGATAGCGCGGCAGCATCTGGGCCGACGTGAAGGCGAAGCACTTGAGGATGTCGAACTTGGTGACGATGCCGACGACCTGCCCGTCGTCCTCGACCGGGTATGAGTTAAAATCGTCGCGTTCGAACATCTCGCTAAGCGCGAGCATGTCGAGGTCGCGCCTCACCGTCGCGACGTCGCGCGTCATGTAGCCGTCGACGGTCTGTTCCAGAAATTTGTACACGGCGCGTCCTCCTCGATGACCTTTGCGGACGGCCGTCAGTGCGACAGCAGCACGCTCCGCGCGGATTGCGTGACCAGATGCTGGGTGACGCCGCCAAGGATCAGTTCGCGAAATCTCGAATGACCATAGGCGCCGGCGATGATCAGGCCGGCACCGAGGTCACCGGCGACTCTCTCCAACTGCGCGGCGGCGGATTCGTTCGGCGCGCCCTCGCAGATGCGCGCCGTCGCGGTGATGCCGTGACGGGCGAGCCAGTCGGCAACGTCGGTGACGCCGGCGATCGCGACCGAGCGATCGTCGCCCTGCTCCGGAATCATGGCAATGGTGACGTCTCTCGCCTTGCGCAACAGCGGCAGCGCGTCGGCCACCGCGCGCCGCGCCTCTGGCGTGTCTTTCCACGCCACCAGGACGTTGCGCAGGTCGAGCCAGTTGACGGTGTCGGGAACGACGAGAAGCGGACGACCGACCTGCATGACCAGGTCCTTGGGACTTGCGCGCGCGAAGGCGTCGGAGAAGGCCGGGCTGCGTGCGCCGCTGACGACGATGTCGGCACAGCGCGCCTGCGCCAGGACGAACCGCGCCGGAAAATCCAGTGCGCTGCGCCACTGCGCATGTCCGCCGCGATTCTTCGTGGCGGCGCGGAACTCCGCTTCCAGCCCGGCCAGACGCCACTTGATGGACGCTTCGCCTTCATCAATCAGCCCCTGCGCCTCGGCGCTGAAATAGAGCGGCGGAGCGAACTGCGCGGCTGCAACGCCGACAATGGCGGCTTCGAATCGTTCAGCGAGCTCGCCCGCGACCTCTAGACGCGGCTCGTTGGGCTGATCGAGCGCCAGGCTGACCATCACGGTCGCGTATGTCATCGGGATGCTCCGAAAAGGCAATGACCGCGGCGAAATCTAGCCGCGTTGGCGCCCGGCGGGATGAGATAGATCAAATCGCCGGGCGGCGTGTCGCGGGCATCGCCAATGGAAACAGACATCGGAACTTGCCTCCGGCCCGGCCTTGGGCGAAATTGCCGCCAGGGTTGCGGCGCCATGCCCGCCGCACGGAAATGGGAGCCCCGGTTGCCGTCGACCCGAGTCACGCATCCGCCGGACGATAGCCGCGGTGAGCATTTCCGGGTCCGGATCGAAGGGTTCGGCGTCGGCACCTGGGATTTCGACCTGGCCACGCGGGATTTGGAATGGTCTGATACTGCGCGGACCCTGCTCGGTGTCGCGGAAGGCGAACAGCCGAGCTATGAGTCGTTCCTGTCACGCATCGAACCCGAAGACCGCGCACGCGTCGAGAGCGCGATCAGGCGCGTCTCCGAACGCGGCGGCGGCCTCGACGTGTCGTTCAAGGTGGCTGGCGCCTCCCGCGCGGGACAGTGGATCCGCGCCCGGGCCGCCGTGATCCGGGACGAGACCGGTACCGCCCGCCATCTGAGCGGGATATTCCTTGACGTCAACGAGGAGAAGCATCTCGAGGCAGCCCTGCGCGCCCAGGAGAATCATCTGCGCTCGATTCTCGAAACGGTGCCGGACGCCATGATCGTCATCGATTCGCGCGGCATCATGGAGCTGTTCAGCAGCGCAGCCGAGCGATTGTTCGGCTACAGCAAGCAGGAAGCCATCGGCCAGAACGTCAGCATCCTGATGCCGGAGCCGGACAAGTCACGTCACGACGGCTATCTGGAGCGCTATCTCAAGACCAACGACCCGCACATCATCGGCATAGGCCGCATCGTGACCGGCAAGCGCCGCGACGGCACGACCTTTCCGATGCACCTTTCGGTCGGGCAGACGCAGCGCGGCGGTGAGCTTTATTTCACCGGCTTCGTCCGCGACCTCACCGAGCATCAGCAGACCCAGGCCCGGCTCCAGGAATTGCAATCCGAGCTCGTCCATGTCTCGCGGCTGACCGCGATGGGCGAGATGGCCTCTGCCCTGGCGCATGAGCTGAACCAGCCGCTGGCGGCGATCAGCAATTACATGAAGGGATCGCGACGCCTCCTGGCCGGAAGCCGGGACCCGAACACGCCGAAGATCGAGAGTGCATTGGACCGCGCCGCCGAGCAGGCCTTGCGCGCCGGCCAGATCATCCGACGCCTGCGCGACTTCGTCTCTCGCGGCGAATCCGAGAAGCGGGTCGAAAGCCTCTCCAAGCTGATCGAGGAAGCCGGCGCGCTCGGACTTGCCGGCGCGCGCGAACAGAACGTGCAGCTCCGCTTCATCATCGATCCGAGCGCTGATCTCGTCCTCGCCGACCGCGTACAGATCCAGCAGGTGCTTGTCAATCTATTCCGCAACGCGCTGGAAGCGATGGGGCAGTCTCAGCGACGAGAGCTCGTCGTCACCAATCGGCGCGTTGGTAACGAGATGATCGAGGTGGAAGTGTCGGATACCGGCTCCGGCTTCAGGGACGATGTCATTCCAAACCTGTTTCAGACCTTCTTCACCACCAAAGAGACCGGCATGGGTGTGGGATTGTCGATCAGCCGCTCGATCATCGAGGCTCACGGCGGCCGCATGGTCGCCGAAAGCAACGCGTCGGGCGGCGCAACATTCCGCTTCACCTTGCCGACAGCCGACGAGACCTGAGCCATGACGACCAAGGGACATGTTTACGTCATCGACGACGACGCGGCGGTCCGGGATTCGCTGAATTTCCTGCTGGATGCCGCCGGCTTCGGCGTCACGCTGTTCGACAATGCGCAGAGCTTCATCGATGCCCTGCCCGGCCTCGGCTTCGGCTGCGTCATGTCCGACGTGCGCATGCCGGGTCTCGACGGGATCGAGCTGTTGAAGCGGATGAAGGCGCAGCAAAGCCCGTTCCCGATCCTGATCATGACCGGTCATGGCGACGTGCCGCTCGCGGTCGAGGCCATGAAGCTCGGGGCCGTCGATTTCCTGGAAAAACCGTTCGAGGACGACCGACTCACCACGATGATCGAGACCGCCATCCGCCAGGCGGAGCCGGCCGCCAAGAACGAGGCCATCGCGCATGACATCGCCGTCCGTGTCGCCTCCTTAAGCCCGCGGGAGCGCCAAGTGATGGAAGGCTTGGTCGCGGGCCTCTCGAACAAGCTGATCGCCCGCGACTATGACATCAGCCCGCGCACCATCGAGGTCTACCGGGCCAATGTGATGACTAAGATGCAGGCGGGCAGCTTGTCGGAACTGGTGCGACTCGCCATGCGCGCCGGGATCTTGAAGGATTAAGGCAAACCGTCTTGAGGTAGGTCAACACGGGCTCATTCTCGTGTGCTAACCAACCAGAATGAGCGAGATCGGTTCGCATCGTGATCGGCTGCCAAAGGCGTCACCCGGACAGCCCGTTGTCTACGTCGTCGACGACGATGATGCCGTGCTCCGATCGCTGCGCTTCCTATTGGAGACGGACGGCTTCGCGGTCCGAACTTTTCGGAACGCCGCGGCGCTGCTAAGCCCTATGAACAAGCCTGGCGCTGACTGCTACGTGATCGACTACAAGATGCCGGATATCAATGGCATTGAGCTCGCCGGCCGGCTGCGCCAGTCGCACGGCGAAACCCCCGTGATCCTGGTCACGGGCTATCCGGACGAAAATATCTCGCCTCGAGCCGCTGCCGCCGGCGTCACGGACGTGATCTTGAAGCCTCTTCTGGCGGAAAACCTGGTCAAGCGCATCCGCCACGCGATCCAGAGCAGACGTGGAAACTCGGTGCGGCGCTAGACCGCGCTCCCTGTGCGGCGAACCTTGCTGGGGGATCGCAAAAATCCAGATCGGTTCGCAGCACGCTCTTGGCACAAGATTGGTCATACAGGCAACACTCCAAGTTGGGGCTGTTATCTGGTCGCCCTCGAGCGGTATCTGACCCTGCAAGTGACCTACGGAGTTCTACGTAAGGGTACGCCCTTAAGATATCACGCGAACTTTTCAACCGACCCGGCACGGCGTAGGAACTCCGTCATCACAACGGAGATGGCGCGGATGCTGACCCAAACGATCAATACCCAGGCAATCAACACGCAAGTTCGTGGCAAGATTGGCTCGGCACTTCCCGCATCTGACCAGTTTGTCGCCATCGCCGACCATGTCGGACTGATCGCCACCGAATTGTCGTACCGCAAGGAGGAGGAGATCTATGGCGAGGACGAGCCGGCCGAATACGTCCACCAGGTCGTGTCAGGTGCGGTCCGCACTTACAAGCTCCTCTCAGACGGCCGCCGCCAGATCGGCGCCTTCCACCTCCCCGGCGACGTGTTCGGCCTCGAATCCGGCGCCAGCCACCGCCTTACCGCTGAAGCCATCATCGAGACCAATGTGCGCGTGGTAAATCGCGCGAGCCTGGAGAAGGTCGCCGGCATCGACGTGCACGTTGCCCGCAAGCTCTGGGCCATGACCTCCGGCCAGCTGCGCCACGCTGAAGACCACATGCTGCTGCTGGGACGCAAGACCGCGATGGAGCGGGTCGCAACCTTCCTGCTCGAAATGGATCGTCGCCTTGCAGTCGCCGGCATGATGGCACTGCCGATGTGCCGCCGCGACATCGGAGACTATCTGGGCCTCACGCTCGAAACCGTCTCGCGCGCGCTCTCGCAGCTTCACTCACAGGGCATTCTCGGCTTTTCCGGCGCACGGCAGATCGAGCTTCGCAACCGGCAGCGCCTGCGCAATATCGACGCCTTGTAGTGGCTACCTGCCTTTGAACTATGCTCTTCAGATTCCATCGTGACGGGCACTTCGATCCACTTGGTCCTGCGCTAGACGCAGCTCGCCTTCTACGAATAGGCGCACCTTGGAGACGAGTGGTTTGTGAGCAACGCCTATTGTATCGGCATAGCATAGCCGGCGCCCAACCATCACCGGGCAATGCTTGCGCTTTAGTTATTCGATGTCTAATCGAGACCGCTCTGAACGCGCCGTCCTCACGTTGAGTTCACCTGATCAAAATGGCATCTTTCCTCACCTATATCTTATCTCGCCTGCCGTGACAGGACGAGTGCGTTCGCTCACGCTGCTTCCGGTACGGCTGAAGTGTGAGTCTGGCAGTTGGCCGGACAAACCCTGGCGCATGCACCGCACCCAATGCAAGCACCTTGATCATTCAGAACCATAGTCTTCTTTTCGATCTCATCGTCGTCGTCATCGAGGTTGACAAATTCACCATCCTCGCTGATTCCTTTCAAAGTCATGACATCTCGGCCGCACACTTTGAAACAGCGGCCACAGCCGATGCACTTCTTGGCATCGATCGAGGTCAGGTATTGTGGCGTCCAGTCGCGTCCGTCTCGTGTTTGAAACGACATGCATTGCCCCTTTAAGTATTTTCCAGCGCCTTCAAGTCGAGGCTCTTGCGCTCAAGTTCGGCATAAGCATCGTACGCCTTCTGCGCCACCACCATGATCGAGGTCCAGTTGATGGGCAATTCTTCCGAAAGGTCGTGCAGATCCATCTTGGCCTGCGTCGCCTTGGCGGACACTTTCCTTAGTTCGGCCTTCAGTGTTTCACGATCTTTCATGAGTATCCCCAATGGTTCGCCACGTCTGGAAATTTCCGAATCAGGGCGATTCCGTCGCTGACATATTTGTCGCCCGCCTCCGCGAGCTTTGCCAAGTTATCGAAACCGAAGCGATGTCCATCCCGAAGCTGCTTGTTTACGACGATCAGCCGCCCGGAGATCAGCACCACGCGGCCCACGCCTTCATATTGCAGGTTCAGAATCGGCTGGGTCAACACGCCGGTTGCCCTCTCGATCGAGAGGGCGACCGCATGGAAGAACAGCTCGAGGCGCCGCAGCGTATCGGGATCAGGATCACCGATAATCGGCAATGCGCGCCCCTTCTCTCCGTCCAGAATATAGGGTTCGAGCAGATCTAGATCGCTCTTCGTCTTCAAGGCTCCATTGGTACCGTGAACGCGCCAAATCTTAATTAACTCCTTTAGGAACGGCGCGTCGACGGCGCTGCCTTTCTGCTCTCGCTTTGTGGTCATATCACCTCATTCGTCGAACTCGAACGTACGCCGTCGGTCCTTTGCCATAGCCTTTCGTAGCCAGGGAGGTGGCGTGCCCTTCAGGACGCGCTCGAGTTTTTCGAGCAACACCAGAATGCTTTCGGGCTTATTCACCTTGATAGGATGGATCTTGTTGGCCACCACTCGCGCAGCCCCGGCACCGCCAATGGCAGCGACGTAAAGAATCGCGCAATCCTTGATCGCCTCGATTTTCGGTGCCAACTTATCGTCGTTGCCGTCTTCCTTAAGGTCGCCCTCAAACTCAATCGCTTTGAGAAACACGTGGCCGCCAGGGCCGACATCGTAAATCGCGATATTCTTTGCCCAACCAAAATGGGCATCGACTCGTCTCAGATCTTGAGTGGCAAACGCGACCTTCATGCAATTGACCTCCGGGCCGCGCCGGTGGAGCTGCGATTGCCTGAGCATCGCGGCAGTCCGGCCGCAGTCCGCCATGTATCGGGCGTAGGCTGATCGTTCTCCTCGCGGTGCGCGATCACGAGGTTGGCGATCTCGAAGATCAGATTGCGGGTACCACGATAGCCCACGGACAGTTGGTGTCCCGCACCAAGTCGATCGAACATCGGAAAACCCGTACGATAGAAGGGCAATTTCAGCCGAGCCGCCGCTTGCCTGCCATGCGAATGGGTGATCAGCAGATCGCAATGGTTTGTCTTGGCAAGCGCTTCCAGATCCTCGAGATCGCCAATGAGTACCTCCTTGGTCTTGATCCGCTCGATCACCTCCGACTGAGTGGTCGTCACGGCCGCGGTCACTTGCGCGCCCATGTCATGCAGCATGCCGGACAGATCGAACAGAAGATCTGGCTCAGCGCCGATAGCAATTTTGCGACCGCCAATATGGAAGTGCGCATCCAGCATTGCATCGGCGAGTTGACCGCGCTGGCGCCGATATTTCAACGGTATGGGGCGGCCGCTGATCTCGCTCAAGAACATCATGAATTCGTCGTTCGGACCGAGACCGCACAGCCGCTCGAACACACGAAAAGGCACGCCGGTCTTGACCTGCATGACCTCTGCCGCACGCTGCATCTGCGCCCCGATTGCAATCGTCCATCCGGCGCGGCCCATGCTCGCAATTTCGTCGACGCCGATGCCGCCGATGGTCGTTGGCGTAAACTCATCGGGGATATGCCCATCGAGCGATCCCGCCAGGTCAGGCAGGAAGGACGGGCACAAGCCAAAATCCTCCACTATGACGCGGAGTTCATCAAGATCGCCGGGCGTGAGGTGACACCCCGGCAGAACATTCACTTTCGATGGATCCCGCAGCCCATTGGCGCTGGGCCCTTCCACCAGCACCGCCACAATGCGCTGCACAGCCTTCTCCCAGCCGTCCTGGAACGCGCCCTTGAAATCAGGCGTCGAGACATAGACCAGTGGCAAGCTTGCGAGTTGCGGATGCTTGCCCCGGATTAGCTTGAGGTAGGCATCCACATCGTCGCCGTTGGTCTCAGTGACACCGGTCGAGCAGATTCCGATGATCTTTGGCTTGGCACGGCTGTAGATGTTCAGTATCGCCTGCTCAAGATTCTCATAACCGCCGAGCACGGTCGCGACCTCGCTCATCGCGGTGGTCTGCAGCGGTACTGCCTCTTTGAAATGCCGGACAAAGAGCGTGAGCCCGAAGGATGTGCATCCCTGGGAGCCGTGCAGAAGCGGCATCGCCCCACGCAGGCCCATGAAGGCGAATGCGCCGCCGATAGGCTGACTCATCTTCAGCGGGTTGACAGCGCAGGCTTTCGTCGGCGCCGTGACAATGGCCATGACGCCTCCTTATTCTGCGGCCTGTCGCATGGCAGATGGCTCGGACACCAAGATCCCTTCGGTGCGTCTTTGGCAGCAGTCACCGACCGCATTGGTATGCTCTCTGACCGCTGCGACGCTCCTCAGCCCGTGCGCGTAGATTGCATCCTCAAACGCGCCCAGATCGACCGTGTTACACACGCAGTTTTTCCTCGCGCGGCGCGTGGTTTCGGCGAACGCCGGATCGCAGGCGATCGCGGCGACCGGCGATTGCATCTGCTCCACTGCCTTTGCCAATGGCTCCCATGGTGCGGGTCGACGTAGCTGCTCCCACATGGGATTGGAGAGCGATTTGTCGATCTCCTCCACCAGCTTGATCATTCCGACATAGCCCATATAGGCGTGGCAACGCTCCTGATTGATATCGAGCCAGGGCATCGCCGCTTTCAGCGCGACGAACTGCGACTTGCCGCCCGATAGCATGATGTCCGCTTCTGCGTCCTTCAACATCTTGTACATTTCGCGCGGCGTCATATCCTCGATCATGTGGGCGTCCCGCCCCATGAGCTCCTTGATGCGCTCCTTGTCTTTCGTGGTTGATTTCTTGACGCTGGTTCCGACTAACTCGAGCCCGGCTTCCTGGAGTGCCGCAACGACCGACCATGACTTGACGCCGCCGGTAATCAACAAGGCCTTCTTGCCTTCAAATCGAGGCTTGTACGACTCTATCGCAGCCCAGGCTCGCGCTTCCTCGCGCGCGATCACCGCTTCAGTGCGTCCGAGCAGATCTGTCGGCGCGCCGCGTTCAACCAATAAGCGGGCAAGCTGACGCAACGATTTGCTCGAATCTTGAATACCGTAGAACGACCCCTCGAAGAACGGGATCCCGTAGCGTTGCTCCATCTTGCGTGCGAGGTTGATCATGGACTTCGAGCAGACCAACATCGCCGCCCGCGCGCGATGAGATGAAGCGACTTCCCGATATTTGCCATCGCCGGAGATGCAGGAGAGAATCCGAACTCCAAGCTCGTCTAGCAATGGCTTTACTTGCCAGAGCTCTCCCGAAAGATTGTATTCCCCGATCAGGTTGATATCGTACGGCGTAGTGTAATCCGGCTCTTGCGTCCCAATCACGTAGTCGAGCAACGCCTCGCCGGCGAGCTTGTTACCGAGGTTCTTCGAGCCGACAAAGCCTGGGGAATTGATCGGGATCACCGGCTTTGTGAACCTTTGAGATGCTGCCTTGCAGACTGCGTTGATGTCGTCGCCGATCATCGCCGGGATGCAGGTTTGATAAACGAAGATGGCGGGCGGGTCGCACTTGTCGATGATCTCCTTGATCGCTTTGCAGAGCCGCTTCTCGCCTCCGAATACAATATCGGTTTCGCTCAAATCGGTTGTGAATGAGGTGCGCCACAGATTCGAGCCGGACGACGCCGCGCCGCGATTGTCCCAGGAATTACCTTCGCACGCGATCGGACCATGCACCAAGTGAGCGACATCGGTGAACGGCTGCAGCGCAACCTTCGCGCCATCGAAAGCACAGCCGCCGGCAGCGCTACCTGGCTGCAGTTGCTTGGTGCATCCGTTCTTGCGTTCAGCCTCCGACTTACTGCCGTTCTTGGCGCAGCCAGGCTCGTCGAACATATTCCGGACCGTGGCCGCTAGTGAACTCATCCCTTTTTCCTCCCAGCGCGGAATTGCATGGTCGACCGTCATGTGCTTGTGCCATCGTCGAGTGCTTGGGCGATGGCACGGCACGGTCGCTCATCAGCGAATGATGTCGAAGCTGTAGTCAGTTTTGCCAAGAACGTTCGTCTTCTTGTCGATCTCATCGAAGATCTTGTCCAAGATCTTCACCAAAACATTCAGGCCGCCCTGGTACCCCCATAAGGGGGAGCGGTGATGGTGATGCCGATCAAAAATCGGAAAGCCGATGCGGATCAGTGGCGTTCCAGTATCGCGCTCCAGATACTTGCCATAGGTGTTGCCAATTAGAAAATCGACCGGCTCGGTGAACAGGAGTGAGCGCATGTGCCAGAGGTCTCGGCCCGGATAGGCTTGGCAGTCCTGCCCAAATGGCGAGCTTGCAAGCAGCAACTGCATTTTCTCGTGCCAGGCCTTGTTGCCATTGGTGGACAGCACATGTGTCGGTTCGGCGCCAAGTTCGAGCAGAAACGCAGCCAACCCGTAGCAAAGATCGGGATCGCCATAGATCGCGAACTTCTTGCCATGGATATGCGCGCTAGAATCAGCGATGGCGTCGACCAGACGGCCACGTTCTCGCGCGAGTTGCTCGGGAATCTCCTTGCCGCTGATGCGTGACAGCGCGACGATAAAGTCATCCGTCGCGGATAGGCCCACCGGGTAGTTGAACGATGCGACATCCTGCCCGTGCTCAGCCACGAATGGCAGCGTTTTTTCGGTGCACCACTGCTGCATGGAGATTGTCGCCTTGGCGTGAATCGCGCTGGCCGCATCCTCCAGCGTCGTACCGCCGTCATACATCCGGAATTCGCCGTCGGTCGGAGTATCGAAGACTTCAGAATTATCCGCCAGAATCGTGTGCTGGATGCCCATCAACGCCAAGATGCGCTTGATCTCGCGAAGGTTTCCGACGGTATAGCCATCGAACCCACCAATGATGTTGATCGCCCCGTTCTGCTTGCGCTCCAGCTTCGGCGCAGTTCCGGCCTTACCGTCCCAAAAATGCTCAAGAATGCCCTTGAGCGCGTTGTCATAACCGGTGACGTGGCTGCCGACGAACGCCGGCGTATGGGCGAATGGCACGTCGAAGTCGGCCGGAACTGAGCCTTTTTCTTTCGACGTCTTGATGAAGGCGTTGAGGTCATCGCCAATCACCTCGGCCATGCAGGTCGTCGAGACCGCAATCATTTTGGGTTTGTACATGTTGTAGCTGTTCGCGAGCCCGTCGATCATGTTGTTCAGGCCGCCGAATACAGCAGCGTCTTCCGTCATCGACGAAGAGACGCAGGAAGCCGGCTCCTTGAAGTGCCGCGACAGATGGCTGCGGTAATAAGCCACGCAGCCTTGCGAGCCGTGGACGAAGGGCAGCGTGCCCTCAAAGCCAACAGAGGCGAATACGGCGCCAAGCGGCTGGCATGCCTTGGCCGGATTGACCGCGAGTGCCTCTCGCGCAAAGTTCTTTTCGCGATATTCGGCCGTTTTCGTCCATTCCTTAATGCGTTCGACCTCGGCGGGATCGCGAGGATTCTCGAACATCTTCTTCTTGGCCAGCATCTGCTGGTATTCTGGACCGCGGAACAGCTCGAGGTGATCGAGCACGTGTTCGGCACTCTGCGCCATTGTTGAAATCCTTCACTATCGAGATTGGTGTCGCCCCGGCTTTCCCACAGAGCGAGATGAGTTGGTTTATTCTGCAGCCAGGAGTTTGGCCCTCGAAGCTTCCTTCCAAGGGGCCTTCGTTTTCTTCCAGACCGGCGAGTTGATCGCCATGTCCATGTCACGCGCGAAGATCGCAAAACCGTCATAGCCGTGATATGGGCCCGAATAGTCCCACGAGTGCATCTGCCGGAACGGCACACCCATTTTTTGAAAAACGTATTTTTCCTTAATGCCCGAGCCGACGAGGTCAGGCTGGAGCTTTTCGACGAAGCGCTCGAACTCATAGCCATTGACGTCATCGTAGATGAGCGTGCCGTCCTTTACGTAGTGCTGAGCTGTGCGCTGATAGTCGTCGTTGTGACCGAACTCGTATCCGGTGCCAATGACTTCCATCCCGAGGTCCTCGTATGCGCCAATCACATGACGCGGACGGAGCCCGCCGACGTACAGCATCACCGTCTTGCCCTCCAGGCGCGGGCGATATTTTGCGATCACAGCGTTCACCAGCGGTTGGTACTTTTCAATCACCCGCTCGGCGCCTTCCTTTATCTTGTCGTCGAAATAGCCCGCAATCCTGCGCAGAGACTCTGCGATCTTTGAAGGTCCGAAGAAGTTGTACTCGCACCAGGGGATACCGAACTTCTCTTCCATGTGGCGCGAGATGTAGTTCATGGAACGATAGCAATGCAGAATGTTGAGCTTTGCCTTCGGCGTTGCCTCGAGCTCAGCCAGTGAACCGTCGCCAGACCACTGCGCGATCACCCGCAGGCCCATCTCCTCCAGCAGAATTCGCGATGACCAGGCGTCGCCGCCGATATTGTAGTCTCCGATGATCGCAACATCGTACGGCGTCGGCTCAAATTTTGGTTTGCCATCGGCCTCGACCTGGTCGAAAATCCAATCGCGCACCGCGTCGTTGGCAATGTGATGGCCTAGTGACTGCGACACGCCCCGAAAGCCCTCACAGCGGACCGGCACGATGGTCTTGCCGCCATATTCCTTGGATTTCGCTCTCGACACGGCCTCAATGTCGTCACCGATTAATCCGATCGGGCATTCCGATTGGATCGTGATGCCGTTGTTGAGCGGAAACAGCTCCTGGATTTCGTCAAGAATTTTGACCAGCTTCTTGTCGCCGCCGAATACGATATCCTTTTCCTGGAAGTCGGAGGTGAACTGAAGGGTCACGAAGCTATCGATGCCCGTCGTGCCAACGTAATAATTGCGTCGCGATCCCCACGAATACTGACCGCAGCCGACCGGGCCATGGCTGATATGGACCATGTCCTTGATCGGTCCCCAGACCACCCCCTTTGACCCTGCATAGGCGCAGCCTCTGATCGTCATCACGCCAGGTATAGATTTGATGTTGGACTTCACCCCGCAATCTGACTTGCCGGCTTGGTGAACGTTGAGGTGCTTGGCACGCCGTTTCGCGGTTTTCTCCGGATAGACCTTCAGCACCTCCTGGATCAGCTCTTTGTTGCGAGCCCTGATTTCTACGATGCTCTGGGTCGAGGCGAGACTCATCTGATGTCCTTCAAAGGTTAGCTGTTGCGACGGCGACTTCTTGACCAAGACTTTTGCAACCAGCATGCCAGGGTCTCTTGGGGGCAAAAAACAGAGCAATCAAAATCGCTTAACGCGCCTCGTGCGGTGACGGGGGATTTGTTGCGAACCCGACATCACGCTTTGGGCAGAAAACTCTTGGTTTGGCCCTGTTCGAAATGAAACAGGGCTGGTTAGCTATAAAATTGCCCGCCAATTCTCGCGCGTGTCCGCGGGTCGCAGTACTCTCCGATCGCGCTCGCCGAAGGCGCCGCACCGCAAGACCGGCCGCAGGGGCGGCTGGCCGACACAGGCCTGCCAATGTTATCTATTCTTGCGGCGCGCTACAGGTGCTTACCTGCTGCGATGCGATGAGGTGCGTGACCTCATCCTCCAGACCTCAATGCGAGCTGCCTTGCCACCTGGACATCGTAGGCTCGCCGTCAGGAGAACAGCTGCCGCGCCTTGATAAGCGCACGCACGAGCACATCAATCTCATCACGTGTATTGTAAAGTCCGAATGACGCACGGCACGTCGCCAGCACGCCGAAGCGCTTGAGCAGCGGCATCGCACAATGGGTCCCCGCCCGCACCGCTACACCGGCGCGGTCGATGACGGTTGCAATATCGTGCGCATGCGCACCCTTCATATCAAATGAAATGATCGGTCCTTTGTCGACCGGGGTCCCGATCATGCGCACGAAATTGATCTCCGCCAATCTCTCCTGCGCGTAAGCGAGCAGTACGCTCTCGTGCCTGCGGATCTGCACCTTGCCTATTGAATTGATGTAATCGATAGCCGCGCCTAGCCCGATGGCTTCGACGATCGGCGGCGTACCCGCTTCAAAGCGATGAGGCGGATCGCCATAAATGACGCCAGAACGCGAGACCTCGCGGATCATCTCCCCGCCCCCATTGAAGGGCGGCATCGATGCCAGATGTTCAGACTTGCCGTAAAGCACACCGATCCCAGTCGGACCATAGAGTTTGTGGCCCGTCATAACGTAGAAATCGCAATCTATATCGCAGACATCGGCGCTCAGATGGACGCATCCTTGCGAGCCGTCGACCAGCACTGGGATACCACGAGCGTGCGCGATGCTCACCACGTCTTTTACGGGCAATACCGTGCCGAGCACGTTCGACATTTGTGTGATTGCAACCATCTTGGTGCGCGGGGTCAGCAGTCGCTCAAAATCATCGAGCAAGAGGTTTCCGTCATCATCCACTGGCGCCCATTTGATCACTGCACCGAGTCGTTCCCTGAGAAGGTGCCATGGCACAATGTTCGAGTGGTGTTCCATGATCGAGAGAACGATCTCATCACCTGGAGTAATGCGTTCGCGGCCAAAAGTCTGCGCGACTAGATTGATTGCCTCCGTGGCGCTCCGGGTGAAGATGATCTCTTCATTTAGACGCGCGTTCACAAACCGCGCCACCTTGGTACGGGCGCCTTCATACGCCTCGGTCGCCGCGTTAGCGAGGTAGTGCAAGCCGCGATGAACGTTGGCGTATTCGCTGGAGTACACCTGCATCATACGGTCAAGAACCTCGTTGGGCTTTTGCGCGGATGCAGCGTTATCGAGGTAAACTAGTGGCTTGCCGTACACCGTCATGGCGAGCGCAGGAAAGTCCGTACGCACACGGTTCACCTCGTAACTGCCATCGCTCACGGCCGGATGTGCGCTCATCGCCGCGCCTGCAGCCAGCGTTCAGTTTCTACTGTCACAAAATCGCGCAGATTCTCGGACGTGATCCCCTCAATCGCCTCACCAATGAACGCTTTAATCAGCAACATCTGCGCATCTTTCTCGGATAGCCCCCGAGCGCGCAGATAGAACAAGAGAGTGTCATCCAGCGCACCCGATGTCGCTCCGTGGCTGCAGACCACGTCGTCAGCTAAGATTTCAAGTTCCGGCTTGTTGTCGGCCTCGGCCTGGTCGGAGAGGAGCAATGCTCGGCTGGTCAGGGTGGCATCCGTCTTCCGGGCGGCGGGACGAACGACGATTCGGCCCTGAAACACCGAACGGCCGCAATCGTCGATAACCGCGCGGAACTTCTCCCGACTGGTGCAATGTGGCACAGCGTGGTCGACCACGATCGTTGTGTCCGCGTGGAGCTTGTCCCTGACGAGATTAACGCCATTCGCCGAGAGCTTGGTTCCTTCGCCGGTCAGCGTTATGAATCCCTGATAGCGGCTGATGGAGCCGCTACAGGTCATGCTGAAGAGGTCGAGCTTAGCCCTTGCGCCGACGGCGATGATTGCCGACGAGATGTTCACGGCGTCTGAGGCAGCGGCTGCCACCCGGATATACGAAAGGCTTGCCTCGTCACCAACCAGGGCGATCATCGCATCGTTGGCTTGATAGCCGCTCGCGCCTTCAGCCGGGACGAAACTTTCCACGATGGCCGCATGCGCTTCTTTTCCGAGCTGCAGATAGGAGCGTGTATAGGTGGACACCGACGAGCCGGTTGCGACATGAACGATTTGAATTGGACGCTTCACCGCATTGCCGTCGTTGACCGTAATCACCAGACCATCCGTCGCCATTGCGGCATTGAGCGAGATCGCCGAATCGCTCGTCGTGGACAGCACCAGACCGGCCATAGCCCCAGTGGCCGAATCCTCCAGAACCTCTCGCAGCGACCGAACAACGACTCCATTTTCTACCCTGCCGACATCGGATAGCTCCGGCGCGAATATGCCATTTACCAAAACGAGTTTGACCGCCTGATCGGCAGCCACTTGCTTGGCCGACACCTTTGCGCGCACCAGCGCCTCCGCGTCCGGTCGCGGAGCGAGTGGCAGCACCTCGCCGATCAGGGCGCGCAGATCAGTGTATTTCCAATCCTCCATGCGCCGATGCGGGAGGCCGGCACGCTTGTAGACGTCGAATGCCCTCGCCCGGATTTGGGCGACAAGGCCTACACCAGGCAGCCGTCCACGCGCCGCAGCGAAAACATCGCCCGTTGCGCGTTCGGCGTCGGCTTTGGCCAAAACCTGCTTCATCGGGGAATCCCTAAGGCCGTCAGGCCGCGTCTTCAAATTGGGCATAGCCGCAAGCCTCGAGCTCCAGCGCGAGTTCCTTGCCACCGCTCTTCCTGATCCGACCTCTCGACATCACGTGCACAATGTCTGGCACGATATGGTCGAGAAGCCGCCGATAGTGCGTGATCACGATCATTGCTCGCTCCGGCGAACGCAAGGCGTTGATGCCGCTGGCGACGGTACGCAGCGCGTCGATGTCGAGGCCGGAATCGATCTCGTCAAGGATACACAGACTCGGCTCGAACAATGCCATTTGCAAGATTTCATTGCGCTTCTTCTCGCCGCCGGAGAAGCCGACATTGACGCCGCGCTTGAGCATGTCCTGCGGGATATTCAGCGACCCGGCGACCTCGCGGACTCTTTTCAGAAACTCGGGGGTGGAGAATTCCTGTTGGCCGCGCGCCTTGCGCTGGGCGTTAAGTGCCGCCCGCAGGAAGTTCATGGTGGTCACACCGGGGATGTCGACCGGATACTGGAAGGCCAGGAACACGCCCTTGGCAGCGCGTTCATTTGGCTCCATCCGCAAGAGGTTCTCGCCCCTGAACAGGACTTGCCCGCCGGTGATCTCATAGCCCGGCTTGCCAGCGATGACGTGCGAGAGCGTCGATTTGCCTGAGCCGTTCGGCCCCATGATCGCGTGCACCTCACCCGCCTTGACGTTAAGATGCAGGCCGCGAATGATTTCGCGGTTTTCGACACCAACATGCAAATCTCGGATTTCGAGTAGCGCCATTCTGATCTGATCCCTGAAACGCCTCATCTGGCGAGCCGCATTCGAGGGGGCTCGCGGGGTGTTTATCCGACAGATCCGTCGAGCGAGATCGAGATCAGCTTCTGCGCTTCCACTGCGAACTCCATCGGCAGTTTCTGAAGAACTTGCTTGACGAAGCCGTTGACGACGAGGCCGACCGCTTCTTCCTGGCTGAGCCCGCGCTGGATGCAGTAGAACAGCACGTCCTCGGAGATCTTGGAGGTCGTCGCCTCGTGCTCGAACGTCGCCGAGGAG
>Ga0209489_100369_pt1 | contig 80255 bp, 40 predicted proteins | sample SiratrowhiteBW_FD_187527 | JGI IMG/M metagenome (GOLD analysis project Ga0209489, IMG submission 187527) | Root nodule microbial communities of legume samples collected from California, USA - Siratro white BW (SPAdes) (version 2) | ecosystem: Host-associated > Plants > Roots > Nodule | place...
GGAATTCTCCTCAATTATGCATAGGTTCTTTGCCAATCAACCTCTCACTCACTCACACAAGACCAAATCCCAAATCTCCTCCAATTGCTTGCTTGCTTTGTCTTGCTTGTTTTGTCTTGTTTGGCTTTATCAAATCTTTATTCTTGTGAGAGTAATAACAGATGACAACTAGAAGACATTTATAGGTTATGGTGTATTTTAAACTAATGTGGTGAATTTTATATTTAAATGATAGGATTCGAGAGTTATAAAGTTGTTTTTTAATTACTTTATTATATTCAACATCCAATACACAATTACTTAGCAAATAAGGTTGACATAAGCAAATATAATTTTCATAAAAAAATAAAATTGTCATAACATCATCAAATTGCCATATAAAAATAAATTTATATATGTACTTATTCAGACAACATTAACATAAGCAACATAAATCTCAGTGCGTCTTTGTCATCTGACATAAACTGCCCTTTAATTTTTAGCTCCCCTAGCTAGCATTAATGTGGTCTGTGTCCCATCTCATGCAGGTGTTCCCTTAGTGACATGACCTACGTCCATCATCAATTGCAAGGTCTCTACAATTCTCCGACAAATGCCCTAAAAAGAAAAGAATATATTTATAATTAACATTATAAATAAAGATAATATTGTACAACAAATAAAGATACTTACCACAAGAGGATGCTCTGCCTGACTATGCTCTGTCTAACTAATGTCAACATCTGCACCTATTCCTGAGGCTACAATAGGAGGATTGTTGTCCTCAGGCATCTGAATGATATACGGATGAGATACCAACCAAAACTACTTCATATATCCTGCAACGCACTGTCCTGGATGACGCACCACTGCCACATCTTGAGCATTATAAATATTAAAGTGTAGCCATCGATGATCCATTTCCTCAGTTGACTGGTCGCCGTTGAGGTGAAAGATGGATGGCGGAGAATCATCTGAATAAATCCAAATTGTTGGAGGACACGCTCAGGCAAGTGAAGCTAACACAATTTAGCCAATCTAATGAACCCCGGGAACAATCAGATCCATTCAAATGGTCGTGATTCCTAGTGCTTCGCGTATGGTATTAATCGGATCGTAGATAAACCAATATTATCCAACTCAAATCAAACAACAACAATGGATGACAATTTATCATCCTCATAATGTAGACACCTAAGCTGGTCCTCAGAGTAATCTGCACACAAACGTCTATGTCCTATATTTGGGAAATACACATATATCTAGGCTTACCATATCATCAAATCAAACTCAAATAAAACAAATATAACAGACATTGTTTAATTATAAAATGAAATTAAAGGATTATCAAACTAACCTATAACAACGTCACATACCCACATAACCAGTTAGCTATTTTTTAGATACATAACTACCATCACCCAACTATTCATACATGAGTCAATGCAGCTGTTGTTTACACATATCTCACGGTAACCCTAAATCAACAAAAAATGCAAGTAACTAACACTGATGGAGTCACACTCTTATCTGCAAAGATAGTGCATCCAACTAAGTCGAGCAAATAAGCTCTAGCAGCTATTGTCCATTGTCGGTTACTGCATGTATCCTCATACACGTCTCTCAACCAGCTCAAACGGACATGGTTACGACTACAATGTCTTGTCTCTGTGGTCGCATCTGCACGATCAACATGAAGGGACTCAACTAATAAATTTATAGCTCCAGCAGCATCCAAGTAGGGTAGGTCTAAATGACCCACAATTAGCAGGTGCAACAAACTAAACAAATAATATGATGTGATGGTTGTCTCCTCGATAGGTAGGTGAAACGATTTTGTTTCAGGATGTCACCTCTCTACAAAAGTAGACAATAATCCTTTGTTTGTCATCTCATAACTACATCCTACCGGGCCACTTAATTTGGCTAACTCAACCACCACTTCAATTCTTTCATGGGACAACCCAAACTTATTCAATTTTCTCCCATGAGAAACCAATTTAAGCTCACCATGATCATACAACAACCAATACATTTCAATTCATACAATAACCAAAAACCAGACACTAATTTCAATGTTTGAATATTAAACCATATAAATAACTTATCGCGCAACTCCACAATTGCATAGACACATGATCTTCATAGCTTACCAAAAATGACCTATCAAGTAGTCCTCCCAGATATCCTGCATCATGTATGACGTTAACATCTTATGCAACATTACCTGCAATGTCGTCCTCTTCAACAGTATTTGAATGATCACTTCACTCTCTGCATCTCACATATGCAGTTGGGCGTACATGATCCATCTGAGATCCTTTACTCTAATCCTCACCATTATCTTGTTCATTTAACATCAATGAAATTGTTTCTTCAAATCAAATCTAGGCGACAAATTGCATAACCATTAAGAATTTTGCAAAATATTTTTACTTTTGAAATTGGAAATCCGGAACATGTTTCTGAATTAACTTTTCCAAAACATATTTCCAAAAAAATTTCCCAAAATAGATTTCTAGAAAAGAAACATGTTTTGAAAAAGCCAATACGAAAACATGTTCCAAAAAAGCTAATCCAAAAACATGTTCCGAATTTCTATTTTTTTAAAAAAAATTCAAAAATAGATTTCCTAAAATATCTGAAACCCGCTTTCCGAAATAAAATAAAAAACTTGGACATCGTAGAACCACTGTCCACGCTTCTCCAATACCACCACACTCAAAATCCACTACAAACAGCCAAAAATGCTCCTAAAACTGCCACATCACACCTCTATACTCAACTACACATTAAAATTCAAACAATCTAATTCAATAATTCCTTTATACATATCAAAAGCTTCACTAAGGAAGAGTACAACTTACCTCCAATACTCAAATGCAAACGGATTGACAAAGCTCCCCAAGTACGCTCTTTCGACGACCACTCTGCCGCAACACCTCCCAAACTCAAAAGCAGTGGCTGTCAAAAAAACCCTACTCTCTTTTTGCCTTCACTAACAGCACTGATGGGTGCAGGAAGCAATTGCCTTCTTGGAGAGAATCAAAATGGGCCATGGTTATTAATCAAGACTGATTCTTCCTGCACTTCCATACTGACTTCTTGCACCTCCATAATTTTACATATTTCCATTTTAGCGTCGAGGAAAAAACAAAAATAACCTTCGTCGACGGTAACTGCGATTCAATTTTTTTTTCTCTTCACGGATTGTACAAACTGTAATGCAATTAAAAAATATTATCATTGAGAATTGTACAACCCACAATTATTTTTTCTGCACCTTTTACATTGCAGGCTGTACAAACCGTAAGTATAAAATTTTTCTAAATGTATTGCAGTTTGTACAACCAGTAATGCATTTTAAAAAGAAAAATTCCCAAAATAGATTTCCAGAAAAGAAACATGTTTTGAAAAAGCCAATACGAAAACATGTTCTGAATTTCTATTTTTTCAAAAAAAAATTCAAAAATAGATTTCCTAAAATATCTAAAACCCGCTTTCCGAAATAAAATAAAAAACTTAGACGTAGTAGAACCACTGTCCACACTTCTCCAATACCACCACACTCAAAATCCACTACAAATCGCCAAAAATGCTCCTAAAATCGCCACATCACACCTCTATACTCAACTACACATTACAATTCAAACAATCTAATTCAATAATTCCTCTATACATATCAAAAGCTTCACTAAGGAAGAGTACAACTTACCTCCAATACCCAAATGCAAACGGATTGACGAAGCTCCCCAAGTACACTCTTTCGACGACCACGCTGTCGTAGCACCTCCCAAACTCAAAAGCAGTGGCTGTCCAAAAAACCCTACTCTATTTTTGCCTTCATTAACAGGTGCACGTCAGTCATCATTTCACAACACTGATGGGTGCAGGAAGCAATTGCCTTGGGGAGAATCAAAATGGGCCATGGTTATTAATCAAGACTGATTCTTCCTGCACTTCCATACTGACTTCTTGCACCTCCATAATTTTACATATTTCCATTTTAGCCTTGAGGAAAAAACGAAAATACCCTTCGTCGACGGTAACTACGATTCAATTTTTCTTTTCTTCACGGATTGTACAAACCGTAATGCAATTAAAAAATATTATCATTGCGGATTGTACAACTCACAATTATTTTTTCTGCACATTTTACATTGTGGGTTGTACAAACCGTAAGTATAAAGTTTTCTAAATGTATTGCGGTTTGTACAACCAGTAATGCATTTTAAAAAAAAATTGTATTGCGGGTTGTACAACCCGCAATGTATTTATAAATTCTTTTGTATTATGGTTTGTACAACCCGCAATGCATTTAAAAAAATTTTAACGCGTTGTTACCGTAACACCACCCAATCATGTAATTAAATGAAGAGTTTATTTTGTTGTCTGCAGGCTTATTCTCAGTCCTAGTTCTAACCCCATTTTAAATGAGGAGTCTATTATGCTCCTCTATACCCATTAAATAAAGAGTCTCTTCTCTTTCTCTATACCCATTTCAAACAAACAAAAAGTCTCTTAGATGGTTATACTGAAACATTTACTTCTCTTTCTTGATTGATTTCATTTCAAATTCATTTACTTCTCTTTCTTGATTGATTTCATTTCAAATTCAATTCAAATAAAACTAAATTAATTAAATTAAGACAAACGATCAAAAACCAATGAAGACTCTTCATTTGCCTTAATTTAATTAGTTTAGTTTTATTTTAATTGAATTTGAAATGTAACTAATGAAGAAAGAAGAGTGAATGTTTTAGCCTAAACAATGTAAGAAACTTTTGTTTGAAATGGGGTATAGAGCAGCAGAAAAAACTCTTTATTTAATGGGTATAGAGGAGCAAAATAGACTCTTCATTTAAAATGGGATTGAAACTTGAAATGAAAATAAGCGAAATGCATTGCAGGTTATACAAATTACAATACAAAAAAAATTATAAATACATTGCGAGTTGTACAACCCGCAATATATATTTTTTTTAAAATGCATTGCGGGTTGTACAAACCACAATATATTTAGAAAAATTTATACTTGCGATATTTTTGTCTTTTTCTCAAGGTTAAAATGGAAATATACAAAATTATAAAAGTGCAAAAAGTCAGCATGGAGGTACAGGAAGAATTAGTCATTAATCAATAAAATTGGGAGATTATGGCTCTCTAAAATTTTTCCGTGCTTCAATATTAAATTATCAAATCCAAACATTACTAACCTTAGTGTTCTTACTCGGCATTAAGTGTTACACCTTTTAGAACACTATATAGTGGTTCTATTTCTGGAATTTCCTACAAGAATAATTCCTTGTAAAATTTATACCAATTGAAGACTATTAATTTGTATATCTAATTTATTGAAGACTATCTCTTTGTATATTCCTTTAGCTGGCTCTCTAAATCAACTTGTAAGCAGATATATTGTAACCCTCTTCGTATAAATTGTATTGAAAAGTAGATAAAAGACTACGTTCAATGTTACAAGTAAAAGTGTTCAGACAAAGATGCAACAAATGGGACCTATAATAACATGTCGTATCAGACTAAGATTTCCTAGTCGAAAAGCCAGAGCCTATGTTCTTCAATGTAAAAGGTCCTGGTGATTCAATAATTCTCTAATGATATACAAAGTATGTTGTTTCAAATGTTCATCACTGCCAGTCTTTTCCACATACATAAACGAATCAGAGGACCATCCTTTACCAATTAAAATATCATATTGATCTCGGGTTTTCTGATGCCAACTTTATTCTATTAATAAAGTCATCAACTGACATAGTCCCAAGCTCCCCACCAAACCTAGATCTAACTGTCACTGTTTCTGTTTCAACTTCCTTTGCGCCCACAACAGCCATCAATGGAATTTTCTGCTTCTCTGCATTTCGTATGAGTTTAGGTAGGCGCTCTCCATGGCAAACTTCAACTCTGATGCCGTACATTTTCAGTTTGTTGGCTACACCTTTGCAATATTCAAGCTGCATGAGAAGATATAATATATAAAAACATTCCCCTTTAATTCACTTATCATTGTCTGTTATTGTTTCTAGAAAAGAAACAGTCTCTCTAGTTAGGAACTTGATAGCCCCATAAATACACTTCAGTATCTATAAACAAAAGTGCAAATAGTTCTAAATTAACTAACAAATGCGTCCCATTGTAAATCTGATAGGAACAAAAAATTGACCGGAGAGAAATACTAAATTATAGAAAAACTCAAAAAACACAAACCATACATACAGACAGTGATAACTGACTTACAATAAAAAAAATTATTACAAAGAAAATGCAAAAATAATTGTTTTGTATCTTAAAATAGTATTCTAGTAATATAGGAACCTAGTTTTGTAGTCCCCCCCATCAAGAACACGCTTTTCTAACTAGTATTTTGAAGCACTTTGTTCAGTCTTCTGTACTTCTAAAATACGACCCAAGGGATAATGCCTTCATTTTTGCACTGTATAGCTATGGCCAACAACTCTCTCTCAGACCAGACGGATTTGGCCTTTCAACCTTTCAAACAAGGCTTGGCTAATGAAAGCCAATTGTCTTCCTATAGAATCGATCTCCACCTCAAAGGGTAATTTAAAATTGGGCATCACTAGCTATGGTAAGTTCTTCATTACTACCTACCTACCATAAGGGTCTGCAATGACCTTTGGGCATCCTCATTCCACCCCCAAATTGTTCTTCCTGAATAGCTGTGTTGGGCGTTTAGCAACAATGCCATAAATTAAAGAGTAAATTACAATGACACCCCCTACTTTTTTTTCTCCTAATGTTGAAATGAATAGGAAGATACTCAAAATATTTTTCTCCTAATCACTATGCAGATATTGAAGATATTTTTGTCATAATAATCCTCTATTTACAACACTCCCTCTCAAGTTGATACATGAATATGGATAATTCCCAACTTGTCTACAAAATCATGGAATTTGAGAAAGCCTCTAGATGAAAATGTCTTGAAAGATAAAGAAGATACAGGCTAATAATGCATACAATATATCAATATATCAATATATATATATATATATATACACATACATACTTGAATAAAATATGATCAGAATGTAGAAATCAACCAAAGATTTCTTAGCAGTCAAACGATGCGTTACCTGGGCATCAGTAACAGGTAAAACTCGAGCTTGTATTGGAGAGAGCCATAATGGAAAATCACCAGCATAATGCTCAATGAGAACACCAAAGAATCTTTCCAATGATCCAAGCACTGCTCTATGGATCATTATAGGCCTCCTTTTCTCAGTATTTGAGTCAACATATGTGATGTCAAAACGCTGTGGTAGATTGAAATCAACCTGTTTTAAGTTAAAGAATTTTAAGTCAAGCCAAGAGGAAAATAGTTTCCTGCAAATTGATCCATTCAAGACATGGTAACCAATATGCAAACAATAAACCGACGAGCCACAAGTTTGCAACCCTTGATGAGAGATTTAAGAGAAGGGATAAGTTATTCCATGCAGGCATGTGAATAGTTTATTTTATACCTGCAACTTCCCCACCTCATGGAAGATTCTTTGGGCTTAAAAGCATGGAAAATGCAGAGGCCAAATGTACCCAGTTTAAATGGGCAGGGGGAAGTACAGAATATTTCTGACCAATTGGTTACATAAACTCTAATGTATGGCCCCATTAGGATAGACAATTAATTTTAATAACTCAGTAAATAATTTTAGTAGAACTATTATTATAACACTAATCACCTAAGCGGTTTCTTGCTTTTATAACAGCTTATTTTCATAAGCCAGAACCAAAAAATAGTTTATATGGGTTTTTTAAGCTTTCATAAGCTCATCCAGACATTAGTCAAAATAAGCTGAAAATAAGACCTCCCAAAAACAGGCAACGTCATCCGTTTAAGACCAAATCTCCTCAAACCTTAAGCTATTAGGCAAAGGCAAATATGTGCCATTTATATTGAAAAGTTTATGAAGTCAAGAATTGCCTGTATGGTTGAGCACTGCCACTTCCTACCAAGAGCATCCTCGATCTTGATATCAATCTTTGGCCCGTAAAAGGCGCCTCCTCCATCATCAATTTGATAACTCCAACCTTTATCATCCAAAGCATCTTCTAAAGCAGAGGTAGCTTTCTCCCATATATCATCATCTCCCACAGCCTTTTCAGGCCTTGTTGATAAATTTACTTCATACTTGTCAAAACCAAACTGCAACAATATTTTTTCAGTAAGATCTAGGACCCCCCTGATCTCATCTTTAATCTGGTCCTCTAAACAAAATATATGTGCATCATCCTGTAGAAAAGGAAATTGAAGTCAAACAAAAACCAATATATCAACATGCACTTTATGAAAAACAAATTAGAAATGAAAGGTAACAACTTCTTGAATACTATAAAGGAAAATAAAAAAGGGTGGCCTGGTCCTTTGCCCAATTGTCACTCTACAGGACAGTGAAAATGTGTACGACCTCACCAATGAACCAAGGCTGATAGTCTTCTATGTAGAAGCTAACATTGAGAACAAATTTCCTGAAAAACTGGATCGACATAATTTTAGTAGTTAAAATGACAATAACAAACCTGTGTGAAACCTCTAACACGGAAAAGGCCATGTAAACTTCCAGATAGTTCATATCTATAAACAGTTCCCAATTCTGCCACCCTAATAGGAAAATCACGATAGGAATGAAGCTTGCTTTTGTACACCAAAATATGATAAGGACAATTCATAGGTCGGAGCTGATAAAGCTCATCTTCAATGTCCATCTGATCATACATATTCTCCTTGTAAAAGTCTAAATGACCACTGATCTTCCAAAGATCAGCTTTTGCCACATGGGGTGTGTACAGCAGATCATAGCCACATTTCAAGTGAATATTTTTCCAGAAATCTTCAATTATGTGTCTGACAATAGCTCCCTTCGGGTGCCAGAAAACTAAACCCCCACCAGCATCATCCTGCATAAATATAAGTTATTTACCCGTGAAATAGGAAAAATAAAAAGAAACCGAACACAGCAGCACTGTTTCTTGTACCTGTATAGAAAACAAATCAAGATCTTGCCCTATGCGCCTGTGATCTCTACGCTTAGCTTCCTCTTTGAAATGAAGGTAAGCTTTTAACTGCTCTTCATTCTCCCATGCAGTACCATATATCCTTTGAAGCATTGGTTTTCTTTCATCTCCTCTCCAGTATGCTCCGGCAATAGACTCAAGTTCAACTGCTTTCTTATTGATATTTCCAGTAGATTCAACATGAGGTCCAGCACAAAGATCCCACCATTCGTCACCTATAAGGAAAAAAGAATATAAGATGAGACAGAAAATAAGCAGATGACACACCCGAGGCAAAAACTTATTTTCTAATGCAATGTGAAACCTGCAGCACCCTGAGCACATCCTTGCCTCGTCATTGTTATTCTACTTTACACTTCCATCTTCACAGTTGCAATATCAAACACATTACACTGTCCATTTTCATTCTGCTGAAGCATGTTAATTGATCATGTTAAAGATGCAGAAGAAGTTCAGTGCTCTAAATACTTAGGCTTAGTGTTCATGTAGTTTAGAGAAAGCTAAGAAATATAAATCCCCTATTGATTAAGGGTAAACAAAAATATTAGATTATCACAAACTTTATGTATGTAACAACATGAAACATATTCTTGCCATATTAAAATAAGGGTATTTAGTAAAAAATGCAGTGGCTGGATCAAACAGAGAATCAAAGTGTTGTGTTATGCTCAAACTACTAGTGACATCAGTGTGGGTGATGATGAGACTGGTAATGGCTACAGGAGTACTACGTCTACACAAATGTTATTGTACACATATTGAGACAGATTCTCTCTTTATATCCAAGAGAAATCTCAACAAGGACAAAATTCTACCTGTTATAATTAAATAAATAAGGAGTTGATCCTATATAATAAAATTCTCTCATCACTTCTTCACAGTCATCTTCCTCACCATTTTTGGGATGATGTTTTCCTTATAGTATGTTATCTCGTTAACTAGATGTCATCATCAGTCATTAATAATCAAGTACCCCCACTCTATTATTTTTCCACATTTCCCTTTATTGCAGATCTCATACCGACTAGAGATATGATCAAATCATAATATACATGTAAAGTATAAATTTCACCTTACAAGTGTGTTTTGTAGGATATCATAGGCATGAAAAAAAAGTCTATCCTAGTAAGATTTGTGGGGGCAACTATGCCACCCACTATCGGGCTCCTATTGAACCACTACAAATATCTAATCCCATGCTTGAGATGTTTATTCCCGACATGAGGGGGTGTGCTAGAGATCTCACGTTGACTAAAGATATGGTCAAATCATAATATATAAGTGGGGTGCAAATCTCACCTTACAAGCTGGTTCTGTGAAATAAAGTTAGGCATAAACCCATTTACTAACACCCTTTATACTATGTTTTTCCATGTGTTTTTGGTACCACACGCTTTATATATTAACTCACCTTATCGAGATAAACTTTCTCCTTCATCATTAAAGTGTGTCTTTGCGGGATATTATCGCTCTCAAAAACGTATCTATAAGGAAGAGTTATCTTAATGTTGTATGTCTAATGTAGACCACACGACATGTATTCATACCAATTTACAAAATCAAAAGCAATAAATTCTTGCCCAATAATAAGGGATCAACGATCTTAATTTCCTAGAATATGTAATAGCATATGATTAACAAATTTGTAGCAGCCAACGACTAACTACATTCTAATAGTATCGATGTTACTTTCCTGATTTTTATATGTATTTTGTGTCTCCTAACATCTCTTCTTTTGATTCTATTCCATATTCAACAACTACTCATAATGACGACATATGCAGTTACTTTCCCACCATTGTCAATCTTCCTTCATCACCACCAGATCGCTATGCCATAACTCAAGATGTTTCTCTTATACCACTTCATGTATATCAATGATGGTCAAGGCCTATTGATATTCCAGTGCGAGATCCACCTTCGACAGACAATGATATAGTGCAGGCCATGCTTGATCCTTCCTCGACATCATCTCCTATACTGGATCTAGTCTCCTTCAAAAGTGATTGGCCTATACCTAATCAAAAAGATACACGTTCTACCCATAACCCCCCTTCACACTAGTTATCTTTGCCATTCCACCATGTATTATACCTGTTTGTTCTTGTTATCTTCTATTCCTATTCCTAAGTCTCTAGGTGAAACTTTATCCACCCAAAGTGGCAAAAAGCGATGATTGATGAGATTTGTGCCCTTCAAAGTAGTTGTACTTGGGAGTTGGATCCTCTTCCAAATCGCAAATCAATTGTTGAGTGTCGATGGTTGAATACTCTTGAAACAAGACCTGATGGTAACATTGATCACTATAAATCTAGGTTGGTTGTCAAAAGATACACCAAATTTGGCCAAGATAATATTGATACTTTCTCTCTTGTTGCCAAAATGACATCTATTCGACTTCCCTTTTCCATTGCAATTACTCTCCACTGAACTTTGTTTCAGCTTGACATCAAAAATGCATTTCTACATGGTCATCTTGACTAAAAAGTCTACATGGAACAACCTCCTGGATTTGTTGATCAAGGGGAACCATTCAATGTGATATGTCAACTATGCAGGTCCTAATATGGCATCAAGCAATCACTCCATGCATGGGTTGGGCATTTTCAGACTATCACCAAACAGTTTGGAATGATACGAAGTCATGTTGCTCATTCTCCCTAAGGACATCTCTATCTCATTGTATGTGTATGATGTTGTTATCATATGTAAGTGATAAGTAGGGTATTGCACAACTAAAATAACATATTGCTCAAGTTACATACAAAAGATTTTGGACACCTAAGGTATTTCCTTGGTATAAAAGTGGCACAACCCAAGGATGGTTTGGTCATATCTCAAAGAAATATGCTCTCGACATATTAGAAGAAACAAGGATGACAAATGCTATGCTTGTGTTCTAAATAGAGGTAATTTAAAATCATGGAAAAGTAAAAAACAAAATGTTGTAGCAAGATCAAATTCAAAAGCATAACACAGGGCAATGGCATTTGTCACTTGTGAGCTCATATGGCTAAATCAACTCCTTAAAGAACTTAAATTTGAAGAAACTTTCCAAATGCACCTTAAACAAATAGGCAACATTAATATTGCCTCTAATCCTGTCTTTCATGTGAGAACCAAACGTGTTTAGGTGGATTGTCATTTGATAAGAGAAAAATTGAAGTCTACAGACATCACCACTAGATTTGTCAATTTTGATGAACAACTAGCTAACATATTCACCAAACTCTAAGAGGATCGAGGATCGATTATATTTGCAGCGAGTTAGGCACGTACAACTTATATGCTCTAGCTTGAGTGAGAGTGTTATAATTATATAAATAATCAACTAATCTTACATAATAAAGAATATCTATAATATGTATGCATTATTAAGAATGTTTTTAATTATTCCCGTATCATATCTTTGTTATTAGGGGATGTCAAATCTTCTCTATTAATTGTATTGATTATTTTTTCTCAATATGACTAAAGCCATTGTGTTGTATAAAAACACACAATTTCAACTCAATGTTTCTCTCCAGCTTAGAGTTTAACACTACCAATCATATGTGAAGTATGGATCTGATGGCATATTCTTCTTAATAAAGGCAGATTACATCATAAACAATATGGGCAAGATTAAACATGCACTAGAGTAGGAGGGAGAGTTTTTAAGATATAATAATTTAGTGTACAATACAGTTGAATGACACGTACAAACAGACACACACACACACACAAAGTCTAGTTATCGTGTCCATCCACATATCAATTCTTATCTATGTTTTCGCTAGAATGAGTAGTATAAACATGCACAAAGCATAAGATTCAAGAATTAAATGCCCAAAGTTACCATTTTTTCACCTCTAAAGTCCCTCTTCTCTCACCCCCTCACTCTAAGTTTCAACAAGAGGTAATTGGAAAAACAGAAAAGAGCAAGAACAATACCAATATGATATATAGTGATGGCATCCTCCTTAATGCTATCCAGGATCTCCAACTTGTATGGTTCATTCAATGCCGATATTCGTCTATGAGCTTCCTCTCTTGAGACTTCTTCCCTTAGAAGAGGTAAATTTCTTCCAATAATCCGATCCTATATATGACAAACATTTACGTTCCCCTTTAGCAGTTCTGTGAATTGTTGCAGAACATGAAAACAAAAATGCAAGATCCCAAAACATAAAGATTTAATGGACTGACTCTGCCTACCATTTCTTTCTTGATTCTCTTCAAATCTTTATCAGTCAAAGGCTCCATATCGAAGTCGTAATAAAACCCATTTTCTATCCAAGGCCCAATTGTGACTTTTGCATCAGGGTATAGCTTTTGAACAGCCATTGCCATAACATGCGCACACTGTAGTAAAGGAACGTTAACAACCAACACATCCTCTATATGATATTAGGAGCACAATAACTAGGCAGTTGCTTCCTACACTATATAAATTTGTGACTTTTACTGTATAAAGTTTTAAAATACTAAAAATACCATTAATATTTTGAAGATACCAAAAATACCATTTGTACTTCTAAAATACAAAGTGTTAATAAAACCATAAACTTCTCTTCCTCTCTGCATTTAGGTCACATTTCTTCTTTAAAATGGTTGCAAAAGTGAATAGCTTAGGAGATGGTTTGAGTTGAGTAGGCCAATCAACGAGCCATTTGGTGGTGATCTGTTCCTATATGTCTTAAAAAGGAAACACTGCCTTCACATTTTGAATACATTTAGACCTTAGAACGTTGTTTCAGGGATCAAAATTGGGTTTTGGAAGCTTATATCAAAGTAGCATCAGCGTATCACTAGAAAAAATTACTTTGCAGTTACAATAACTGTTACCAAAATGGTTTCATACAAGAGAGAATTCTCTTCCATAAACTGCACCTCACTATGCTTATTCCAAAATAAAAGTTTCAAAGGTATTTCTGATATTTTAAAAAAGTATAAATGCAGGTCACAATTTGTATAGTGCAGAAAGCTGCCTTATAAATGATAACTATGATTTGAAATTCTAGAGATTCCTCTGATATTAGTTCATTATGATAAGTTTGTTGCATACGAAATTGTATATATAGGCTGCAGCTTGTATTCACTGTTGAATAACAACTTGAAAAAATATATACAATTAACATTTCTATACACTTGATGCCTGAAACTTGTTAGTAACAACAGAATTGCGTTTCCCATTACCGTGTGGCGAATTCTGAGAAGCCTCTCCGATGATTCGTTAGAAGGCAGAACTAGTTGGTTGGGGTTGGTGTCGGGGTTAACAGAAACCGTAGGTTGGGTGGCGACGTCTAGTGTTGTGGTGGTGATTGAGGGGCATTTTTGTTTTGTGGTGGAAGAAAGGAAGGAAGCAAATTGAAAACCAAAACGGCATGGCGCTTTAAGGGGAGCGATAGAAGAAGGTGAATAGGTTGTTGCTACCGCTAAGGTAGCCATTTTGAGCAGAGGAGAAGATGAAAATGGCGCAAGACTCAACTCCTGTCACCTCCCCTAATCCAATTTCTGTCCACAGAATCACTTTGCTTTCTCATTTCGTTCCTCATCACTTATATACTTTCACTGAAAAAATAGTATAAATATTTTTATTTATTATTATTCTTATTATTTTTTTATCATTATCCGTACATATTCAGGAATATCATTCAAAGGCTAACCAACCAAATGAATAAATAGACAATAAACATTAAGCATGTCGTTACCCAAGAAATAAACATTAAACTATATTACTACCCAAAAGTACTTAACTTAAAATTTGATGGTGAGTATTAAAATTGAGATTGTCAGTAAGATACTAACTAGCTTATAAAATAGAAATATTTATTATAGATCTATTTTAAATTTTATTTTATTTTAATTGAAATTATTATTATTTATTTAATTCAATCAAAATAAGAAGGTGAAGATTAAAGTCAAAAATACTCTTAATTTTAAGTTAGGTTTGAAATTTATTTTAAACTTTAATTACATCAATTTTAAGTAAGTATTGTTAATATAGTACAGTAAAATTTTAATTATATTAATTTTTAATTAAATTTAGGTTTGAATTGAATACATTCTTAAAATAAGGTGAATGGTTGGTAAAAAACATAATTAAAAAAATCATAATCACATAATTTTATAATTTTATTTGACTATCTTTTTTACACAATCTTGTATGTAATTTGAATGGTATGAGATGTTACTTTAACTAGAGTTACAATTGCCTTCCTATATCTAGATATAATCATTCTATCACTAACTGTTATTTATTGTTTATTTCACATATTACACTATTAAATTAATTAAGGAATATAATAGTCTTAAGTTTTCATGTATAATAATTTTATTTCTATTAATTTTCTTATTTCTTATTATTTTAATTTTGAAAATTTTTCTAATCTTCATATGAACTTTTTACGGTTAATAAATTATAATGTTATTGATGCTGTTATTTGAGATATAATTCGAATTATATCTTTTACCATAATAATGAATTCATGAGAAAAAAAGTAATAAAGAATATTATAGTTAAAATTCTAATCATATTAGTTTATGCTAAATATCATACTTTAAAAAGTAAAAATTCTAATTAAATATAATATAAATGAAGTAAAATATTAATTCATAAATTAAAAATAAAAATAGATTAAAAAGATATTAACCATTTTTTAGTATTTATTATTTATATTTATGGTAGAGAAGAAAGGATGAATTGATTTTCTTTTCTTCTAGACATTTATCCATGTAAAATAATAAGATTAAAGTAACAAGGCTTTAAAAATGATGTAAAAGAATTCTATTAATCAAGTTCATTATATTATTATTAACTTATAACCATTACATAATTAGTTACTCTTATTTATTGAAATGCATAATGTTTCTCTAAGTTAAATATACAAAGTCTCTATATATTATCTATTAAAATCTTTTTGAGTTTAAGCAAAAAAACACATGGTCTTTCTAGTCAAAGTAGACAAAAATCTCTACGGCTATATACTAAAGGTTTTCTTTAATAAGGTTCGTTTTTGTTTAACAAGGTTTATACTCAAAAAAGTAGATATGAAACCTAAGCTTCTTGCCTAAGACAAAAATGATTCACTCTAAATTGTTTAGAAGATAAAATATAGTTTAGGAATTTAAAAGTTTTAATAAAGTATTCTTATGTGTGTGAGGCTCACTTGTCATATCTTGGTGTCTATATAAGATTGTTGTATATTGTGTGCTTTAGGAGATCTTATGACAGGATTATTTAAAAAGTCATAACTTTATGTTGACATCTTCTATTAAGAAGTACGAGGAGTTATGTTGTCCACTCTCTTTATTTTTGTTGTACTTCTACTTCAGCTAGCAATACCAAAATGAGCACACACACATTAATGAATAATACTTTGTGTAAATATCTTCTTAGAAAGTATTCCTAGCTAACTAACATAGGAAATAGAGGATGTTACATATAGATACAAGGTTGATGGAACTACTGAAAGGTACAAGGCTAAGCTTAGCAAAAGGATTCACTCAAACATATGAAGCGAATTACTTTGAGATTTTTGCACCAATTGCAAGAAACACGGTTAGAGTTATTTTATCCTTAGCATCAAACCATGACTGGAATTTGCAACAATTTGATGTAAAAATATTTTTTTACTTAGGAATCTTAAAGAAGAAATATACATAGAGGTGTCACCGAGATATACAAGGAATATTGAGATAAACACAATATGCAAACTAAAGAAGTCATTGTATTGGTTGAAATAGTCACCTAGAGCATGGTTTGGAAGGTTTACCAAAGTCATGATGAGTCTTCAATATAGATAGAACCCAAGAGACCACACTTTGTTTATTAAGCATTTTGATTCCAGAAGAGTAAAAATTTTGTTAGTCTATGTTGCGGATATTATTGTGAGTGCTAATTATAAACATGAATAACCAAGATTGAGTCAATGTTTACCAAAGAATTTGAAATTAAAATCTTGAGGAAATTAAAATATTTTCTAGGAATTTAAGTTTGTCACTCCAATAAAGGGATTTTTTTTATTTCAATAAAAGTATATTACTGATTTGCCTAGAAAATTTTGAATATATATTATTATAATACAGTTGTTTACAATTTTCTGCATCATTCTTAGAATAGTAGCCACATTGCCTTTAAGTTTTTTCGCATCAATAAGCTTTACCAGCTATGCTTCATCTGTATCACTTTTATGCTAATCAGGAAGGGTAAAACAGAAAATGAAACTTAAAGGACAAATTGGTAAGTTACACCCGAAAAGGGGCTCAATGTAAAATTTAATACATGTAAAGAATATATATATATATATATATCTTTAATTGAGATAAAACCAAATGTCACTATAAAACATTAAATATCTAGATAAAAACTTAGGTTTAATCACTGTACCTATTGTGTCAACTCATGACCTTGAGATTCCTCTCATTAAATGCACTACAATTTCAACATTGATTATCTTAAACATTCTTTATATAAAGCAACAAAGATGGACTCAGAATGATACCAAAGTACCAAACTTGCCTGAGGGAGTATTCTACCACACTTCACTCAATTCTTCATCAGATCTTTCACTCTTCTAAGACAACTTCTAAGACAAAAGTAAGGGAAAGGACGTATGTATATTGTATTTATTTTCAATTTTCTTTTTCTTTATTTTTAGTAGGATCTTCCTAAGCCTCACGTTTGTCCTTCTCTATTAAAATTATTTTTATAGATAGTGGTTTTAACACATGATTTTCTATATCACGGTTATTGTTTATTTCCAGTCATGTGATTATGGGATGACATTTGTGGTTGGAGGACATGTTCCTTGAGGTTTCAAATGAGCCGAAAGGGATGTATTGATTGGTTGATGCTCATTTATCCTAACTATTTACTACTACTGTTTATTCTATGTTGTTGTTTCAGTGAAGTTGATAATATTAATAGGCTTTAAATTTCATAATTTAAACACATGTATATCTCACTTTTTCCTCTCTCTCTCTTTCTCTCTTGTTAAATATAAATGTATGATATAGTAACAGTAATGGATGCACCAATCCTGCCTTATCTTTCTCTGCAAACATTGAGCTTTTCTGGGAATGACTGGAGGATGAATGTAGAACTCTATTACGTTACGTTCAGGGGCACAGCCTATACAGTTTTGCCTTTACAAATTTTAAAGATGTACCTTTAACACTGGAAGGAGCTATGGTGGTTACATTCGGCATACCACCTACGATCTACAACAATCCAATAATAAACTTTTTTGTATCACCCATGTGATGAGGCTGCATATACTTAATAATTTGTATAATATATACTTTTTGTAAGATTAAAATATATATATATTATATATATATATATATATATATATATATGGATTTGTACTAAGAATAATTAATTATATATTGTAAAAATATATTATGTAACAAGATGTTTTAAGAACTTTATGATGCAAAATAGTCCATCTATAAACCTGATTGACGAAGGTTATGTACCTTATTTCTTCAAATTCATGGTTGTTTTCTTTTATTAAATATTATTTTTATAAAATACTTTTCAAATTCACAATAAAATTTGGGTTTTGAAGAATAATCATATAAGAAATTTCATTTTTCCAATTGAGAATTTAATAAGCATATATCACCTACCCACTGCCAAATTTGGTTATGAGAAAGACAAGTATAAATTTTAATTTTAAATAAGAATTACTTCTTGCTGCAACCTCCCTCCCGCCCATCTAAGAATAATTGGATACATTATTATTTATAATAATAAATTAATAAGATTTAATAGAATTATGGATTTCATTTAATACAATTACAGAAAAAAAATATTAGCAAATATATATATATATATATATATATATATATATATATATATATATTTATAATAATAATTATTTTTATATATTTCTTAGAAGTTTAATTTAAGTATTCCTATTCTTCTCATCATTCACTATTCTTATTTTAAGTTTTTCTATTCTTCTCTTCATTCACTATTCTTATTTTAAATAAGCTTCTACTTACTTTTCTTTACAATAAGAAAATAGAAATTTCATCATCAGGATATTGATGAAATTATTTCTTTTTATAATAAATATTATATTATAATAAAATCATAAAAAGAATTGAGACGTCTCAAGAAACAAGTAAAATGACTTGCAAACCAAGTACACCAGTTAATTCAAATGCAAAGTTAGGAAATGAAGGGGATAGTGTGGCTGTTAATAAAGAAATGTATGAAAAACTTATACGAATACCTATTTATTTATCTCACACTCGAGGTAATATTTCTTTTGTTGTGAGTTTAGTAAGTCAATTTATGCATCAATCAAGGGTAGCACATTTACAAGTTTCTATTAGGATTGTCCACTATTTAAAAGGGATACCAAGAAGGAGAATTTTGTTAAAAAAAAATAAGAATGTCAGTCTTGAAGCATATACTGATATTGATTGTGCAGGTTTAGTTGTTGATAAAAGATCAACTACTGATTATTGTACTTTTCATGGTGGAAACTTGGTAACTGGAAAAAGCAAAGTGTGGTAGTCAGGTCTATGCTGAAGTAAAATTTCAGAGTAATGGATCAAGTCATAAGTGAGGTATTATGACTATTAATTTTGCTAGAAGACTTTAAGATAAAATAGGATGAACCTATGAAGTTATATTATGACAACAAATTTGAAATTAACATAGTTCATAATCTAGTATAACATGACAAACAAATATATTGAAATGGACAAACATTTCATTAAAGAGAAGCTTGACAACGACATGATTTGCACAACATATGTTTTTGTCAATGACAACTTGCATACATACTCACCAAGGGATGGGACAACAATAATTTTGTAAGAATTATATCCAAATTGGGAATGAAAAACACTTATTTACCAACTTGAGGGGATTGTTGAATTATCTCAAGAAACTCGATTTTCCTGGTTTTAATTCTGTTATATTATTTTTAACTTAGTATTTATTGGCCTTTAATTTGTATATTTAATATTTATTTCATATTATAAATCTCATAGTTTGAAGGATAGTGTAACATCCTAAAATTATAAGCATAATGCAAAATTACTTGATAGTTTGAAAATATAAATTATTTACTATCACCAAATTATATCTTCTAATAGGATTATTAGGAAGAACTCTAAGGAAGAACTCTAGATACAAAATCTCCCAGAAAAGATTTAAATATTTAAGAGTCAAATCTTATATAAAAAAATATATCATGAGATCAAACAAAAGATTATAACCCTACAATAAGGTATACAGTGTTACACAAAGTCCAAAATACAAAGAAGGATTATTCGTGCATCAAAAAAAGAATGGATAATTAAGTTCCATGATTCAATGTATGGTTTTGGACACTAGATTATGCTAATATTTAGAGGAAAAATGATGTTATGGTGATCTAGGTAAAAGATCCAATTTCTACTCAGTAGACGATTCTAATAAGTCGCTAGACGAAACTAAGATCAGGTGTTAAAATGAATGGTTCAATATTTTCAGACGCATAAGATGAAGAGTTTATCAAATTGAAGTTTATCCATAATTTAGGTATTGAATAATTTCAGTGTTTGTTTTATTGATTGTTTAATCTTTACATTAGGTCTAAGAGACATCAGATAATGCAAACAGGGATAGATGATTGGACAAATAAAGCAACCACTACCTATAGAGTATTAGATGAATCAATACAAGTTTTTAAGTATAAATAAATATCTTTTCACAATCAATATTATAAATAAGGATGAATAGGTGGACTATTTCTTAAATACATTATATCTTAATACTTATCTCGTTATAATCAAATCCTTTCTAAGAATTAGTTGAATTACAACTATATAATTATACATATGGGAAATGATTACAAAACTTCTATAAATAGGAACAACTATGAGATCACAAATCACATCAAATATAACAAAAATAAATATGAGAAAAACTTGTGAAAAAATATTTGAGACTGCTTCAAACTCCTAAGATAAGGGAATATATATATATATATATATATATATATATATATATATATTACTCTGTTTTGTATATCCTTGAAGTATCTAAATCCTTAAAATTAAAAATATTTATCAGAAATTTATCGAAAACTTTTTTCATATCTTACTCATATTTTTTATAAAATATTTAATCATGAGAGATAAATAGGTTTTATAATTCCTATTTCAAAAATTTTGGTCATTTTACATAATTTTATTGAAGAATTTCATGGATAATATTCTTAGTATTTATTATGATTTTAGGGAAAAGTCTCATGATCATAATGATCATAATGTACAATCAGTCTATCAAGCAGTCTATTTAAGAAAGCTATCCATTATAAATTTTATTTACTTTTCTATCAATCAATTATAAATATATTTGGTCTCCATGAAATGATATTCTATGCTCTTGAAATTGCATCTCAACCAGACAAAAAAAACATATAAGCCAAGTAATTTACAATCTTTGAATGGCACTGCCTTTTCTGACAAAAACAATAGAAATTATTTCTTATCACCTGCATGAAATTCAATTGCACCAGTACTCTATATGCTTTAAACACTTGTATCCTATGCAAAAAGTCAGGGTCAATTATGGTGAGGCATTGCTTCATCTTTCCTCAACAAGTATCACCCTTCAATACCTTCTCATCCTTTTCATTAGGTCGAATTTCTTCACAAATGGAAGTCATCATTTCATTGCCCAAAACCACTCTTTGATTTTGTATATAGTCCCATTTTTCTTGAAGAAGGTAGAAAAACACAATCAGAGATATCTGAACAGTGAAAAGTATGTTCCAAAATTTTATGCCCTTTGATGTTTTTTGGTGGTAGGCTCCTAATCCAAGATATACATTCAGGACACCCAGGAATGTGACTGCAGTTCCAAGGATCCAGTGTGCAAAGAACCAAACACTTCTCTTGGATTCCCTGTGAACAACAATAACAACACCCTATTCATCATGTTGTATTAACAATACTAAAACTATCATTAAAAATATTATGTAAAGAAGAATCCATGAAGTGCTTAAATAAATGTACTTTTTAGATTAAAGGTATAGAACATAAAAAATCTAATAACTTCAACTTTTTGCTGATTTTGTAAATACTTATATCTTAAGATATTTAAACTCTAAACTTATCTTTTTAAGATATTTAAAGGATAAATTATGGTTTATTAGGTCTCTCAAAATTTGGTAAAAATTAGTTTTAGTCCTTGTTAAAAGGAGATGTTTTAGTCATTGTATTTCTAAAATGTGGTGGATTTCATACTTTGTTCTTAGGATCAAATTGAGCATAAAAAATGCAAAAGACCAAAACCACCAATTTTAAAAGGTGGTGAGAAACCAATTTTGACTAAAACATGAGTAACCTAAAACACATTTTACCAAAGTTTAAATGAAAATGAAATTATTCAATGGTCTAAGCTGGGATCTCATGTCAACAAGGATAAATTTCCTAACCAATGAAATCATGCGCACAGATACACATTTTCTCAATGAAAGGGAATTCAGTTGTTTTACCTTTGTGGTCGAAAAAGGCCAAGTAAAACTTGGAGCCAGATAATGCCATATAGTGCAACTCCTAATCTTTGATGACTATTGTTGAAGAGGTTGTTGAAATTTTTTATGGACATGATTGCTCCAACTGTGGCAAGGAGCACAGCAATCATCTGTTGAATAGAAATTCAAAAGTATATATATCATGTTAAAAAGGAAAATGGCATCAATGAAAATAACACTTTAGACAAGGTAGTTATTTCTGTTAATGATGATCTATGTTAACTTCTGGCCTTCATCATAGCTATGACTTGGTAGTATCAAGAAGGGCCAACAGCATAATTTTGTTGTTTTCTTCACAGGCTGTTCATAAATGAGATGAAGAAACTTTGGAGTCTCTAAAAACATAAAAGATTATTTAATAAAATGTCTTTCTTGTCCTCAAAGTATCCATTATAGTCCTTGTAAATAAACTAGGAGGTAATCATCAATGCATAATCTCATTAGATACTAACAAGCTTTTAGGCTAAAAAAATAACTAAAATTCTGAATCTGGCTACTTTTAGCTTCACTTCATCATCATTAAAAGTAAACCATTCCAACAACAAACCTTATAAAACTAATTTAAAACCATTAACAGTCCAAAGGGTGGCCAGAGTTTCGCTTTTCCAAAATTTTAACTACTCTCTTCATAAAGTTGTTTGTTGTATTCTAAATCTAAAACATTACTCACTCTTGTTTATCAACTTTAATCATTCACTAATGGACAAAATGCTTTAAATTTAGGTACGATTTACAAATAAAGTTAGAGGTTAAAAAGGGCCAATAAATTTTGAATTCATTTTATATATCCCCTGCAAGTCATATATAGACATATAGATCCTACAAGGGTGCATTACTAACTTAACAATACTATGTCTGACCTGTAATCAAAGAAACACAATCTCATTCAACTTCTCAATATTTTAAAACTTCTCCACATCCAGCTTTCAATTGAGCATGGTGAAGATAAAAGTAGATAGACCATTTTGAAAATACTATTTACAACTTTTTTGGCCCTTTTCATAGCACTTATTTTCTAGACCTCTTCTGATTACTGCTTTAAATTCTTGTTCTTTGTTTGTATAGATCATTGGTTTTCAAGTAAAAGAAGTTACAGTATACACAATCATTTGTTACATCTGATTTGGAATTTTGATATAATATAGACTTAGATATACTTGCCTGTAAAATTGAATGAACATAGAACACAATTCTATGCCTGCTTGGGTTCTCTTTGTTTGATAGTCTAATTGCAAGTATACCAACAGGCATCAAGAACCCCATTGAAGCCCACAGGAGAAAGCCGTGTAATGTAATCTCAAACTGAAGTCTTGGACTCATCTTAACCAATCACAAAAAGGGTTAGCTTCAGGGACAAAACTCACATTCATTAAACAAAGGATTTAATGTGTAAGATTGGAAATTAGGCAAGAGGGCACAATGAACAGATGCTGCTGCTGCCAACTTTATTGAGTAAAAGTTCAGAATATGCAATATAGATGGAATACCTTACCTTAATGTGGTTGTTATCTTTGGTTCTTGAAGGGCTGCTTGTAATTTGGTGGTGCTCTTGGGATGAACTAACAAGGGGAAACATGATGAATACAAGAGAAGCATGAAAGAGGAAAGAAATGAGCTTTTGCTGAACTCCCATTCTTCCTTGTTCTTTCTTTTGGTTGTCAAACTCAAACTCAATCTCAATCTCCAATATATAAGGAAGAAAAAAAACTACAACATTCTAAGAAAAACTGAATATTTTTTCCCATGAACTAAAAGAGCTTATCCTCCCTTTTTTTCAAGTGTCTTCTATGTGTATGTGAGAGGATTCTGAGCAGTGAGCACTCTTATCTAGACAGTACAACAAAAAAAAAAAAAAAAGTTGCAACCAAATCAAGAAAAATATGATATCAACATGAGGTCAGATAAAGCTCATCAGAAGAGAAAGAGTTTAGACTTTAACCTTCCTAAAGTATACATTTCATTTCAGATTAAACTGATATTTTGTTAAGGTTGTTGCATGGAAAAATTGATTGCTGGTACTAAGTTCGGAAGATCTTGTAAATAATAAATGGAAGTGGAAATAAGGCATTAGATGAGATTTCAAAGTTGTGGGGTTCACTTGGACAGGCTTTTGAGAACGTGAACTTGTTGCAGAGCTAAAGTTTGTCAGATTTCAATGTGAGGGGTTAAAATTTATACATATTTGTACTGAGAGACAAAGTGGGTTGTGCTAGATTTACATAGTAAGCATTATCTTATGCTTCCCACTATTGAATGCACATCATTATAACATGTTTGAATAGACTTCACCAACTCAATACTCACCCAATATACAGAATTTGGTCACAAATAAAATCAGATTCTAGAAAGATTTTCCAGTTCTGAATTAAAAGTATACACTAACATTAGAATTAGTTTCTCTAACTTTTAATATAAGACTATATTTGAGAAGTATTGATTAATTTTTCTAGAATACTTTTTGTGAAAGAATATAATTATAAAAGAACATTAAAAAAAATACATAATGACATTAGTTGGAAACACAGTTTATTTTAGTTTTATAAATCACTTTGATAAAAATTTAAAATACTTTCTAATATAAATAGAACATTATATGCATTCTTTCTTCCTATATATTCTATTTAATGGCATTGTCATGGTCATAGGATGTGGAAAATCAAAATGTGTGACAAACACCCATAACCCTATACCTATTATTTAGGGTTCCTAGAGAAAACCTTTTAATAATGAGAAAATATTTTAATGCCACACCAGTGTGATTCAATGGGCTTGACTGTGTTGTGCAGTTGTTTTGTAATCAATCATATAGATTTGTAGAAACTCAAGATGCTAAAAGACAACAAATCATTTGTCTACCACGTGAGTCTATATTTTTTAAATTTTAATATTCTTTTATAATTATGGTAAAAAAATTATGATTAATTTTTGTCGAAATATTTAATATATAGATTATCAACTTTATTTTATTTAAGAAGTATGAGTCTTGTACCACTCACATATATTTATTATTGAAGCTTCCATCTTAGACTAAAATTACTTTGAACAACAACAAATAATTGAATATGATTAATAATTTTTAATGCAGCTTAATTAACCACAAAATCAGTATATTTCGTACTATTTGTGCATGTGCACAATAATGTGTAGGTTTATTTAGTTACATGTCTTCTTCGAACCTTAATTTATCGCTGATTCTACTTTTGCATACACCACATTGTCTAGATTTCTATGAAGTTGAAATTTATATTTTTTTAAATTAAATTTAACTATTTTATATATTTTAGTATTTTAAATTAAGTTGTTATTAGAAAAATATTTTATTAGGTATTCAAAATATCTTTTATTTTCGTGTAAGTATCATTTCGTTTGATTTTTGCCATTGACGAAATATAATCAATTATTTCAGTTTTTTAATTTCTAATTCACTCATTAATTTGTTGTTTCTCTTTTTAATTTCTTTTAATTTATTGGTCAATTTTCTTTTTTTATATATGAGTGATTTGATTGATTAGTTAGAAAAGATTGAAGAAAGAATATATAAATGAATTAATCAATTAGAAACGAAAACATGAAAATAATAATCACATTCCTTAATAAAATACTTAAATAAAAATAAAATATATTTTAAATATTAATCAAAATATATTTGTTAATAATAACTTAATTAAAAAATATCTAAATGTACTACTTAGTTAAATTTAATGATTTTGTTTTTAATTTTCGTGGCATTCTTTTTTTCTCCCTCGTGAACTTTATGGAGAATTCTTTACTATTTCAGAATTGTCACATTTCAGAGCATGTACACTGTTTTCTTCCTACTATATGCTGAGAATAGAATAAAGCAAAAGATGAGTCTGGAAAAAGCATATTAAAATAAGGTATATAAGTAGTGGACCACGAGATAATAAAAACAACCAATGCATGAATTTATGCTACTTTTTTTATCACTGAATCAAATAGTGTCTTACAGAAAGCAACGTGGTCCTCCATTATCATATATCATGCACACCATATCATTAATTGGATATACGTGAATATATATATATATATATATATATATATATATATATATATATGATAAATTGTAGTTTTAGAGTGATTGGGAAGGCTACACAGCTATGTTTTGCACGTGATTCACCATTAGTTGCTTATTATTGAAGTTTTCATTACAACTTTGAACACAACCCTTCTATTATTGCTTATCTTTTGTGTATCAAATATTTATTTGAACTGACTTATTATGATTTTGGATATGAAATATGGAATGAAGCCAGTCATGATTGAATGAAATAATGTTAGAGATAATTATTTTTTATTTTGGAGGATAATAAATATGGGATTATGTGGTTTTAGTGTTTTGTGTAAATTGAATTTAAACATACAATGTTATTCATTTTGACTCTATATGTTGTATTATGAGGTTTTAAACTTCCTGACCATTTGAAACATTATATGTAACGTTAATTTGTAATATATTTGAAAGATACAAATAAAATTTAGCTATATGAAATTATATATATTTTATGCTTTTTTATCAGTAATAAAAAATTAAAAATAATAGGATAATAAAGTTGTTCTAACTTATATACAAACAAAAGTCAAAAAACAAAACGGAACAGTCTATACTAAATAAAATGGTGCATCGACTACTCGAGTATAGAAGCACTTTAACCTTTAAACAAAATACAACACTCACACTATATTCCTATTCTGAACCACAATATACGTCTATGACAAACAACAACATAAAATAGACCATAATCAGAAAACTGTATATATACATTCATAATAAAGAAACAAAATAATGAGTGTTGTTATACCAATTTAAAATGTTTTCCAGTTAAGTTTCCTACCAAAACGATCACTGCACTAGTAAAACAACTCTGATACAAATCCTACCGTCATCACACTAGCATTGATATACATGTTAATGGGTGAATACATCAATCGGAGTAAGTAAACATGAGGTTCCTATACTTTGCTTTTACCACTATCCATGAATTAACCTATATAGCAGCAAACACCTCTTGTATGTTACGCACTCTATTTTTGAAGATGATTTCATTTCTATGTTTCCATATGTTCCAAATAGTAATCATCCATATAGTTTTACACACAAATTTGTCATTCTTATAGATCTACACACAGATTTTATGTTCCTGATGCGAGATTGATATTGAGTGTTTAGGTTGTCTTCTGATATTAGGTTTACAATCAAACTTAAACTTTTAAATTAAATGTCTTCTTAAATTCAGTTGACGACGTTTTGACAATCAAATCAATAAAAGTATAATCAAATGGTAAAGGGATACTAGTCTTATCTATGAGAGACACCTCCTATATATAGGAATGATAGTGGGTATACTCATTATTCATCATACCATATTTATCAACCTTATTAGTGATGTGAATTTTCACTAATTATCTTGATTAGTACTTGATTAACAAGTTTAGTAGATCTCTTTCCTAGGCTACATAATCAATTTGGTTATTCCATATTTAGCTTGTCGAAAATAGTTGCAAAACTAACTTCCCACTTCTTTTATATACCTTACACACTTTATATTAAAATTAACAAAACTAAAATTCTATAACTATAAAATATTAAAAAAATAAAAAGTATAACTAAATGAGAAAGTTATTATTCAATTATTTGAATGCTTTTATTATAGAACTAGAAAGTCTCGCAACCATATAAGTTAAAGTGTATATATAATATATAAACATAGAGGATGAGAATGAGTTAACTAAAATGAATTGTTTTGAATCTTTTAAATCTTATATGTTAAGCTTGGTGTTCATATCCCTTCAATCTACATACTCTCTCAATAGCCTTATGTATTATAGCATTTCGTATTTTCAAGATTAAAGGGAGAAATATATTATATTTAAATGGATTTTAATCTTTTAGATAACACACCTCTTAAACTCATTGTGGCAACTTTTACTATGAAATGGGGATAACCACATTTCATATTTTTAAAGTGAAAAGAGATTGACATTTTAGATACAAAGGGATGAAATTTAACAATTTTTGTTTTATTTCGTTTCAAGCATTTCAAAAAAAAAAAAAAAAAAAAAAACCTTATTATTGATCATTGCATTGCATCTTGTTGTATCATTCCACATACAGAAGTGTGTAGTTAAAAGTTACCCAATAAATTATTTTGTCACTAGAAAAGGAATTAAAGCAAGTTATTCAATAACTAATTATGATTAAGATATAATGAATATTGTAGTATAGTAGTACTATGTGAGAAGTTGCACAGTTAAAATGAAATTACTATGTCATGTGATTGAACTTTTGTTAGCGATGAGTATGCAAGTATATATCATTGCCCTTTTAAATTATGGACATTCTTGCATTAATTAAACTAATCTGCAATGTTGGTTAATAGTTTGTCGTTATTATATAGACACAAGAATTATATCACAACCACCATTAGATCATTATAAAACCTAATGGGTCCATGACACCAAGGTTCAACACATGACCCCATCATACATTTTTTTTATTTAAATTTCTATTAGCATATGAGGTTGTTGAAAGGTCATATGTGCTCCAAAACTAACATTGTCCTGTAACAATCATTCCTTTTGAAATAAAGTTTTTTCAATTACATATTTCACTATTAAAATATTATTAGTTTACTAATTTTATCTATAAATTTTTTAGCATTCTATCGTTTAACTCTGTTATAATATTTCATTAGGAGTATGTAGATAAACTCAACTCCATCAACCTTGTGAATAATGTATATATTTTTAAAAAACATTTAAGAAAATTAGAGTTTGATTCGTGAAATTTTCAAACTTATTGGACATAATTTGCTAGTTCATGAACTTACTTGCAGGTTTCACTAAATAAGTTTTTTTTTTTTTAATTTAGAATGTTTGAATTTTATTGTTATATATCGATATATTTTAACTTGATACATTTTAGTTTTAATATATATATATATATATATATATATATATATATATATATATTTTATTTTTATATATTTTATTTTTTATATATATATATATATATATATATATATATATATATATATCTTTTAGTTTTATAAATTTTAAAAAAAATATTTTGTTTCGTAAATTGGTATGTTTATTTGCATAATTTTTTGACCAAATACAAATCTAAAAGTATACTCATTAATTTGATGGATTAGACTTATTTTAATACTTCAAATTACAATCTTAGATGGTCAAACAAGTGTGTGTACCCACCCCTACATGTCATGAAACATTATAAAAATAAATAAAAAATGAAAACGATGTGGTTTTGAAAAAAAAAAAACAACTTTATTCACTTTTTTAACTTTATTTAACATATTTGTATAATATATAAAAGTTAGAAATTTAATTATAGAATTTATAAAAAAACCTTAGTGGTAAACTTTATTAATGATAATAATTAAGTGGTAATATATACATACATGCACACACTTTTTGTATTCAATCGTTTCAGTCGACATCTCTTTAAAATAACTGATTAGGAAATCTAAAATGTAAAACTTTTATTTGCGATTCACTTTTATGTAGCCAAAGGAATCCCCTTTGTAAATTTGGTAATTAATATAAAAGATTTTACATTCAGAATCATTATTTCCGTAATAAAAAATTGTATAAGATGATATGGTTGGAATGTGAAAACAAAAAATTGGAAAGAATTATCATCAAATTTTAACCTATTTTCAAGTGAGGGCCAGTGAATAATGAGTGAGATAGTAGTGTGTCAACTGTCAAAGATGATGATTTCTGCTATTGGTTTCAATGTTTGGTAATCTAGTTATATATATCAAAGGAAAAAGTCAAGTGGACAAGATTGTCACCTTTTTCAACAAATTGTTTTCCTTATGTCAAGGGGTATCTCAACAAAAGTTTAAATTGATTGGATCCTTGCAACAAACTTTCTTTGAGAAACTTGATTAGGGTTACTTTATATCTTTTCATTTTCTAGTCTTTGTTAGGGTTTGAAAATAAGCTCATATGAATAGGGAAAGGGTTTTCCTAATGAAACTTCCCTGCAATTGAAGTCACACTAGCAATCATTTGTTGCAAGAAAATTGTGGCTGAGAAACTTCTTACTCTGCCCTAAATAACTCTCTATTTTCTTTATTCTTAATTTTTCACTTTCTTCCCTTTGTTTTTAATGGAGTTTTGTTCTTTTTTTTTACCTTCTTTCGTGATGACACCAATTGTGACTCAATGAGTTATTATTTTTCTCTTCATCCTAAGTTACATGTGATTCTCCTTATCCTAAGCCAGGGCGTTATCAACAACCATTTTTTATAAATGCATTAAAATTGATGCTATTATATCTTTGGTAAATTTAAACTTGTTTTAAATCCCTTAAACATATATTACATGTAGATCGAGTAAGAGTATGTAAAAAAAAAAAAAAATTGTAAGTAATGTACCGAATTCAAGTATTTTTAAGTTAATTATTTTCTTGGTCCGACTTGAAGCGTTTTTTTTAAGTTAATTATTTTCTTAAACTTAGATTTAGGGTACCATTGAAGTATCCTTGTATTTATAAGCATAGTATTAAGCTTAGTCACTCTTCTTTAGAATTCATGATTATAGACTATTATATGAGAAGATTTTCATTAATTATCTTCATCATCACTTGTTTCATCAGTAATTATCTTAGATTGACTTGCAGAGGCATTTTCATAAATAGAATAATAAAAATTAGAATGAAATCAATTTAATTTATAATTTTTAAAAGTTTTTTCTTATAATTTTTTAATAACGTGTGTATAATCTAATTTTAATTTATGGAAGACTAATTTTATCCTTTTAATATTTTATCTTACAACTATATATGATCTAATTGCTTTTCATGTTCCTACCAATTTGGATAAAAGAATAAACTTGAATCTGTCTCTAATTTAAAGAAATTCAATAATTTATGGGTTTAATCAAAATCAAGTATAAGCAAACAAGATAATGTTCGCAGCAAATGAATTGAGTGAAAAAGATAACTAAAATTCGATGAATTGGTAATAGTAGTGTAGTTATTTCACTTGAATTTAACTATTAGGTGAATAACTACTTTAACTTTAGAATTTAATTTAAATTAGTTGCTAACGTAGAAGTTTTATTATATTAATCAATCACAATCTATAAAATTAATTAACTTTTATAATAATTACTTCAAAATAATATTTAGAAAAAAATTTATTGGATATTTATTCATGACCGTGCATAAAAATTGAATTCTTATTTTAAAAAGTATGACTAGATCTAATAATCATTTTCAAAGCGACAACAGCTAGCATGTTTATAAGCTAACATGGTTATCAGAAACTAGAAAAATTGTTGAAACTCATAGTAAGTCTAGCAATGTTATAGAAGATGAGAAAATGGTGGTGGATAGGAGAGTGGGAACGAATTGAAAGACTGAAAAAAAAAATCAATATAAGTTTATTTTGATTAATAAGTTAATAAACTACATTAAAAAGTGTTATAGTTTTGTTTTATGTGTTTCAAGAACTATGTTTTCACTAGTCGAGAATAGTAGAAGATCCGAGCTCACCTAAGTAAAATTCACAACTTATCCTGACTTAAGTTAAAATGAGTTTTGAGAATGTCACAAAATTTTTAATAATTTAATATAAAAATATAATACTAATAAATAAGATGTGTGTTATTACAAGATAGTCAAATCTCCTTTATCTGTCTAACTATCTTGTATATGTAATTCTAACTTTTTTTTAGAATTCCTACAAATACTCCACCATTCAAATAAATTATTAATTTAAATAGTAAAATGTTTTAGATAGAGTTATATTATCTTGTACTTCTACTGAGATATTATCTTTTTATTTATACTTTAGCAAATGAGTTTCGTTGTATAAATTAGAGGCCTACCGTTAAATTCTAACTGCAATAAACAAAAAGCGGTGATAATTTTAAAATTACATCAAAAAATATTATAATAGTTGAGCTTCCAATCGCTGTAATATATATTTTAATTTGACAAAAAGTGAATGTATTATAGTGATTATTCAAGAACCAATGCAATATTTCCTATATATTATAGTGGTTGTTTAACCATTGTAATATGTCCAAACTTTCTACAGTGGTGAAACCTACAACAATTCCAGAACCGATGTTGTATGTCTTCTAGAACCGGTGTAAAAAGTGTTTTTTCTATTAGTGTAGGCCTAATCACTTTCTTAATCTTGGTAAAAATGTAAATTAATACATATAAACTCATTTCTAGATGAAACTTACATAACGCATGTCTCTAATGTGACCAAAATGTTATTGTGTGAGACGACAACCATTTGATTGTTGAGGAAAAGTATAGTTTGAGATAATAACAAACTCTTTCAATCATCTTAATAGTCCGAAACTACAATGTATAAATTAAAATAACATTTTATAAAATATGTAAAATTTTAGTATTTGTGGTTTAATAAATATTGAATAATTATTTAATGTTATTTATCATAAAGTTATAGATTAAACACGGTACTATTAAATGACAAATTTCATAATTTTACAACAATACCTGATCTGTATTTTTGTAGGCAGGTAATGACTTATCACCCAACATATGTGAGGTGTTAAAAAGAGAGAAACTCTCTTAACAATATTTTACCATACACTATATCCTAAGATCACGTACGTGTTTAAATAATTTGAGTTCCTTCCATAACCGGCATGTATGAGTTTATACACATGAATACACTTTGAGTTAAGATAAGTTAGATAATGAACATAATAATGTATATTTTAATACTTTATTTATTTATAATATTTTAATAAATTTTTAACTTAATTGACTAGGTTAGTGACCCTTGTGGTCCATATCATCTCAGATTAATAATTCTACATTAGCCTCACCTTTTAAGAGTCTTTTATAAGAGTTTATGAAATCACATTTTAAGAGTCCTTTAAGAGTTTATGAAATCACACATTCAGTAGTGTGCAGTATTTTGACAATTGTGTGGTATTTTGACAAATGGTGATGTAATGATTGTGCTGCAAAGATGCAGTGCATAGAATGTGGAAACATTTATGTATGTGACTGTTTTATTGGGCAAAAATTTCTTGTATCCATCATTTGTCACATGCACCCACCAATTTCAAAAGACCCGAAAATACATTTTAGGTTATGCATTTTGGAAATAAGTTATGGAATATATTTTTCAAAAATAAGTTTTTGAAAAATATCTTTTCGAATATAAATTTCATATTTTAAAGTGTGTTTCTTAGAATCTATTTTTGCAAAATATTTTTCAAAACATAATTTTTATATTCTGAAAAATATGTTTTAGAACTTTTTTTTTTTTAAAAGTATATTTTAGAATATAAATTTATGTTCTAGAAAATATTTTTCAAAAACTTTCTGAAAAATATTCTTTAAAAGCTAACGGGAAAGGATGTTTTAGTTGTTTTGCATTCGTGATGGGGTATAGGTAAAAAATGATAGGTTATAGGAAGTTTTTGTCTTTATATTGTTGTAAGTAGTAGAGTCAGTCTCATTTATGAAGTATTAATTAGTGTACAGATTTCACTTAAATCTTTGTCTTCAAGTTCTATTAGGTTGGTAAGTGGGTGGTTATCTGAGAAGAAGGATATGGGTATAATAATTTTGAAATACTAAAACAAGGAATTTTTGTAATATTTTATTTATTTATTTTTATTTTAAATTTGTGAGATATATGTAAACAAAATTTTTTTAAAAAAAATTAAGAGTAAATATAAATTTAAAAAATTATATGGTAGATAATAAAGTTGGTTGGTAGTGCACAATTTTACTGTATTGATGTTGATTAAAAAGAATTTAAAATACATTCATTAGCAATTAAGAGGAACAATAACAATAAAATTGTAGTTTTTAATTGAAATGGAGGGTTAAACATAATATAAGCAAAATTTTATGAGTTAACAAAATTATTTAGAAATTGATTGAAGGTAAGAAAATTTCGGAAGGTAAGAAGGAAGTATAGTAAGGAATAGTTGTTGATCAAGAAATAAGTCAGAAGAAATTATAATTCACGTATTAAAAAATAAAGTAAGGGAAATTCCTTCTATAGTATATTATTTTTGTTTTAATTAATTGATAAAATTAGAAAGAAATGATTGAGAATTTTTATGGAAAGAAATAATTTTAAGAACATGTTAAGATGAGTATTCTAAATTTGAGGTATCATATCGAAACTCTTTTCTATAGTTTATTATTTTGATCATTATTCGAATTAGAGAAAAAGAACTGAAATTTTTTAGAGAGAAGAAGTATTTTCATAACATGTGATGTTGAATATTACAAAGTTAATGTGGAATGTGATTGAAATATTTAGATAATGAAAATAAAGTTATGTTGGATAAATTAAGAAAGAAAATGTAATGTTTATAAATGCAATATTTGCAACAGCCTTATGGTTTTAACTAATACTTAATCCAATAAAGCATCAACATGGAAAAATTATGTATGATAGACATTATATAGAAAGAACATATCATGCAAAGTATAAGTGTTGATGCAAAGTATATAAAACATAATAGATTTTTCATCTTGTTTAATAAGTATGATGATTAAATAATTAGTGCAAACAAATTTTAGACAATATTCTCAAAACTTAATTTTGTATTACAAGAAATGTCTTTATTATTTTTTATCAAAATAATTCATGTTAAAGTTAAGTCGACATTAAAGATTTGTTATACTACGAACTAAAATTGCATTATTTCTCAACTATCATGACACAAGCATGTGTCATATGTTGAAATGAGAGGTTATTTTGGAAAAAATAGTTTGAAAAGGATTATTATATGAAAAAAAAGGCAAAAAGAAGAACAATTATGGTTTAAAAAAAAAGAAAAATGAGAAAAACAAGTGAGGTAGCATAAAAAAATTTTGGTTTCGAGTAAAAGAGGTAAATTCCCCCATTTTTCCGTTAATTATTCCAAATATTAAAGCTTTGAATCCTTTATATTACTCCATTTTAACCTTGACCACATTTTAGGTCATAGAAAATATCCTTTTGATCTTAAAGTTCCTTTGATCTTGAGTTGCATATATAATGATGAGTATGGAATTTAGAGACTTTTCAAACCTATAATAATGTTTATGACCATTATGTATTGAACAATACTAACCTAAACTTTAAAAGAATGAGTGAAAAATGTATTATGATAAGATTATTATTGTTAATCGACATTAATCCATAGTCTAATTTGAGTGAAATTTTTATTAATTTTGTAATTTAAAATATATTCTTTATTAATTTGAGTCTTCAAACTTCTTGTCACGGAAATTCTCTTTTAATCACATTCACATTTTTCATAGTTTTTTTTGTCTAAAAAGTATATAAAAAAGATTATTTTAATTTTGTTTTTTTAGTTTTTCTTGTAAAAAGTCTAAATATAAGAGTATTATGACACTTAATTTATTCATATTTTTACAAAAAAAATTGAAGTTTTAAACTTAAAGAAAGAAGCATTAGAAGTTACAAGAGAAATGTACCATTAAACTTTGGTCACTCCAATTAAGTTTCTTAAGCCCATTTAATAGCGTATGTTAAACATTATAAATGGACAACTCTATAAACAATTAAGGCAGAACAAATCACTGTAATTCCAAGATATTATTGTGGCCCCACAAATGTACTCATTAGCTTAATAACAAAAAGCACACTACTCCTACAATGTTGTTGGAAACATGCATCCGGACACTACGAAAAATAAAACAACATGTAATATAGCGGAACACAATGCACCCAAACTCTACATAAACGAAACCTCTAAATTCCATTTCTTTATCTTCATGTAATAGAACCTCAAGGTTCACACTAGAACCTCAAGGTTCACACATGAAAGAAAATTACTACAAGAAACTCGCACATGCTATAAATCCTACCATTAAGACTCAAAATACAAACATACTCATGCCAAATCAATCTGTAACAAGCATGAAATATTGTAGTTACGTTATAAAAAGATGGCTGAAAATATAAATTAAATTAAATTTTGGAAGCATGAAAGATCACTGTCTTTAAGGACTTACCTGTGATAAATTGTGTAAGTCTTCTAGGATATAATAGAAACTTCTCGGATGATACCGAGAATATCAGAACTAGCAAGTAAGCTATTTTATGAGTAAAATAACCTTGAACTTTAGAGAAGAAAATTTGAGAAAGAGAAAAGAGAGAAGTGGAGATGTGATTTTTAGAGAAGATGAAAACCTACTATTTTTAGAGGATGAGAATCATGTGTTGGTGAGCGATTTTGAAGAGTGAAGAAGAAGTGGAAGGAAACGGTTTACATGATCCGCAAACTACCCCTTGATTTACACGGAAGCAACTGTCCTCAACGTTCAAAATGCAACTTCAACATTGGAAATATAGCCTTCAACGTTCGAAAGGCACGAGGATTCTGTTCGTCTCCTTCACAATCGGTGCCATGATTCAAAGCTTCTGGAAGACGCGGAAGAGTCGCTGAAAAGACCACTGCAAATATGGGTTCGAACGTGGTCGTTTGGATTCTAGGGATTGCGATTTACCCCCTTTTGTAGATTTTGCAATACTTTTTTTTTCACAACAATCCACCACATATTGCAAAATATTCAAGAAGAAAGAAAGAAAACAAATCTTGGATCTCATATAAGATGTATTGCATCATAGCTAGTATAACAAAAACTATATCAATTAGTCCTAGATCGATGAACTTAACACACAGTGTAGTTGGTATAGCAAACTATATGAACCAAGACACTTAGTATGTGTTAGAGGTTTATCAATCATAATACACCCCCACAATTCTTGTTGTTATCATTGTGTTACGCCTAATAAGCCATGTGCATGCCCGGTATTCAATAGTGTTCTAGATATCTTGCCACCCGTAAGGGATATGAAAGTCATTAAAACTTTGTTATAAGCTAAAATTCTTACACGATAAAGTTTTATCTTCTCAATAATGCAATATCTAGCACTTTCGACCACCATAGGAATGGACAAATTGATTTTAATAAATTTTTGTGCTAGCAGAACTAACAAATGATTTGTTTTTACCCGTATGAACCTTATTTATGGGATCTCTAATCACAAAGGTTGGGTTTCCATCACTTGCTTGTTTACAAGTGGCTTAAGTCTCATTCCCCTTGATGTTTCTAAAATCATATTCCTCCTTAAAGGTTTTGTGAAGCCAAATTCCATTCTAACTTAACATAATCAATAGAATTTATTCTTCTCTTTAACAACTGTTTTACCAAATTATGATGTCTCAATTGTATATGTTTATTCTTTCCATTGTTGGGGTTTCATTTGGCGTAATGAGAGTTAGGAAAATGTGTGAATAAGTCTTTTTCAATGTTTTTTTTTTACATGGAGCATGTTTGGTGCTTTCAAGAATAATAATGAACAACACAAAGCAAATCATATGCAACCTCCACATTCAAAGTAAGCAAACATCAAGAAACCTTACCTCTGCTTGCTTGTTGTTCGTTGTCTTTTTTGTATGTGAGAAAGAAAACTCAGCTGAGAGCAAATGACGGTCCAAGAAGAGAGCGATAGTGAGAGAACGACATAGTATCAGTGAAATGCAGAAAAGGCGTTGTGTATGGTGGCTCTGGAGGTGCTGGCATTGGAGTTGGTGGATTTAGGAGAGGAAATGAGGTGATTGTTGCTCTCTATTCTTCCCGTGAATGGGATGCGAAAGTAGAAGGAGAATAAGAAAAGAGAAAAAATGTCCCCTCCCATGAATCCAATGAGGATATCTATAGAGAGTGAGAATGAGATCCTTGTCCAATAAGTGTTTTTTCCATAGATGGTTGATTGTATGTTTTTGTTGAGTGAATGAGACCCACCAGTCTGTTTTTTAGTGTGGATAGGTATGTATGGAGAGAGCGATTATCTATCTTATATAAATGTGAGACCGAAGAAAAAGGTAGATGAATTGGTGGTTTATGTGATTGTGTTAGAGAGTGTGGTGAACATGAGAGTGAGAGAATGTTGGGGGAGAAAAAAAGTGAGAGTGAGTGAGTGAGGAGGGAGAATTTTAAAACTTCATCTTTATTATCTTTATTTTTCGGTTCATATTTTAATTTCATTCAATGCTTTTATTTATTTTTATTAATTAATTATTTTTTAATTTTTTGTGTGTTTATATTTTTTACTAATATCATTTTTATTATTTTTAATTTTATTATAACTGTCTTTACTTATTTTTATTTTATTCTTAATTTTTATTTTTAATTTTATTATTTTTTATAAAATAATAAAAGGGTTTAAAGAAATAAAAGGGAGTGTAAGAATCAATGTAAAGGGTATAGAGACTAAACATAGTTCGGGAGCCCAATGGTGGCAAGGAAAAAATAAAAAAAAAAGTGTAAAGAGTAAATATAAGGGTGAAAAAAGTAAACATTATTTATTTTTATTTTTATTTTTTATCTTTATTATTTTTTATGTAAAATCTAATGTGCTGGATCAAGTTATATTTTTTATATATTTTTCATATATTCTAAAATTAAAATAATAAATCCTAAACTAGTCAAATTGAATTGTTGAAAGACACCATTTTTATTTTTGTAATAATGAGAAAAAAACCTTTATTACTTTTCATTTTCTCTAAAATTGAATACATATATTTTTTTTTATTTTTATAAATAGATATTATTCACCCTGATAAAGTCGAATGTTGACACTTATTCTAAAACATTTAAGGCTTGTAAAGTTTTTAAATTTAAACAATTTATTATTAAAGAGATTATCCATTTAAGATATAATGACTTTAAGCTTAATAAAAAATTATTAAAGCCAAATGAATTTGTTAACTTGCAGGAACCTAAGAATATTTGACATGTGCCAAAAGGTAAGACAAATGCATTAGATGGTCAAACAAGTGTGCTAGATAGTCAAATGTATACTTCAACATGTTAATGTTATCATACAAAAAACTAAGGTAAGAGTCTCTACAAGGTCTAGGTAAAAGATCAGACAACAAGGATCTAAAAAATTGTGCCTAGAAATATCAACGAAGCATTAGACAATGAAAACTAGGTTAAGGTCACACAATAAGAACTTCAATAGTTCGAGAAAAATAAAGTCTGACACTCTTTGATATGGATTGTAGGGGTGTTTAGGATCTAGATAAACCCAATTGGAAATGAAGAACAAAACTTTCATAGAAGAATAATGTCATGGGCGCACATGGAAGCATACATCAAGGGTAGAAGATGATTATCATTTGATATTGCATGAAAAAGCATAAGGAAACAAGAATAAGTGAAAGAATGAAAGTAAAAAGGGATTAAGGAAGAGAATGGGATGAAGAACACACCATCTATGGGGAAGAGCCTCCAAGGATAAGTGCTTGAAGATTCACCACTTAAGAAAACTTGTCAAGATAATAACTCAAAACAAGAGATAAAGGAGACAACTCAACTTTCAAAGAAACCTTTCAAAGGTTATTTCATTCACTCAACTTTATATAATTTGTAGAAAGGGGCAGACTCCTTTTATAATGTTCATGGAACGTCCAAAGAGTCAAAAATTAGCAAAAGGTTAATAAAGTTAACTAAGATTAAGCTAAACTAATCTCCACAAAATTAGGGAATTAACATTAGGTGGTTATGAAGATACCTCAATGTGCACTTGGTAGTCATCTAGATGCATAGATGTAATGATAACTTTTGATGAGTTGACAATCCATGTACTTATTGTTGATTAGTGCAGTGCTTTGGGGAGTTCTAAAGGTCAAAGAACTTCCCTAAGTTGTTTTCCTCCAATTCTTTCCTTCTCTTAATTTCTTTTCAATTTTAAGAGATCTACTTAATTTTTTTATTTCTTCTTCCAAAACTCTAGGATTTCTTATTTCTTTTATTTCTTTATGTTCCATCTATATTTGTCATTCTTCTTTTATTTATTCCTCATGTCTTTTCTCATTTTTGTTCAACAAGTTTTTCTTCCTTTTAAAGGCTTATCCTGACATGTGTCATCCTTCCCGTCTTAGAGAGAATTCGTTAACGAATTCTGAAGTTCTGTATCACAAAGAGAAAGATAAGACACATTGAAGCCATGAGTGATTTGTGTTGTCATTGATCTTTTGGAAAACCAAGAAACAACATACAATATCTAACTCATTTGAAAAAGTTGAATACTTGACAACCACCACTTATAAGTTAAAATAGTGTAAAGGTCTTTTATTTTGTCTCAATGTCTCACATCCTCAACTTATGAATGTATTTTGTGATGGAGGAACGACGCAACTCCTTGCTTGTGTGATGATTTTAATTGGTGAAAATGAAAATAAGTTTCCAAACTTAGAGAGGAGTTTGACTAAAAAATTGAACAATTTTCTGCAACCTCACATTGACATTAAACAAAACTGAGTTTGTATTGACCATGCCACCTTATTTAAGCTACGAAATTAGCTAATGCAATATTAATAAAACTTCAATCGTAAGCTAAATTTTCACCGTAAGCTCAATTGTTTTTTTTATAGATGTAGAAGACCCAACTAACAACTGCTACTTATCAAAAGGTCACCACTTTTGAATCAACCTACTTTGTAGTGTTTTATATTGACCATATTTGCATTGCCAAGTTGGAACATGATATATTTGGTCAAATGTACTAATTTTTAGAAAGTGGATGATTTTCGTGGATTATGTGTTGGCTGGATTTTTGAATGCTTTTTTTTATATGAGTCATGGATAAGTTTCACACATGTTTCTATGTAGATCTTAGGTGAGTGTTCTATTATTTTTCTAAATCACAGCCAACAAAATAAATATAAATAATAAAATTAAAAAGTCTTGTAAAATCTAAACTATAGTGTACAAGTTGATTAGATCACATTGTATCATTTTATGATATTCGACGACCCTTTATATAACTAAAAATATTTTTTATTTGAATATGAGATTATTAATATAAATATCTAATCAACTTCTTTTTACTAAGATTATTTTTTTTTCTTAACAATCAAATTTGATATTTATAATTTTCATGACATATTAATTTATGAATCTCAGATAAATTTATTGTTACATTATGGATCCATATTTTCAATTTAAATTTTAATATTTCCATACTATTAACTACCTTTTAATAGCCAAAATCTAAACAATATTTATGTTATATTAATTTGATTGATTTAGAAATCTATTCAATTTTTTTCTAAGAATAAATACCGAACACAACTCTTATATATTTAAAGTAATACTAAACACAATTTTACTCTCATGCTTTATCAATAAAACTAATAATATTATATATAAAAGTAATTGTATTTAAATAGCAATATAGCCTATAACTTGTTAATTTAAATCAAATTATAGTTGATAAAATAAATTCTAATATACTAAAAATAACATTATTATTTGATATAAAAATATTCACATTTAAATTTATAAAACTTTACTTTAGTCTGACCATATTTCTCTTTCTCTCTCTGTCACTGTTCCTCTATACAACTTTCTTCTTCCCAATTCCCCTGAACCGCAGCCACAGTTCGATCGATCAATGCTCACCCTCTGATAACTTCCCAAACCCTAACCGTATCAATTGCATTGCACTCTTTCTCCCACCCCCTCCATGGCCAATGTCTCCGTCGCCGCGGAGTGGCAGCTCCTCTACAACCGCTACTACCGCAAGCCCGAGCTCTACCCTATGCCGTGGAAGCACGTCGACCTCGCCCGCACCAAGGTCGCCGTCGCTCCCTTCGGAGGCCCTATCGCCGTCATCCGAGACGACTCCAAGATCGTCCAGCTCCACGCCGAGTCCGCCCTCCGCAAACTCCGCCTCTTCTCTTCCTCCGGCCGCCCCATCGCCGACGCCGTCTGGCGCCACTCCGGCGGCCGCCTCATCGGAATGTCCTGGACCGACGACCAGACGCTCCTGTGCGTCGTCCAGGACGGCACTGTCTACCGCTACGACGTCCACGCGAACTTGATCGAACCTAACCTCTCTCTAGGAAAAGAATGCTTTGAGGACAACGTTGCGGATTGCGCGTTTTGGGGGAATGGCTTGGTTTGCATCACTGAGGCGAACCAACTTTTCTGCATCGCGGATTTCAGGAACCCTAGGGCGGTGAAGCTCGCGGATCCCATGATCGATGAGATGCCTCATTGTATGGCGGTGATTGAGCCGCAGTATACGGTTTCGGGGAATGTTGAGGTTTTGCTTGGCGTGGATGATGCTGTGGTGCTCGCTGTGGAGGAGGATGGCGTGCAAAGGCTCGGGGAGGGAGTTCTGCGTGGACCGCTGCAGAAGATGGTGGTTTCACGCGACGGCAAGTGGCTCGCGTCGTTTACGCATGACGGAAGGCTTTTGGTGACTACATCGGACTTGACTGGCGTTATCATCGAGAGGGAGTGCGAGGTGGGTTTTAGAATCATGCTTTGGATGGATTGAATTTGAAGTTGTTGTTTGTTATGGGTTGGTCTGAGTGTGGGATTGTTTTTGGTGTTGAAGTTGAAATGACTGTTAGAGAAATGCTGGTAACCCATAGTCTTGCTCATGATTTTTGTACTTTTGAATAATGTTTAGCAAAAAAAAAAGAAGTGTGTCAGACCAATTGTGATTGCTAACCCTCTTCATGCATGTTATATTTGATGGGTTTTGTGGGAGGTGTTCATGTAGTTTGTGGAACATGATCATGGTTTTAGAAAACAATCCATGACCATGAGTTTGGCCATAATGTCCAGGATTCTTTAGTCTCTCTCTCCATGACTGCATATCACAGTTGTCTGCAACATTTTCATTGGAAATGGTACATTGCTTTGGAATTGTGTTTTGGATGAATGTAGCCAAAGTTTGGAGTAATGTCAGGTAATTACTTGATTGTTATCTTCGGATGGTGTTGACTTATTTAATTATATCATGTTCTAAGTTATGCAGTTTGTTTATGAGGCGTTTGCTTATGATCTTAATATTGTTATGGATATGTGTTTATGTGTATGTAAATATGTCTACATACAGACTTAGGCACACTATTTGTATATACTTGTGTCTCTATATATTCAAATTCTAGTGTTTGTATATATGCAAATTGTTGTGTTTGTATATATGCAGATTGTTGTGTTTGTATATATTAAAATTGTTGTGTTTGCATACATTCAAATTTGTAGGATACAGAAAGTGTAATGCTTAAGAATTTGTTGTTCGTTTGCGTGTAGTGGAAGTTTGAATTTTGTGTTGTGTCGTCAATTTAATTTGTTATTTTGTAAATTATATTATGTTGCCACCATCATGTGCTGTTTAACACAAAAATGGATGTATGTAATTTCTATGCTGTGAATTTTCTACTCTATTTGCTATGTGTGTGTTTGCGTACCTATAAACCATTGTTATCCTAAATCTCATTAGGTTTGGATTGGTAGCTTCCATGGCACGCTTTACTCTAATTGTTTTGTGCATGCAGTCAGCCCTTCCTCCAGAACAGATTGCTTGGTGTGGAATGGATGCTGTGCTGTTGTACTGGGATGATATGCTTTTAATGATGGGTCCTGATGGAGAGCCAGTTCACTACCTTTATGATGAACCAATAATTCTTATACCCGAATGTGATGGAGTGAGGATATTGTCCAACACTAGTATGGAATTTCTACAGCGGGTGCCTGATTCCACTGTTTCAATATTCACAATTGGAAGTACATCACCTGCTGCTTTACTGTATGATGCCCTGGATCATTTTGATAGGCGAAGTGCCAAGGTAGAGAGGTTATTTCTGCAAATATTTTAGTGTTGCTTGACTGTTGCATCTTTCTAGATTTCTATAGTTTTGATTCTATGTAGAATATATGTTAAAGTGTCAATCTCTTATGCACCGATATACCATTTTTTGCCTTGTATAGATACAGGAAAGATATGTTTCGTATCAGTATCCATTGTAGGTGCTGAAGAGTAACGGAGTACAACAAGTATGTAAAGATATCTAACTAACTGATCTGAAACAAACATAACAGAATACAATAGACACTTAACTGCCTGTGACAGACCCAACTGGCTTAGAGTTAATTAGAAAGTTGAAAGACAAAAGTACTATTTAGGTATGCAACAGCTGTACAGAAAGAGAAACTAAAAGAAGTATTTCTGCTGAACAACAATACTCTGATACTCCCCTGTATGCTCAAGGGGGTTGAAAAGAAGGAACCAATTTGAGCTTGGATTGAAGAGCAGTAAAGTGAGTGGGAGAGCGAGTTTTAGTCAGAGCGTCTGCATATTGATCAGTGGTTGGAACATGAGTAACTCATATTTCTTTACTGAGAACCTCCTTATGAACAAGAATAGATATAATTACATGTGTTTTTTTTCAATGAGTGGAGAATAGGATTATGAGAGAGAGCCATGGTGTTTAAACTGTTGCAGAGAATAAGTGGAGATGAATGAGGAACCTTCAGTTCAGAAAGTAACGTCTGATTCATATGACTTCGGCTGTTGCAAGGGCCAGACATTTTTGGACCACCAAGAAACAAAATTAGGACCAAAATAAATTGAGGCACGAGATGCAGACCTTCTGTCATCAGGGTCTGAGGCCCAGTCAGCTTCACAATGAGCTTGCAGAATTAAAGGAGCTTTCGTGCAGGTTGAAGATGAAGATATGAAGACATAGTACCTTTGAGATACCTTAGAATTTGTTTAACTGCTGTCCAGTTTTTTTCTAAAACATTTTACATGAACTGGAAAGCATTGTTCACAGAAAAGCTAATTTCTAGTTGAGTTATAGAAGCATATTGTAGAGCTCCTACGAATGAGTGGTAAAGAGAAGCATCAAGAACAAGATCAGAACCTTGTTTAGTCAACTTGCAGCCACTGATCATGGGTGAAGAAATAGGATAAGCTTGTTCCATGTTGGTTCGAAGAAGAAGATCATGAATGTATTTGCTTTGTGAGAATCAAAGAGCATCTTTTTGTGATTTTACCTCAATACCAATAAAGTAGTCTAGTTCACCAAGAACTTTGGGTGAGAAAATTGAGTTGAGCTGAGTAATGAAATTATATGCCATAGAAGAATCAATGCCGGTTATAATGATGTCATCTTCATAAACCAAAATGTAAACCACAACTTCTTGAAGAGAATATAGAGTGAAGGAACACATTTCCTCGCTTTGAACAACAGACTAAGAAGAATAGATTTTAATCTATCAAACCAGGCCTGAGGGGCTTGCTTAAGCCCATAAATTGCTTTGTTAAGTCTGCTTACAAGAGATTTATCAGGGTTCTCAAAACCAGGAGGTTAAGAAATATGTACCTATTCATCAAGAAAACCATTATTGACATCTAGCTGTTTTATAGGCCACTTATGTGTGAGAGCAAGAGTAAGAATAATCCCTAGAAAAAGACTCATTGTAATCAAAACCATGTTGATGAAATCTTTGAGCCACATGTCTGCGTTATATTTATGAAGAGAGCCATCGGGATTATATTTTTTTCTAAAATTCTACTTGCAGCTAATGGTACCATGATTAGAAGATTGAGAAGAGTCCAAGTATTGTTTTTAAGTAAAGCATCATATTCTTCTTTCATAGCAGCATGCCAGGTGGGACTGGCCAGGGCCTGTTTTGCAGTTTTAAGTTCAAGAGGAGTTAGAAGGAGAGTGGGGTGGACGTGAGGCTTTGACAATACAGATTTTGCTCTAGTTTGCATAGAATGAGTATCAGATGGATGAGAGGGAGGTGGGAGATTAGAGACAGACTTGTGAGAGTGATGAATTGATGTTGATGGGGTTTAAGGAAGGTATGGATGTTGGAGCAGGGGAAGTGGTAGGTGCAGGAGAAGATGACATTGTGATGGGAACAGAAACAGAAGTAGTGGAATTAAAAGAACTTTGGAGACCAACTCAGTTGTATGGAACCGGGACTAATAAAAACATGTTTGGATACATAAATGCGACCATCAGCAGCAAGACACTTGTTGCCTTACTGAGAGATGAAATAGCCAAGAAAAATATGCTCTTGTGAGCAAAATTGAAGTTTATGACTATTTTAAGGTCTAAGATGGGGAAAACAAGAACACCCCAAAATGTGAGAAAATGATAATCTGCGAATAGACCAAAGAGTTTTTGGTAAGTTATTTGAGAATTTATGTGAAGATGGATTTTGTAATTGCGTAGAGTAACTGTGTAAAACAAGTATAAAAAGCTATCTAACTAACTGATCTGAAATAGATATAACATAATACACGAGAACACTGAACTGCCTGTAACAAACATCTCTACTGTCTGTGACAGACCCAACTGACCTGGAGTTAGTTAGAATATTAAAGACAACTGTACAATGTGCCTAAATTAAAAGTATCTCTGTTGAGTAACAATACTCTAATACTGTGTAAAACATATTTCATTGCTATATTATTTACTTTAATATGTATATTTTCGTTTTAATATACTATGTATTGCATATTTTGTTATATATTTTTATTATATAGTAGAAAACATATATAATAGTACTTAAAAAAAATGTAATTGATTAATAACGACAGCTGTACACTTACAAAAATTAATCTCATAAAAAGTGTGTTAATTTTTAATTCCACATACATATACATTCTTCATTTAAATTTTTTGAATGTGTATCTTAAATGCATTGTATCCTATATCTTCAAGAATTGACCCTTTGCCTTATCTGATAGTATCTTAAACAACTGAATTCAATCAGTGCCACTGATTAAATTCGTATTTAGTCACTGCCAAGTGCCAGCTAACTGTGATTTTTCTTCTTTTACTAGGCTTGTTCTGCTTGTCTGTTGTAGTTAGTAGCTACTAGATATGCTTTGAGGCATAAATTAATAGGCTAATTCTTCTCTGTTGAGCACTCTGATGCTGTTCTATTTGTGGAAGTCTGTAACATTGCTAACTGATTTTGATTTTATTTTAGTTTGCTAGTTAACAACTAAATTGAATGCTCAAATATGTCTTACTTATTGTTAATATGTTAGGCTTTAACAGCTTCCTACAGTAATCATGTATATTTTAAATCACTAGAGTTGAACTTGTCGAGGATTGCTTTCTGTTGACAACGCAATATGCACTTTTTTTGCCACATTTTGAAGGAAAGAAGAATGACTACTATTTCCAGTGATGGAAAATGTAGCTAAACTTGGCCCGTTGAATCTGAGTTCATTTATTTATTTTTTCTAATTTAATAATGCAACAAAAAGCAAAATGATGGATCAAACAAACAATAATTTTGTGGATGATTTATGACTTATTTTTGGTATTAAAATCAAGAAAAAAAAAGCTTACTATATTTGGATCTTAGTTGATGTGTGAGGTCTTCACTTGGATTTTAATTGTGGCATCATCAAACTGTTCATGCTTATAAATGAGATTCTGATTTTATTGTCATTCCCCAGGCTGATGAAAATTTGAGATTGATAAGATCGTCCCTTCCTGAGGCAGTCGAAGCTTGTGTTGATGCTGCAGGTCATGAATTTGATGTTTCACGCCAGAGAACTCTCCTAAGGGCAGCCAGTTATGGGCAGGCCTTTTGTAGGTGAGTTCGATTTGTATATACTGGGGAGATTTATTTAAAAATGTTTTGTTGTCTTAATTACACACATATTTCTGATATTGGCTCTCGGTAATGATATCCAGTTGACTTTGGCAGCAATTTTCAACGTGATTGTATCCAAGAGATGTGTAAAATTCTGCGGGTCTTGAATGCAGTGCGCAGCCCTGAGATTGGCATTCCTCTTAGTATTCAGCAATATAAGGTTTTTAAGGCTTACTTGTCTATCTCAGTGCTGAAATTGCCTGTATTGACATTGTACTGAATTAACTTATTGCCATCAGTTGCTTACACCATCTGTTCTGATTGGTCGCCTGATTAATGCTCACCAACATCTTCTTGCACTGAAAATATCAGAATATCTTGGGATGAATCAAGTAAGTTTGTGTGTATTGTATGAATTATTAGTTTTGCATTTTGTTTGATGGCTGTGTGGCACACTTAATGACTAAATACAAGATTGAAACTTCCCGTTATATGCTAAGTTTGTGCATCAATGTCAAGTCTTGGATGCTGCTGCCATTATATATTTTGCAAATCAGAAGTTTGTGCATCACTTGTTGAGTATTGGATGCTGTTGCCATTATATTTTTTGGATAAAGAAGAAATTCATTCCGACAAAAAAAAAAAAAGACTCCAATGAGTTAGGAGGATAAGAAAATTTCCTTTAATAAAAGGAACTACGACCAGACACAATAGACAAAAACCTTAATGAAGCTATGCTACCCAGTCCTTCAACATATGTTAAGGAAATTCATTCTTATAATATTAAAAATTGTGTATTTTACAGTTTGCACATGTGGAAGCCAATTGCTTAGTTTTATCTATTTATGCACTGGTACTTCAGTTTGTCAAATATCCGTATCTGATACTCTAGGATACTTTACTGATATTTATCAATGAAATATCCAATATGAAGCACTAATACTTTTATGATGACAATAACTTATAATTTTTTTATTTTGACAATATGTGATTTTAATTTGGATCTGCACAATTGCTATTATATATTTTATGTTTTAACAATTTTTATACATTTTTAAACATGTATCTGCCTCGGATTGTATTGAGTTATTTTCAGAATAAGGGTATCCCCGTATTGGACACGCATTGTATCCCGCACACATCATATTCGTGCATCATAGGTTTTATCCCAAAGTTGCTGCCCTTTTCATCCAAAGAAATCCCCTTAAAAGTGCAAGAATTACACGACAGCCATGTGCATCAAAGTATAGCATATATGGTTGACGGTTCATGGACCTTTATTGAATCCTGCTGATGTATCATAGTTTCTTCCGTGCATTTTGTCAGTACAGAGGAAAGCACTGACATAATTGGTAAAACAGGAGTCTTTGCATATTTCGTACAGTTCCCAGGAGTGTATGCATGTTGTGATGTCTTTAATAAAATATATGCCAACTCAAGGAACAATAAGGAAAGATGAATCTAGATCTGGATTGAGGATATCCAGGCTAGTCAAATGTCATCAATGGTGACAACTAGACCTGTTTCTGAATGCACCCTCATGCAACTATGATATGTGGGGCAGCGTTGGAGATTCTGATGGATGCAGGTTCTCAGGGCTGGCTGATATGATTATGTCAAGATAATTGTGGTGGTTGGAAAGGTCATGGTGGATGTGACACTGGTTAGATTGGAGTTGAAAACAGGTGTCAATGCACACTCTAGTAGACAACTAAATATATATTAATCTAATCTAATAATTAGTAGGACAAGTTCTTATTTAGCTATGAAAATTAGGAAGAAAATCACTGAGGGCTAGCTTCCATTCAAATACATGGAATATATAAACATCAAAATTAGAGCAGCAAACAAGAGAATAATGTCGAAGAAGCAAAATGCCATTGCTGCCCTATGGCTGCAGCCATTCTGAATTTCCTTATGATCCATACAATAACTCCTTACATCCCTCCATTCTCTTCATATTTACATTCCCTTCTATGTTGCCAAGTGTCCAGTCTTTCAGCGCCATCTTTCTCTTTCATAACAACCTCCTCTACTACACATCCCAAATCGTTCTCTATTCTACCTATTGTGCCACCTCATTTCTACATTATACACAAGTGGATGGAGGATGTGGTCCGTTACCTTGATGGGTGCATCAGAAGACAGGTCCTGATTTCCTTCGAACTATGTACCTGGACCTAACTAATCACATGCACAAAGGATCTTGACACTGAACTAAGCTGAATTAATTGCCATTAGACATTTCAATAACATGACACTATTAATCACTTGTGAGGCATATTTAAGCATTACCACCAAGGTAGTTAAAATTGAGATTATGGTTAGGATTATGAAGAGTTTATAAAATTGTATCGTGGAATCGTAACACGGATAGTGTATTTTACTTTCTAAAAAACATGATATATACACACACATATGAAGAAGAGATGTTAACTGAGTTTTATGTTAATTGAAACCCATTGTGCAATAGAAAACACGGTTAATTTTTTAGTAGTAAGGTGAATTTTAATTGCATTAATTTTAGTTGGGTGGTGTTGTGGATGACAACACAAATAACAAGATGAAATTTTAATTACATTAATTTTTAATTAAGGTTAGGTTTTATTTGATTTGAATTTGAATTGAATTCATTCACCCAAGAACTTAAATAGTTGGTGCAGCAGCGGGAAAAAAAAGTCACAATCCTATGATTTTTCTGTATCACAATTATGTGTCGGTTTTGAATCACAGATAGTTGTAAAATCGTAGGATCTTATGGTTTTACGATTAAAATCTTGATCTTAACTACTTTGATTACTACAACAATAAGTATTCATAATTGTATTATCACATTCATTTACTCTCAACCACTTGTCAAACAAATTTAACTACTATCGGACATGTCAAAGTTTGAATAACCTCATTACGCAATTATCCTGTTGTGAGACATTTAATTGTTAGTGCCACAAGCACAAATCGATAGTTGTATATAATCACATATTTTTACCCTTAACCCTTTGTCAGAAAAAGTTAACCATATTTACATTTGTGTATAACCATATAAAATAACCGTGCTGTCATTTTTAACATGTTATGGGTGGCACTGAGTGGAACATTCCCAGTGGTATGATAGTCACTACTCTTCTTTATGTGCGTGTGTTTAGTATACGAATAGAACTGAAGTTGTGCGAAAATATTGTGGATCTAACAAATGCAGCAACTAAATACATTGTTTTCTTCTTTTTCTCTCTCCTTCTTGCCATCAATATCATCAGCATATTAGCAGTCTTCTTTAAGTATACATGTGAGTTTGATATTTTTGTGACTGCTTTTGTGCAGGAGGTGGTGATAATGCATTGGGCATGTTCAAAGATAACTGCTTCATTGGCAATTCCCGATGCAGCTCTTTTGGAGATTCTGCTGGATAAGGTTCTCCTCCCCCCACTTCTAGCTCTGTTTGATCACTCTATTTACCTTTTCACAATAAAGCTTGAAATTTCTTTTCTTTTACTCAGTTAAAACTGTGCAAAGGCATATCCTATGCAGCGGTTGCTGCTCATGCAGACAAAAGTGGCCGAAGAAAGTTAGCTGCCTTACTTGTTGAACATGAGCCTCGTTCATCAAAACAGGTGCTATTCTGATTCTCTTGTAGTTATAGGTAACTGTTGAAATTATTGGCTCATTAATCTTTACACCTCTCCTCCCATGCATCTTTCAACCCATTTTGTTGGCTTGTATCTATTGTCTACCATGTTTTACCCAAGGCTATTTTATTTTGTACTCATTAATTCTTATGTTCAGGTTCCTCTCCTGTTAAGCATTGGAGAAGAAGATCTAGCCTTGATGAAGGCGACTGAATGTGGGGATACTGATCTTGTTTACCTTGTACTTTTTCATATTTGGCAAAAGGTATTGCTTCACGAAATCTTAATATTTTAAATTGTCTGTTATGTGATGTGTATGGAGTAACATGAGTTTATTTTCAATGCCCGATCTTCTATGCATGATGCAGAGGCAGCCATTGGAGTTCTTTGGCACTATACAGGCCCGACCTTTAGCACGTGACTTATTTGTAACTTATGCACGGTATGTGACCTTGAACCATATTCCAAAAGTCAAGACAGTGTGGATTCTCCGAGTTATATAATATTAAGGTCACTGCTAATGCCTAACCAAATAAAGAAATTAAGATGTGCATACTATAATTTTTCCAAATGTAATGGCAAACTGTACGGTATGTGTTATGATAACAAGCCAAGCGTAACTTACTCCAAAAAGTATAATTCTAGAAATGGAATTGCCACACTTCCAAAAGCTTAGCTTGCTCAAGGGAGAGGGATTGCCCAAGTTTTATAAGGAATATTTTGATCAAATTTCTAGCCAATGTGGAACATCTTAGTAAATCAATAATGCTACCGGCAGACTCTTGGACATTCTGTTAACTGTTAATGATAACAATCTTGTCACATTCTTTATTTACAGTGTAACCTGTGTCCTTGCTGTCCAAGTTTCCCTAATTCTCAAAATGTCCTTTTTTTGCTCTAAATTACCTGCCTCAGTCTTTCTTTTATGGCACCAAAGCATTTTTACTGTCATCTGAGGTCTGAGGTAACTGTCTTATTTTTCAATTCCTTGGAGCTCTAATTATCAATCCTGACTTTTGCTCGCATGCTCGTGATGAAGTGTGCCTTTACTCCATAAACTTTGTCACTTGGACATGTTTGCATTCTGTTATATTTTTACAAAAAAGGCGATGCTTGTAGGGGACAGCTGAAAGATAGTGTGACATGTTGCTGTTTTATACATTCAGGTTGGACCCTATGTTCTTGTTGAAACTCACTGGGATCCCAAATCCTCTTGTTGCTGTATCAAAACGTGGTGGTGGAATTGATTGGTTGAATTAGAATAGAACAGCAACAATAGCTTTATCATGGTAGGTGAGATCAGCCATATGAATTACACAGTACCATGGGTTCGGTTTATAATAATTTTCTCCCGTGTCGATTTTGGCCTCCCTCTAGCCCTTCTAATAGAACTAAAAATCATGCAAGCTACCTTGGTCATTGGCCCTAATGTGACTTTCTTTGTCGATGTTTTGGGTTTTGATTAGTATTAAGTTGAATGTTGAGTGGTTAACACAGCTGTCATGCTTGGGCATGAGACTGACTATGAGACCATAGGCTGAGTTAAAAATAATCTTGCCACAACCATTTACTAGTTCCCATGCATCAATAGCTACTATTTAGTGCCTGTTATGGTCCTACATTCAATGTTCATTTTGCTTCTTTAGGGACAAGTAACCCCAAAGGTGCACTGAGTGTCAATGTTATGTCAGTATGTTAGTAGCTTTTATGAATCTGTCCATGATTTTTTGCCTAGGCGTAATTGTTCCTGTTTGTTAAGCATAACCAAAAATACATGATTTCAAATATTCAGTGTAACAGTGTCTGTTGAGAACATGTATTTAAAAAAAGGAAATTAGGTGAAATATAATGGTTAAATTATAGCTTTAATAACTAATATGAACCTTTGTATATTTAATATCCATGCCTTTTAGCGTGAACATAATTGTTCCTCTTAAGATGATAAGTAATCAACGTGTTGGACACACCAACTTCAGGAAGATGGCCTGGGAAGCATATGCAAAAGAACAAATGAAAAAAGAAACAGTTGGATGGCATTCGTGGTAGTTAGGAATCCAGTCATTAGGCAGTTAGAATTGGAGTCAAATAGGAAGATGTATTGTATGGTAGGGATGCTAAAATATTCTCAAAATGAGCTGAATTTGTGGAGGCAGTTGAGAAGAAGTAACTGCTATGAAGAAGCATCCTCCTTTTTTTATTAATATTAATCAACAACAGCACATACACATTTCTCTATTCTAATTCTCCACTTTCTTGATCTTTAATCTCTTCTTGCTACTACACAGATACATATTTCTCTATCGTAATTCTCCAATTCCCTGATCTTTTTAATCTCTTCTTGTTTCTATACTAGTTTTGGCGTATACAATCTCCTAAAACATATCATCCACTCATTAATAACTACATCTTAAACAGTAAAGTTGGCAGGTACACATTTAATGAAGAAAAAAAGGCAGGGAAGGGTGAAACGTAGTGGTTAAAATAGAAGATGAACAGCATTTGCTATATTAGTGTTTATGTTTTTTGTTTAGGCATATTTGTGTTCATGTGTTCCTATATGAATTATTCAATGTTAAAAGGGTATGCCATCCTGGAATTAATGACCACGTCTCAATTTCAGGTTCTATAAGCATGAATTTTTGAAGGACTTCTTCTTATCAACTGGGCAACTTCAAGTATGTTTTCATTCTTTGCAATGATTTGCATGTGTATTTTCTAATTTTGAATCTGTACATATGAGAGAACGTCTGGTATCTGTCATGTGTAGTTTGGGAGCGTAGTTTTGAAGGGAAAGGGAAGGAGGAAGAGGACAACTTTTTTATTTTTAAATTAAGTTATATAATGTTATAAAAATAAATAAAGGATGAAGATATTAAGTTTATACTAAAATTATTTTATTTTATTGTAAAAGGAATATCAAAGTAGAGAATGTTTATTAGAAATGATGTTTTAATCTTTTCCCGTTCCTCCTATAGCCTTACAACCCCAAATATACCATAAACATACGGATGATATGGTTGTTTCCATTTCACTCAGACTTTTTGTGTGGAACTGTCTATTTATCTATCCACACATCGTGACTACTCAGCACTCTATTATTTTGTTTTTCTTTTAATCTCCAAATATGCCTTTTACATTAAGCGGGCCATTGGTCTACTATCGATTCCGCCTTGCAATTTTTGCATGATTTACTAATTGCATCAGTCTGAAACTTTATAATCATACCTGTTATGCCTGCTATTTCAGATTTAATTAAGTCTTCCAGATCATATCCTTGTGTGCTCAACATTCTTTTCATTTAAATTCTGGGACTTTGTCTAAAAGTCAATCCTTGTAGGATGTGGCATTTCTTTTGTGGAAAGAATCATGGGAACTTGGGAAAAATCCGATGGCAAGCAAAGGATCTCCACTTCATGGTCCTCGAATAAAACTTATTGAGAAGGCACAAAGTCTTTTTGCTGAAACCAAGGAGCATATCTTCGAATCTAAGGCAGCTGAAGAGCATGCAAAACTGTTAAGGTGTGACTAGTTTTTGTCAAATCACTAGGACTACAAAATAATCTAGCATTTTTATTTGTTATGCTTCTTATGATAATAACTCCATACATATATGAAGAGGCTGTTCTCATATATTTCTGGAGAAGCTTTTAGACTTTGTTATGGGTTGGGTAAATATTCATTTCATGCATCAAGAGGAACATTATAACACTGTTGCTACTGCAGAATTCAGCATGAACTTGAAGTGACTACAAAGCAGGCAATTTTTGTGGATTCTAGTATAAATGATACAATCCGTACTTGTATAGTCTTGGGAAATCATCGAGCTGCATTGAAAGTGAAAACAGAATTTAAGGTTGGTAAATTATATTAATTAGTGCCTATTTGCACTAATAATTGGTTGACACAAAATCCAAAAAATTAAAATAGAAACTCTTTTAATCCTCACAATTTTCGTTTGTTCTCTTCAGGTGTCTGAGAAGAGATGGTATTGGCTTAAAGTTTTTGCTTTGGCTACAATCAAGGATTGGGTTGCCCTAGAAAAATTCTCAAAGGAGAAGAAACCTCCAATTGGTAAGTTTTAGGCTGATATTTTCATTAATAATTTGTAGGGAATTGGTAAGTTTAGACTGCAAATCTGCAATGAATGGGTGAGATACAGATGTTTATCATCACTATGAAGAGTTCAGCATTATGCTTTACAGTTTTGGATGTTAATGAAATATTCTAGTGGTGCAAATCAAGCATTTTGACTCCTTGTTTTATATTTCAGCGTAGAGGAAATGAACTTTTTCTTTATTTCTATGCTAGCTACTAACACATTACTACTCTAACATTCAACACCTACATGTTCTGGTATCGATAGGTTTTAGGCCATTTGTGGAGGCATGCATCGAAGCAGACGAAAAGGCAGAAGCCATTAAATATATCCCAAAACTTGCAGACCCTCGAGAAAGAGCCGAGGTATTTTGTGCTTGTCTCAATCGACATAATTCTTTACTTTTCTGCTTAACATGTATCCATTGTGAGGTTTGAATTAATAGATTGAAATGTTATGGTTGAGGATCCCATGTCAACTAGAATATATAATCCTTACCTTACAAACAAAATTTGTAGGGTTAAAAATTAGGTTTAAAAACTCATTCTAAGAAGGCATGAGAGCATATGCTCTCAGTTCACTTCCAAATATCTAGTCTATTTTGAGATTTTTAGTCCTGAGCATGAGGAAATGTGCATAGGGATGACAAAAAACTGTGTCCACAGATATCTGTCAGTAAAATCCACCATAGATAATAGATGGTTACTTTTAATGGATACCTGCAGGTAAGTGTTAGTTGTAATTTAGTGTCTGCATATACGTACCACCTGTTCTTATTTATCTTTATTTGGATATTTTGTTAAGAATCAAGTGACTAAATCAATAACGATCAAAGACTTGTTAAATTTAATTTTATTTAGACCTATGAAATTAAAGCTGATTCGATTAAATTTCATTATGCAATTTTATTTGGATTATATTGTAGATTAAATTTTTATTTGAATTTATATTTTAGAGAATTATTTTTAAATAATATTATTTAAAAATTTACAAAAAAGGTAAACATAAGAAAAGTAGGTATCTGGATACCTGTAAGTATAAAAAAAATACACCGATATTTTCCAAGCAGTGCTCAATATACCACAGGTGAATCTTGTACAGGGGACGGACAGTGGATAACCACTATCCATACCTGTCCTAATCCATTGTATTCCTTATTTAGAGATCTCTAGTTGATTAAAAATATGATCAAATTAAAATACAGAATTTGGAAGTAGAATTGTATGGTTATGGCTAAAAAGGCACATTCGAGTTATGATAAACAATCTAGGGCTAATTCCATTTCAAATTTCATTCTTTATCATAGTTTTTCCTTATAATTCCTTGAACAATTTCCATTGTTTCATAAATAACCATTATGTGTTGACAGAAAATAGTGCAGAATGCCATAAACCACAGCTAAGTGGAATAAGTGCTTCTAAAGAGAAAAAAAAAATATAAATTCTCTTGGCATATTTATAGTTAATAAAGTTATCCAGGGATCATAAATATAAATGTCATCAGTATTGACTCAATTCCTACTTTGCCTGTGATCATAATTATCTTAATCATCATCACCTCAGTACTACTACTATTTTTGTTGTTGCTATGATGCAGGAGCAGAATAAGGATTAAGATATTTTTGGGGAATTGGGTATTTGTTATTCGAAAATAAGTACAACTAGGCATATTTATCCGAAACAATAACAACTCAAATACAATGCCGAGCCGAAGTCAAAAGCTAATTTTTATGTGTTGTCCACTTCGAGAAAGTTTACAAACTGTAGCATCTTATAAGTATGTGCACAAATTAGAGCTCTTATAAGAAGTGAGACTTGGGTTTGTTTAGATTAACTTTTTCCAAAACACTTTTAAGAGAAAAGAATAAGAAGAGAAAATGAAATACACTCTTTTATAGATTAAAATTAGCTTATGCATAAACTAATTAGTAAAATGTTTCTCATATTTCACTGTTTTCTTATTTTCATATTCTTTAAGTGTTTATAGGAAAACGTATCCTAAGTGACCTATCTGAAATTAGTGCTTTGTGACCCATAAAATGACTTATCCCCTTTTTATTGTAATTTTGTGATAACTATTCTTTTTCTTGGACAGTCTTATGCTCGAATTGGTTTGGCGAAGGAAGCCGCGGATGCTGCATCACAGGCAAAAGATGGTGAATTACTTGGTCGGTTGAAATTGACTTTTGCACAAAATGCGGCAGCTTCATCAATATTTGATACTCTTCGAGATCGGTTGTCTTTCCCAGGTGCTTAATTTTTTAGGAGCTCCCTTTTTCTTTATTCTGTTCCTCACTTATTATTGTCTTTTTTTGAATATTTATTGTGTATATTGTGAAAAAAATAATGTATCTTATATGCTAATGTCCAGAGGTAAATGTGTGCCTTATAGTTTGCTTGTTTTTGTCTTGAGTAGTGACCACAGCTGAGTTTATGAATTGTATTAACAATTGCTAAATTCTTATTTAATTTATTTTGTTGGTGTGACAATTGGTAGTTTTCCAAAACGGGTAATCATGTCAATATTTTGTAGTAAGGGAAAGTTGTTTTACCCCTCTGAAATGCATTTTTAGATACATACATTTGAAGTTCTTATATTTCAAATTTTTAAATTGGATAGCATAATTTATTTTTTAGTATATTTAAAATAAATAAATAAATGTATTTTTTAAATTAAAGTTTGTGTCAAAGTTAGTTATTTTTAAATATTTAATGCAAGATACTTAGAAGTGGGAAAGGAGTATGCAAAATTTTGATTTTCTTAAAATTGAAATTTTATCATCTATAATAATAATAATAGAGAATTACTTCAATTAGAGGATATATTTTTTCTTTGAAAATTGTTTTATTATTTTTGTTCTCTTGTATAATTACACAATTGTTGCTTTTTTGAAATTTTATTTAAGGAAATTAACTCTTTTATTTTAACTAAAAGAAGTAAATGAAAAATGATGGTATTGTTCCAACACTCCATGCTATAAGAAACAAAATGTTTCTAAAACGTATTTAATTATTAAAAAGTTAACACTAAAGAGTAGTAATAAAAATAAAAATAATATATAGTTTGTACAAGAAAATGATGAGTTGTTTTCATTCTTTTAAAAATTGAAAGCAATATAAAGAAAAAATAAATGACCCTAAAGATTTCTGTTATTAGAAATTTCCATATCTATTGTCTCCATTTCATATCATATTTGAATTCGGTTGTGATAATTTGACACTTAATAAATTTTTTTAACTACAATTTTACTTTTCATTTTCTCTCATTTTTTATATATAAAATTTCATTTTATAATGACTATAATATTCTTAAAGATAATTGTTATGTGGTTGTTACCATTATCAAAGTATTATTTTTCTTATTTTTTTAAGGAATTATAAGTGCATTTTGAAATTTGATTATGCATATCTTTAAAAATAAAAAGTTATTTGTTCATGTTCTTATCTTTGAAATTTGTGCTAAGTTTTTGTGTTTACACTTTTACTTGTTCTTACACGTGGTATGTAATGGATAAAAATAGTTTAGTTTTGATATTTTAGAAATAATTAAATTATATTTTAAAAATAGTTTAATTTAATAAAATTAAAAGAAAAATATAAATATATTTGTAATTGAGGATGTGATAAGAGAAATAATACAATTTGAATAAACTAGGTGATATTAAATGAGTCGAATAATTAAGAAAAAAAATTATAATGAAAGAAAGTTTTTTTAAATGAATTGAAATGAAAGATAGGAATATTCATCTGGGGGATTTATCTCATGACTCAACTTGATCACATTCAACTCAATTAGATTGAATTAAGTTAAATTTGATTAATTTAAACTAACTTAATCTTGTATGGTTAGTACTCTTATAATTATGTTATGAATAATTATACTATATTTCTTTTTCCATATCTTTAATTAGTTTTGATAAATTTATTGTAATTCGACTTGTTGAATTACTTCAAGGCTTTGAATTAAATTTTATAAAAATTATGTTATTTTTTAATTAGGTTGATATTTGAAAATTATAACTTTTAATAAAAAAAGATAATTTTTTAAAATCTTAATCCAAATGTGGGTAGATTGAATTTAACATAAAAAGCAATGCAGAAATCAAATTCTATCATGAACATCTCCGATAAAGATCATATGTAATAAATAAAAAGTATTTTAATAATTTTAAACAACAAGGAGTAAAATATGAAGAGGAAAATATGATAAAAAGATGCATATTCATTCTTATCTCTATATTTAATTTAAAAAAATTCAAATATTAATTTAATATTTATTTAATTAATACCAAAAATTCTCATCAAAATAAAAACTAATTCAAATAATACTTAAATATTGATAATCTTAATATATCCATAATTGATAGATTGTCGTAACATTACTTCATCAATTTAATTCATTGTCTTTAATCAATTTTAATATAAAAATATAATTGTAAAATTATTAAAAGTTTAAGAAAATTAGTTTACACAACATACTAACTACCATTGATCAATAATTATATATTCCATCTATTTGCGGTATAACTTTTTCTAGTTTTCCTTAGTTTTAACTAATTAATTACATTATCCATTAAAAATATAACTATACTGTATGTAAGTTCTCTCAAATATATACGTTTTACTATTTTCACTCCTATTTGTTCTTTCGGTCTTTTGATTTTAAAAATTTAAAACTTTATTATTTTATTTTCTCTCACCAAACAAATGTTAATTGTTTTTACGTGGTTATATAAATTTATTAGTAGAAACTAAAACGATAAAACTTAAATTTCTAGAAATCAAAATAGTGAATATTTTTTTGAGAAAATAAAATTTCTAGAATAATTTGAAATATTTTTATAAAAAATTTAATTGGTCTCATGAACTATTTTTCTCATAAACTTTTAGATTAATTTAATTTATATCAATTTTGTGGTTCCATCATCGATACTACTGATGAAATTTGATAAAAAAATTAGAGGAACTATAATAATTAAATTCATAATTTATATTACATATAATTTAAACTTTGGTGTAAACACTATCAATAGTAAGCATAATGCCATCACACCTTATATAATAAAAAAAAATCATTAAATGTTACAAATTTTCATTATAAGTGGTTTGAAAAAGCTTTAGGGATGACTCCGTGTCCACTCAAAACTCCTCCCTTCAACACTCATTCATCAATTTTACTTTTTGTTAAACAGATTGGTTTGGGATGTTCTTTTAGACTTACTCACCAGAATAATAGTTTTAGTAAATAAAATACCCATATAAATTTAAATTAGTTTTTTTATAAATAAAACTGAACTAAAGACAATCTAAGAATAACTTAAAATTATTATTTACTATTTTATTTAAAAACTCAGGTGCAAATATTATAGAACTTTTATTTATTTATTTGTCGTTTTAGAATTGCAAATAAATGTTTTTGGTTTAATTATATTTTTAGTCCATGATATTTAAGATAAATATCTTTTAATTCTTCAAATTAAAATAAATATTTTAATTTCTCAAATTTAATAAAATATAATTTTAGTCTCAAAATATTAAATTTGAGGGATTATAAATAGTTTTGAAGACTCATTTCAGTCTTTCAAATTTAGTGTTTAAAAATTAAAATCACGTTTTCTTTTTCAACTGTTATGGACTCAAAGAATACTTTCTTTTTCAAATTTTCTAGAACTAAAAACACAATCAAGCTATTTTTTATTTTTTATTTTATCTCTAACATTGTGACATTTGTTAACAACTTAAATGAAATATTAATTGATTATTACAAGCCACGTTTCTCAGTATTTGTAATATAATTCAGTATGACACTTTTAATAATATTTTAATTTAATAAAGTAAATATGATTTATTTATCTTTAAATAAATTTCAGGAATGGAAAATATCAAGTTTAAATATGATCAAAGTTCCTATAATATAATTTTTTTTTGTCTGTTTTGGTCTAGTTATTATTATTATTATTATTATTATTATTATTATTATTATTTTGATTCCTTAAATTTTGTCATTTTAATTCTTTTCATTACACTTTAGTCAATCTTTACTTTTGTGACTAACACAACATATGCCATCGCTACACGTATAATTTTTCATGATGAATAGCATAGCTTTCAGTTAGTCAACTCAAAAAGTTTTATAAAAGTCTTACAGAAGATATTAAAATAATAAAATTTGAAATTTAAAGAATATAAAGAACTGAAAATGGCTATTTAAGAGACTTCTAGCATGGTGAAATACTTTAGTTTCTATTACGATTTTGGTTTTTTCTTATCTTGATATAATTTTTTTTAGAAAATTTTCATAATGGATAATTTTATTTTTAATTTTCATTATAGATAAACCGTAGTCGTTGACACGATTTTATTATAAAAAAATCATGATTTTATTTAATTTAAAATGAAATTGTGTCTTTATTTTTTAGTTTAATTTTATTGTATTGAAAATTATGCTGATGTGAGATGAATGAATGAAAAAAGAATCACGAATTTTTTTATTCTAACTATAAATATACTAATCTTCCCTTGAAAAACTGTCATTACCGTATGAATCTTTTTGCATCTCAAAAGTTTTCATTTAGATGACATGAATTTACTCAAAAATAACTAATCACATGAGCTATTCATAAACTTGACAGTGAAATTTGTTGAAATAAATAGGCAGAACATTATACTCTAACATCATAATTCATCGACACTCTTAGCATCTCAAAGGTCATATTTTTATTTTTCCGAAAGAGCGACAACAAACTTAGATGGCTCGGCATGAACTTTTTTCATCTGTAGAAATTTATTGATGAACATAGCAAAACGGAAACCTGGATAAATGCATACCAGAAAGTAGAAAAATTCATGACATAATTTTGGAGGAACTCTAAAAGAAGTAGCATTCAACCAGTGATTGGAATTTTTCTCAATTGGGAACAGCATAAGCTGAATTCTCATATTTGCCATCCCACCTGTTTGGAGATAGGGAGAAACTTTTGTTATAAGACAGATGAATTTAGTTTAAGAATTGATACTTCTTGAATCAAAACTCAAACATCAACCAACCTTCTTTCCTCACTTTCTGGAATATCCAGCTCCAAATTCTTCTCAAATGGCTGAAGGATCAAGTCCAACTTTGCATCCTCTACTTTGTCAAGCGATGAAGGTTCCCACTGAACAAGGTTGTATTTTATTATTATAAAAGACAAACAGAAAGAATAATTGATTTTTGTCAAAATAAAAAGCAATTTTGGACTGATTTTGCTAGTAGTCATTACATTTTGTGTTTAATAGCATATAACTCGCATTCCTTAATTGGCTTTTGCTAGTAGTAACTTTTTTCCTTTCATATGTGTAGTTTATTTTTTATTATTGTAGACTTTCTAATAATTACCTTGTAAACTACTAACAGTCTTTCTCTGTAGAGTCAAGTTATAGCTTTCAACTTATGGAAAGGTGCAACATCTGTCTAGTTCTACCTTTTGATTACTAAGATCAACCACAGTGGAAAAAGAAAGAATATAGAAATTAATGAAAATAAATATGTGCTGACAGAGTAAAGACTTTTACACTTTTGTGAATCACAAAATACTATGCATGATAAATTTGTGAATTTTAATAAGTTTTCTGGAGTTATACTAAAATTGATTTATGATTGATTAATCGTGTAAAAATTTTATACTGATAATGGATGTTTACTAAATTTATTAATGAACTACTTTTACTCCCTCTTTCACATTGAAAAAATAGGCAATTCCATTACATATAAAAGGAGAAACAGATAGAGAATACCTTTGGAGAATTATCCTTTTCAATGGTAAGAGCTCTAATACCCTTCTCATCAAAAGACAGAAAAAATTTACTTCAGAATTTAGTATGGAACAAGTTCAAAATATTTTAACAAGATTGAGCTGTCTTCTGTCAAAATATGTTCTACCAATGAAACAACACCAGTTACCTCATACATATCCTCCGATATTGTAGTTCGCAGTATATTTATCGTTAATCTGAATTCCCTTTTTAAGCACTGAGCAAGTGTTTGATTCCTTCCTTCACGAACCTGTACATATCCAAGACAATATATATAGTAAGCATGAAATTCGAGAAACAACATATCATTATGTTAGTGTATATATTTATTCTGTTTAATATCAGTTCTGTTATTAGACTTTTGCGTACAATTTGTTTACTGTTATACCTTTTATGCAGAATCTGTTTTTCGGATTCTGTTAGGAAATGGTCACGGTGCTTGTATATACATCGTATCTCTGAATCTAATATGCAATAAGAAAATCTAATTTTCTTTCAGAAATTCTCCCTGTTTTCTCTGCTCTTTGGATTCTATCACATTATTACCTTACAAGGCAAACTTGATTATGTATTTACCATTTCTGTTCTTTGTCCTGATTTAGTTTCTTATATATTTGAAAGAGAGCAATTTTAAAAGCCGAGAAGGGAAAATTGTTGCCTTGGTTGCATGTAAACACAATTTCACAGTATGATGCAATATGTGTATTTTCATGGTCAGTTCACCATTATAAAGCTGATTAGGATGTTTTCACTTTTTGCATTGAAAATTATCTCAGAAGTTTAGGAAAAAATAAATAATGCTAGTCTGGCATATGAAATTCCATTTATCTTTGGTTGCTTCAACCTCAAGTGTTATCTTCCATTCAATGATTTGAAGAACTCACTATTCAGAATCCTGTCTAACATCTTACAAAATTCATATTAAGAAATACTTACCGATCTTAATGCTATCCTCAATGCAGTTGGTGATGATCTTTTCATTCCTTTAACAACTGCAGCTATCCATCTATTTCCTTCCTTGTTTGCTTCAACTTCCTTCAGATTGCATTGCATAGTCATATATAACAGCCAAGAAAGGACTCAACATGCAATTAGAAAATACTATTCCTACGGAAATAATAAGAAAAATACCAATGATTTTATAATTTCTTCTACAGAATCCTTTGAGAAGCAATCGTTAATTGTTGACTGCCTAAAAATCTCAAAAGGTTAGTGCAATTTGCTGGTAACAGCGAGAATAAAACTAGCTAGAAAATAAATAACAGATCATTGATGAAAATGTGATTACTTGTTTAAGACACTCTCTTCATCAATATTAACTTCTGAAGAAAATTCTTCAATCACTGATCTTACGGCATTCTCATCACCAGAATTCAAGCTAATGAGGCGCTTCTCTAGCTCACCAATTTTCTGGTGCACCAAAAATGTAAGCATCATCATTCAAAGTAACACTTAAAACCCCTACTATATGTGACAAACACCTAGTGACTTGGATGCTAAGAAGCACTTTTAAAAGAAACATCCTGGTGCTCTTTTACTAATTTTTCTCCTTTTTCATAAACTTTTGACAAGAAATTGTTTCATTCAGTGGACCAATGTCATCCTGAGATCAGAAAACAGAAAATGTAAACACATCTATTAGAGCTGTTTACCATAGGCCTAAAACAAGATGAGGTTTTTTCAAACTGATAAGCATATATATTATAATTGAAATTTGTTTTATTTGTTATTTTCTTGGATGAAAACTTTATAAAAAGAGAAAGTCATAGGTTGCACAGATTAAAGATGATCAAACCTCAGAAGGGACAAAATGGGTTGCTAGTCCAGCAGCAACTATTTCCTTCCCACTCAACCTTCCTCCAGTCAGTGCCAAGTATTCACCTGTAATATTACATGCATGATTACATATCCGCAGTTTTCTGTGTAATTCTCTAATGAGTTTTTCTTCATTTTTATAATCAATTATGCTAAGTCAGTAAAATTTCAAAGACACTTCTACTGTCATTGAAGAATAAACAGCTAGGAACATAGAAGGGTAAGAGGGAAAATTTTCAAAACAGTAAAAGGAATTCTTGAGAGATTGTGGTTACCTAAATGCCCTGGTAAACGAGAGTGATGGTATGAGAAGCCACAATCAGTATGAAAACCAAAACTTGCTTCAGGAGTGGCAAAAACCTGTCAAAGCATTGTTAACAAGGTAGTTAAAATTTTAATTATTTAATTAAAATTAGGTTTCAACATACTGATACTTGATATCAATCTCACATTTACTACTATTTTATTTAACAATTTTTTACGTGGAATTTGAATTACAGATAATACATATGATCCTATGATTTTAGGATTAAAATAATAAAATTTCTATTCTAACATGATTTTACGATTAAAATAGTAAAATCTTGATTTTAATTAAGTTAATTGTTAGAACACCCAAAAAAAAAAAAAAGTTAAGGATGACTACTTGGCTATTATACCACAACATTAACCTAAAATGGATTTAAAAAACGAGTTTAATTTTGATGTATAATCAGCACACTGATTTTTACTCTGTCCACAAATAAAAATTACTTTATATATGACATTTAAAGTAGTTATTACAAAAGTCAACAATTCTATCCTATCTCTAAGAAGAAAAATACTCACAGTCTTTTCTGTTACAACTGAGAACTTCAATGGGACCATCAAAGCTGCACCTCCACCCATTGAAATTCCATGAACAAGAGCAACCTGTTATAATATTAGAGCCATTCAAGAAAACATGAGACTTCACTAAATTTTCACAAGAATCTTTTGCCTTAAATTTTTCAGGAGAAAGTGGAATTAAGTTCTAAATCAAACCTGGGTTTTCTTATAGGTACTAATGTGATAGCAAAGCCAGTAAAATCTGTAGACAACTTCAAGGCAGGCATCCTCTGTGAAGAAAAAATAAATTACTCTTGAAGTGAGACTAAATAGTGTAAGGATATTATCTTATTTTCTCCTAGATATCACCTACTAGAGCTCACTCAATCAAGAAAAAAACAGAGAACACTCAAACTTTCATCATTACTATTGAGTGAAATTCACCTTAGACTTAATAAAATGGTCTCACATGAATTTCACTAAATAATAATGTCTTAAGTAGAGTGTGTTTCACAGTATGTTGCAACTTATTTTCCTACAGTATAAGAGAATGAAATCTCTATGTGAACTTGTTTGCACAGATTCCTCTAAATGCTAGTGACAAAGATTCATTTACTTGTTTTCCTGCCATCATAGAACACTCTCAAATCCCCACCAGCACAAAAAGCTCGACCAGCACCCTGGAAGAACAATTGCACAGCAATTGAGTGAAGTGAACACAAGTAAAAAAAACAAATTCAAGAGGCAGGTGGGTTGCTTCATTTGGTAGGATATAATAACAGAATCTGTCAGGAAAAATTTAAAAGAAACCATTAATAAAAGCTTTCAATATTTTGAATCAGTAAAATTGTAGCACAAACATAAGGGTGTGCAGGTTCAGTTTATGAGGTAAATCATCTTTTGGAACCAAAATAGTAAAATAATAGAGTTTAATTTTGATACTAAGCTATCTATATTACCAATCAATTAGAAATAACAAGTAAACATCAACCTTTATGATAACTAGCTCTGCATTCTCATCCTTCTCCCACTTTTCCAAATATGTTGCTAGCAGAGAAACCTGAAACCATTTCAACAATTTTCATCTTTTCTTACCAATAATTGAAGGGAACATTTTGAAAGTTGAGCTAACTGGATCTACCAGTTCTGGTGAGATGGCATTCAGCTGCCTGGGCCTGTTCAAAGTGACCACCCTTACATGCTCAATCTCCTCTCCAACAACAACCTTAACATCAAAATCAACAACAATCTATGTATTATTCCTTACTACCTTATCTTATTTGAGCACAAGTTGCAGAAACCCATTTTTGGCTGTAGGTAGCAATTACAAACACAACTACCAAAGAAGGACCACCATGGCAAAAGAAAATGAAACTGATCCATCAAAACAAAAATAAAAAACAAAAATTGGAAGCATGATTCTGGGCTTACCTGTTCTTCTGGCATTGCAGAATTTGGTGCCATAGTGGTGAATACTGCACAGTCAAACAAGAAATGGCATGTTTAATCAAGTGAACACATTTTATACACAAAAGAAGAGATTTAAGTATAAGAAAGTAAAATGAAATAGAGTGAGAGTGAATCTAAAATTATTAAGTTGAAGGTAACCTGTATGAAGGGTGAGTATGAAGGAAAGTTAGATTGAAAAACAGTACATGAAAGAAGCAGGATGAACTATAGAATATAACTAGTTGCTACTGAGTTATATACACACCAAATTTGAATGATTGATTCTTATAAAAAAGTACTCTTTTTTTTTTCTTTTAGTATATTTCTATTGAATGTGATACTTTAGAGTTATCCTTTATACCCATTAATGTTTTTAATAACAGCATCTTCATTACAAAATATTAAAACATTGGGGTTAAACTTTTTTACTTTTTTTATTTACTACCAAATTTATAATTACATTTAGGTACTTAACACTTTTTTTTATTCAGTTGCATTAGCAAGTGCCTCTCAGGAAAATAGGTAGAAAGTAAGTGGGGCGTTCGTACACATGTCATGTGACTCTTGACATTTATAAACTTAACTAATATAAACTACTAAATATTTATAATAATAATAATAATGTATAATATAACTTTCGTTAAATTATATTAATAAAACAAAAGTAAAAGGATATTATGCATATTTCCTCAATTTAAAAGAAATCATTAGAAGAAATAAATACAGTTATAAATTATTTACAAAGCTCGTAGCGAAACGACAAATACTTTACTTTCTTTTTCGAGTTTTTTAAAATAGTTTTGAAAAAAATGGTAACAAATAAGTGGTTTTTAAAAAGTAAAACATTACTTATCTTTGGTTATTATTTAAAAAATATTTTCTTATTAAATATGTTCCTTCGTTTTTTAAAACTAATTTTAATAAGTACTCCAAATACTTCATCGAAATAAATTAACTTTAACTATATTTTTTATTTTTAAGAAAATTTTTAAATAAACATAAAATATAATAAATACTTTCTATGTTAAGAAAAGTGCTTTTAAAGAAATCAAATAAATTAATCCAATATTAGTTATGTGAATATGCTTGTTACCTACCCCAAAGTAATGTTATTTCCACCAACCACGTTTGCCTCCTCGTGGCCTTTACCAACCAAACAACCCCCAACTCTAAATTTCGTACTTCTTTTTAATACGGGTATTTCGGAAATGAAAAATGCAAATAATATGTATTTTTATTGTTAAATTTCATGTAAGTTTTATTTGGAAAATATTTTTTTCCGAATTCTTTTGATAATATTCACATGAAATTTATTAGATAATAGAAAATGTGTTAGAATGTATGCATTGCTAATACAGATTAAATTTGAAACGTGGAAAACATAAGCTGAAGTGGCCAACTTGCTTAATTTTTCTTTAAAACAAAAATTATTTTAGAATCTAACTTATTTCTAAATATTTTCAGAGGTTTTAATTATTTTAGGGGGGGAGGATGAAAATGATTTTTTTTTTGTAACTTATGTTTTAAATCCCGAATACTTTTTATTTTTTTTACTCATAATTAAATGTGTTTCTTAAAACGTAACCAAAATGAGTCGTTATCTTCTTTTACTATAAGTTAGAAATTTAATTTACATAAAGTTGAATTATTATATTGACTCATATTCACGTAAATCAGTTTGATATAATTTTCTTATTAAAATTGTTATGAAAATTTATCTTTTTAGAAAAAATATATTAAATTTGAATTATATTTATTTTTTTATTTTTTAATAATTTATTTGGATAAAAAATTTAAATTTATTACATTTTAATTTTTTCATTTGATTAAATTATTTTAATTAAAAATAATATTAAACAACGTTTAATAATTTGGAAAATACTATTAAGTAATTTTTTTAGTTAACGTTAGTCGACAGGCCAAAACTTTTTAAGATTTTTTAGCTAACATAAGCAGAGATTTTGTTAGATTTATATAAGTTGTAGTTATTTTCAGTTTATATTCGTGATAATTATTTTGTGGTATTTATTAAAATTATTTTTATAACGACATTTATTAAGATTACTCTTTTTGCCCGTAATGTAGGCTAAAGATTCCTTTCTCAATAAATATTAGAACAAAAAAAGATCTTACCTGACTTTTATAAACTAGTATAAAAATAATTTAAGTGTTATAAAATAATCATATCCGACTAGAAATTCTTATTTATATGAACAAAATAATAGTTATACAATCTTATTATTAATTTCGTACCAGTAATAACATCTCAATTGAGTTCATGATATACCAGGTTAAGTTAACAATATCGTGACAAAGAAAGGAGTTAAAAAGAATATAAAAATATAAAGAAAAAATTATAAAAAATATTAAATTCTTATTTTTAAGTAAAATTTAAAATTTCATATTTTAAAGTAATCAAATTATTTTAATAAGATTTCTAAATTTTAATTGTTTTAATTCTTTATCTAAAGAACGTATCTTTATCATAAAATATTTTAAACTTTTTAAAAAGAAATTATTTTTTCGAAAACTTTTCTTTATGAAATGTCAAATAGGCTCCTCATAACAAGAGTAATCCTTTAAACCAAGAGAGTAAAGGTTTAATCATGTAAATATGTCAATAATATGATAACGCACATTTTATAGTTTTCTAGAAGGATGTCAAGCTAAAAAAGATTAATATAGGATCTTAAGAAATTCAATTAAAAATTTAGAGTGTCTATTCGGTTAATTAGGAGAATGAATCAAATCTTTGTATACATTGAAAGGTGCTACTCTTTTTAGAGAGAAAGATTTTGAATTAGAAGAAAAAGCCTAATCATTGTATCTATCATTAGACTCAATCCTTTGTAGTTAGAAGATCAAATGAATACTAGATCATTAAAATACTAAACTTTCATATCTTAGCCAAGAATGGTTGTTTGGTAAACACTACTTAAAGAAGCCAAAAGTAGCTTGACTAAAGAATACTTTGTGATGGGTCAGCTAGGAGTGACTGTAATATAAAAGAATACTCAATTAGTCAAGAGTGGCTAGGTGTAAAGAACATTTCTTTATACTGTGAACTCTAGTTAAATTTTGAGGCTTTCTTCAGGAGTTGGACTATCGACTTAGTCTTTTGGCTAGTCTTGGCAAAAATCTGGGATAAAGATGTCAATTTTCTTGTAACTTCTTCAGATTCTTAGGGCTTTGCATCTCCACAATTATTCAATATTTGTCAGGGTTGGTCTTGATCCCTCTATGGGTATGCATGAAATTGAGGAATTTCCCTCCCTTGATCCTAAGCACACATTTGCTTGGATTCAACCTCATATTATGCTTTCTCAATCCTGCAAAGACTTCACCAACATTCTTTGTGTGTTTCTCACACAACTCTAACTTAACTACCATGTCATCTACATATATCTCAACATTTCTGTCGATGAAACCTTTGAAGACCTTATCCATAAATCTTTGATAGGTGGCACCAATATTTTTTAGACCAAAAGGCATGACCTCGTAAAAGTAGTTGGCGTCGTCATTCGTAAATGTCATTTTCTCCTTATCTCTAGGGTACATGTGTATCTCATTATAACCCAAGTACGCATCGAGAAAGTTAAGGATCTTAAGTTTAGCTACATCGAAGACTAATTTGCTACGAGTGACAACAGATAAACATCATTTGGACATACTTTGTTGAGGTTCATGTAGTCGGTTCACATCCTCCATTTTTCATTGGATTTTGTTATCATTACTACATTTACCAGCCAGGTAGTATACCGAGCTTGTCGAATGGCAGCGCTGATCAACTTTTTCACCTCCTCTATGGTTGCTTTCCTTTTTTCTTCTCCCGTCTTTATCTTCTTTTGCGACATTGGTCGCACCTCTTTATAAGAGGTTGTATGTAATTTTCTTGGGGTCGATGCTTGACATATTTGACATTGGTGTTTTGTTTTTCATTCTTGAGCCATAAAATAGTAGTGTCTTTGCTAGGTTGCACTTAAATGTCATAATCAATCTTTAGGTCAAGATTGGTCATGATTATCGTGTTGTCTTTCTCTGGTTGTGGTTGTTCACAGTTAGGAGATGGACAGACAATCCTCAAACTAGCAGCATAGCAATCTGTGATTGTCCTTACAATGTGATGATATCGCCAAATGCCGAGAGGAACTTCATCGTTAAATAAGGTGTGGATGCTATTGCCCTCTAGCTGTTCAAGGATGTTCTCCCTAAAAAAATGTTGTATGAGGTGCTGGCATTGAAGATGAGATAACAGATCTTGATAGTTCTGCTTCTTATATCACCTTCGTCGAACTTCAAATACATGTCAATGTAGCCCCTTGTGTCAACCCTATCTCTTGAGAACCCTACCTATTTGATCATCGTAAGTTTGTATATCCTTTTTGGGGATTTGTAGTTTTTGGAACATCTTCATTGAGCTTCCTTGATAACAAGGGTCTTTATAATCATGAAGTTTTCTATTTGCACCATGATTACCATTGGGTCATCCTGCATAGGATTTATGGCCTTGAAATTGGAATCAATGAGGGTAATAGGCAACATCCTTCTTTGAGGGGGACAATACCATAACATTCATAAATTGTACTATCTAAACATGTGACTTTCTTGAGGAGGCCGATGCGCCTCCTCTTAGGAAACCTCCTAAATATGTACCCATGCCAACTTCTCATGGTGTCAATTCCTCTCATATATTCATCTCAATCAAATTCAAACAAGCATTGACACCATGCTTCATCTTCCCTTTGATGTTGAGAAGTGTTCCAATTAAGCTATCACAAACATTCTTTTCTACATGCATTACATCTATACATTGTCTCATTTCTTATTTGCACCAATATAGAAGATACAAAAAAGTTGGCCTCTTCTTTCATATGTCAATCACAGTTGCCTTTTTTGTTTTTCTGAAAACCATAATAAGATCTTTCACCTTTTCATAAATATCAACACTAGTTAACAGAATAAGACAAATTCAATGTTTTTGGTGTTCAATAAAAGCGTCTTAGAATCTATGGTATGGGTGAAATTGTTTTAGAAATCTACGATGCTGAAGATACACCATCTTCCTTCCATGTTTAAACTACTCATATGATGTAATTTCTTCACATGCTCTATGACCCTTACACTAGAACTTGACAAGTTTCCATATGAAGGGAAGTCATTGATAATACAAAATAACATTGCATGGATTTGGAAACATTCATTGACAAATCTATCAAACACTTCAATCTCATTATACCATGGCAACTTTAAATCTTTAATCAACGGACTAAGATAAACAACTGTCATTTCCTGATTATCTTTGACTAAAGATCATCATAGATAACATAATGCATTTGAGCTTCATACACAAACTTAGAGATAAGTTATAAATAACTAGCAAAACAAGTCATGAACTATGATTAATATTTAAATTACCAAAAGAGTTCATTCCATCATTAGCTAGTCCAAGCCTTAGATTTCTTGATTCATTTCCAAACTGAGAAAATTCTTTATCGATGATGAATAAACTAGAAGACGAAGCAATCCATCACATTTTCTATTATTTTCAAGCCATCTAAGTTTTTTAGTGTCATTTGGATTCACAAACATATGTTTAACCCTTGGAATCTATTAAAGATACCAAACCACCTTTGTAGAGGGGCTATTCTTTGTGACCTCATCATTATTCTCTTGTTGATTGTCTTTGACCTTATAATATGACAATCCACACTTGGGATATCTTTTTAACTCTTCAAACTCTTTTCTATTTAAAATATAATTATTAGGATATGAATGTGTTTTTTTTTTTCTTTTTATATTCCATACCCATCAGATAAACTATTTTCTTTGCCTCATAATTTTGAGTGGTAGTGTATTACCTTTTGAGAACATTTCCTTCAACAATTAAAATAATTTTGTGAAGCTTTTATTAGTCTATCCATTTATTGGCTTCAAATTCATCAACTTTAACATTGTTGATAATCGTGTGAAGTTAGTTAAACCACGGAAGACTTTAACATTGCTGATAATCGATACACATATTTTTCTACACAAACACTTCAACAAATAATTTTGCTCTAACATCACATATGACGTCCTCTAATTTGTTGTCCATTGTCGAATAAGAAAAAGTTCTTATTTTGCAAACACCTTGACTAGTGGCTAAGCATTATTGGGGTGGGATAGTGTTGTGGCCCAAAATCTTAGAATTATGTGTGCATAAACATGATGAAAATTAAATTCGGAGGATTTTCAATTTATTTTATAACGTATGACATTTAATTTTAATAAATATTAAAACATAAAATAACATATAATAAAGATTAAAAGGCGGATGAAATGTATAGGAAAAGAAAATTAAGATATTTTTTATATTCTCTCCTCACTTGTTTAGTTCATCCTCTCTTTAATAATAAAACATAAAACTCATTGCTTCTCCTCATTTCTTACCATTTCTTTCATTTCATTTCTGAAGAAAAAAAAAATGAAAGAAGACAAAAAAAAAAGTCATGTTTCAACTCATATCTCACTTATTTTGTTCAATTTTTAAAAGAAAGGTAACTCTCTCTATCCAAGTAAAATATTAATTTCATAGTATATTATTTTTGATACATGAGCTTTTAGGGTTTCTCATGAAAAAAGATTTTTTTTTTCGCTTATGAAAAAACGTTTGGAATATAAGAATTTAAATAGTTATATTTTGTCTTTTTTCTAAATTTCTTATACTCTAACTAATTTAAGTGTTATTATATTTTTGTATGAAAAAGTTTTCTGGGAATATAAAATGAAATGTTAACTATTATATTTTTTTAGCCAATTTTATCATAAATTTCTTTTTGATAATTATGTCTTTTAAAATTTTATTAATGAATTCAAGAATTTAAAGTAATGGATGACAAAATATATGTAATTTTTTTATAGTTATAATTATATTAATTCATGTATTTTTTTCTCGTTCTATTAATGATAATATAAAATATATAAATGTTAAGTATATTATAGCAAATCCAAATTGACACTAATATTAGTCATTTATCTTATAAATGTTGTATTAAATTTTGCATCACTTAAATTATATTTGATGACCTGATTTTCTCGTCTTAAAAGTAAAATATTTTCATAAAGGTATTTAGATTATAGATTACTTTGCTATAATTTTTTTTTTAAATTACTTAAATTTAAGTCAATATAGGAGATGTTGTTTTACATTTTCATTCTATACATTATCCATTTTAGAAAACTAAATGTAAATGCATGAAATAATATTTTTTTAATTCATTCTAAAACACAAACACTTCGTTAGTCTTGTGGGAACTAGATTAAGAAGTTTTAAATAAGATCTTAAATTTTAAATGTTATGAATAAAATATATTGATTCATTTTCAACTTATTTGAAAATAATCATTAGTTAGTTTCTTAATAAAAGTAATAGCTTATCTAAATTTAGAACATTTATGTAAATTATCATCAGCAAGTTGTTTTTAAAGAAATTAAATAATAGATTATTATTATTATTTTTAAAAATCAGCAAGGTCATTTCTTTTTCAAAACCTCCTCGGCCAAATTTAGTTCTTGTCCCTAGACAGCACATCCCACACTTAAATGAAATAAATTGTCTATAAATTCCATTTAACCTTCCAATACTTCCTACCCTACATTGGTACATGCCCACAAATTAGAGGGAAAATGAACATAATTGCAAATTTAACATACACATACACACTCATTAATTGGCAACACCGTCCCAATCTACTTCATACAGTTCATTCGATGTTTGATTCAACTTTATTGCTGTTGTCTACGTCATGTAGCTCGACCTTTTATGTCTGTTGAATTGACAAGATTCTCATCATTTATGGTTTGTTTCGTTGAAAATGGACAATAAAAATAAAGAGAACAAATTTAATTTGATTTACTTGGCACAAAAGAAATAGAGAACTAAAAATTGAATGAGTTCTTTTAGGGATTGAAAAATACAACCAACATTACAGAATTCTCCGTCATTTAGTTCGTTTTGAGTCTCTATTAGATGTTAGGTCACAAACCAGACAAATCATCCATCAATTAGTTGTCGTTTCCCATATTCAAATTAGATATAACTTAAATTTTGATTGTCTAAGATCATTTATTACGGGAGATCTGAAGCCCCCCTTTTTCATAAATATTTGCATGCATTTCCACCTATATTCTCTCTTAACTCTCTCATGCCAATTTTGGAGACTCTTTCTTTCTTTTTAAAAAAAGTTTCTCCATCATTCATCAATTTTAAATTCATAGCACCTCTTAATAATTAAGAACTCATGTTATCCCAAAAATCTTTTATTTTATATTTTTTCTTAGTTTTTATCATCTATCTTAGTAGGGTTAACTTAATTATAGTCATAATATAATTTGATTTTATTTGGATAACCTACTCTAAATTCTTAGGTTTTTTTGAGATGTGTCTTGGAACGGTTTAAAAACAAACTTCCTAATAAAAGAAACTAGTCTTAAAATTCTGCTACAATTCACTAAGTCAGAGTACATGATTGTGGAATGAGACACGGTTTTAATATGAAATGCTAATTTTGTATAGTTTGATAATGAATTTTTGGGAACAGTAGATGTTTGAATGCTTAGTAAATAACTACTACCTTGATGTGAGATGTATCCTTGCATGTTTTGATTGTTATGAATGATAAAAATTGAAGCCAGACATTTGGGATAATGTATGAATTGTACTTGCTGTATGTAGTTTTGACATCTATTTGTAAAAAAGATCCTTAAGTTTCACTAATGATACATAGACTAAGATATCGAGTGAGAGTTCATTCACACTGGAACACCCACTATAAACACTTAGTTTTGGATGTGTGAACTTATCCTAACCCTTTCTCTTAGATTTTTCTGACAATTTGAGTTTTGTGTACTGGGTTAAATGTTAGTTTATGGTAGTAGCTAACTTAACACAGTCTTCCAAAAGATGATAAGTTCATGTAGAAGTTTTATATATGGTAAAAGAATTCATGTGTGAAGTTTGTAATAATTGATATTAGTATTTAATGTTGAAATTGCAAAAGTTTGATATAAACATTATATTTTTCAATTTAAGGTATTTTAACTCTGTTATAATAGTCATAACTCTTATGTTGACATGTTTATATATTACTAACTTATCCTTATCCTATTAGTTATATATTTAAATTACAATGATGGTAACATGTACTTCAATAGACAATGAATGTACTTGAATAAATAATGAAGTTGTAGTTAAAACATCTCAGACCCAAGAGTTATTGAAGTTTAAATACTATAATTTAAGTCTTTGACTTCTAGGTATATATATGTGTGAAGAAAAAACTTATTGCATAATTTATGCTAATTTTAGTTTTGTAGTGACGCCCAGCGCAACTTTGTTTTCTTTAGCTTATTTTCATTGAAGTTATTCATAAATAATATAGGTATGATATGTTTATACCAATTTCTTTTACAGCAGGTAGTATAAAAACAGAAGACAAAGCTTATAAAACAGCTCACATATTCTGGATGATTTTTAAACATTCTGCAAACCATTCAATGGATATTATTTAACAAGAGGAAAAAAACAATAGGCATTATTATTGGAGAATAACCGAAGTTCCTTGTGATTTGAATGAAACTTTTCCCTTGTCATGCTCATCACATGTGTGACAGTACTCCTTCTCAGTCACTAGAATGGAAAAATTAAATAAGAAATGAAAAACCAGAATTCATAACAAAAAGGAAACACTTGATTTGAACCAATCCTGATCAGATTCATGGAAATGAGCAAAGCAGGGCTCAACAAAACAATCGAAATAAGAATACAAACAATCTGTGGTAGCAGGAAATGAAGTTTGTTACTATGTGATTACCTTCTCTATGCTTTCTCATGCTTATAATGAATCAAGCAGCCTCAAGACGACTAGTAGGAAATGTGGCAGACTGAGAATTACATGAACAGGTTGGGCTTGGATGCCTTGTATGTTGTTTTGAGCTTCCTAGTTGGGGGCCTAACCTTCTTGAAAACCAATGGAAACTTGATTTTGGAGTTGTGGAACTGCTTGGTGCTCTCCCTTTTGCAAAGTTTAGCTGGGATGGTGGCAGTCTTAATAATCTGGATGCATGGACACCGGACTCTGTGACGAGATGCCATTTCGTTGTACATTTGTTCAACCGCACCATTCAGAGTAGTATCTCGGTATTCCTTGTACATGTTGTGATAACCAGTGCGACTCTGATATCGCAGCCAAATTCCATAGTTCTTGATCTTGGTAGGACTTTTCTCAAAAATCTTTAATTAGCATAAGAAAGATATATATCACTATCTGCATTTGGAGCCAGAAGCTAAAAACAGGAAAACAAATCATCTACAACTACTCTTTTGCATAGCAAAGTTAAGCTAAAATCTATGGTAAATGTTATAAGAGATAGTAGCACACAATACAGTGATCAACATGTGTCCAAACTTCAATATTTTTTTCCCTCAATGATCCCTACCAAGATTTCCTAGTATGTGACCAAGGTTTTACAACTTCTATAACTTCGAGTTTCCAACTACTATACAGACTGCTGTCTAAAATTAAATATCTGTAAAGATTGAAACTTAAAAGATGCCTAGTAACTTAATAACAAAGCAAACAGATCCCCAAGTACCTCTATCAAACAACTTCCAATTAATTAGAATTCTTCAATGTATGAGAGAAAAGTGGTGCAATGTGTCCAACATAAAAAGTCAGTCAAGCAAAAATGACTTTGTCTAAGCCAAATTCCCAACAAGCGTGCAGAAAAAAACTACATGGCATTGTTATTTTACCAGTCTTACAATATACACTTATAATATAACCTGATCTGTCCTTGGGATGGTAGGTTTCCAAATAGTAGCTTTATGTATCAAGTGATTTTTTACAGGGAAAAAAACTAACAAAAAGCACTGAAAGAAGCTACAAGCTTCAAGTAGAAATACAGCTTGTTTCCAACCTGATGCAATAACCAGTGTTATGCGATGAGGAATATATTGAGTCAATTGAGAATGCATACCTCATTGATGGCTAGCATTTGCCCATTGCTCTTCTTGACCTTCTTTAGCTTTCTCAAGAAATACCTGAAGAAATTAAAAAGAAAAAAGGGGATATGGTCAGTAGTCATACTTTTCACAAACAGGAAGCAAGCAATAATTTGATGAATCAATAGATACAACACTTCAATCTGGTCCAAAGGGACCAGTGCAGAAACTTGTCACAGCACATCACAGTAAACATTACTAGCCTAGCAGGAATTAATTACAAGACCTTTGAAGTCCACCCTACAACAACATTCCATGTGAATCATGCCAATCACAAAACTTGATTCAAAGCATCTATGCATATATTTTCAACAAACCAAATGCACTATCTTTGTGCAATGGTGCCAACCTACCAGCCATACACACAGATTAAAAGTCTAAGGTTGAAAATTCCTATGTTTTTTTTTCAGCATTTTCACACAATCCCATCATCAAACAGAAACAGAAATTTAATGTTGTCAGATACCAGAACTTAGATTTCGCACGGACCTCATTGGTGGCCCAGAGTTTCATTCTGTAGATCTTGGGATGCGCATCAGTTTCAGTGGGAAGAGCTCTCCCCACAACTTGGTACTGGTGAAACTGATTCAATAAAACCAAAAAAAAAAAATTGACATCCGTTATAAACTCTTCAAAGCACCATTAAAATGAAATCAACTAGAAAACCAAAATTAATAAAAAAAAAAATGAGTCTTTTTAGTAAAAAAAAAAAAAAAAAAAAAAAAAACCATCATGCAAGGAAATTAAAGAATATAGAACGGTTGCAATGTTAAAAGATAGGAAAATGGTGAGAAATCCATGATAAGATTACCCTGAAGGTGACCATGGTTGCAACTGCTTAGTGTTGTCTCAGTTGCAGAAATTTTTTCTGGGCATATAAACATAAAATGCAAAACCCTAAACTAAAGGGTGAGTTTACAGCATTTTTTTGTTCAATGTTGAGAAAATAAAAAAAAAGCCCATGAGATACATTTTGGGCCCCTATTCTTGAGGAATTTTGTACAGCCCTGTTTCTTCATGTTATTTCTTCCTGCACCCCTTAAAGTTATTGAAGACATTCCATTAATTTCAATGTGGTTTGTATATACATCACAAGGATTGAAATAAAAGTATGTTTTAAAGGTGTGAGACCTTTTTTATGGTGTTTGGTAGATTGGTTACAATGAAATAGAACAATAGCATGCCAATTTTAGTATATTTGGTTATTTAAAAAATGTGAAAATAATACTTTTTGATTTTGTTAAAAGAACACAATTCATCGGATTTTTGGCCCAACATACATAATTTGTTATCTAGACCCAAAATATGTTGGCCCCACAATATTTGTTTATCAAAACCTCAAACGCATTACTCACTCCCATTAGAATAAATGATAGAAATAAAATATTAAAGGTATCTTGTTACTATTACTGTATGTTGGGCAAAAAACTAAAAGTACCTTTTTTGGTAAAAAAGGTTAGAAGTAGCTTGGCATCACAAAAATAATTTGTGACAAAAAGAAAACACAAATATCAAAAAATAAAAAAAAATAAATATATATATATATATATATATATATATATATATATATATATATATATATATATATATATAAAAATATTATATATATATTTAATATA